>Ga0070734_10000190_pt1 | contig 166379 bp, 148 predicted proteins | sample Coa_R1_8_FD_66444 | JGI IMG/M metagenome (GOLD analysis project Ga0070734, IMG submission 66444) | Surface soil microbial communities from Centralia Pennsylvania, which are recovering from an underground coalmine fire - Coalmine... | ecosystem: Environmental > Terrestrial > Soil >... | reverse complement strand
CACAGTTGTGCCAGCTTCATCGCCAGCCTGAGTATCGGGGACCGAAGGAGAACGCGAGCCGTGAGACAAATTTTGAGACGGCACAAACGGTCAACATTTCTTTCATGCGATTGCCCTGCTGGCGCCGTCAAGCCGAGGGGGTAAATCCCATACCTGCTTTATCCTAAAGAGATAAACTTGGGTTGGACCAGAAAGCCACCAGCTTTCTGGCAATGCTTTTTTGTGAAACCGCCAGGGACCATCATGAAGAAATCCGGACTGGGCTATTGGATGCGGGAGGTCCTGCGCCAGGCAGACAACGCCAGCGCTACTTTCGCTCCAGACCCGGTACACGATCTGCGAGTCGCCCTGCGGCGATGCCGGTCTTTGGCCGAGGGCCTCCAGGCAATCGATCCCGATCCAGCGTGGAAGAAAATGCGGAAAGAAGGCAAACAGCTCTTTGCCAATCTGGGGAGCCTTCGCGACTGCCAGGTGATGATGGAGTGGATCGAAAAGCTGGGAGCAACGGATGACCCGGTGGCGCAGCGATTGATGAGCTACTGTAAAAACCAGGAACAGAGCTCCAAGGCAGAGGCCGCGCAAGCGTTGCAAGACTTCAACCGGAAGCAGTGGGAAAACTCGATTGAATTTCTCTCGCGGCGTTCAACGCTCCTTCCCGCGGGCGGCCCGCCGTTTCAATGCCTTGCCCTGGAGGGCTGGCAGGAAGCGCGCAAGCTCCATTCCATTGCCTTGAAGACCCGCAACAAAGAGGGATTGCACCGGTTGCGAATCGGTGTAAAGAAGTTCCGCTATCTGGTGGAAAACTTCCTGCCGCAGATTTACCGGCAGTGGGCAGAGGGGCTGAAGGGCATTCAGGATCTGCTGGGGGAGATTCACGATCTTGATGTTCTGTGGGATGTGGCCTTGGGAGCTGGGGTCTTTGAGACGGTAGAGGATCGCCGCCGATGGAGTGAGACAATCGAGGCGCAGCGCAAGCAGCGCGTTGAAAAATATCGCGAGACAATGCTAGGCAAACATTCGCTGTGGCAACTCTGGAGAGAAGGCTTGCCGCAGGGCGAGGAGGCTGCCGATGCCGTCTTTGCGAAGCTACAGAGCTGGGCGTCGTTCCTCGATGAAGATATCCAGCATACGCGACGGGTGACCCGTTTGAGCCTACAACTCCACGACGGATTGGTGCGCGTTGGAGTGTTGGCGATGGAGGAACCGGGTTCAAGAAACTTGCTCCGTGCAGCCGCCATCACGCACGACGTTGGAGATGGAGAGACTGGAGCCGACAGGCGCAAAAACACTCAAAGGCTAGTTCGAAAACTACATCTCCCTTTCGGATGGAACCTTGAAGATCTGGAGACGACCGCGCTCGTTGCCCGGTACCATCGCGGACCGCTGCCAGGAACTCAAAAGAGATTCCTGGCTTTGACCGACCAAGCGCAACGACGAACGAAGGTGCTCGCGGGCATTCTAAGACTGGCGGATGCTTTCGATCGCAACCACCAAGGTAAAGTCGTGCGCTTGAAGATCAGCCGCACAGGAGACTTTGTAACGATCCAGGCCGTGGGATTAGATGAGCATAGCCCACTCATGCAGAAAATCGCCGGAGCACGCCACTTACTCGAAACAACTTGTAATGTTCCTATGATCGTGCGGCCTTTGAGCCTCTGATGCTGCAACGTCCTTTCGCAAGAAACTTAAGACCCAGGAACCTGCGCTACGAAGATCGCAATTGGAAAGCCGTACAAGATGCGGCCATCCTGCCTGCGCGCCCCCATATCAATCGAGTCGTCGACCAGTGAATCAACAAAGATCCGGCGGACGCGGTCGGCATCTCCTACTTCCGGGAACGAGCGCTCCAGCAGGTCCTCGAGTTCTCCTTCGAGGCGGCCTCTCTCTATCCGCGGCGAGCCCAATCCCACCTCCGCAAACATTGCCTGATGCTCTTCGATGGGCAGCGATCGCGCATGAGACGGATCGCGAAGCTTTTCCATGGCGTTGAAGGCCGCGGCCTTGCGGGCATCCGGAATACCATCGGCCACTACCACCCTTCCACCCGACCGGCACACACGCCGCATTTCTTTGAGCACCACCAGCGGTTCGAGAAAGTGGTGAAAGGCGAAGCGCGAGGCGACAACGGAGAATTGTCCATCGTCGTAAGGCAAGCGCATCACGTCGCCTTGCCTCCAAGTAAGGTTCGATAGCCCTTGCCCCTCTTGCTCTTTCCTTGCCTGGTCAAGCATCGCAGGCACCAAATCGATGCCGGTAGCATGGCGCGACACTCGAGCAAAGGCGCAGGTAAGCAGCCCAGGACCACAGGCCACATCGAGCACTGTGTCATCGGCACCGGCACCCGCCATTTGTACAATGCGCTCCAACAACTGTTGGTCGCGGATTGCCGCCGTGGTAGCAAAAGGCACCGCTTGACGGGTGAATTGATCGAGAATGCGCTCGTTGTGTCCGACGGTCATACTCTGTCTCCCGATTTGTTCATTCTACTTTGTATTTTAGGATACACGCGTTGGTGGTCTTTTTCAGCAGCCGGTCATTAGCGCTCAGAAATCAGTGAAAACCAAAATCCACAAAGGATGGGGTAGCCTCACTTTCCCGTGAGAGCTAGATTTTTTGATTTCTGGCTACGCAGGATCGATAGTTCTCAGGCAGGTCGACAAACTTTGTACGATGCCTGAGAGCTCATGTGAGAACTTCGCTCCCATGAGCTCTCAGGCGCGGTAGGTATACTGCTCTTTACGCGCGGCTGAGGCCGCGCTCTTCCACAGTTGCAAACTTCATCGCGGGACTGGGGCAAAAGGGTGACGCCAGACACGCCTAGCGCAACATGAGCGCATCACGCTGAGGACCGACGGAGACGAATTTAATTTTCACGCCAATCAGTTCTTCAATCTTCTCGACGTAGTTCCTTGCAGCCAGAGGAAGATCACTGTATTTCCGCACTGCCTGCAGATCTTCTTTCCACCCGGGCATATCAATGTAAACCGGCTGGGCGACCCGTAATTCGGGGAACAGCGGAAAATCGTCAACTTGTTTCCCGTTGATTGAGTAGTGCGTGCAAATCCTGAGCCGCTCTTCTCCCGACAGGTTGTCAAGCTTGGTCAGTGCAACGTCGGAAGCATTCTGCACGCGCACTCCGTACCGGCTGGCAACCGCATCGAATGGGCCCACACGCCTGGGCCTTCCGGTCACCGCGCCAAATTCTCCCGTCCGGGTACGGAAGCGATCCGCTTCTTCGCCATGGATCTCCGTAACGAATGGGCCCTCGCCCACGCATGTGGAAAACGCCTTGATTACAGCAGTGACCCCGGGGGTTTCGTCGGTAAACAATCCGCCGCCAACATAAGCAAAGTTCGAAATCGGATTCGAAGATGTGGTGAATGGATAAATGCCGAAGAAAACATCGCGAAGAGCGCCAAGTTGAGCTTCCATCAGCACGGTCTTCCCAGCCTTGACCGCATGGGTTAAAAGGGTGGTTGTGTCGCACACATGCGGTAAAAGCGTCTTGGCATGCTGCAGTGCCCAGTCGCACATTTCATCGACGCTGACAGCAGGCTTCTGATAAACGCGCTCAAAAATCAGGTTCTTCAACTCAAGGCAACGGGCAATCTGCTCTCGCAGGAAATCAGGGTCGCGAAGAGCGCCAACCTGAATTCCGTACTTCAGATAACGATCCCCATACACCGGCGCTATACCTTGCAAGGTCGATCCGAACATCGCTTTGCCAAGCCGCTCTTCCTCGTAACGATCCTGCAATCCGTGAAATGGAAAACAGATGCTGGCACGCTCGGAAACCTTCACGTTGCGTGGACTCACATCGATGCCCTTCGCGGAAAGCTCAGCCATCTCCTTCGCCAACCCTTCAAGATTGATCACCGCACCCGGACCGAGAACATTGATGACCGAGGGATAAAAAATTCCGGAGGGCATCAGACGCAGGATAAAGCGGCCATGCTCGTTCACAATCGTGTGACCGGCATTGTTTCCACCTTGATAACGGACCACGAAGTCAGCATGGTGGGCAAAGTAATCGACCATACGCCCTTTACCCTCATCACCCCAATTTCCACCAACGACAATTCTTACGGGCATCTCGCTCCCTTCCTAAAGCCAATTTTGATCCTTACCCCGGGGGGCTCTGCAGCGCGGTAGTTCTACTTCGTCTTACGCGCGGCTCACCACCCAAGTTGTACAAGCACGATTGCCCTACCAAGCGCGGTTGGCCGACTCCCACTTCGCTCGCACGCCTGAAAGCGCTTTAGCACACGCCTCTCCCTTGCCCTGACGGTTCACCTGGCAGGACGCTCCCGGGTCATTTGGATCAATCAGTGATCGGCGATTTAGTACAAGTTGAATGAAAATGGCGCGGGCAAATCATTGAAGCTTTTTCATCTTCCAAACCCGGCCAGGCCGGCTGAAAAATTCCGAGACAGCAGCTACCCAATTTCACCAATAAAACAGGGTTTTCCCAACGGCTCGTACCATTTTGATCTCAGAATGTCGATTTCTAACTGTCAGTTCCTAAGGCTAGAAGAATACAGGCTTAATTTCACACGTTACATGAAAGAAGGAGGGAAAGCAACACGGCCCCAAACCCGATTCTTGAGGCGGCGAGAGCAGAGAAATAAGCCCCAATTGCCCATCGATCGGGAGCTTCCAGGGCAATCGCACGAAAACTTTTGATAGCCTCTTTATGTGGGAAGCTTAGAGGCAAGCCTCGGCGGAAAATGCCTAGTGCGATGCCTTGGGCGTGCTTGACGGGGCCATCAATGGCCCCTCTTCCACAGTTGCGCCAGCTTCATCGCCAGCCTGAGTATCGGGGACCGAAGGAGAACGCGAGCCGTGAGACAAATTTTGAGACGGCACAAACGGTCAACATTTCTTTTATGCGATTGCCCTGGGAGAGATTCAAAGTTCCTCAATTTGCGTGTGCAACTGTGATATAGAACAATTGAGGTAAGCCCGCTTCCGGCGGGGACGCAGATTTATGCTCGCGAATCAAATCATCGCCGAGCAAGAGATCGATCAGAAATCCCTTCGCAAGGGCGTGAACCAGCTTGTCTTGGACAGAATTCGGGAGGTAAGTCCGTTTCTGGCCCTTATCTTCATCGCCTCCGATTCGCTGGAAAATTATCTGCTACCCGCAACTATATCTCGGGCTGGTAGTGTTGCGGCGGCGATTTCCGCCCTTATTTACATTGCGATCTGGCGGCTCACCATATCCCGAAAAATTCCCTTTCAATATGCCCACCCAGTTCTGGCCTTCATGACCGCACTGGCCCTGCTGCCCAGCTTCATTACCATGGCACTGCTCCACGATAGCCATCGAGGGGCGGAGCTGCTTCTAACGACATTCGCGTGCAGCGTGGTCTTTGCCTCAAGGTTCTGGTTCGGCTCAATCGCGCTGACGGTAGTTGCGGGTTGGACCGCATTCCTATGGCTGTTCCTGCCGCCCGTCCCGATGTATTACAGCTTCGCTCTGTACAGCGGTGTTTTGCTTTCGGTGGTGGTGCAGGAATACACGCGAAGCACGACCGTCCGTCTTCTGCGAATGAAGATGGAAAGCCAACAGCAAGCAGCCGACACGAAGCAAGCATTACAAGAGGCGTACCAGGCAGACGCCCTTTTCCGCGCTGTGATTGAGGGCACGAGCGACGCGGTCTTTGTAAAAGACCAGGAGGGCCGCTACCTGATGGTGAATCCGGCCTATCTTCGAGATTTTGGCCGGCCCCGGGAGATGCTCCTCGGACGGACTGCAAGTGAAGTCTACGGTGAGGCTGACGGACAACAGATCGCGACCAATGAGCGTGAGGTCATGGAGTCGGGAAAGAGCCGCACCGTAGAAGAAACGCTCCGAGCGATTCAGCAAACCTATTTATCCAATGTCTCTCCTTACATCAACCGGGAAGGCGAGATCACGGGAATTGTCGGGATCTCAAGAAATATCACCGAACGCAAACAAGCGGAAAAGAGACTTGCAGAGCTGGTAAGCCAACTAAAAGCTGCGAAGAAACAGGCAGAGCAGGCCACGGAGGCCAAGAGCAACTTCCTTACCCACATGAGCCACGAGATACGCACGCCGATGAACGGGGTGCTGGGTATGTCGGAATTGCTGCTGGAAACGCCGCTCGACCCCGAGCAACGTGAATATGCATCCACCATTCGCGATTCGGCGGAAGCCCTTCTTGAAGTCATCAACGATATTCTGGATCTCTCGAAAATCGAAGCCGGCAAGATGCCGATTGAGCAGGTGCCTTTCAACCTTGCCGAGCAGATTCGCAACACCACGGGCTTCATTCAGCCGAGCGCCCGCAGCAAGAACCTGGCGTTTGAATCCCACATTGATGCCGAGGTTGCGCCGGTGATTGTCTCCGATCCTATACGGCTGCGGCAGATTCTCCTGAACCTGCTTAGCAATGCCGTGAAATTCACGGACAAAGGCCAGATTGTACTTAGAGCCACCATGCACTCGCGGTCGGAAAGCAATGCCTTGCTGCAAATCTCGGTGGAAGACAGTGGCATAGGTGTCCCCGCGGACAAGCTGGAGCACATCTTTGAAAGGTTCGCGCAGGTGGACGGCTCCACCACACGCAAGTACGGCGGGACGGGGCTGGGGCTCTCCATCAGCCGGCAGCTTGCGGAGCTCATGGGCGGCGACATCTCTGTCCGCAGCCAGCCAGGAATCGGATCCACCTTTCTTGTGGAGATTCCGGTGGGAATTGCAGCGAACGACGAGCACGTTGAGGAGCGCCAGACCTCGGCTAAAAACGCTTCCGACGGGTCACCCGCAGACATTAGCCGGCTGAATGTGCTCCTGGTGGAAGACAACTTCATCAACCAGAAGGTCGCACTGCAGATGCTTGGAAAGATCGGCGTTACAGCCGATCTCGCGGGAGACGGCATTGAAGCTGTAGAGATGGCGCGGCGAAAGCCTTACGATGTGATTCTGATGGACTGCGAAATGCCGCGCATGAACGGGTTTGAGGCAACCGCGCAGATTCTCCAGCAATCCCCTCCCGATACCGCACCCGCCGTCTTTGCACTGACCGCAAACGCCATGGTCGGCTACGAGGAACAATGCCTTGCAGCGGGCATGCAGGGATACCTGACGAAACCCCTGGATCGAAAAGCGCTGCACGAAAGCCTTGGGAAGGTTGCGCGGGGAAATGGGCAAAATGGGCGATTCAGACCAAAGCAAAACGTAATCAATGAACGCTGACCCGCCGGAACCCGTCAGCAAACCAGCCGGAAAGTTCGCAGCCCATCTCCGTCCCTTTCGTGTTCCTTAGTATTCCAGTTCCATGGGCGTTTGGCTTCTATTCGCGTTTCGCATTTCGCTCCTACGCGCTTTCCATGGGAGGCCTCTTCCAATCATTACTGTAACTGCCAGATCGTAAAACCTCCCATTTGGCCACCCGGTAAAACTCCCCTGCATCACAACCGTTGTGCGTTAGTTAGATAGCGTTGGGCAAAAACGGCTTCGCTGCCGATCCCTATCGCCGGTCTGCATCCCCCAAATTCATCCAGCTCTGCAGACATCGTAGAACGAGCGAGAGAAGCTCAGCACAAATCCAGAGTACTCTTCTGGGGGACGGCCGCCACGATGCCGATCGAAAGCGAAATAGCTTTGCCCGATGACTATGGTCTACTCAGCGCCACTGGAGAAGTGGCTGAGCTGATTCGAGCAAAGGACTGGTCAAATTCGCCGCTAGGCCCATTCCGGGAGTGGCCACAGGCGCTGAAAACGGCCCTGAGCGTCATTCTCCGGTGTCCCTACGCGGTTACCCTCGCATGGGGACCGCACCTGATTCAGCTGTACAACGATGCCTATATTCCGGTGCTGGGGAAGAGCAAGCATCCTGGCGCGCTCGGAAACGCCGTCGAACATAACTTTCCAGAGATATGGGATAAAGTCGGGCCGCAACTGAGAAACGTGCTTGAACGGGGGGAGCCTGCTCTTTTCACCGATTTCCTCCTCTTTCTGGAGCGCGAAGGCCGGCCGGAAGAGTGGTACTGCACGTTCTCCTATAGCCCAATTCTCTCGGATGACGGCCGGATCGGCGGCGTCCTCAACATAGGAATCGATTCGTCCGAGCGCGTGATTGAAGGCCGCCGTCTCCGAACGCTAAGCGATCTCGCTGCGCGGATGCCCCGAGCGCGATCGGAGGAGGAGGCATGCCAATCCGCGTCTGAGGCGCTTTCCGGCAATCTAGAAGACATCCCATTTGCCCTTATCTATACCTACGACGCCTCACATCATCGTTTGCGACTGAAAGGCGCAACGGTTGCCCAATCGCCCATCGCAAGAAGCTACGCTCTTATCGATACCGATTCTGCAAACCTCTGGCCAGTACGCGCTGCGCTGAATGAAGGGCAATTAGAAATTATTGAAGGGATTCAATCGAGACTTCCCGATTTGCCAACGAGCCTATGGGGCGTGCCTACCGAATCCGCATGCGTGGTTCCCATTACCTCGGCCACGCACACAACTCCGCTAGGAATCCTAGTTGCGGGCATTAGCCCACGGAAGCGGTTCGATCCACTCTACCGCCGGTTCATGGCGAGGGTGGCCGATCAGATTGCGGCAAACATTATCTCCGCCAGAGCACAGGCCGCGGAGCGCCGCCGGATGAGAGCACTCACCGAGCTCAATCGCGAAAAAACCGAGTTCTTTGGCAATATCAGCCATGAATTTCGCACGCCTCTCGGACTGGTGCTTGGCCCGGTCGAAAACGTGCTCGACAAGTTCTGGGAGCATCAACTGCCTTCGCAGGCCGACTTTGAGGGCCTGGAAATCGCTCACAGAAGCGCCATGCGGATGCTCAAGCTGGTGAACAGGCTCCTCGATTTTTCCCAGGCGGAAGCGGGGCGCTTGCGCGCCCAGTTTGAGCCCGTCGACCTCTCTTTAGTTACAGCCGAGCTGGCGGGTCATTTTCAATTTGCCGTGGAGCGCGCCGGATTACGACTGATCTTGGATACTGCTCCCCTTTCAGATCCGGTTTTCGTCGACCGCGAAATGTGGGAAAAAATCGTCTTCAACCTGCTCTCCAACGCAATCAAATTTACCCTGCAAGGGGAGATCGAAATCTCGCTCCGGCAGACCAAGAAGCACACCGACTTCAGCCTGCGAGACACCGGAATTGGAATACCCGGAGAGGACCTGCCGCATATCTTCAAAAGGTTCTACCGAAAGACGGGTGTAGGGAGGGCCACGGAAGGAACGGGAATCGGCCTGGCCCTGGTCCGCGACCTGGTGAAGCTGCACGGCGGCTCGATCAAGGTAACCAGCACGGTAGGCAGAGGCACAACATTCTCCGTCAGGCTGCGGACGGGAGCGGCCCACCTTCCGCAAGACCAGGTCCGTCAAGAGCAGGTTCGCCCTGGCGATAAAGGCATGGACACCGCCGGCGACGCCAAACTCTACGTTGAGGAGGCACTTGGCTGGGTGGAGGACGGTCGTTCCAACCTTGCGCCAATTCGGCCGGAACCTTACGTGTTGTCGAAGGAAAAGACGCGGGCGCGCATCCTGGTCATCGACGACAACGTGGATACCCGCAATTACCTCGTGAGCTTGCTGCGCGCCAAATATGAAGTCATCAGCCACAAGAATGTAGAAGCGGCGCGAGCTGCCATTCGCGCGTACCGACCCGATCTTGTGATTACCGACATCGTAATGCCCGGCGGCGATGGACTGACGTTCCTGAAGGCACTGAGGTCCGATCCGGAGACAAGAACGATTCCTGTAGTTCTCCTTTCGGCCCGGGCGGGCGACGATGCAAAAGTCGAGGGGATTGAGCACGGCGCCGACGACTACCTCATCAAGCCATTTACCGCGCGCGAACTCATCGCCCGTGTACACACACATATTGAGCTTGCCCGGACACGCAGGGAAGCGGGAGAGCGAGAGCAAATGCTACGCAGCGAGGCGGAAGCGCAGCGAACGCTTCTGGCAACGGTCCTTGAACACATGCCGGACGGCCTGTTGATCGCGACCGCTCCAGAAGCCGAAATCATCCTCACCAATCGCAAAGCGGAACAGCTCTTGCGCAAAAACGCGGCCAATTCACGGAAGATCCAGGACTATTACTTGAGTGGGGGAATGCATCCTAACGGCGCGCCTTACTCTATGCACGAGCTCCCCCTGGTACGCTCTGTGCTCTTGGGAGAGGTTGTGCATGGAGAAGAGCTTTATTACTTCCACCCAGACGGAAGCAAGCGGTGGCTCTACATGAACTCCGCTCCGATTCGCGACAATGCGGGCCGGGTGGTGGCTGGAGTGCTGACGTTCCTGGACATCACAGAGCTGCGGGAGGCCGAGGAAGAGCTGTTGAAACGACGAGACGACCAGATCCAATATCTCGCCGGGCAGCTCATTACAGCGCAAGAGGAAGAGCGGCGAAGAATTGCCCGCGAACTGCACGACGATATCGCGCAAAAGCTCGCTTCCCTTTCCTTCGGCTTAGGAGCGCTCAAGAACGAAGGACTCATCCAGGCAGGCGGGCTGGACAAGATCGCATCGCTGAAGGAGAGCATCGGCGAGATTCTTGAGACCACGCGCCATCTTTCTCACGAACTCCACCCTGCCGTATTGGAGTTGGCAGGGATGGATACCGCACTTCGCGGCCTATGTGCGGAATTCAGCAGCGGGTCGGGAATCTCCATCGACTGTGCGATTCATGGAAACGCATGGTCGCTTTCCCCCGACATCGCTCTTTGCATCTACCGGGTGGCGCAGGAGTCTCTGCATAACATTCGCAAGCATTCGGGAGCCACGCACGCGGAGGTCATTCTGAATATTGAAGCCACGCAGGCCCGGCTTACCGTTTCGGATAATGGACACGGATTCGACGTCCGAAAAGGCAAGCACTACGGAAGCCTAGGCTTGGCCAGTATGGAAGAGAGAGTCCGGCTGATACGGGGCACGTTCCAGATCGATAGTGCGCCGGGGCAAGGCACCACGCTCGTGGCCCGCCTGCCCCTTACAATTCCGCAGGCATCGTCAAACCGGGCAACCGGTATCGCCTCTTAAGAAGAACGCTACCAGCTGCCCGGATTTTCTCAGGACGTTGAGGTCAACCAGTCCACATCGCGCCGAATTGGTTTGCTTTATCTCAATTGCAGAGGCTGGCTCAGTTTGAAACTAAGGACTGTCTCCGCGGGAATGCTGATATCGCGCTTTCCAGTCATGGTCGCCCCGGCAGTTCCGGCACCCGCGCCTGCAAGCGCTCCGATGGCAGCTCCCTTTCCACCACCCGCGATACCGCCTATGATCGCTCCCAGTCCTGTACCGCCGCCGATCATGGTGGCGCTACGTTTCCCCCGACTCTTGCTCGTTTGTGAATAGGGGGCTGTCGCGATTGCATATAAATGTCCGTGAGCCTGGATTCCGGTCAATACCAGATCCAATTCTCCTTGCCCTTTGACTCGCCCTGCCGAAGTAGCCTGCACAATCTTGCCTTGTACGGGAGTGCCGACGGGCAGCACCGCAGTCGATCCAACAACGACCGGTTGAGCGAGCGTAGCCTCGAACGTCTGGTTGGCGCCGGAAGAGGTGGTGATCTGACCCACCGTACGCACTTCAACCACTGTTCCAGCCGGCACCACTAATGGCGGCTTGGGAGTGGGCGCGGCGGCCACGGCACTTTGATCGCTCTGGGGAAGCGCACTCGCCGTGCGAGCAGGCTTGCGAGGAGCGGGTGCAGCAGGCGGCGGAGCTGCCGCTCTAAGCGCGGGAGTGGGTGTAGGGGTCGCAGGCGTGGGGGAGGGCTGCTCTGGCGCTGCCTGAGTAGGCGTAGGCGGCGCCGAGGCCGGATTTTCCTGGGCCTGCTGCTGTGTCTGGTTCTTTGAACATCCGAGAACGCCACATCCGAGAATGAGGAGCAAGCTCGAGATCACGAAGATGAGCCAAAAGCTCTTACGCATGAAATGTGTCCTCCTTGATTCCACAAGTCGACGGTTCGCCCGCTTTAGGCACTGAGGGCAGCACTGGCCGGGCACTCCACTCAGCATGATGAAATCGCAGCCGCTCAACAAGAAGGCAAAGTGCGGGTATATGAAGGTAGAAGAAATACGCGGTTGCTATGCGGCTTTCTTTCGGCAGAATAGCCACGCCTTAGAGCTGAATGTGCGAACTGAGTTTTGCACGTCAGCTCTAAGGCGTGGTAATTATTGGCGCCTCTTTACGCGCGGCTGAAGCCGGGCTCTTCCACAGTTGTGTCAACTTTTCCGCGTACAAATTGTGGAAACTCGAGCGTGAAGATCAATGCTCCAAAAGTCACCAACAATTCGGACAACAATCGAGAGTTCTAGAAACTCCAGAGCGGCCGCAGAGCCGAGCATTTTCCGGTTCTCAAAACCTGCACAATCTCCAATTGGATAAAAAGGGCGCATCCATGAGAATTTTCTTACGACGGGCATGGGAGAGCCCAGGTAGCTAGACCAAACGGGACGACCTGTTCGACGGGGCCGACAACGCACAGGGGAGAGTCAACATTCCACTCTTCAAGCAGCCCTGCCGAGGTCTACCCAAACTGCATGGGATTGCCTTCTGTGGCGCACCTTATGCCCGTCGTATGCCACTTCTGATCCGGCGTTGTGAATTCCGGGTTCAGAAACGCTCATGAGGAAAACCAACCGCATCAAGACGCCAATCCTGCTGGTTGTGCTGGTGCTTGGGATCTCGGCAAGCGCACCCACTCCAGCTCAATACACGGCTATTCCCCTGCAATCGTGGACTGAGGGGCCGGTCAAGAAAGCTATTCTCGATTTTGTGACCCGCGTAACACGCCAGGATGGACCCGACTTTATTCCGCTCAGAGATCGCGTTGCCGTCTTCGACAATGACGGCACATTGTGGCCGGAGCAGCCCATCGTCCAGGTCGCTTTCATGCAAGCCAAGATCAAGGAGATGGCGGCCCAAGACCCTTCTCTCTACGAAAAGCAACCTTACAAAGCCGCGCTAAACGGAGATTTGGCCTACCTGATGCAAGCCGGCGCTCCCGCCATGATGGAACTTCTTGCCGCAACGGAAGCCAATATGAGCGATGAGCAATTCACGGCAAGCGTAAAGACCTTCTTCAAGAGCGCCAGGCATCCGAAACTTGGCGTACCTTATGCGCAAACCGCTTACCAGCCCATGCTGGAGGTCTTCGATTACCTGCGCGCCAACGGTTTTCAGATATGGATTTGCACGGGTGGAGGGATCGATTTCCTTCGGGTTATCTCCTGGGATGCCTATCAGGTTCCTCCGGAACGCGTGATCGGCAGCAGCATACAAAAGGAGTTCGTTGAAAAAGACGGAAAGTCCGTCTTATGGCGCAAAGCGCAAATCCAATCGATCAACGACAAGAACGAAAAACCCGTCAACATCAGCCTGCACATTGGCCAGCGTCCTGTGTTTACCGCCGGGAACGTGCGCTCGGGCGGAGACATTGCGATGCTTGAGTATTCCCAGGGCCGTGCCGGCCCCTCTTTCCAGTTGGTCATCAATCACGACGATGCGGAGCGGGAATTCGCTTACCGAGAAAAGGATACGAGCACGCTGACCGCAGCCAAGACCCACAACTGGAACGTCGTGAGCATGAAAAACGACTGGAAAACCGTTTTTGCGCAGCACGGAGCGGCGCAAAAGAAAGCGCAGTAAATTCTGGCCGCAAAACCACTCGATGACTATGGAGGTACCATGAAAACATCGGCACGGATCTTGAATGCATGGCGCTTCGCGCTGTTCGCAGCCGCCGTATGGATGGCGCCGGCGAGCCACGCGATTCCCCAAGACTCACAAGCCACACAGCAAGAAACGACGCAGGCCGGCCCCGCCAACCAGGAGATCCAGGTGAGAACTGGCGAGGTCGTCTATGTGTCGGGAAACGACCTGGTGGTGAAATCGCAGGACGGACAACTCCGCCATTTTGTGGTCCCGGAAGAAACCAAGTTCAACATCAACGGCCAGGACGTATCGGTACACGACTTAAAGCCCGGAATGAAGCTGACGAGAACCATTGTGACCACAACGACACCGACTGTCGTCAAGAATGTGCAGACCATTCAAGGTGTGGTATGGCAGGTGAATCCGCCAACCAAGATCATTCTGACCCTGGCTAGCGGAGAGAACAAAGAATACACAATTCCGGAAGGCACAAAGTTCAATATTGACGGCCGGGATACGAGCGTCGCCGACCTTCGAAAGGGCATGCGGGTTTCGGCTACTGTGGTGACGGAGACGCCACAAACCGAGGTCAGCCATGAGACCGCGATTTCCGGCAGCGCCCCGCCGACTCCTCCAGTGGTAGGCGTGCTGTTGATCGAACGCGTTCCGGTAGAGACTCCAGCACCCGCTCCAACGGTGACGCACGAGCCAGAGACAACCGCGGCAGCGGAACCTCCTCCGCAGCCAGAACCCGAACACCACGAGGCCGCCCCCGCGGTTGAGCATCATGCAAAGAAGCTGCCTCAAACGGCGAGTCCTTTACCTCTGGCTGGGCTTCTTGGCCTGGGCTCTCTGTTTACGGGCTTGGCACTTAGGAAGAAGCGCTAACGAGAAATCATGCAAATTAGAGGAGCAGGGCTGACCTGCTCCTTTTTCTTTCTTCTTTCCAAGCTCTCATTTCTTCCGAACCCTGGTATGTTTGGAGCTGTTTCCGAATCGCATTTGCAACGAAGAAAGCACATGAGCCGTCCTTATCAATTGCGAAGTGAGCAATGGGTTCCCCAGCCAATCGAGCGAGTCTTTGAGTTTTTTTCAGATGCCGGTAATTTGGAGAGAATCACACCCAACTGGCTTGGCTTCGAAATCTTGACGGCCCGGCCCATCGCAATGGGAGTCGGAAGCTTGATCGACTACCGGATCCGTTGGCATGGCTTGCCGATGACATGGCGAACTGAGATCCAGCGCTGGGAACCACCCGTTTTGTTTCAAGACATTCAGCTCAAGGGGCCCTATCGACTCTGGCAACATACGCACCGATTTGAAGCCGTAGAAGGAGGAACGTGTCTCTTCGACGATGTCGAGTACGCGCTGCCTTTTGGAGTTCTCGGCCGAGCCATTCACGCCATAACGATACGTAAGAATCTAGAAAACATCTTCATGCATCGCCGCGCTTGCATTCAAGCAATTTTCGGCGGACCGGTCCGAGGGCGGGGGTGAATTCAAACCGTCCACTGCGGCAAGCCCTACCGGGAATTTACATCTTTCGCCAGTCGGCTGCCTGCTCAAAAGCATGACCTGCGCGAATCACAGTGGCTTCATCAAAGTGCTTTCCAACAAGCATCATGCCCACCGGAAGACCCTCTACTTTGCCGCAAGGAACGGTCAAAGCAGGGTGGCCAGACACATCGAAGGGGCATGTGTTTTGCTGCATGTTGAGCGCTGCGTCAACGTAGATCTCGCGCGGCGCATCTACGGGAGGAATGCGGGTGGCCGGGAACGGTATGGTGGGCATCACGATGAGATCGTAATCGTGGAGCACCGCGTCATAGGCGTTGCGAAGAAGCACGCGCAGATTTTGGGCTTTGGAGTGGTAGCGATTGTGATAGTGCCGATGCATATACTCGCCCAGGATCAGGACCAACTTGACCGTCTCGGAAACATCGTTGGGATGGGCTTTCCAACCGCGCGCAAACGCTTCTTGCATTGAGGTGGTGTAGTAACCCATCCAGTTGTTCCCCATGCCATAGCCCTTAATCATCATTTCGGCCGCACCTTCGAGAATTACGCCGGTCCAGATGTGAGGCCCATCGTAGTGCATGGGCACGGAGACCTCAGTGACCGTAGCGCCCAGAGATTTCAACTCGGCAATTGCGGCGTGTACCTTGGCATCGGTGGCCGCCGCCCTTGAATCGTTCGTCGGATGGCCAAAACCTTCACGCAGCACCGCGATCTTGAGACCCTTGACTCCCTGCTTCAGTGCGCCCATATAGTCGCTGGTGCGCGCAGCAATGGTGCGCGGATCGTGGCCGTCATGGCCGGCAATGGCAGTCAGAAGGCGCGCAACATTCTCGACGCTGTTGCAGATCGGTCCACAGTGATCGACCGAATAGGAAATCGGCATGCCTCCGCTCATCGGCACCAGTCCCCAAGTCGGCTTCAATCCGGCGACCCCGCACCAACAGGACGGAGTTCGGATGGAACCACCTTGGTCACCGCCGAGAGCCATCTCCACTTCACCCGCCGCTACCAAGGCGGCGCTGCCTCCCGAGGAGCCTCCCGCACTGTGCTGGGGATTGTGGGGATTGCGGATTGGGCCGGTGGCACAGGTATGGCTGCCGGCGGAAAAGCAAAGATCTTCGCAAGCCGCTTTGCCGGAGACAGTTCCACCACTGTCGAGAATGCGTGTCACGACAGTGGCGTCGAGTTCCGGAACATAGCCTTCGAGCCATTTTGAGCCATTCATCATCGGCACACCGGCAACGCAGATATTGTCTTTAATCGCTACCTTGTGCCCTGCCAGAATGCCGGACGGCGATCCTGTAATGTCCGTTTTCCAATACCAGGCGTTGTAGGGATTTTCCTCGGCGGATGGGCGATAGCCCGGAGTACGTGGATATTTCACCGGAAGCTTGGGCTCGGGCAGCTCGTCGAGCCGATTGTAGGACGCGATTGAACCGGTCATGAGGCCACGAAATGACGCGGCATCCTCAGAGGTTAGCGTCATGCCAAACGAACCGGCAATCTCCTGAAGCTGCTCCACGGTGGGAGGGCGTACGGGCATCGTTGAATCTCCTTATTCAGCGGGAAAGGTGGAGACTCTAACATATGGCAACGGAACAGGGCCAGCTAGTCGCGAAGAATCATGCTCGCCGGCCATCTCCATTTCATAGAGGGTTCTATCCTTTTTTTCGTCGAAACAAACCCGCTATGCCCGAAGGGATGAGAAGAGGGGACACCGGCGCGGGAATCGCAGTCAACAAAGCCACGATGAGCGCTTTGATTAAAGCGGATTCGTGGTCGTCGCCGTACCACTTCTTCTGCGCCATATAGGCGATGCCTCCGAGAATGAGACCTACCGGTATGGTCGCAATCCACAGAGCGCCCCACGTCACCGCCGTGCCGAAATTCATCATCAAATCAACGGCGATTGTGAGGAAGGCCACCGCAGGATGGACCCCAAACCTCTGAGCAAATCCCCGCGCCGCGATATCGTGGGTATTCGTCACCGGCATGGGCTGCTGTTGCCCAGGAGAGCTAGCGGCACCGCAGGCGATACAAAAGTTGCTCCGTTCGGCAAGTTGAGCGCCACAATGAGTGCACCATCCCGCTGGACGGAGCGATTGAACCCTAGGAGTCGCCATAGATTTGGTGTTCCTTTCCTGCCCGCGCGGCCAAGCCATCGCGGAATATTTTCGGGCCGGGTACTTGCTTAGGAGAGTTTTCGTTCACTGCAAAGACAATCGGTTTCCGTTTTTCTTCTTTCCTTTCGAACCCTATTAAGGAAACCATCGCCATTGACGGTGTGCCTATACCGGCGAGAAAAGCCGCGAAGAAATTGCCGGGCAAGCAAATGCCATCGCACATACTATGACCCAAACTCGGGGATTGTTACACTCTCTTTTTTTTGCCAGCTATGCAAAAGTTTGCGCAGACGGCCGAAGAAACGAGCAGTCAAAATTGGGCAAATCTCGGGATGGTAAGGACCACTCATCATGTGCAGTACTCTGCGGTGGCCGCGCATCGCGGACAAGAATGCCGCAGAGTTGCTTCGTGTTTTCCATACGGGATTCCACATAAGGACCGTCGATAGTTACGACGTCGCGAACGCTACCCGGAGATGATCTTGCGCGTGGTACAAATACATGTGCCCCTGTCGAAGGCAAAGCAAAAACTTGGCATCCTCCTCTCCGGGCGAGGCTCGAATTTTGAGGCAATCGCAGATTCGATCGCCGCCGGGCGATTGCAGGCTGAGATCGCCATTGTTATCTCCAATCGCGCCGAAGCTCCCGGTCTGGAAACGGCCCGCAAGCGAGGACTCGGCGCCACCCTCATCCCCTCAAAGGGACGCAAACGGGAAGAACACGATGCCGAAGTGGTAACGGCCCTACGCCTGGCGCAGGTTGATTTCGTCTGCCTTGCCGGATACATGCGTTTGCTCTCACCGGAGTTTATCCGCGCTTTCCCCGGACGCATCCTCAACATCCATCCATCGCTGCTGCCTGCCTTTCCCGGTCTCGATGCCCAAAAGCAGGCGCTTGATTATGGGGTCAAGGTTTCGGGCTGCACCGTTCATTTTGTCGATGAACATCTCGACCACGGTCCGATCATCTTGCAGAAGACCGTTGCAGTGGCTGAAGGGGATGATGAGCATACTCTGGCAGCAAAGATCCTGGAGCAGGAGCACATCGCCTATAGCGAAGCCATTGCCCTGGTGCTCTCTGGCGCAGTCTCCATTGAGGGGCGCAAGGTCGCAAGGAAGAATCCGACGGAACCCGAATAAAAATATGCTTCGAGTAAAACTCCTGCATCCTTCGGCCAAGTTGCCAACCATTGCCCATCCCGGCGAAGACCTTGGCTATGACATCTACTCGGCAGAAGACCTGACGATTCCTGCCAAGGGCCACGCCGCTGTTTCCACCAAGATCGCCGTTGAGTGCAGCTCGCCTTCCGGAGAAAAGATGGGAGCTTTGCTGCGCGACCGTTCTTCCATGGCGGCGCGGCGCCTGGTTTTGACCGGAGGCGTGATTGACGCCGGTTATCGCGGTGAAATTCGGGTGCTTATGGAAAACCTGGGCGACGCCGACGCCACGATTCATGCGGGCGATAAAATTGCCAACATGGTTCCCTATCCGGTTCTTACAGGGGAGATTCATGCGGTGGATGAATTGACGGATTCCGAGCGCAAGGCGACGGGGTTCGGTTCCAGCGGACGCTAGAGCACCTGGAAGCCTATGTAGGAAAGAGCAATAACGATAAAGCCGCAGCATTCCCCTATAATCGAACGCAATGCCTACTTTTGCTCCTGTAGACGAACAACTCGCGTACATCAAGAAGGGCTCGGCCGAGATTATCCACGAAGCCGAACTCCGGAATCGGCTGGAGCAGTCGAGAACGTCCGGAAAGCCGATGTTGGTGAAAGCGGGCTTTGATCCCACCGCACCCGACCTCCACGTAGGCCATACCGTCCTGATTCGGAAGCTCAAGCATTTCCAGGACCTCGGTCACACGGTCATCTTCCTGATTGGCGATTTTACCGGGATGATCGGCGATCCAACCGGACGCTCGGCGACTCGTCCGCCGTTGACGCGACAGGATATCGAACGCAACGCCGAGACCTACAAAGCGCAGGTCTTTAAAATTCTCGATCCACAAAAAACCGTTGTCGATTTCAATTCCCGCTGGTTCTCTGCCTTCACGCCCGAAGATTTTGTTCGCCTCGCGGCGAAATATACGGTCTCGCAGATGCTGGAGCGGGAAGACTTTCATAAGCGTTTTCAGGACGAGAAGCCGATCGCTCTCCACGAGCTTCTCTACCCGCTCTGCCAGGGATACGACTCGGTTGCGCTTCAGGCCGATGTAGAACTGGGTGGCACCGATCAGAAATTCAACCTGCTAGTAGGCCGCGAATTGCAGCGGAGCCATGGCCAGCCTTCGCAAATCGTCCTTACGATGCCTATTCTGGAAGGTACGGACGGCGTTCAGAAGATGTCGAAGTCGTATGGAAACTATATCGGCATCAACGAGCCCCCGCAGGAAATCTACGGCAAAGCCATGTCGATTTCCGACACGCTGATGTGGCGCTACTACGAATTGCTTACGGACGTAAGCATGGCCGGAATCGAGGAGATGAAGGCGGATACAGCCGCGGGCCGCAAGCACCCGATGGAGCTGAAGAAAGACCTCGCGCACCGCATTACGCGGGATTTTCACTCCGAGCAAGCAGCCAAAGAGGCAGCCGAAAACTGGACACGCCAGTTTCAGCGGGACGAAGTGCCGGAGGAACTGGAAGTTCAGGAGATGGCTCTTCACGACATCGCTGCCGAGGCCCAAGGACAGGCGTCCGATCCTGCGAACGTCCGCATGGACAAACTGATGGTGAATGCCGGCTTAGCGGATTCGGCCAGCGACGCTCAACGTAAGCGAAAGCAAAAGTCCGTCCGCATCGACGGCCAAACCATTGAGCAGCACGTGCTTCCGGTGGGGCGCGATTTTGTTCTTCAAGTGGGAAGGCGCATGAAGAGGATCCGGCTCACTTAGTTCCCCCTCACTCGGAGGCAGCGTTTTCTTGATATTTTGAATTTTGAGCTTTTATTTTTGCGGTCGATCCTGTGCTGTAATTCCAGAGTGGAAACGAGGTAGGTTCTTGACGCCGGAGTCTATTTCAGGTGGAATAAAGGCTACCATGACCAAAGCCGATCTGATCGAGGAAGTCTCTCGTCTTGCGGAACTAACGCGCAAAGACAGCGAAGTCATCGTGGAGACAATTTTTGATAGCGTGGTGCGCTCCTTGCGCACCGGAGACAAGATTGAGATCCGCGGCTTTGGAAGCTTTCGCACGCGCCAGCGCAAGCCGCGAGTTGGGCGGAATCCCAAGACCGGAGCGCGTGTAGAAGTTCCCGCAAAAAAGATTCCCTATTTCAAGCCCAGCAAAGAACTTAAAGACCTGATCAATAGCGAAGCGGAGGCGGCCAGCGCGGCCTCTGCGCCAGCTTCGCCGGAAGTTCCACCCGCACCTCCAGCGCCCTTGCCAAATAGCTAGAGAAGCGCAGGGCCTTAGGCGCAATTATGCTGAAAACTCCTAAGCGTGGATACCCACGATCGCCATCATGCGTCCGGTAAACCCTTTTTCCGAGCGGTGGGAGAAGAACTTTCTTACATTGCAGGCGGTACATTCATTTAAGACTTCGATTTGCTTTTCCGGAACGCCCGCCGAGAGCAACTGGCGGCGGTTGGCCTCCTGCAAATCCAGGTGAAGCGTGGGGCCAAGATCGCTGTGGCCTGGGGCGCGGGCCGTCAAGAAAAGCAGGGGATATTTTTCATGCACCGGGTTCGAGTCAAACACCTCATGAAATAACTCGTCCGCGTAGTCAAATTGCGATTGGAAGCTGCTTTTGAGCTCCTCGCCAACTTCATAACAGCACTTCTGGATTCCGGGACCAATGGCGGCATAAATATCTTGCGGGAGAGAGCCATACCTATGCCGCATGATTCCCAATCCCTTCTCCACAATCCTTGCAACTGTGCCACGCCAGCCCGCATGAAAGGCCCCGACCGCGCGGTTTTTTTTGTCCACCAGGATCACGGGGAAACAGTCGGCCGTAAGAATGCCGAGGGCGATGTTTGGCGCGTTCGTGGTGAAACCATCGCCCGCCAATGGCCCGACCACCGGTTCGTGAACTACGTGGATGATATCCGAGTGAAGCTGGCGAAGGGTGGTGAGGGGCCAGCTCTTGTGGCCTCGGGTCCTACCTTGCCCTTTAGCACCCAGGGCTGTGAGGAAAGATTCACGGTTCTTTTCCACCGATAGGCGCTTGTCATCTTTGGTGAATCCGAGATTGAGCGTGCGTCCCCCGTAACACGTAGTAAGCCCGTACAATCTCGTGCTAAATCCATGGACGAGCCATGGAATCTTCTTCAAGCTTGCGGCTTGCAGAGACTGTGGCCGCTTTTGACTCGGGGTTTGAGGAGAGGAAGTTTTTTTTACCAACGCCGGCACAAACCCATTCTAAATCGAGAGGTGGGGACATCTATGCGCGGAAATGAAAGAGACGGCTCAGCACCGCTGAAATCCAAGCCAACCTGTATATCGAGAGGCCGCATCTCAATCCGATGCGCCAGCCTGAGCACCACCAAATCGCCAATCTCAAGAGGTAGGAGCGCCTTCATTGCAACATGGGAGCAACATGGGATAACTGCAATAGTGCTATAGTTTACGGGGTACTCAATAGGTCGCACGGAGCCTCTCCCAAAAGTGCGATCTCTACTCTTGGGCCGCTTGGCTGAGATGACATGCAAAGATCCCACGGGCTTCCGGAACCAACAACTTGTTCGGCCAGACAACTCGGCCAGAAACCCTGGTCACGGGCGTCCGACTGGCAAGGCAAGATGAGCCTAGTCATCGGGCTGGAAAATCGAAAACCGCAGATTGAAGACTAACGAAGATGCGGTTAACGCAGCATGGGCGAATGAAGTTTGATGGTTCCGCAATTTTCAGCAAGCGGACCGTAGATGGGGTTGATCGAAGCAGGCAGGCGGCGTGCCAGGAAAAGGGCAAGAACGAAGGAGGCCCTCGATGCCGGTTGAACGCGTATCCGGCGGTTCGAGTCTGATCGACGTACTCGACCGGATACTCGACAAAGGAATTGTGATCGATGCCTGGGTACGAATTTCCCTGGTGGGCATCGACCTAACCACGGTCGATGCCAAAGTAGTGGTGGCGTCCATCGAGACGTTTCTTCCCGGAGCCAATCCAGCGAGCGGCATCACTCCGAAAGAAGAAACGGGTGAACCCACGGGCGGCAAAGAAGCTACACAAGGTCTCATCGAAGTTGCGCCGGAAGCGGACCGTCGTAACAGTAAATCCCGGCGTTCGACCAAGCGAAATCTAGCCTGATCGGGAGTGGCGCGGATGGCAACGGCTGAAATTCGGGTTCCCACAGGGCGTTCCAATGGCAAGCGCGCCGGCGCTGAGAGCCATTCGGGAGTTTTGCGGCTGCTCGATGCAGAACGTTCAGAGGAAATCTTCCCCCTACTGTTAGAGGAAATCGTTGCACTCGGCTATCCACGGGGGCTGGTTGCCGAAGTTAATTTCGACACTGGAGACATCGCGCCCACGGCCGCGCTTCGGTGGCCGAAGCAGACGCTTGCCGGATTCAACACGGCCCTCTGGATGTCCGAGCACTTTCTGGTTTCGGTGCTCAGCACCAACCAGCCGGTGGTTCTCAATAAGACCGATGTGCACAATCGGCCCATCTATATCCATCCGATTCTCTTTTCCAGCAGCCAGCCCTGTTGGGAGGCCGACCGCCTGCGAACCGGCGGCTGCCTCGCAGCCCGGAACTATCGCAAGCAGAGGCGAATCCGGCTCGAAGAGCAAGTTTGCGCCACCTGTGGCATGCGCGCTTACGCCGCAGCGGTGGTGGTGGAGATTCCCCGCCGCCTAACCGCTCAGGCCAGCGCGGAGCTGCGCGAGCTGATCGAAACCGCCAATCGCCTGCTTTCCCGGCTCTACAAGACCGAGTATTACTACAACCGCATGCGCGACATGGAAATCACCATTGCCCAGATGGGAACGGTCATGCAAAGCATGGCTGATCCGGTGATTCTGACCGACACGCAGCATCGGGTGATGATGCAAAACAAGGCGGCCGAGCATTTTTTCAAGGCACCCGATGAGATGACCGAGGGGCTGGTGCGCGCCGTTGAACTGAATAATCTTCTATTCTCCGCGACTCTTTCTTCCATGCTGGTCTCCGACGGCGACTCGCACTGCGATCTCACGCTCGTGGATGTGATCGAAGGCGAAGAGATGCTGTTTGAGGCAGTCTCGGCTCCCACGTTTGGTCCCGACGGCACCCAGATCGGCACGGTCACGGTGATGCACGATGTAACCGAACTACGGGCCACCGATCAGAAGCTCCGCGCCAACTTCGAGAAATTGCGCGATGCCGAAGAGATGGTCCGCCAGGACCGTGATCGCCTGAACCTGATTATCGAGAATGTCGGCGACCCGATTATTGTTTGCGACGGCGACGCCAAGATCGTTCTGGTCGATCCCCTGGCCGAGGAGCTATTCGGAGTTTCAGCGGGAGACCGGCGCAGTGAAGTGCAAAGCAGGAATCAGACTCAGCTAGCCGCTTATGTGAGTTCGTTTACTTACTCCTTTGCCGAGCGGGAAACGACACCGCTCAAGCTCTTCAATCCGGCGCTGCGCCAGGAAATTGAATATGACGCGCGGGCTGGAAAGATCTTTGATGAGCGCGGGCAAGTCTCGTATTCGGTTACAGTGCTCCGCGATCTGACCGCTCTGCGCCGTGTTGAGCAGCTCAAGATCGAGCGGCGCATGCTAGAAATTGAGAAGTTCGCGGCCACGGGCAGGCTGGCGGCCACCATTGCCCATGAGGTGAACAACCCCATGGAGGCCATCAAGAACGCCATCTACCTATTGGCGGGATATATTCCCGAAGGCGCGATGCCCGTCTATAACATCCTCAAGTCGGAGACGGAGCGCGTAGCCCGCATCGTGCGCCAGATGCTAGGTCTGTATCGCAACACCGAGCAGGTCAAACCGGTCAAGGTCAATACCATCATCGAAGATACGCTGTTGCTGCTGAATCGCCAGCTTCAGCGCGCGAACATTGAAGTCAAGACGGACCTTGGGACGCTCCCCGATGCCGTTATCGCCGCCGACCAGATTCGTCAGGTGCTCTCCAACCTAGTGATCAACGGCAAGGATGCAATGCCCAACGGCGGCAAGTTGATGATTCGGTCGCGCCACGTGGTTGGCCGCGACGAGGTGCGCGGGTGGGTTCGCATCCTGATCGCCGACACAGGCACAGGCATTCCGCCGGAAATGCTGCGCACGATCTTTGAACCCTTTGTAACCACCAAGGGCGAGAAAGGCACCGGCCTGGGACTGTGGATCGTAAAGGGCATTATCCAGAACCATGCAGGCAAGATTTCGGTAAAGAGCAAGGCTGGAAAAGGAACGGTCTTTAAGATCGATTTGCCGGTCGTGAAATTGTGAAATTGGTTGGCAAAAACCGCATTCTGGTCGTGGACGACGAGGTTCACGTACTTATTACTTATCGTCTAATCCTGGAGCAGCAAGGTTACGACGTAACCGCCTGCACCACCGCAGGAGAGGCAATTGAAATTGTGGAAAGGAGAAGCTTCGACCTGGTGTTGTGCGACTATTCATTGGATGAGCAGCACACAGGCTTCGAGGTAATTCTGGCCGCCAGGAGGCGCGACCCCAGTGTTCCCGCCGCGCTGTTGACCGGCTATGCCACCAAGGAAACAGCGGAGGAAGCCGGGCGCATGAATATTGCCGTGATGTTCAAGCCGATTGAGATTGAGGAATTTCTGCTGAATACCTCAAAAATGCTGAGGAGCGGCGATGAACCCCGCCAAGAAACCGCTTAAGAAACTGGCCACGCGCGGGCCTGCCGCAGTGCAAGATCCTCCACGCCAGGCAGCCCCAAAGGTAAATCACGAGGCAAAGCCCGAAGCGAAGAATGAGCTGAAGAATAACGCCCCCGAAACAGGGGCACAGCTCCTTTCCTCCCATCGTGTTCCGTCGAGGCTAGTGTCGTCCAAGCGTGTTTCTTCCGCAATTGCGCCCTCTGAAATCTCTTCCTCACAATTGGCTTCTGCAAGGCAGGATCCTCCCCCGAAGGGCCGCTACGTTTATGGCGTGATTGAATCGGAGGCGCCGGTGATGCTCGGCAAGAGCAACCTGGGCGGGGTGAACGAGGACGTTTACACGGTCCATCATGGCGACATAGCCGCGGTGGTAAGCCACAGTTCGGCGTTCATCTTCGATCCAACGCGCGACAACGCCTTGGCCCATGAGCACGTTATCGAATCGACGATGAAAAACTTCACCATTATTCCGGTGAGCTTTGGCACGGTCTTCCGCACCGACGACGATATTCGCGAGGTTCTGAAGAGCATAGATTCAACCTTGAAGGATGTGCTGCGGCAGATGTCCGGAAAGCTGGAGTTTGGATTGAAGGTCACCTGGGACCGCGACCGCATTATCGAAGAGTTGAAGCGGGAGCACGATGAGATCCATCGTTTCCATCAGGAGCTTACCCGGAAGCACTTGCAGTCCACCTATTTCGCCCGCATGCAGCTTGGCCGCATGATCGATAAAGCCCTGGCCGAGCTTGCGGCGGCTTATGTTCGCGATATCTACGACTACCTGCGCAACGCATCGGTGGCTTACCGCGACAATAAGCCTATTGGCGACAAGATGATTCTGAATGCCGCGTTCCTGGTAGAAAAGGAGCGCGAGGCAAACTTCGATATCGCCGTGAACCGGATCGCACAGAAGTTTGGAGAGCGTCTCAATTTCAAGTACACCGGTCCGTGGCCTCCTTACAATTTCGTGAACATACGACTCAAGCTAGAGAAAAAAGGGGCTTCCTAAGCCCGTCTTCGGTGTGATCGCCCTGAAAAGGCCGAGCCAATCTACCCTTTGGGAACTCATTTACACTATCCCGCATGCGAGATCCGGTTGAACTGGAGATATTCAAGAACATCTTCCATTCCATAGCGGAAGAGATGGGCGCAGCCCTGCGCCGCACGGCATTTTCTCCCAACATCAAGGAGCGGCGAGACTATTCCTGCGCAGTCTTCGACAGCGAAGGGGAGGTTGTCGCCATGGGCGACCACATGCCGGTGCATCTCGGCTCCATGCCTATGTCGGTGCGGGCGGCAATCGAAACGCTCCAACTCAATCCGGGCGATGTAGCCGTGCTGAACGACCCTTTTTGCGGTGGCACGCACCTACCGGACGTCACGCTGGTGGCCCCGGTGTTTCCTCATTCCGGCGTATCGAATCTGGGCCTGCCTAAGACCCAGACGAAGGCGAAGGCGATCTCGGTCAACGGCCCGCGCGCGCAAAAATCTGCCTCGGTTAGAAACGGCGATGCGGCCCGGCAGGCAAAAGCGATTCGCGCTCATTCGCCGGCCTCGAAGGTGAAGCCTGGGACCAAGCCCTATTTTTACGTTGCCTCGCGCGCCCACCACGCTGATGTTGGCGGCACCTACGCCGGATCGATGGGAATTTGCCGCGAGATCTATCAGGAGGGACTGCGCATTCCTCCGATCAAGTTGATAGAGTCCGGGCAGTTGCAAAAAGATGTGTTCCGTCTCCTGCTCAGCAACGTGCGCACTCCCGAGGAGCGCGAAGGCGATCTGAACGCTCAAATCGCCGCCTGCCACACAGGCGCAGCCCGCCTGCTGGAAATTGTAGAGCGCTACGGATTGCCGCGCGTGCGTCTCGTGATGGATGAGCTTCAAGACTACTCGGAAAGAATGATGCGGACCTTCCTGTCGCAAGTTCCGCCCGGACGATACGCCGCAGAAGATTTTCTTGACGACGATGGCGTGGGCTCAGGTCCGGTGCGTATCGCCGTGACTCTGGAGTTCCACAAGGCGTCAGCCGGTAAGCCTTTGGTGACGGTCGACTTCACCGGAAGCTCGCCGCAGGTTGCAGGCAGCATCAATGCTGTAGAAGCCATTACCTATTCAGCTTGTTTTTATGTCTTCCGCTGCCTGCTGGTGGAAGACGTTCCGGCCGCTGCGGGACTCATGCGTCCAGTCCGCCTAATTGCCCCTCTCGGATCAGTGGTGAACTCTCATCCTCCCGCTGCCGTAGCCGGTGGAAACGTTGAAACTTCTCAGCGGATCGTCGATGTTCTCCTGCGCGCTCTGGCACACGCCATGCCCAGCCGCATTCCTGCCGGTTCTTCCGGCACCATGAACAACCTCACGATTGGCGGTATCGATCAGCGCACCGGAGAACCATTTGCCTATTACGAAACCATCGCCGGTGGCATGGGAGCTCGTCCCGATCGCGCGGGTGTAAGCGGCGTGCATACTCATATGACCAACTCGCTCAATACTCCGGCCGAGGCTCTGGAGTACGCCTACCCGCTGCGAGTCACACAGTATTCGCTGCGTAGAAATAGCGGCGGCAAGGGAAAATTTCAAGGGGGCGATGGCATCATCCGCGAAATTGAGCTGCTCACCGATGCGGAGGTGACCCTGCTCGCCGATCGCCGCACACGCGGCCCCTACGGACTTGATGGAGCCTCAGACGGCGCTCCCGGCGTCACCGAGGTGGTGCGCAGCAACGGCCAGCGTGAAAGATTGCCAGGCAAGACGAGTTTGCGTCTGAAAAAAGGTGAACGCATCAGAATTGAATCTCCGGGCGGCGGCGGCCATTAGGCCAATGCGCCGATGCACCGATCAGATTTTTCCGACGGGGTTGCCGTTTGACCGGGATTTCTCATCCTTGCTAAACTAAAGGTTTTATAGCCACTTATCGTTCAAGAAGAAGGTTCTCCAGTGTCAAGCTATACCCGTCGTCAGTTGAAAGAAGACAAGTTTGCCGAAACCGCCTCCGAGGCGGTTCATTGGGCGTCAGGCCACCGCAAAGGAATGGTCATCGGTGTTGCCGCCGGTTTGGCCGTTGTGCTGCTCGGTGTAGGCGCGTATTTTTGGTGGAGCCACCAGACCGAACAGGCGAACGTCGCGCTCAGCAAAGCGATTCGGACGTTCACCGCCCCACTGCGTCCTGCCGGCACTCCTCCCAACGAAAGCATGCAAACGTTCACCAGCATTGCCGAGCGCGGAACTCAAGCGGAAAAAGAGTTTAAAGCGGTAGCCGACGGCTACTCCATGACGCAGCCTGGAAAGGTTGCGAGCTACATGGCCGGAGCCGCCGCACTGCAGGCCGGCAACAATGCCGACGCTGAAAAGCAGTTGAAAGCCGCGGCAGCTTCCGGTGGCCGCGACATCGCCGCGCTCTCCAATTTTGCTTTGGCGGGGCTATATCGCTCCACCAACCGACAGGCCGACGCCGCCCGGATTTACAAGGATCTCTCTGACCAGCCCACCAATACCGTCTCCAAAGCGCAAGCGCAGCTGGCGATGGCGGAGATGTATGAGGCTTCCGATCCCAAGCAGGCGGATGGCATCTATGAGCAGGTAAAGAAAGAGAATGCGGACAACGCCGCGGGGCAAATTGCCGCCGCCAAGCTGGCCAAGAAGTAAGATCGGGAAAGCCCGCATTGTAAGCGGCAAACCCTGAACGAAAGCACGCATCTGTTTCGAGGGTGGAGAAATTGTTTCTTACCACTTAAGCAGGAGCGTTCTTATGAAATCCTTCTTGGCGGGATTAAGTATTGGTATTGGTCTGGGTGTGCTTTTTGCTCCATTGGCGGGGCATGAGACACGCGGCAAAATTGGCGAACGGGCCGGTGATCTGGCGGATAAAGCCCGAGATTTTGCCGATCAGGGGCGCGAGCGAGTACGCAACACGGTGTCCGCAATCCGCAGCAAGGCGGAGCGCATCGCCAACAGCGACACGGTGTCTGCCATTCGCAGCAAAGCCGATCGATTTGCAGAAGGCCGCGAAAATGCCACTGGTACCGAGCCTTCGCGCAATCTGTAAGGCCGTATCGCCCTTCAGAACGAAACAAAAGCAGCGTTTGATCACGGGAGGACGGTGGCGATTGTCCGCCGTCCGGCCCGAATCTTGACACAGCTTCAGCCCCCCTTTATCCTAAAACTTATTCTCTAAAGCCTTTCCGTCAGGATTTTCTAATCAAATTCACTATTCCGGAGTGGCCCTTATGTTCATAAAAATAAAGGAGCTTGAGCTACGGAAAATTGAATACGACGAGAATATTGCGCCTGGACAGATCGATTTAGGCCAAGAAGTCACGCAGACGGGCGTTGTTCGGGCTACAGGGCGAGCAGAGTTGATCCGGGAAAATCGTGGTCCCCACGAGGTGGTTGAGGATATCCGGTTAGTTGGCAGGTTTTCCGCCAAGGTTGAGACCTTGTGCGGCCGCTGCCTCGATCCGGTGGAGCACTCCCTGACCGAGGAATTTGACCTCATCTATCGCCCTACGGGTGTGGACGCGGTGAAAGAAGATGCCTCCATTGGACTGGCGGAAACCGAAATCGGTTACTATCGAGGAGAGGGTCTGGAACTGAACGAAGTGATTAAGGAGCAGATTTTGCTCGCGCTTCCGATCAGGCCACTCTGCCGTGCCGACTGCAAGGGCCTTTGCCCCAGGTGCGGCTCAAATCGCAATGTGGAAAGCTGCGACTGTGCGCAGACAGTTGCCGATCCGCGGTGGTCGGCTCTGGAAGATCTACGAAAGAAGCTAGAAAGTTAAGAAGGAAGGTCGAATTTCATGCCAAATCCAAAAAGGCGCCACTCGAAGGCTCGCACCTCGAAGCGGCGCGCTCACGATCATCTCGTCGCCCCTGGACTCTCCGAGTGCCCGAACTGCCACGAGAAAAAGAGGCTGCCCCACAGGGTGTGCCCTAATTGTGGTCATTACAAAGACCGTGAAGTTCTGGAAGTGAAGGAGTCCAGTTAACCTGTTCGGTTCCGAATCCACCCCAGTGGGACAAATTACGATAGCCGTCGATGCGATGGGCTCCGATCGCGCTCCCAAGCCTGAAGTCGAAGGGGCCGTACTCGCTGCCCGCCATCACAATGTCAGGGTTTTGCTGGTTGGGCCTACCGATCTCATCAAACGGGAATTGGAATTTCACCCTTCCGCGCAGGATCTGCCGCTGCAGATTGTGAATGCCACCGAAGTCATCGGCATGCATGAAAAAGCCGCACAGGCGGTTCGCAGCAAGCGGGATTCCACCATGCGTGTCGGCCTGCGCCAGGTGCGCGACCTCCATGCCAGGGGTTTCGTTACCGCCGGAAATACCGGCGCAGCGATGGCGACCGCCAAAATGGTGCTGGGGGCTTTGCCGGGTGTGGATCGCCCGGCCTTGGCCGCGGTGTTTCCAACGTCCAACGGCAAGCCGTGCATCATGATCGATGTGGGAGCCAACGTCGATTGCAAGCCGCAGAACCTCGCGCAATTTGCCGTGATGGGCGAGATTTATTTTCGCGCCATCTTCAACGTGCATAAGCCCAGCGTTGGCTTGCTCTCCATCGGTGAGGAAGAGTCCAAAGGAAACGAGTTGACGCGGCAGGTCTTCGGCATTCTCAAGGGTATGCCGCTGAATTTCATTGGAAACGTGGAAGGCCGCGATCTTTATAACGGGCGGGTCGACGTTATTGTTTGCGATGGTTTCGTGGGTAACGTGGCGCTTAAGATTTCCGAAGGGCTCGTGGAAACCGTCCGGTTCATGCTCAGAGAGTCCCTGCGCTCCACCATCACCTCGCAGGTGGGTGCTCTGCTTTCGCGAAGGGCCTTTTCCGATTTCAAAAAGCGCCTTGATTATTCGGAATATGGCGGCGCTCCTCTCCTGGGGCTGAAGGGCGTGGCGATTGTGGGCCATGGCTCCTCCAACGCCAACGCCATCAAGAACGCCATCCGCGTCGCCCGCCAGTTTGCAGAATCGGGTATCAATGCGCGAATCGAGCAAGAGCTTGCTCAGGGACGCGCTGAAACCGCCGAACCTGCCGATTCGACCGCGCCGGCCGAGGCCTGGAAAGAAATTTCATGACGCATCGTTCGATTGCCTTTTTGTTTCCTGGGCAAGGATCGCAGGCTGTGGGAATGGGCAAAGAACTGGTGACGCTCTATCCAGTGGCGCACCAGACTTTCGAAGAGGCCGATGAAGCCCTGGGAATGTCCATTTCAAAGCTCTGCTTTGAAGGGCCGGAAGACCAACTCAGGATGACCGAGATTACTCAGCCGGCCATCCTCACGATCAGCACTGCCACCTCTCGCGTACTGAAGGAAAAAGGCATTACGCCCCAATTTGTAGCCGGTCACAGCTTGGGCGAATACTCCGCCCATGTAGCCGCCGGAACCATTGCCTTCGCCGATGCGGTTCGCACTGTGCGCAATCGCGGCAAATATATGCAGGAGGCCGTACCTGCCGGGCAAGGCGCGATGTCCGCAATTGTCGGAATGCCCCTCGATCAGCTTCGTCAGGTCTGTGCCGAAGCCGCGGAGGGAGAAGTCGTCTCTCCCGCGAACATTAATTCACCTGACCAGATCGTGATCTCCGGCAGCCAGAAAGCTGTTGAGCGGGCCACGGAGCTTGCCAAAGAGCGCGGCGCTCGCAAATCGCGCATGCTACAGGTAAGCGCCCCTTTCCATTGCGCGCTCATGGAGCCTGCCCAGCGACGCCTCGCCCAGGATCTTCTCCAGATCAAGTTCAGCGAGCCTCAGATCACGGTTATCGCCAACATCGATGCCCAGCCAAAAACGTCCGGCGAATTCTCGCGCCAGGCCCTCATCGAGCAGGTGACCGGAGCCGTGCAGTGGGCCGCGGCAATGCAGAAGATGATCGAGCTTGGAATCCAAGCCTATATCGAGGTTGGACCCGGCAAGGTGCTCACGGGCCTGATGCGCCAGATCGACCGCGCCCAGCGCTGCACCAACGTCGAAGACGAAGCTTCTCTCCAGAAGACGCTTGCAGCCTTGGAAGCGAGCGTCGAACCATCGGTTGGCGGAACGCCGTAGAGCCGCAACCCTGCGCTGCAATTCTCTGACTTATTTTTTGCGTTATTTTTTTGCCCTATTTGTTCGCAGCGAGAGATTGGCGTCACGCGCCAAACGCCAGCGGGCTTCGGCTTCCCTTCTGAACAAGGTGAGCGTTGTAACCACGGCGGCGTACCAGTTCGCCATCGGGCGGAGTACGTCAACGTGAAATGATGATACGTTGATTGCAGATCTACACTGGCCAATCATAATGACCAATCCAAACCCTGCTCCCGACCCCCAGGAGGCCTTGCTTCATCCAGAAGTCGGTGAGGGATTCAAACTTCCCGCCGCCGTTTTGCTCGACAACGTGCGCAGCATGTACAACGTGGGCGCATTCTTCCGTGCTGCCGATGGCGTAGGCTTGGAAAAATTATGCCTCGCCGGCATTACGGCTTATCCACCCAAAAAAGCGATCTCGAAGACTGCCCTGGGCGCGGAAGAAACCGTTTGCTGGGAACACGATTGGGATGCCACAAAGTTGGCACAGGATCTGATGCGCGAGGGATTTGAAATCGCAGCCATTGAAACTGGCCCTCGTTCCATCGACCTTTTTGAATGGCAACCAAAGTTCCCTGTCTGCGTTGCATTTGGAAACGAGGTAGAAGGGCTAGGGCCGGAGTTGCTGGAAATGGCCGCCGTGCATGTGCGCATCCCGATGCTGGGCAAGAAAAATTCCCTGAACGTCGCAACGGCAGGAGGGGTTGTGCTTTATGAATTGCTGCGCAAATATCGTGCTCTGGCCAAAAGTACGAAGTAGGTCGGCTGTTTGCCGGAATCGCTCTCCACGGAAACGACAAAGCCGGGCTATCTAACCGCAGAAGCAATCCATTCCTTCGATCCACTTCCCCTTTCGGGACCACGATCTACTTAATCCTCGGATTCTCTATTCCCCGCAATCTTTCCTAACCGCCAGCACCCGATTCGGTCTAAGTTAAGCGAATGGAAGGCACCGATGCAGCGGTAGTGGCGCGGGTTTTGGCCGGTGACAGGGATGCGTACCGCGTCCTGGTCGAACGCCATTCTCGCGGCATATACAGCGTGATTTATCGCATGACCGGCAACCCGGAGGATACCGAGGAAATTCTCCAGGAGACTTTCCTGCGCGCCTACAACAGCCTGGGGAAGTTTGAGCTGCGCTCCAGCTTTTCGACCTGGCTCTACCGCATCGCTGTCAATCGCACGCTCGATTTCCTCAACGCAAAAAAGATGACGGATACATACCAAATCTCGGAAAGTCCCGACGCGGAGGAGAATCCCAGGGAAATCCAACTTCCTTCGCAGGCTCCAGGGCAAGATCGGCTGCTGCTCAGCGCCGAAATCAAAGATAAAGTGGCAGCCGCGCTGAAACGGTTGACAGCGGCGGAGCGCGTCGCCTTCACCCTACGGCATGTTGAGGGCAAGTCGATTGAAGAAATTTGCCAGGCGTTGGACCTGAAAACCGATGCCGCCAAGAACACGATCTTTCGCGCGGTGCAAAAACTACGGCAACAGCTTGCACCGCTGGTGGGAGCGGCACAATGAAACATTTAACGGAACAGCAAATCGTTCTGCATTATTACGGCGATGCTCTTGATACCGTTCAAGTGGATGCCCATCTGGCTGCGTGCGCCGAATGCAAGGAGAAGTTCGATCAGTTGAAGGGCGTGCTTGCTCTGGTCGAACCTCCTCTGGTTCCCGATCTCCACGAGAGCTTTGAGCAGCGCACTTGGCTACGGTTGCAGGATAAGCTGCCGTTGCGTCCCAAGGCGAGATTCACGTTCACATGGTTTCCCCGGTGGGCTCTGGCAACGGCGATTGCCGTCTTGATGATTGGCTCATTCGTGGCTGGACGCTTTTGGCCACGGCAACCCGCGCAGCCGCAAGAGGCCGCAAGCAATCCTCAACGCGTGGTGCTGGTGGCGGTAGGCGATCATCTCGAGCGTTCGCAGATGCTGCTGGTCGAGATCATGAATGCCGGCGCTGGGACGGGAACAACGTTCTCCCAGGAGCAGAAGCAGGCGCGCGAACTCCTGGACGCAAACCGTCTCTACCGGGTAAGCGCGCAAAAGACCGGAGATCCGGAGGTCGCACAGATGCTGGATTCGCTGGAGCGGGTGCTGGCGGAAGTGGCGAACAGTCCCTCAGACATGGTGTCACAAGACCTTCCGGTAGTTCAGCGGCAGATTCAGTCACAAGATCTGCTGTTCAAAATTCGCGTGCTAGGCACGAAGGTTCGCCAGGAAGAAAAACCCGCGGCCCGTAACTCTCAGAATCAGAGGCAACTATAACGATGAAGCACACACTTTTGTTCTTTCTCACGCTCGTATTCGGATTACACGGGGTCCCGGTAAAGCTGCTCGCGCTTGCGCCACAAGCGACGGAAGCGCCCATGGGCTTCCTGGAATCGCAGAACCCAAACACCAAAGAAGAGGAAGTTTACGCCTCCGCCAAAGACGCGCTGGATCAAGGCGAATATGAAGATGCCGCAAAAACATTCGGCGAAGTCGCAAAAATGCGCAGCCGCCGGGCCGATGCCGCGCTCTACTGGAGGGCCTATGCCCTGAACAAGGTAAAGCGCAATAGCGAGGCTTTGTCGACCGTGGATCAGTTGCGCAAGGGTTATCCCCAAAGCCAGTGGCTTCGCGATGCCGGTGCGCTTGAAATAGAGATTCGCAATGCCAAAGGCCAGCAAGTGGACCCTGGGAAGGAATCCGATGAGGAATTGAAACTCTATGCGCTGAATAGCCTGATCGATTCCGATCCCGAAAAGGCGATTCCTTATCTGGAAAAAATTCTTCAGGAGAATTCCTCGCTGAAGCTCAAAGACAGGGCGCTCTTCGTGCTCTCACAGAGCAACTCCGACAAGGCACAACAGATTCTGCTCAACATCGCTAAAGGAAACAACCAGCCCGAACTGCAAAAACACGCGGTGCGCTGGCTGGGTGTGAACGGCAGCCGCCGCAACAGTCAGGTTCTGCAGGCAATCTACGAATCTGCGAGCACTGCGGAGGTAAAAAAATCGGTGCTTCAGGCTTTCATGGTCGGCGGGGACAAAGAGCGCATTTTGGCGGTTGCACGAGGGGAAAAATCCACGGAATTGAAGAAATATGCCATTCAGCAGCTTGGTGTGATGGGCGGCGGTTCCGAACTGCACCAGATTTACAAAGAGACCAACGATGCGTCTGTGAAAGAGGCGGTGCTGGAGGCATTTGGCATCTCCGGCGATTCAAAGACATTAGCCGAAGTAGCCAAATCCGAAACCGATCCCAAGGTGCGGGCACATGCGATTCGAGCTTTGGGAATCGCCGGAGATAGTGTCGCTTCCGAGGCGCTCCTGGCTATCTATGGCTCGCAGGCAGACGTCGAGACTAAGAAGGAGGTCATTCGCTCGCTGTTTATTCGCGGCGATGCCAAGGGCATGGTGGCGCTTGCCCGGAAGGAGACCAACCCTGAGCTTAAAAAGGAACTCGTTCGCAATCTCGCGATCATGCAATCGCCCGACTCCACGGAATTCATGATGGAAATTCTGAATAAATAGTCAGGAGAGCACATGCAACGCCCTGAAATTTTCGCGTCTCTGCTGTTCGTCATCACCGCCTTTCACGGATTGAGCCAGTCCCAGGAAAAGACGGCGCTCAAACCCAACATCGCGAATGCCAAAGTTCAGGAAGTCTCCATTGGCAACGGGTTGCAGCCCACCATTGATTCCATCGTGCTGAAAGAGCAGGGCCCCGAGTGGATTGGATACAGCATCGCCATTCTACCTTCGGAGAAGACACTGTGCTGCTCCGGAGAACGAGGCGGCGCTGCGGGAGTCTGCTGCAATGGCTGCAAGTTGGAATCGAACGGAAACGGGACTTTTTACGGTTCGAATTCGGCATGTGGACCTCTGGAGCCATCTCGCACGGCCTTTGTGTTCTTCCGCACCGATGAAAAACGGATCAAGAAGGTTCGGATTTTCAGCCCGGATTGCTCCCTGGATTTTGGCGGCCTCCCGCTATTGTGGCTCGGCCCGGCAAACGCTTTGCAAAGCATCGATCTGCTTACCAATCTCATCTTGAACGACGAGAACCTGCAAGAGCGGCGTGGAAACGGAATTGCGGAATCTGCGCTCATGGCGATTGCCGCGCATGACAGCCCAGCGGCGGATAGCGCACTCGAAAAGCTGATTCAGCCCTCGCAGCCCGAGAGGCTGCGGGAGAAGGCCACATTTTGGCTGGGCGAAGAACGCGGGAAGAGCGGCCTGGCATTACTCCGCAAGTATGCGAAAGATTCCGATGAACGCTTTCGCGAGAAAATCGTCTTCGCCTTTAGCCGGAGTGCCGAATCGGAAAAAGATGCAATCAACGATATCGTCTCCATGGCCAGAAATGACCCAAGTCCTGGCGTTCGAGGACAGGCGCTCTTTTGGCTCGCGCAGCTAGGCGGAAAAAAGGAAGCAGCCCAGATTACGGACAGCATCGAGAACGATCCCGAGTCTCAGGTGAAGAAAAAAGCGGTCTTTGCGCTGTCTCAGTTGAAAGACGGGGAAGGGGTGCCGCTGCTAATCAGCGTAGTTAAAACCAATAAGAACCCCGTAGTCCGCAAGGAGGCCGTCTTTTGGCTGGGCCAGAGCAAGGATCCTCGGGCTCTGGATTTCCTGGAAGAAATTCTCACGAAATAGCATTTTACTTTCAAAAACAGGCGCGGTTGTAGCAAGCGCTACCGCGCCTTCCATCTCATCCGTGTCTTCCATTCTTCCATGTCTTCCATTCTTGGGCGGTAATCTCCCATATCTCCGCCGGTAACCGGCCACAAACAAAGTCCCGCTCCTCCGTTGCAATCAACCTCATGCCTTGCTTCTCGGAGATGCGCCGGGAGGCGATGTTTGTCGCGGCTTTCGGAACGCGCAAGACACTGAAACCCAAAGATCCGAACCAATAACTGGTAACCGCTTCCGCTGCTTCATTCGCAAACCCCTGCCCTTGCCAGGGTAGTCCAATCCAGAAGCCGCGATTCTTGTGCTCGTCCTTCCGCAGGCTGATGCTTCCAATGATTTGCCTGGGGCTGGATTTCAACCGAAGAGTCCAATGCCAAGCTTCGCCGCGCTCAGCGGACGGCAGAGCCACATCCTCGTAGAAACGCAACGCGCCATCCGGTGGGTAGGGCCATGGCACGGTGTTGCTCAGGTAACGAACTATCTCCCACCTGGCGAAAAGGGGTTGGGTTTGAACCGCATCCGCGAGCGCCAACGGAAGCAAAAGAAGGCGGGGCGTTTCAAGTTCCGGGGTCATCCTTGGATTTTATGCTAACCAGCCAGCATCGCGTTCGGAGGCGCGTATTCTCTATTGGAAAAACTCTCCCATGAATTTGGCTCCGGCAGCGTTGTTTGGAAAATCGCTGACGTTTAACAACTGTAGGATCGTGCGCAGCAGATCTTGATGTTGGTATAGAGTTGACGCCTGAAATCCTGACTTCACCCTCGCGCCCACCAGGACGGTAAAAATCTGCCCGCCCCCGTTGGCGGTATCGGTACTGATCCCCTCATCCCAGGTAATGATCAAGAGGCTGTTGCCGAACGCCGAGTTAGCCATGAGCGGACCTAGATTGTTTTGTAGCCAACCGTCGGCGGCAGCCAGCTTTTCATCGTCCGTACAGGTGGTTTTTCCAGCCGGGCAGTCATGCGCATCATTTTGCAGGTCCGGAACGATCAAGGCGAAATTCGGCAAGGAACCAGAATTTATGTCTGCAAAAAACTGGCTTACAGGAACGATGTTGGCCATCTCCGCCGATGAACCTATGACGTCAGTGAAGTAGGCGAATGGATTGTGGTGCTTTACATACGGCAGCACATCCCCACCGATATAGCCCGGCGAGGGCAGACTTTGAAAATAACCCTTCCATGTTTTGCCTGCACCGCTCAGGGCACGCACGATGTTGTCTGCCGAGATCGTGCCTTGAAAGTTGTCGTCGTTGGATTCGATCACCCCCGCGGTGAGCATGAAATAGTTACCGATGGAAGGATGGGTATTTGCGAAATAATTGGCCGCCAAGGCGTTCCGGGCCGCCAGAGAATTCAGGAAGGGCATGGCGGGGCTATTCGACACCTGGGAGAACCCATGGTTCTCAAGGATCACAACAAAAACATGATCTGGGGGAGTAGGGGTAGGGCTTGGAATCGGTGTCGGAACAGGAGTGGGTGTAGAAACGGGCGTCGGGGTGGCAACAGGTGTGCTTGTCGGGGTGGGTGAAGGACTTGGATCGAACGTCGTTGTTCCCGCGCCGCCGCACCCGGCAAGCAACGCGCACATCAGCAGGAAAGCTGTGATGGCAGCCGTCCTAGAAACGGCATCGGTAGGCGGAACGCTCCCGATCATCGCCCAAAATTAGATGCTTTGCGTTGGCGGTGCGCAGCCCTGACGGGTTGACTACGTATTTCACCCGGTCGTGGAACTATCGACTTATTGGCAAAGGGGGTGCCACACCCCTTTTCTGACGAAAACCCGGCGAAAACAAGGTAAACTCTGGCCTTATGCAACCCTTTGGCAGAATCCTTGGCCTGCGTCTTGTTTGTTTCACCTTTGGGGCCTGTTTGGCCTTGGGACAGTCACGGCCTATCTCCGATCAGACAGGGAATTCGGAAGCCGACCTTCCGGCTCTCATGAAACAGGATTTCGGCCCAAACTTCACGCTTCCGGCAAAATTCCCTACCCCGATGATTACCGGCGACTTTGATGGCGATGGTGTGGAAGACGCCGCCATTGTGGTGGATATCAAAGATCCATTCCCCGACTCCTACGAGTACAAATACAAAGTTGCGGATCCCTACCACGAATTCTTCGGCTTTGGGAATCCTTCCGAAACCGCTGCATTTACCGCCAGGGAGTCACGCAACAGCCATTCCATCGTGGTCATTTTCGGCGCTGGCGCGGACAACTGGCGCACGGCCGATCCCAAGGCGAAATTTGTACTGGTTAATGTGCCATTCGACACTGTGGAAACCGGCCGAATGCTGGTCAAAAAGAACAAGCCGCCTATCTTTGTAATTAAAGCAGTCGAGGCCGAACTCATGGACGCAAATGTCTTTTGGGATGCAAAAAGAAAGAGATGGCGCTGGGAACCAGGCGCCACGGCTGATTAGTGGCCTAGCCGCAGAATCACGGAAATGTTTTTGTTTAGCCCCTTTAGCTCATTGGGCAATCTTAAGCATTCTCCAAAATCGAACTTTCCCGGAAAACAAAGCCGCCAATGAGGCGAGTTCCAACTCTTCATTAACGGCAGTGGCGGAGCGTGGCGCTTTTTCGGTCCTCAGCCCTCTTTGCTCCTCTCGCTATAATTCTTTCCTATGAATCTGGAACAAAAACTTGAGGAGCTAAAGCGCCGGGACCTGTTGGCCGAAGCAGGCGGAGGCGAAGAGCGCCGGGCACGCCAGCACAAAGAAGGCAAGATGTCGGCGCGCGAAAGAATTGAATTTCTCTTAGACGAGGGCACCTTTGAAGAATTCGACAAGATGGTGACCCACCACTGCACCGACTTCGGTATGGGTGAGCAAAAAGTCTACGGCGATGGCTTTGTCACCGGATACGGCCGCATCGAAGGCCGCCTGGTTTTCGTCTTCGCCCAGGACTTCACCGTTTTTGGCGGATCGCTTTCCGAAGCCAATGCCTCAAAGATCGTGAAGATCATGGACATGGCAATGAAAGTCGGAGCGCCCGTCATCGGACTCAACGATTCCGGCGGAGCACGCATTCAGGAAGGTGTTATGTCCCTTGCGGGCTATGCCGACATCTTTCTCCGCAATACGCTCGCCAGCGGGGTCATTCCCCAGATTTCAGCCATTATGGGACCATGCGCCGGAGGGGCCGTTTACTCGCCCGCCATCACCGATTTCAACCTAATGGTTGACAAGACCTCATACATGTTCGTCACCGGCCCGGACGTGATTCGCACCGTGACCCACGAAGAGGTCACGAAAGAAGAGTTGGGCGGTGCGGCCACCCACAACGAGATCTCCGGCGTGGCCCATTTTAAGGCCCATGACGATGCCGAGTGCCTCTCCATGGTGCGGGAGCTGTTCAGTTTCATTCCCTCCAATAATATTGACGATCCACCGCGGCGGGAAAGTAGCGATCCCTCCGATCGCGCGGATGCGTCGCTCGACAACATCGTGCCTTCGGAATCGAACCAGCCTTACGACATCAAAGATGTGATCACTCGTGTTGTGGACGACAGCTATTTCTTTGAAGTCCACGAGCACTATGCAAGGAACATCGTTGTGGGCTTTGCCCGTTTGAATGGACGTTCGGTCGGCATCGTAGCGAATCAACCGGCCTTCCTGGCCGGCGTGTTGGATATTAACGCTTCGGTTAAGGGCGCGCGTTTCGTGCGCTTCTGCGACGCCTTCAATATTCCGCTCATCACCTTTGAAGATGTACCGGGCTTCCTGCCCGGAACACAACAGGAGTACGGCGGTATTATCCGGCACGGAGCCAAGCTTCTCTTTGCTTTTGCAGAAGCCACCGTGCCCAAGATAACGGTCATCACTCGCAAAGCGTATGGAGGGGCGTATTGCGTCATGTCCTCCAAGCACATCCGCACCGATGTGAACTACGCGTGGCCCACCGCCGAAATTGCCGTGATGGGGCCAGAAGGCGCGGTCAACATCGTGTATAAGCGCGAGATGGAGAAGGCTGCTTCTGCCGCTAATTCCGAAGATGAAAAGACCGGCGTTGTTGCGAAGGTTCGGCAGCAAAAGATAGAGGAGTTTCGCGACCGTTTTGCCAATCCTTATGTGGCCGCCGAGCGCGGATACCTGGATGCCGTGATACGTCCACGGAATACGCGTAAACGGCTCATTGACGCTCTCGAAATGCTCCAGACCAAGCGCGACAAGAATCCACCGAAGAAGCACGGGAACATTCCGCTCTAACGCTCAAAGTTGGTCTCGTATGTTAAAAAAAGCCCCCAATTTTCGATTGGGGGCTTTCCTCATGCCGTCATAACTTCTGCGATCTTGGCTTCAATGGTCTCGGCTTATGCGATCCCGGCTTGTGCTACGGGCTTTATTTCGGAGTTGCAAGGACACTCAGCTCATAACTGTGGGTAGAAGCAACGTCTTCCAGCACCGCAAGCTTCGTCGGCACGCCAACCTTCAGCAGCGCTTTTGCCGACAAGCGAAGTGAGCGCTTCAGCGATTTTACGGCTATCGGACCGGATTTGGTCGCAGAGCTAGAAGATGATTCATCCGCGGGCGTGCCTTCAACCGGAACAAAAAACGATAAGGCACAGAGCACGGAAAATTGTAGCTCTCCAGATGGCCGTTTAGTAAAGTTGAGGTCGGTGGTTAAGCCGATCATCTGCGGATTGTCAGGAGACGGTACAGGCACATAACTCATCATCTCGGAGTGGGCCTGGTCACTGGTCACAAGCTCAACTTTTCGGGTATTTATCTTTTGTTTCCCGTTCATCTCGGTAATTGTCAATTCGAATAAATAGCTCTGTTCCTCGGGTGCGGCAGCTTTCAGTTCTTGCTTCGGCTCATCCTTGGGATTTACCTGTTGGGCCGACAAGGCACACACCGATAGAACGATGGTTGCCGCAATGTATAGTCCTCTAGTTCCAATGCTCATTTTGCCTCTCCTTGTCCTGGTCCTTGTCCTTGTCCGTCTCGTATCCACTTCTCAAATGCTTCTCTCTGCTCTTCCATTTCCTTTTTGTGTTGCTCATCCAGCTTTGCAATGGCAACCAACTCTTCCGGATCAGAGATGGCTGCCTGTAGCAGGAACCTTTCTTGCTCGGTTGGAGCGACGTTACTCGGGAACGTCGCCAGCCTGGGAGCAGAACTCGGTTTCACCTTCGCGCTTTGTAGGGAATGCAAGCGCACAGACCTCAATGGAGCATCTTTCTTCAACGGTGATGCCGCGGCCGCACGCGTACCGGAATTTGGGATTGCCGGATTGGCGGGCTGCAACGTGGCTTGTGGTTTCACCTCTCGATCAGAAGATCCCGTTGCTACAGGCTCCAGAAACGGTGGTTTTAAACTACCGCCGATCCACAATCCCATCAGCAGGACCACGGTAACCACTGCGCCAGACGCCAAGACAAGCCACCGGAATTGGGCCTTATCCTTATCCATCTCGATGCGATGCGCTTCAGCAATGCGACGATACATTCCACCGGCAATCTGACGCTCGGCCGCTTCCCGGACAACCTGCCGGTCTTTTGCCAGAAGATCATCCGCGAAAAGATCGTTCGCTAGAAGATCGTCCGCCAGAAGATTGGGCATGTTTGAGCTTTCGATTTCGTCCGGCGAAACAAATTCGTTGTCATCGGGATATTCGAACATGGGTCTCCTCCATCTTTGCCTTCCACTTCTCGCGGAGCAGGTGCTTGGCTCGCGCCACTCTGGAACGAACCGTCCCCGCCGGAATCCCCAACACTTTTCCAATTTGTTCAGAAGTCATTTCTTCGACCTGTGATAGCTCGATTACTGCTCGCATCTCGGGAGGAAGCGCCTGCACCAGAGCTGCCAGCAGATCCAGCGCCTCTTCTTTGCCGTCGTTGCATGGGGAGGCCGCAGGTTCGGGAATCTCGTCCGTAGAGATCGTCTCCCGCCGCCGCTTCCTATGGTCGATGGCGGCGCGTTGAGCCATCCGGCAAAGAAAGGTGCGCTCGTCGCGAATGAAGACCATGCGATAGCGATAGCGAATCATGCGAAAAAAAACTTCCTGGGCAACATCTTCGGCGTCGTGCGAATTGCGCAGAATCGAAAAAGCAATGGAAAAGACCAAGCGCCCGTGCGCCTGCATCATTTGATCGAGCCGTTCCGACTCGAATTGCGACAATGCCGTGAGTTGAATCGAATTCACGCCTGCGTTCACCGTTTGCGACCAGCCTTCCCTCGCAAGACCGACCTGCCTACGAGAATGTTCAAAAGAATTTTTCAGGTTTTTGACGACGGGATCGAGAAACAGCAGAGTATTCGAGCGCCTGCCAAAATCGAAGAAGACAAGATATTTTTCTTTGGTCTTTTGGTTCAACTTCGAACTTAATACGAGCGAATCGCCCATCGAAACCGCGGTCATGGGGCCAGAAGGCGCGGTCAACATCGTGAATAAGTGCGAAAAGGCGAGCCCCCGATTTTGTATTTCGGGAGCTTGCGCCCTCACGCACGGATTCAATTAGCTTAAAACCGCTCTTGGCCATGAATTTGGACGTGCAAGAGCCACCGCGCCTACTGGCAACGTCTTTCGATTCTCTACTTTTCGGTGGAGTTTAGTTAAAAGCGGTAGTGGATTCCGGTACTGAACTGGAAGTGATTCGTATTGGGAGCAGGAGAATTTGAGCCAGGCACAACGACGCCATTCATAAGATCCGGCGGAAAGCGTTCGTCAAAGCGCAGTAAGTCACCAACGTCCCAGCGCACGGCCCAATGCCGCGAAACATAGTACTCGATCGCTCCACCAAGGTCGAGGACTCGTTCTGTTAGGCGATCATTGCGGAAGTTACTAACAAGTCCTGCGGCGTTAAACTCGAGCTGACGGAACGTATTGGAAGTTGTTACAAGACCGGGACGGGCGACGCCAAAAAAGCCGAAATGGCCCTTGCGTACGCCCACCTTTCCTCCAAAGGTTGCAACCAAAGAGTTCCCCGAAAAAGCCTGAGAAGGCAGCCAGGTCACGTCGCCTTCAAGTGCGAAAAAATGGGTTAGATTCACATCGGCCTGAAGCCCAGGACCAAGATTGCTCGAGGGAACGACATCCCTTGCAGCCGCGAGGGTGCCACCAATTTCAAACCGGCCGGGCGCATCTTGCGAAAAAGCAAGGCTGGAATACAGACAAAATAGGCATAGTGCAAATCGCGTTCTAGCTGTGAAGCGGTATTTGACTATGGAATAACGGTAAAGACTATTCATCCATAGATTATTCATCCACTCACCTCAATTTAAAGTTAACTGCTTTGCTGTCCATAGATCGGAACTGAGGTGTGGTCTTGCAGGGGATTTTGTAGAGAAATGTATAGCTAGGAGGCTCTCCGCAGGCAACAAGAGAGATCTACGTTCCCTTTATCCTGATGTTTATCGCCTATCGCCTATTCACTCGCACATCGCTATAGGGCCTACTAGAGTCGATTGCCGATGGCTGATTATCGATTACTTATTCTCCAGAAGAGATCAATCGGGCTTGAGCGAACCTCTTGGCCTGAATTTCGATATAGACGTTGATTAGTGAGACAGCTGCAGGCGTAACCCCCGGAATACGGGAAGCCTGGCCTAGCGTTCTGGGACGAACGTGCCGGAGCTTTTCATTCATTTCCCGAGAAAGCCCGCTGACCTGGCCATAGTCAAACCAATCGGGAATGGCCCGCTGCTCCGATTTCTTCAGCCGCTCAATGGACTTGCGCTGCTGATCGAGATAGCCGGAGTACTTAATTTCGGTCTCCACAGTCTTCATCTCATTGCGCGCCGCAGAAGACAAATGCAAAGGCTGATTCGCCTCAAACGCCGAGCCGGATGCTTCCCCAATTTCGGCAAAGTATTCGGGAGCCGCTTCTGCCACCAACGGAGCCACATCTTCGATAGAAAATTCCGGTCTGCGCAGGAGTTGGGCAAGGCTCGCTCCAATGGCAGAACCCATGCCGCTCTCCTTCCGTGCAGATTCCTCGCCTGCCTCAACTTCCGATAGCGCGGCCACTCGCTGGGTCCGTGACTGCACCACTCTATCCAAAAGATCGGGAGAGACCCTGGTCTTCTCCAACAAGGCCGCTAGCTTTTTAGCACGCTCCTGCTTCGCCAAATAGCTCGTCCACGGCTCATCGAGAATAAGGCCGATGCGCCGGCCATGCGGCGTCAACCGGCGGTCGGCGTTGTCGATTCTCAAATGCAGGCGGAATTCGGCCCGGGATGTGAACATGCGATACGGTTCGTTGGTGCCTTTGCTGATGAGGTCATCGATCAGGATTGCCGTATAAGCTTCCGTGCGGTCGAGAATCAAGGGCGGCTCGCCTTTTATCTTAAGGGCGGCATTGATCCCCGCCATGATTCCCTGGCACGCAGCTTCCTCATACCCAGAGGTCCCGTTGATCTGTCCCGCCAGAAAGAGACTCGCAATTTGCTTTGTCTCGAGAGTGCGCTCCAGCTCCGTTGGATCGATCGAGTCGTACTCGATCGCGTAGCCAGGACGCAGCATCTCCGCGGTATCAAGGCCCGGAATTGACTTAAGGATCGCCTGTTGCACATCAATCGGCAGCGAGGTGCTCATGCCATTGACGTAAATCTCATGCGTGCTCAACCCCTCCGGCTCCAAGAACAACTGGTGGGTGGTCTTGTCCGGAAATTTGACGATCTTGTCTTCGATGCTCGGGCAGTAACGCGGGCCGATGCTCTGGATTTGGCCGGAGTACATGGGGGAGCGATGCACATTCTCGCGAATGATGCGGTGCGTCTCAGGGGTGGTAAAGGCGATATAGCACGGCACCTGCTTCTGGCTGATCTTTCTAGTGCGGAAGCTGAAAGGTGTGGGATCAGCGTCCCCAGGCTGTATCTCGAAGCGCGTCCAATCGATGCTTCTGCCATCCAGACGCGGCGGCGTTCCGGTCTTAAGGCGGCAGCCGCGCAAGCCGAGCAGCTTCAGAGACTCACCCAGCAACTGTGACGGCGGCTCTCCACTTCGCCCGGCAGGATAGGTTTGCTCACCGCAATGAATCAGGCCATTCAGAAAGGTGCCGGTCGTGATAATTACCGCCTGGGCTCCCACAGTTCGGCCATCCCGAAGCTTGATGCCCCTTGCAATCCTTGCCCGTGGCTGCGACGCGTTTCCTTCGGCATTTGGCTCATGCGGGTGGGCGATCTCGCCTTCCGATTCAGCATTTCGTGGGGCGCCTGGAAGTTCGTCTACGATCAGTTCGGCAACTTCGGCCTGTTTAATATGAAGATTCGGCTGGCCTTCCAGTACCTCGCGCATCTTGACCCGGTACTGCTGCTTGTCACATTGAGCGCGGGGCGACCACACCGCAGGGCCGCGCGAAGTATTCAACAAACGGAATTGTATGCCCACAGCGTCCGTTACTTCGCCCATGATCCCACCGAGGGCATCGACCTCGCGGACCAAGTGTCCCTTGGCAATTCCGCCCACGGCGGGATTACACGACATCTGGGCAATCAGGTCGGCATTCAGGGTAAAAAGGGCGGTTTTCAAACCCATTCGGGCAGAAGCCATTGCCGCCTCGCAGCCAGCATGTCCCGCTCCGACCACCACAACTTCGTAATGTTCTGTAAAGCTCACCATCTGCTCAATCGTCGATCATCCGTCTCTCGATCCCAGGTTCATCCAGAAACTGAATCGCCGTACTCACTTTTCGAACAAAATGCCTCTACCGGAATTTATGGCCGGTTTGAAAAACGGCGTCATGCTCTATTTTACAGGGCGTCGATTGGCCACGGTTCACTAAAGCCTCGGAACATCAAAGCCGATAAAGAAAACAAGGTGGGGAGTAAGCCATGTCGCCTAGAGGAGCCAGCCGCAGAAAAGCCGTGCTTGAGGTAACCGTGATCAGGCACGAAAGACAAGAGAAACAATTGGTCCACGCCCTCGATTTCACCGAGACTACGGCCAGGCTGGGCGGTCTGGCGTTGTTCCTCGAACCGGGTGAGATCGTTGAGATCCAATGTGGCGCATCCAAGGGGAACTTCCAGGTTTTCTGGATGGGAGCACCCGGCAGTTCCATGGAAGGCCAGGCAGGGGTCAGATGCGCGGGTGCGGGTAAATTTATATGGGACAGGACTGTTCCGCAGAATGAGAATGAAGCGGATTTGAGCGAGGCTCGGCAAGGAGAGGCAAGGCAGGCTCAGGCGCCTCTCCCCTCCCCCACCTCGACACAACTGCCCGGTGAAAGGAGATGGAATCCTCGCCACGCCTGCAAAGGTTCGGTTTCCTTAGTCTCGCCGGGATCCACGTTTGTATTACGCGGTGAAGTGCGGGATATCTCCCAGGGAGGCATCTACGCCGAGTTGACGGCCCCATTGCCGGTAGACACCGAGGTTGTCCTGAGCATGATCGTGGAGAACATTCCGCTGGAAGCCAAAGGCTTTGTTCGCGCCAGTTATCCGCTGGTCGGCATGGCCATCAGCTTTCGCGAACTAACAGCCCAGAACGAGCACCGGCTGGCTCGGATTCTCGAAAAGGTAGGCCGGCACGCCGTTGCCCCTCGAGCCGACCACCATCCAAATGGCAACCGGACTCAATCTTCGGCTTATGGAACCAAGCGCGCCAACCAGCTTCAATTGGAAGCCTGTCCCGTTCGTACGTTGGCAACGGCGCTGCAATCCCTGGCAACAAACTTCGATCACTGGAATAGAACCGGCTCGGTGAACGATATTGATGCGTTACGCCACGCGGTCCAGGACCTTCAACAGAGGCTGACGACTCCCCGCCCACCAGAGCCGGCGAAATATCTGGGTCCCTCCGCTTCGAGGAAGGACGTAGCCTGAAAACAGCAGCGCACGGCCCCGTTGGAAACTCGTAGAACTAGGCTATTTAGAACCAGGCCACACTAAATGGGAATCGTCGAACTGTTGCCGGTTGGACGATTCCCTTCCATCCCTTTGCCGCCCTTTCGTTTTTGCACCTCATCATCTATCACCTGTCTAGGCCGAGCGAAGTCCCCGCGTTATGCACAAAAAAGACCAGGAACAAGAGCAGCAAAGGGATGTGGTCAAGCTGCCGCCCAGCGTACATCCAATACGCCGATCCAGCCGGCAGATACCAGGTGGAAAACGTCAGGTTCAGCATGAACAGCGCCCCAAGAATGGAGAAGGGCCTGACCCACAGTCCCAGCAGCATGGAAAGTCCAATCAATGCTTCCGCAACACCGACGGCATAGCCTGAAAACGCCGGGTATTTGAGGGTTGCGCGAAGGACCGGACGATAGAAGTGCAGCGAAGTCTGCTGCGTATACTCGTTTACATACTTCTCATAACCACCGTGGGCAAACTCGCGATGCATGAGCTTGTACTGCGCAAAAAAAAGAAACATGACGCCCACGCAAATTCGAGCCAGGGCCATCGCCACCGACGATCCGGATCTGGAGATACTCATAATGGGTTTTTGGTCTGCTCCAATTGGCTATTGCCTGAAAACCTTGCCGTCTTTCATTACAAAGCTCACGTTTTTCAATAGATCGATGTTCGCCAGCGGATCTCCGGGCACCGCTACCACATCGGCATAAGCCCCTGGCGCGATCACGCCCAGTTCGCCTTTCATGTCCAGCAACTCGGCGGCATTCGACGTAGCCGCCTTGATGGCGTCCATGGGAGGCATTCCAAGATTCACCATATACTTGAACTCTTGCGCAATCGGCTCTGTCCAGGGGATGCCGCCCATATCGGTTCCAAAAGCCACCTTCAGGTGGGCCTTCAACGCTTTTTTGAACGAAACTTCATGAACGCTCGCCCGAGCGCGGTCCCGCTTGCCGTCGTCGGATTCCGCCGGCGCCCAGTCCGTGTAGTAAACGCCCAAGGTCGGCACATACCAGGTGCCCTGCTTCAGCATCTGAGCGATGGCATCGTCGTCCAAATCCAGTCCGTGCTCAATGGAATCGCAGCCTCCATCCAATGCGCGATGCAGGCCGATGCCGCTATAAGCGTGGCAGGCAACTTTGCGCTGCTGCCCGTGGGCCTCATCCACCACGGCTTTGAGCTCATCCACAGTCAGAGTGGGTTGCGAAACCAGGTTTCCCTTTTTATCGACCCACGACCGGTGGGTCATGTAGACCTTGATCCAATCGGCTCCATTTTCCAGCTGCTCCCGCGCAGCGCGGCGCAAGGCCACCGGGCCATCGGCAAGTTGCGCGCCTTTGGGGACCACGATGTCGGGATTGTAGCCTTCGAGGGGGTAGCCACCCGTTACCGAAATGGCTCGGGTCGAGACAAAGAGCCTCGGACCTGGAATATAACCGCCGTTAATCGCTTCCTTGATTCCCACATCCCCATAACCTGCGCCCTCGGTTTCCACATCGCGCAACGTCGTAAAACCTTGCTCCAGAGCGCGGCGGGCCGCCACGGTGGCGCGAGCCGCGCGGAAAGAGGAGGGGTGCTTCAACAGGTTGGCGTCGTAACCGCCTTCCGCGGGGTCTTCTCCCTGCAGAAAAATATGGGTATGCGTGTCGATCATTCCGGGCAGTACGGTTGCGGTTGCCGGAAGGTGAATGACGTGAACCCCGGCAGGAGCGGTACCCTGCTCGGTTACGCTTTCAATTCGATTGCCACGAACCACGATGAGCACGTTGTGCCGGGGCTGCGCGGAAACACCATCAATCAGGGTTGAGGCGAGAATAGCCACGGGTTTTTCCGGAGCGGCAGGCTGTTTTTGCGCAAAGACAGGCAGCGAGAGGGTTAGGAGCAAGAGTAAACCGGCGATGCGACGAGACACGTGAGTTCCTCCTGTGGTGCGAAGCAAATATGAATACGCTTTTGAGAAGCATCATGCAAGCCCAACCTCGCTATCGAGTTACGATGCCTGTCCACAACAGGCAAGGGACTTCTGAATACGACACTGAAAAACGCTCCGGGCCAAAACCTGTCACTGAGCGATAATCGCCTCGGCTTCAATCTCGACCAGCATCTCCGGGTCTATGAGTTTTGCCACCTGCACCATGGAAGTGACCGGGCGAATATCCCGGAAAAACTCGCCGTGAGCCTTGCCTACCTTTTCCCAATCCGCGGCGATATCGGTTACGTAGATCCGGGTACGAACCACATCCTTCAAGCTTGCTCCCGCGCGCTTCAGTACGGACTCGATATTGCGCAATGTTTGTGTGGCCTGAGCATGGGCATCACCAATCCCCACAAGGTTGCCGTTGGCGTCGGTGGCCGTGGTTCCGGAGACATGAACGATGTTTCCAACCTTCACTGCGCGCGAGTAGCCCACAACCGGCTCCCATTTGGTTCCGCTGGAAAAATTCAACCGAGCTGTCATCTTTGGCGCCCTCCCTGCCTCTCTTGAATCGTTTGAATCGTTGGCGTCGTTAGAGTTGGAGATCGTGGGATCTTGGGGGCGTTCTCTTGAGGTTTCCACAGCGACGGGCGTCTTCAGCTTGGTGGTACCAACACCCCCCTGCTTTTTCTCATCCAGTACCTGGTTCACCATCTGGTCGGCATCGCGGTTGTATTCGCGCAGCACATGCACAATCGAAAAGCTTTTGAGCTTGCGCACCAGCTTCTGCGCGCGATCATAGAACTCTTTCAGATCCGCGTTGCCAACCCTATACTGGCCTTTCATTTGCTTCACCAGCAATTCAGAATCGCTAAAGACCTTGAAGGTTGAGATCTGGTTGCGTTCGGCGTACTCCAATGCGGCCAACAAACCTGAATATTCGGCAAAATTGTTGGTGCGGATGCCCAAGTAGTCTCCGAATTTCTCGACAATCTTTCCCTGGGGATTACGAATGATCACTCCGTAGGCCGCCGGCCCCGGATTGCCACGTGAACCGCCATCGATGTGCGCCGTGGTCACGCCGGATGACGAGGCCGATTCGGCCGAACCGGAATCTGAAAACAAGTCGTCCTGCATTAACGCCCCTCCGCCAGCCTTTCCGCAAGCTTGTCCGGAAGGCCCGCGTGAAGAATTTTTTTCTGCGCTGTCCGTATATCGTAGGGAACGCGATAGAAAGTGATAGAGCCTTCCGCTGTATCGTAGAGCACAAACGCGGCGCGCGCATCGTTATCTCGCGGCTGCCCAACCGAGCCAGGATTGATCAGATATCGGGTCTTCTCCTTCATGTGCAGGGTGAAGCGCTGAAGCCCCACGGCCGAGTCATAGTGGGGAACCATCACGTTCCAGTGCTCCTTTTCCTCATCCATGGCAAAGGCCCCTTGAATATGCGTGTGTCCGAAGAAAGTCACCGGCGTCCTGGTTTCGGCAAGCAGGGGATAAGCGTCGCGCGCCACCAGGATATATTCATCTTCATCGCGCGCCGATCCATGAACGCACTCGACTCCATCCATAGGTGCGATGGGCCCTTTGGGAAGCGTGCGCAGGAACTCGCTGCTGTCAGGCGAAAGAAATTTCTTGGTCCAGAGAACGGCCATCGAAGCGACGGGGTTAAAACCCTCAGGCGCAGCCACGCCCGCGCAAGCCTTGTCATGATTGCCGCGCACAAAAACGTTCCCTAGAGCGCGTACCCTTTCGATGACCTCATTGGGATTGGCTCCGTAGCCAACAAGATCGCCGAGATTAAAAATGCGGTCGAACCTGGGAGCCGCATCAAGACAAGACTGCAACGCTTCCAAGTTCGCATGAATGTCAGAGACAATAAGGATTTGCACGGGACCCATTTAACGGGCACGCTTGCGTTTTCAGCGTTTCTGTATTCCGGCTGAAACCGCTCTACGCCCGATCCAGTCGATCAAAGATATGATCCGTCTCCCGGATTGCGGGAGAGGACTCCGCGAAAGGGTTTAGTACGTTCGCCCTACGAAGCGCCATCAAGTTTAAATCATGAACGGTCCCCGGCACCGGTGCGCACCCAATGGCCGGGAGAAACCTCTTGCAACGCCGCAACCGACGGTGGAAGAACTTGCTTCTCTACGGTGGCCAACGGCCTTGAGCGCTCGGTTGCCAGTGTTGGAATCGCACCAATGAGGCCGCGCGTGTATGGATGAGCGGGTGATGCAAAAATCTCTTTCACCGGCCCCATCTCCACTACCAACCCGCCATACATTACCGCCACGCGATCCACCACCCTGGAAACAACCGTCAGGTCGTGGGAGACGAACAGCATCGCAAGCTTGTATTTTTCGCGCATCGTGCGCAACAGTTCAAGAATCTGGGCCTGAATGGTTACATCCAACGCGGTCGTTGGCTCATCTGCAATTAACAGTTGCGGGCGATTGACGATCGCCATGGCAATCATCACCCTCTGGCGCTGACCACCCGAAAGCTGATACGGATAGTCGCGCGCCCTTTGTTCCGGATCGGGGATGGCAACATCGCGAAGCGACTCCACCGCACGCTCCCATGCCTCACGTTTTCCGACCGCATGATGGGCGCGGACGGCTTCAGCCACCTGCTGGCCGACGCGCATCACGGGATTCAACGCAGTCATCGGCTCCTGAAAAATCATTGCAATACGCTCACCGCGTATCCCGCGCATCTCCGGTTCGGGCAGACTCAGGAGGTTGTGTTGTCCAAACCGAATCTCACCCGCGACCCGTGCTTGAGGAGGTAGAAGCCGCATAATGGCCAGCGACGTAGCCGACTTACCCGACCCCGACTCTCCCACGAGCCCCAGGGCTTCCGACTCGCCGAGATTGAAACTTAAATCGCGCACAGCAGCCACCTCGCCCGTTTGCGTGGGAAAGGTCACATTCAGGTTCGCTACTTGCAATAACGAATTTGTCACAGAAAAAAGGCGAGACAGTTCTGGCTGCCTCGCCTTAGTTTGTCTCACGTCCGATGCCTCTTTGGCAATTTAACGCAGTCCGTGAAGGATGGTCTTGAAGAGCGCGCCATCGGGAAGCTCGTCCGGCTCCTCGAAGATAAACGCGCCGCCAAGCCGGTTCTCGCGAATAAATTTGGTCTTGGCCTTCAAAGACTGGGTGTCTTCGAACGTCCAGAAGTTCAGCCCGTCGAAAGCAAAAGGAGTCTGGGCCGGCGGATCGTGGAATATTTGTGCGAACTGGAGCACATGAAGCTGGACGAAGCTATGCGGCTCCGTTGCAACTACGCTTGCCAGGGCCGGATCGAGCAATGGCCCGAGAGTCCCTGATAAATTCGGCGGGTTTCCCGAATCAGGCGCGTTGGGATTGATCGCAGCGACGAACTGTCCGTTTTGACCGGCCGCCGACGGACCTGTAATCGCCCATCCGGTATCGAAGAAAGGAATGCCCATCAGGATCTTGTGGGAGGGTACGCCCGCTTCGAGATAACTCTGCACGGTGAAGTTCGCATTGAGGTTCGGATTCGGGTCGAACTGGGTCTGGAACAAGGGAGCGGAGAACCCAGTGTGATTGCTGAAAGCCCCGGCGTAATCAAATGTTTCCAGATTCACAAAATCCAACTGCCGCGCCGCACCCGGCAGATCGATGAACGAGAAATTCTGCTCTCCGGCCGGTAATGCGGCCGTAAGAAGGTGTCCTGACCCACCGGCGTCAAGCTGCTGGCGGAATTCTTTCAACAATGCCACGAAATTGGCACGGTCTTGGGGCTGTGTCGGAAATTCCCAATCGATGTCGAAGCCATCGAAAATTCCCGGCGTGGGGGTAATGGGAGGGGAGATCAGCGGCTGCTCGGAGAACCCGGTATCGAAGATCGGAGCCAGGCCGGTTGTATTGCTGAAGTTGCCATTGATGTAGGAGTTGATGCAGTCGGCAACGAATGCCTTCCTGCTCGCGGGGGTTGCGGACGCAGCTTCAAACCCGTTGACTCCGGCAGAGAAACCTCCGATGGAAGCCAGGATCTTCATGTTGGGGAACTGCTTTTTCAGTTCCTGAAGTTGATGAACCTGCCCACGAAGAGCGCCGGGAGCAAATGAATCCACAGAGCCATCGACGCTACGCGTCTGGTCGAAAAAGAACTGATAATCGGCAAACTCGTCAAACGCCGCGCAATGCGGGTTGCCATTCTGGTCGGCACGGATATCGATGAAAGCGTAGATCAGCAGGTTGAGTTTCGAGGCCACACCGTTGTCTGCCAGCCGCCGGGGAAACGTACCGCTGAAGACGTGGAAATTCTGGTAATAGGTCGCGATGACTCGGGAGTCCCGATCGTTGTCACGGCCGTGGTCGCGGTCGCGATCATGGTCTTGCGCAAACGCGAGCGTACCTTGCGGAGCGAGCGCCAACAGGCTCGCACAGAGCGCGAAGCATACAGCCCGTGACAGTCGGGCGAAAGATCTCTTTGTCATGGGAAAGTCCTTTCGGAATGCTTGCAGCGGGCCTTTCGAAACATAACCCTCTCTGCAGCGCCCGCCATTCTACTCTCGAATTTTCACACATTAAAACGATTTATTATCGTTTTTTAACGATTGGACCGGCGCGGCCCATTTGCAATGCAGAACCATGGAGTGGTGGAGATACAAATCCAAGAAAGGAAAGCCGGATAGGGGCCTGCTGAGGGAATCAGGTACAGATGGGTGATTCCATAAATTCCAGGCGGTTGCCCCACGGATCGTCCGCATAAAACCGACGAACACCAGGGAGGCTGTCGTCATCGGTCACCGAGATGCCGGATGCAAGGAGGAAGCCCCGCAATTTCTCAAACCTCGATACCGCAAAGGCCGGATGCGCTTTCTTGGCTGCACGAAAATCAGCTTCTACGCCAATGTGCAGTTGCTGGGAACCACATTGAAACCAGCACCCACCGCGCGCCCGCAATATGGGAGGCTTCTCGATCTCTTGCATTCCCAGAAGCTCTCCATAGAAGGTACGGGCAGCGGCTTCGCAACCCGCCGGAGCGGCAATCTGCACATGGTCAATCCCTGCAATGGGGCTGCCGGTTCCCTCTTCGCTGGTGGATTCGAGCCGGCTCATACTCTCCCGATCCTTCCCATGCACTGACTTTTATGCACTGACGCGGGTTGCGGCAATGCCGGCTTGCACGCCTGCATGCGCTGCGGCGCGGATCGCAGCTTCTTCACGCAACAATGGTTCGGCGGCGCTCGCAAACTTCCCGTCCAGCTTAATGAAGCCCTGCGACGCAAGACCCGCGGCCAACGCAAGCATCTTTTCTTCCGGCACGTTCAAATACTGAACATCGAGAGGATGAGCAATTTCAGTTGGATCCGTGCGGCCTAGCCAAAAAACGCGGCGCTTGATGAGATCAAGGGCGGCTTGCTCCGATTGCGTAGGAAACTGGATTCTTTGGGTGACAAAGCTGTAATACCTGCTGTTCATGTGAACGGGTTGGAGCTTTCCCGATTTAAGGAAAGCAACCTGGCCGTTGTCGATGGTCTTGCGGATGGCGTTGACCACCAACCCCTCGGTTAAAGTGCTCTCGGCAGAACCAAGCGCCTCTTTGATGGTTTGCGTCATGTTCACAGCCACTTCCGCGTGAAGCGGCTCCGGAGCGCCATCGATCAAGTCTACGCGGCCATGCATGACAAACCAGTCCGCTCCGGATGTTGAAGGATGAAATGGCCACTTCAATTCAACGACATCCATTGGTACGCCGGAAAGTGTTACGAAACGAAGGGTGTTTCCCATGATGATCTTCTGTTTCCCCGCCAGGTTGATATGGAAAATTCTAATACCGAGGGCGGCAATGACGCCAGAACCTCGAGTGAGACAGGGGTGATTAAAGAGGCGAGAACGCAGCCACGGGCCCCGAGGAGGCGCTGGAAGCCCGTGGATTTGAGCTGCGTTATAAAGTCACATAAGAAATTGCTTTGCAGATGAGGCGATAGGATGCTGCATCTCTTCCAGGTCGTTTTTCACCTGATTCAAGCCATACACAAGATGCTCAAACTCCTGCGACATCATGCGGAACAGAGGCGCAACCTTCGCATACTCAAAGTGCTCGAACTTAGAAACGATGTAGTAGCTCTCTTTACCTGTCTTGACGAAATCAAACAGGCTTTCCAGACGGGCCTTGCGCAAGCGCGCGTGATTGATGCTCTCGGGGAACATCCCGCTGAAAAACAATGCGTAGTCACCAATGTGCTTTCGGACCTGGCGCTCACGGTCGAATGAGGGCGCGGGCCCAAATACGGGATCGGCCACCATAAGCATCTCGCCCAGGTCGCGCAGGGGACGACCTTCGGCATTCTTGATTTTGTAGAGGTTGGCGCACTCGCAAAACTCGGAGAGCATGTTGGCAACGTAAGACTTGACTTCAAAACTACGCACGCCAACTTCATCGTAGTTTCTATCGACCAGCTCTTTGAAAAGTCTCTGAAGCGGATCTGATTCGGCAACCATACGGAACTAGGACCCTTTCCGCGCGACAGCATTCCCGCAGGCCCGGAAGGATTTTTCCGTTCCGGCCTGCAAGAACCGATCTCGCTCGGACCGCTACTCTGTTTGAGCGCGAGTATGGACGCATGGTTTTCCGTTGGCAAGCGAAATATGAGACAACCTTCATTTTGGCAGCACCGAAGGCCGAGTGCTAAAGAATCTTCTTTCCAAAGGCCGAGAGCGCCAATTCGACCGCCAGGTCGGCGGTGCGGTTATGCTCGTCGATCACCGGGTTGACTTCTACGATCTCGAAGCTGGTCATGCGTTCATGATCGGCAATGATCTCCATCGCCAAATGAGCCTCGCGATAACTAGCTCCGCCTCGCACCGGCGTTCCAACTCCGGGAGCATCCTCCGGATCGATCCAATCCATATCCATGGAGATGTGATATCCGGCCGTTCCGCGTCCGGCAATGCGCAGCGCTTCTTCCATCACAGGCCTCATCCCGCGCTCATCGATATCGCGCATGGTATAGACCTCGATGCCCGTCTCACGAATGTTTTCCCGCTCCTGCGCATCGATGTCGCGCACTCCCACCAACACGCAGTTTTCCGGCTGTACCTTAGGTGAGAAGTTGAAGATATTGCTCAACTCCCCCGGTCCCAGACCGAGAATGGCGGCCAGAGGCATGCCGTGCACGTTGCCGCTCGGCGAGGTCTCGGGCGTATTCATATCGGAATGAGCGTCGATCCAGATGAGGCCCAGCTTCTGGTTTTGCCGCCGAAAATACTCGGCCACACCCGAAACAGTGCCGGCCGCAACCGAATGATCGCCGCCGAGAACCAGTGGGAAGGTTCCGGACTCCAGGATCTTGAGCACCGACTCCGCATGCTTTGAGCAAGTAACCGCAATCTCCTTAAGATATTTTGCGTGCGGATCGCCTTCTTTTTTTTGTTCGGCAATGGCGACGGATACATTGCCGCCGTCTTCCACCACGTGGCCCAGGGATTCCAGACGCGCTTCAAGCCCAGCCACGCGCACGGCGGAGGGTCCCATATCAACGCCTCGCCGCGACTGGCCAAGATCGAGGGGCACGCCCAAGATCTTGATCTTCTTAGGGACAATGTTGTTTCCGGGTACGGCCTTGCTTCCGGTGTCGGTCTTTGTAGTCGCAGGATTCGCAGTCGCGGAGCTTGCGCTCGCTTGCGTGGACGGTACGTTCGTCGTTTCCGTTGTCATAAACTCTTTGTCTTTAGCCTTTTTGTCTTATGGATATATGCGTGTCAACGTGCGGGCAAAGGGAATGGTTTCGCGCACATGTTCCAGGCCACAGATCCACGCCACGGCCCGCTCAATACCCATGCCGAAACCGCTGTGGGGCACGCCTCCAAATTTGCGGAGGTCCAGATACCACTTAAAAGAAGCCTCCGGCAATTCGTGCTCTCGAATCCGCTGCAGCAACAACTGATAGTCGCCAATGCGCTGTGAGCCGCCAATGATCTCGCCATAGCCTTCGGGTGCAAGAACATCCACACATAGCGCCAAGTCAGGCTTTTGCGGGTCGGGCTCCATATAAAACGCCTTGACCTTGGCAGGATAGCGATGGACCATGACCGGCTTGTCGAATTGCGCCGAGAGGTAAGTTTCATCGGGCGATCCAAAATCTCCGCCCCACTCGAACTTCGCCTCGATCTGGCCCTTGCCGTGGCCTTCCTGAAGCATCGCCACCGCATCGTCGTAGCTGATCCTCGGGAATGGAGGTTTGATGTTTTCGAGCTTGGAGATATCCCGCTCCAGAATCTTAAGATCTTCGCGGCGCGTAGCAAGCACGGTCTGGACCGTGTGGCTCAACATGCCCTCCGCCAGTTCCATGATGTCGTCCAGTTTGGCGTAGGCAACTTCAGGCTCGACCATCCAAAATTCGGTCAGATGGCGCCGCGTTTTGGATTTTTCCGCTCGGAATGTGGGACCAAAGGAATAGACCTTGCCAAGCGCCATTGCCGTCGCTTCGATATAAAGCTGGCCGGACTGAGTGAGAAAAGCCTCTTCGTCGAAGTAGTCGACCGGAAAAAGAGTCGACGTACCCTCGCACGCAGCAGGAGTCAGAATCGGCGGATCGGTCAGGGTGAAGCCGTGGTCATCGAAATAGTTGCGCACTGCGCGCACAATCTCGGCGCGGATTCGGAGGATGGCGCACTGGCGAGGGCTGCGAACCCACAGATGCCGATGCTCCATCAAAAAGTCGATTCCATGCTCCTTGCGGGATATCGGGAAAGGCTCGTCTTCAGGAACGCGCTGAACCACCTGAACATCGCTCACGTCCAACTCGTAGCCTCCGGGGGCCCGTTTGTCGGCGCGCACTTTGCCGGTCACAACAACACTGGATTCGTCGGTAAGGTTCTTTACCGCATCGAAGACTTCTGGCGAAACCTGGCTCTTGGGCACAATCCCCTGGATCACGCCGGTTCCATCGCGGAAAATAGGAAAGAGCAGCTTACCGCTCTCGCGCTTGTTGTAGAGCCAGCCATGAATCGTTACGGCCTGGCCATCGTGCCGGCCAATATCGGCGATGGTGGTGGCCGGCGTCGCTGTGGTTTCCATGTTGTTCGTTTGCCCTTTGAAGGTTTGAGATTCCTGGCTTTCCAAACTCTAACGTGCTTCTACTACCGCGGTTTCCAGCTTCTTGAAGGCTCCTGCCATTTTGCCCGGAAGATCGATGCCCTCTTCCCCTTCGAGCTCCATCAGTAGCGCAGGCTCATGGGGAGCGGAACGAAGCATGCGCATGGTTTCGTTCCAATCGATGGTGCCGTCTCCGGGCCAGAGATGCGAGTCTTTATCCTTCTTATTGTCGTGAATGTGGGTCGAGCGGATGCGTCCTTTCAAGGTTTCAAACGCCTCGCCCACCGAGGTCATGAAGTGCGCGTGGCCGGCATCGAAGCAAACGCCCAGATCTTCGTAGCGCAAAGTCTTAATGAGTTCCATCAGCCGCTCCGGCTCGGAGACCTCGTTGGGGATGTTCTCCACCAGCACGCTCACGCCCAGGGGGCGCGCAAACGCGCGCAGGTGCTCAATGGAACTCAAGGCGTCTTCAAATTTGCGGGAATCGTAGGACTCGTTGCTATTTCCGATGTGTTGAACCAGGTACCGGAACGGCGCGATTTCCGCGACTTCCAGAGCGCGTTTGATTTCGTCCATGGCTTCCACACGGCGGCGCTTTTCCGAGTCGATGATGTTTAAAGGCGGCTCCGTGGCTCGCGCAAAGTCGTTGGTGGTAAATATAGGCGAATGCATGGAGTGGAACTGGACACCGCCCGAACGGAACCAATTGCCGATCTCCCGCACCTGAGCCTTGTCGGTGTAGTCGAAGTGGCCTCGCGCAGCGAAGATTTCGACAGCCTGTGCACCGCCGCGGGCAAACTCATCGAGCCTGCCCGGATGGAGGCGCTGCTTAATCAGAACGTAACTTGAAATCGCTTGCAGCATTCAGTATCCAACCGCCCTTCCACCGCCGCGTCCATCGGGTGCGCCGAGCCGCTCGCCCGTCCGGAGGTCGATCGCAATGCACTCGCCGTCACTCCAATATCCCTCGGTCTTTACCTTATGTCCTCTTGTTTCCAGCAGCTTGATCGTGTCAGGCGAGAGCCCAACCCGTTCAACGAAAATCTCGTCCGGCTCCCATTGATGATGAAACCGGGGCGCATTGACGGCCTGTTGAATATCGAGCCCGTAGTCCAAAACACCCATCAGGATATTGCCAACCGTACTGATGATGCGCGGGCCGCCAGGAGATCCCAACACCAAGAGAAGCTTGCCGTCTTTGAGCACAATCGTGGGCGCCATCGCGCTCAAGGGACGTTTGCCCGGAGCAATGGAGTTCGCTTCGCCCTGAATGAGCCCATAACCGTTTGGAACTCCTGGCTTGGAGGTGAAGTCATCCATCTCATCGTTCAGGATGAAACCCAACTTGCCAGACGTTACCCGTGAACCAAAGCCGTCGTTGAGCGTGGTGGTTACAGATACTGCGTTCCCTGCCTCGTCCACCACGGAATAGTGAGTCGTATTCTCGGACTCAGGGCCTATATAGGGCATGTGCAGAGAAGCCTGCCGGTCCAGTTCTCCAAAGCCGGTTGGACGATGGAGCTCTTTGCTGGCGCTTGAGTGCGCTACATCAACCGAAGCTCGCCACGCCTGCGCATATTTTTTGTCGATGAGCTGCGGGACGGGAATCTCGCTGAAGTCGGGGTCGCCCAAGAATTCTGCGCGATCGTAAAATGCCCGCCGAAACGCCTCGGACGTGAGGTGCATCGAATCCGCGGAGCGATTCCCGAGGGCCGCAAGATCGTATCCTTCAAGAATATTGAGCGTCTCGAGGAGCGTGATGCCTCCGGAGCTGGGCGGCGGTGCGCTGAAAATCTCGTAGCCGCGGTAGGTCCCGCGCACGGGATGGCGCTCTTTTACCTCGTATTCCGCCATGTCCTGTGCGGTGATCAAGCCGCCTCCGCTCTGCATGTCGGCGGCAAGCTCGCGAGCCATAGCGCCCGTGTAAAAATCGGCGGGATCGGCGGCGATGCGTTCGAGGGTGCGCGCCAGTTCGGGCTGGCGAAAGGTCTCGCCGGCCTCATAGTATTTTCCGTCGCGCTGGAAAATGCGCCTGGAATCGGCAAATTCGGCGAGGTGTGAATCGTGCATCGACTGAGCTTCCTCGTAGGTTAGCGTCACACCGTCGCGGGCCAGACGTATGGCGGGCTCCATAACCACCTTGAGTGGTAGCTTGCCCCAATGTTTCTGGGCATAGACCATTCCCGCTACCGAACCTGGAACTCCTGCCGCTTTGTATCCCACCAAGCTGGCGTTGGGAATCACATTGCCCTGAGCATCCAGGTACATATCGTGGCTGGCAGCTTTGGGCGCTTTTTCCCGATAGTCAAGAAAATGCGTCTCCCCGTTGGCCATCCGCAGCAGCATGAAGCCACCCCCACCGATGTTTCCGGCTGCGGGATGCACCACGGCCAAGGTGAATCCAGTGGCGACGGCGGCATCTACGGCGTTTCCGCCTTTTTGCATGATCGCCGCTCCCGCCTTCGATGCTTCTTCATGCACGCTCACCACAATGGCGTGTTTGGCGTGCACAGGCCGCAAACCACCAGCCCATGAGGACGGGATCGATACGCCCAGCGCCGCTAGCGCAAGAAGCTTAAAAATCAGGGATTTACGAAGAATTCTCATGTGACTTCGGGTTCTTTCATTGAGGCTCATTGGATGCCCCCTAAGCCAATAAGACAAAAGAAAAGGCAAGTGCCATCGGCCCATGTCCAGCGCCCGCTTGGCCAGCTAATGAGGCTAGCTTACCCATGCGGAAGCAGTCAAATCACCGCCAACAGAGCACCCTCGGCGCAGTGATCGCGGGTACTGACGTACTCGAATCGCAAAGAAATGGGTTGGGTAAAAAAAGAAGCCGCCGAGGGAGCCGGTCAACCCATCCGCGATGGCCGTAAAAAATTTATTAAATCGATTCAAACAGGCTATTGAAAGGCTTCTCAAAAAGGACTACCCTTGGTCTCCCTCGGTCCTGCGCGCAAGGGAAGCCGCGTAAATAAGAACTTCGATTCTTCCCTTTGTCCCAAGGCTTTGCAGCCGCGCCGCCGCGACCAGGACGGCCTTTCTCCCGCATTACCTATGGGAGAACAGAAATTAGTTTCACTCTTTTTCCCGAATCTGGAGGAATGATGAAGCAGAAGTATCTGGTTGTTCTGGGCATGGTCCTCGCGCTGTGCCTGTTTTCCCTAACAGCCGCTGCCCAGACGATCCCCAATTGGCAGCCCAATACCGCCTACGCCATCGGCGACCTGGTGATGTTCAATGGCTCGGAATTTCAGTGTATTCAGGCCCACACCTCATTGGTTGGATGGGAGCCGCCCAACGTACCGGCACTATGGAAACCGGTAACCGGCGTAACACCGTCTCCGACCCCCACGCCGGCGGCTACACCGACACCAACGCCTCAAGCAACTCCTACTCCAACCCCAAAAGCCACCCCCACGCCGACACCTGTTGCCACACCAACTCCGACGGCTACTCCCACACCCGTAGCTACGCCTACTCCAACTCCCGTTCCAAGCGGAACGTGCGCGCAGCCGTGGACTGCCGGAATGGTCGTCACTCAGGGTGAAATTGTTTCGTTCGGCGGGAGCAACTGGAAGGCCCTTCAAGCGGAAGCATCGGCCGCCCCCAACTGGCAACCGCCAAATGTACCGGCCCTATGGTCGTTGGTGGGCGCGTGCTCCGGCGGCGGAGGTGGAACGCCGAGTCCAACCCCGACTCCTAACACAACTCCTACCCCCAATGCGACGCCGACACCCAGTGCGACGCCCACGGCTACGCCTGGACCAACACCGACCGGCGGACTGCCCAAGCATCTGCTGACCGGATATTGGCAAGATTTCAATAATGGCGCAAAGTGCCTGACCATCGCACAGGTGCCAACTACGTTCGACATTATTGCTGTGGCCTTCGCCAACGCAACCACTACTCCGGGCGCAGTCGACTTCAGCGTCGATTCCGGCTTGTCGACTTGCCTGGGCGGCTATACGCAGGCTCAGTTCATCGCCGACATCACCACCGTTCATGCACGAGGACAAAGAGTAATCGTCTCCGTGGGTGGACAAAACGGCACGATCAGCGTTTCCGATTCGACCAGCGCGTCCAACTTTGCCAACAGCGTGGCCTCGATTATGACCACCTTTGGCTTCGATGGCGTGGATATCGACTTGGAGAACGGAGTCAACCCAACGGTGATGGCGAGCGCCTTGGAACAACTGGCCTCGATGAAACCTGGACTCATCATTACGATGGCTCCCCAGACTGTTGATGTTCAGGGCCCCGGAAACGATTACTTCGCCCTGGCGCTGAACATTCAGAACATCCTCACCGTGATGAACACCCAGTACTACAACTCGGGAACGATGAATGGCTGCGACGGCAATGTGTACGCGGAAGCGACGGAGAACTTCTTCACGGCGCTCGCCTGCACGCAATTGCAGAGCAATCTGCGTCCCGATCAGATCGGCCTGGGCGCTCCGGCCTCTGCCAATGCGGCCGGCAGTGGCGTAGTGGATGGCTCAGTCGTGGTCAACGCCCTCAACTGCCTGGCAAAAGGTTCCAATTGCGGAACATTTACGCCGACAACCAAGTGGCCCACGATCCGTGGCGCTATGACGTGGTCCATCAACTGGGATGCCTCCAACGGCTTTGCATTCTCGAATGCCGTCAAGGCTGGCATCAACTCGCTACCTTAGGGAACCCGCTTCAAGAACGATAGAAGCAGTTTGCCTCCCCACAACCCTGGCATCCCGGAAAACTCCGGGATGCCAGCGGTTTTTAAAGCTTGGGCGCTCTATATTTCATTTTCTTAGTGGTGTCTCATTTTTCGGCGGCGCTCCATAGTTGTGCCTAGTGCGTTGTTTATTTGTTCGTCGTTTATTTATTCGTCCTTCATTCTTCATTGTTCATTGTTTTTCGGTTCATTGCTTTTTTCTAAGTAGCGGGTTTTTCTTCGAAGTAACGCGCTAAGCACTTGTCCTGGTTCTCGCCTCTGCTTTAAAACAGAGGACTATGACCCATGCGCAGCTCGTCCGGCTCGCAGAACAATGGCTCCGCCGCAGGTACCGCTGCCCTATCGTCCTTTCCGAACAATTTGTGGACAACGGCGAAACACCCGATGTAATCGCGTGGAAAGAAACCTGCCGCTCGGTGCTGGTTGAATGCAAAATTTCCAGGGCTGATTTCTTATCCGACAAGGAAAAGCCCTTTCGGAAGAATCCCGAAACCGGCATGGGGAGTGAGCGATTTTATCTAGCGCCCAAAGGCTTGATCGGCGAACAAGAGTTGCCGAAAGGCTGGGGACTTCTGGAATGCAAGGCGCGCGAGATCAATATGTCCGTCCGGCCGAGCCGCAAGAGCCAAAGAACGGAGATCGGACTCATGCGAGAGATGAGCCTTCTACTGGCCAGCCTGCGCCGGGTAGAGATTCGCATCGAACCTCAAACGATCACCGACTTTCTTAAATGGAAGAACCGTCTGGCAGAATATAACGGTGGGCGCCTGCCGGAAGGCATCGTAGAGCCTGAGGCGGAACTGAGCATTCCTCCTCCATCGTAGATCGTAGACTTTGAGCTGCGGATTGTGAGCCGCGCTTGTAAGCCGCAAAACTTCTTGGGCGCAAAACCCTGTATAACAGATCAGTGAACGTTTCGTTACGCACGACGAAGGGTTATTCATCATCGTGAAACGCTGGTCTTGCTTCTGCTACGTAATTGGAGTGCTGTTTTCGAGTCTGTGCGTACACGCACAAATTGCCCCAGGCTCGATCGATTTTCACTGGAACGAGGGCGCCAAGGATTGCAAGACCAACCCTCCGGCTCCGCTTGAGGTTCATCCTTATAACGACACGACGTATATCCTTCGTGAAAACCTCTGCGCCACTTCGGAAGCGCCGTTTATCTACCTGCTCATCGGTTCTTCCAAGGCGCTTCTGATCGACACCGGGGACGTTCCGGAGCCCGAACACATGCCTCTGGCAGAAACCGTAATGCGCTTGCTCCCGGTGTTTCCGGTCAATGGAGCGTCGAAGATCGGGCTGATCGTAGTGCACTCTCACCGGCACCTCGATCACCGCGCCGGTGATGGCCAGTTTCAAAATCTCCCCAATGTGCAGCTTGTTGGCTGGGACATCGACAGCGTCCGGAAATACTATGGATTCACCGATTGGCCCAATGGAATTGCTCAACTCGATCTAGGCAACCGCATTGTCGACGTGCTTCCTACCCCCGGCCACAATGCGACCCACGTTGCTTTCTACGACAGGAACACAGCCCTCTTTTTCTCCGGCGATTTCTTCCTGCCGGGCCGCCTGTTTATTGAAGACTTCAGCGCCGGACTCTCCAGCGCCAAGCGGGTTGCATCCTTTATCGAGGCCCGCCCGGTAAGCCACGTACTTGGCGGCCACATTGAGATCAATCAGGCAGGTAACACGTATGACTGGGGATCGCAGTATCATCCCCAAGAACACGTTCTGCAGTTGACCAAGAAAGATCTGACGGATTTACCCGAAACCATCAGCCACTTTAACGGCTTCTACAACACTTACGGCGGCTTCACCATGCTCAATCAGGAGCGCGTCCTGATCGCAGACGTGGCAGCGCTCGTTCTCACACTGGCGGCTGCGGGCTATGGCTTGTTTCTCTATCTCCGCAGGAGAAAGCGGAGGAGAACGGTGGCGCAGCCGAGATAAGGCTTTCCGTACGCAGGGCCGTTCGATGCGTCTTAGAATGAGCGGCCAGTAACGTCACTCCCGCCCTGCGATCAACGGCTGCAATCACAAGAAGCGCTTACTTGGGTACGAATACAAACTGGTCAATACCTATCTTGGCGCTCTTGGGCAACTGGATCACACTTTGGCGGAACGAGACCGTGATTTCGTCGAACTGCCGAATTTTTGCAGTTGGGCTTATCGGAAAGGTCAGAGTCTGCTTGAGCGGCGCATCCAGTTTTGGAAGCTTCTCCTGAAGCCTCTCGATCCGGGTCATGGAAGCCACAGGCTGGCTGCCGAGCGATTGCGAGGGCCAGCCCTTGCTCCGATTATCAACCAGAATCATCTCTAGAAAAATTGAGCCCGTATCGGTGTCGGCATTGCTGATCACCACCTGGATCTGGCTGCAGCAATTGAGACTCACAGGACTGCTAAATTTTTGGTGCGCTTCCATCTGCAAAGGCTGGTGATCGGATGTGCGGAGCCCGGTGGTTTCCGGCTTGCCCTGCATCTTCAAAGAACTGGCCGGTGGTTCGGAGAAAGGCGATTCGAAAAACCAATAAATTCCAGAAAAAGGGATCGTTAAAGACTTAGCAGCCGTCTTCACTAAGCCTTCAGAAGGCACGGGCGATACGGGCGCCAGCCAGACAGGTTCGGGCTTCGGTAGCGGAGAAAGGAAAACGCCGATGTAGGCGCCGTCTCCTCCGAATGCACCGGCAGCCAGAGGATGCGGCTGCTTCTGTGCCTGTGTTCCGTTCACCTTGGCTTCAGGAAAGAAGCGTTCTGCCAGGAATCGTGCGACGATCCTCGCTGTGAACGAAGAGCGATCCATCAAGACAGCAAGTGAATTCCGCTGCGCCTGGCTGCTTCCGAGAATCAGGTGCAGTAGCAGGCCGATGGAACTCAAGATCACAGCTAAAACCACCATGAGCACCGCCCGGCTCAAGGGATTACCGAGCACCGTTGGTTTCCGCTGTTCGGGTTCTTTTTCGATGGCTGGAAAGGTCCACAACAGCACACCCAGCCCGAAACTGAAGAGCACGCTCGCTGTCTCCCAATGCCCCATAAGACGGGCGAGCAGCCCCAATTGCGAGCAGAAAGAGAAGCATAGCGCGGGATGCAGTTGCCGGGGCAAAGCTGGAAGTTGCGCGGGTCCTAAACCGCCGAAAGTTGAAAGCCGCAGCGGGACAGCAGATACAGCGCTTTGAACATAAGCGGTGCGCAAGAAGAGGAAAATCATGACGATGCTGGCGGTCAGCACCATGGAAATCCCGATTTCCCAATCCGTGTTGGACGGAAAGATGATGAAAACCGGGAACCAGGCGGCTGAGCCTGCGGTACGCAGCGCGGCTTCTTGAGCAAGGCTGAGGTTTTTGCATCGCAGGATGGCTAAGCCGCCACGGACAAACGCCGCGCCCATGAGTGATATTGCCAACACTCGAACTCCGGCGGCGAAGAAAAGGTCATCGAGCGAAGACGGATGTGGCGGAAATACCGAGAACGCCATCCATGCCGCCACTCCCGCAACCAGCAATCCCGCAAATACCGCAAATTGAGAGGTTCTATGGGGGAAGAACATGCACTCTTATGAGACACCAGCAAGGAGCGTGAAGTTCCACCAACTCATTCCCATCAACTCATTTCCCTGCAACTCATTCGATGGTGGGCAGCAAATTGGTTTCGAAGAATACGTGTCGCTTATGGGTTAGATAGATCTTAGATAGATCAAGGGGCGAATCGATCCTGGCGGCCTCGTGGCCATGGCCCCTCGTGGCGATGGCCCAAGGTGTCGCCCAAAAAATTTGACAAGTGGTGTAACATAGCCGCACAAAAAATTGCATTGGAGGAGCCATGAGCGTTCGGGATACTGCATGGTCATGGAGAAGCGTTATGCCGGTAACCGCGCTGGCCGCCGGTCTGCTGCTGGCTGGGATTCCCTCGGCAAATGCCGAAAGCCGGGAAAAATGCCGCCGCGAGATCGAGAAGGCCGAACTGCGCCTTGACAATGCAATTCGACTGCATGGGGAGAACAGCCGGCAGGCTAACCATCGCCGCTTTCAACTCAACGAACACAGGGAGCGCTGCTGGACTCAGCACCACGGCTGGTGGAGCAGTCGCGATCATCGCTGGCGCGACGACCGGGATTGGGAGCGGGACGACCGCGACCATCGGAGCGACCACGACCATAGCCGCTAAAACTTGGAGCATTTCCAAACACGCCTAAGGTTTGGACGTGAGGCACCAGCAGAACCTTTCCGGCGGTCATGTTTCCGGCATATTGCTCCACGGCTTGACGGGCGTCCTTGAATGAAAATCTTGCCTGGATGTCGGTCTTTAGCTCACCGGCAAGCAACTCCTGTATCTGCCCCGCGATCCGAAGCTGGTTCAAAATATTCTGCCGGCGAAGCCAGGCGCTGAGCCAGAAGCCTTCCACATGTTTGTCTTCAAAAATAAGTGAAGCCGGATCGATCTGGTTGGGACCAAGCGACAACGCGCCATAGACCACCAAACGGCTTCCTTTGGGCTGTGCCTTCAGAACGCGGGCGGACATGTCGCCTCCCACGGCGTCAAAGCCGATGGTGGCGCCCAGCCGTTGGCATAGGTCGCTGAGGCCCTCATCAAATCCAGCATCGTTACTGTTCAAAACATGCTCGGCACCTAGGCTTCGGAGCAAGTCCACCTGTTCGGGACGCCGCACAATATTGACGACGGGAATTGAAAACTTCTGACCGAGCCGCACCATCATCTTACCGAGAGCGCTGGCAGCAGCCGTCTGCACCATGGCCCGATGCTTTCCACGCCGCGCCATATCCGCCATGGCCCAGGCTGAAAATGGATTGACCAGCATGGTTGCCGCATGTTCCATCTCGACCTTTTTTCCAAGAGGCACACAGAACTTCGCCGAAGTCACCATGTACTCCGCCCACACCCCGCTGCCGACAGCGGGATCGGCAGCGGCGCAAGCCACGCGGCGGCCTTGCATATAGCGGGCCATCATGCCGCTGCCTGCTTCCACGACCGTGCCGCTGCCCTCAAACCCAGGAACGGTGGGGAGCGCTTTCTTAAATCCGTAAAGTCCACGAATGAACATTAAGTCGGAAGGATTCACCGGCGAGGCATGAACCTGCACCAGGACCTCTCCCGGACCAGGCCTCGGAACCGGTGTCTCCACGACGGACAAGCTATTGGGCGTGCCCTCATAGTCTCGAAGCTGCACGGCACGCATGGTTGTGGGAATGGAAGCCATATGGGCAGCGATGTTAACACGGTGCGTTCTATCCACTCGTTTTTCACAAGCTCAGGATCGAGGCTGCGCCCACCAACCATCCTTCACCCCTAGCGTTGCTGGATGGCTGAGTTCGGAAGCCGCACCCACTTCCCTGACAGGAAGCGGTTCACTGCGATAGAGCTTGACTGTGTTTTGAATGATTGAGATCAGCAAGATCAACAGCATTCCAGCAATTCCGACCGTTCCTCCCACATCAAATAGCCGATAAACGCGACCCGCCAGATGAACCATCGACTTATGGAACAAAAAAACATTCCCGAATGCCAACAGCACTCGCAGTTCCGTGGGGCCCATCCTGAAATACGAAATCTTGAAATCTCCCAGCGTGTAAGTGGCGAGATAGACCTCGATCGACAACAGGAAATAGGCGATTAACAACCCACCCGCAACCAATACAGACATGTATCCGGACAACGCCAAGCCCCCAAGAAGGAAAACAGCGCCGAGAGCATCGACGATATGATCGACATAAAATCCGTATCGGGGACGCTGATGGTTGCGGAAGCGGGCCAAGGTACCATCGAGGCTATCTCCTAGCCAGTTCACGGCCAGGGATAGAATCACGACCAGCAGCCCAAGAGTGTTGGTTCGCGCCCACCAATAACCAAGGCCAGCCCCTGCCATAGCAAGCAGTCCAAGGGCCGTGAGATGATCGGAATTAATCGAGACGGGCGTTCGAGCGGCAAGCCAGGAGAGCGCCTTTCTCTCTGGACCGGCCAGAAAGCTCTCTTGAATCCGAGTAGCTGGTTGAAATTGATCGGTCGTTGACGAGACACTTTTCGACATTGCACGTTCCTCCAAATGAGTGTGCTTGCAAGCCCATCGTGCAATCCGGATGCACCGGGGACAATGCACCGCCGCTCACTCGGAGATAAAATGCAGATCATCAGCTAAATCGCTGATTTAACAACGGATAGCATCCCTATCAACCGGAGATCATCCACATCAAAATGCTCAAAATCAGCTCAGCCGACTACGCCAAGATCCGGTTTGAAGGGGAGAAGAGCTATCCAAACGAAGGCTGTGGAATCCTGATCGGCGCCAGCAATGGGGGTAACCGCCAAGTGACGCTTGTGGTGGCCTGCGACAATGTGGCCGCGTCGCCCTTGAATCGCTATGACATTCCCGCAAAACAAATCGTCGACGCCTCCAAGCTCGCCCGCGCGCGCAATGAGAGTATCGTGGGGTGCTATCACTCTCATCCCGACCACCCAGCGCAGCCTTCGGCCACAGACCTTGAGCAGGCTTTTTGGTTCGACTGTTCCTACGTGATTACGCGGGTGGCGGGAGGCAACGCAGAGGAAACGAGATCGTTCGCCCTGCTGGGGTCTATGGAAACCAAGGCGCTGGAAGGGGAAGAGATCGAGATTTTGTAATCCGATACTTCCGCAACCTGAATTTCTCCCGCCCGGGCAGAAAACGCTATAATCGTAGCGATGTTGCCTTTCACCAAACCCCTGATGCGACTCCCGCGATGTTAGCTGGGCTTGCCATTGCGCCACTCGGCGCGGCCGCTCAGGTTCTTTAGAGAAGCTTCTTTACAAGAAACGTACCGAAATCTTTGAACATCAGGAGTTTTCCATGGCGACCACAACGGTGCCTGAGACCAACACTCTCAATAATGACGAAGTACTGCGCTATTCCCGCCACCTCATCATGCCCGAGGTGGGCATGGAGGGTCAGCAAAAGTTGAAGGCCGCCCGCGTCCTGTGTATCGGCACAGGCGGGCTTGGCTCTCCGCTCGCTCTTTACCTGGCGGCAGCGGGCGTGGGCACGCTCGGCCTTGTCGATTTCGACGTAGTGGATTTTACGAATCTGCAGCGGCAGATCATCCACTTTACCAGCGACGTGGGCCGTCCCAAGCTGCAATCGGCGAAAGACAAGATCGCCGCAATGAACCCTTTCGTAAACGTTGAAACCTTCGAAACCCGCCTGACCAGCGACAACGCGCTGAAGATCTTCAGCGGCTTCGACATTATCGTGGATGGCACCGACAATTTTCCGACGCGCTTCCTGGTGAACGATGCGTGCGTTTTCTCGGGCAAGCCGAACGTCTACGGTTCGATCTTCCGCTTTGAAGGACAGGCCAGCGTCTTTGCAACCAAAGACGGGCCGTGCTACCGCTGCCTCTATCCTGAACCGCCACCACCCGGACTGGTTCCTTCCTGCGCCGAGGGCGGGGTTCTGGGAATCCTGCCGGGGCTGGTCGGTTTGATCCAGGCTACGGAAGCCATCAAGTTGATTCTTGGCAGCGGACAGTCGCTGGCCGGCCGCTTGCTCCTCATCGATGCCCTGAGTATGCGCTTCCGGGAATTGAAGCTGCGCAAGAATCCCGATTGCGCGGTTTGCGGAAATAACCCGACAGTCACTAAACTGATCGATTACGAACAATTTTGTGGACTGAGAGGGCAAGAAAAACCTGTGACCAGCGGCGTTCCGGAAATCAGCGTAGAAGAACTAAAGCAGCGTCTCGATGCCAAAGAGGATCTCTTCATCCTTGATGTGCGCGAGCCGCATGAATACCAGATTTGCAACCTGAATGGCCATCTCATTCCTTTGAACGATCTGCCGAAGCGCGTCGGCGAACTCGATCGCGGCAAAGAGATGGTCGTCCATTGCCGCTCCGGCGTGCGAAGCGGCAAGGCCGTTGCATTCTTGCAGCAAGAAGGGTTCACGAAAGTGAAGAACCTCGCCGGTGGGATTTTGGCTTGGGCAGACCGAGTCGACCCAAACGTTCCGAAATATTAAGAACTGCCGAAAATAAGGATAGAAGCTCCTGAAGCCGCAGGTACCCCTGCGGCTTCAGTGCTTTTCAGCTTGCCGCCCCATTGGCTAATACCCTTCCGTCTTTCATCATCTTGTGATCATCTTCTTGCTTCAGGCGAAAACTTCCACTATAGTGCTCTTGATGTCGAAGACCTTTGCCAATCAAGCTCACGCTGCATACCCGCTTCCGTGGGCCTTCTCCATTCAAGGCAGAGGGATTGACGTGCGCTAATCATTCATAAGAAGTAGCCATCATCGTAGACCCGCTGCCAACCGGCCGCGGGTTTTTCATTTCCGCACAAAACTTCAAAACGAAAATTTGAAAAAGAGGACAAGATCATGAGCACTCCATCTCTCAGCAAGAACAAAGCAGAAGAGACGGTTGGGACAACCACAAAAGCCTCGAGCCCCGTTCACGGCGCTACGCCCAAAAAGCTCGCAGTTCTGGGATGCGGCAAACTCGGCACTATCCTACTTCAAGCCTTTCTGGAGCGTAGGCTCGCGGAAAAGGATGAAGTCGTCGCTACTGTCCAGCATGAAGACAAGTGCAAAGCCTTATCGGAGCAATTGGGAGGCGTGCCGTTTCTGAGCGACAACCGGGCCGCCGTGGAGGGTGCGCCGATTGTACTGATCTGCGTGAAGCCCCAAGCCATGCCGCAGTTACTCGAAGAGATCGGTCCCGTTCTTCAACCAAATGCGCTAGTGATCTCCGTAGTTGCATCGACCACCATATCGATCATGCAGCAGAAGCTGGGGACAGAGATCCCCATTATCCGCGCGATGCCCAACACTCCATCGATGGTTGGCGCCGGGATGACTGCCCTGGCAGCGGCTGCTTCGGCCCGCGCTGAGCATCTCGAACTTACCAGGCATCTGTTCGAAGGTGTGGGACGAGTTGTGGTTGTGGATGAAAAACACATGGACGCCATCACCGCACTTTCGGCCAGCGGCCCGGCGTTTGTGTTTGTGATCCTCGAATCCTTGGCGGAAGCAGGTGTAAAGGTTGGCCTGCCGCGAGAACTGGCCACCACACTGGCGGCACAGACACTCTTCGGAGCGGCGCAGCTTGCTCTCAAGACGGGGCACCATCCGGCGCTGCTCAAAGATGCGGTTACGACTCCCGCCGGATGCACGATTGAAGGACTCATCGAGTTGGAGAAAGGTGGCCTGCGCGTGACCCTCATCAACGCTATTATCAAGACTACAAACCGCGCAAAGGAGCTCATGGGCAGTTAAATAAATGACGTGCGTTTTCCAGAACGGCGCGTCTACACTTTACGGCGGTGGCCCTTGGGGTCGCCTCGAAAAAATCCTAAAACCTGGTCACGGGGACGAGGCGCACTCTCCTTCACAACCGTTGCGAGGGCGGAGAGTCTATGGAAACGTTGCTCCAAGACGTTCGTTACGGGCTACGAATGCTTGCCAAGAACCCTGGCTTTGCGGTGGCCGCCGTACTGTGCCTGGGTCTAGGCATTGGCGCCACGACCGCCATTTTTAGCGTTGTGAATGCGGTCTTACTGCGGCCCTTGCCGTATGTTCAGTCCAATCGCCTGCTGAAAATCTATTCCGAGTTTGGCAGCTTTCCCGGTGGCGGCCTGCGCCGTTTCTGGGTCTCTCCACCGGAGTTTTTGGACCTGCGGAACGAAACGAAATCCTGGGCATCTCTCGACGCCTGGGTCAACGATGGTGTTAACCTTACAGGCGCTACCAACCCTACGCGGGCCACGGCGTCGCTCATCAGCGGGAGCATGCTAACGACACTTGGCGTTGCACCCGCGCAAGGCCGTCTTATTACTCCGGCCGATGACGACCCTAACTCGCCGGGAGTCGCCGATATTTCTTACGGTCTGTGGCAGCGGGTCTTTGGTGGCAGAAGCGACATCATTGGTCAGGAAGTACAGCTCAACGGGAGCAAGTGCACGATCGTCGGCGTGATGCCCAAGGGATTCGCCTTTCCTCCGGGAGAAGTTGATCCACCCGATGTCTGGGCTCCTCTACAGATCGACCCAGCCAAGCCAGGCGACCGTGGATCACACTTTCTCTATCTGCTGGGCAGGCTCAGGCCGAACGTGTCTGCGCAACAGGCCCAGACTGAACTGGACTCACTGGTCAGATACCATGGCCAGACGGGTTCGGCCAAAGAACACCACTTCGAACCTGTAAGCCACACATTGGTCAGCTACCCGCTGCAGAGTGAGGTCGTAGGCAACGTGCGGCCGGCCCTTCTCATGTTGCTCGGCGCAGTTGCGAGTGTGCTGCTGATCGCCTGCGTCAATGTCGCCAACCTGCTCTTGGCCCGCGCCGAATCCCGGCAGAGAGAAATCGCCCTGCGTACCGCTTTCGGGGCGGCCTTCCGCCGGCTTTTGCAGCAGTTTGTGACCGAGGGAATTTTGCTCTCACTTGTGGGAGCAATTTTGGGCATTGGCTTGGCCTATGCCGGACTGTACGTCATCAAGGCCACAAACGCGGGCGGCCTCCCTCGCGCCGCTGAAATCGGCATGGACCTTCGAGTGTTGCTGTTCACCTTGCTTGTATCGGTGCTTACGGGAATTGTTTTTGGGTTAATGCCTCTGACACACCTTATCGTCAAAGACCTGCAAGCAACCATGAAAGACGCTGCTGGCGCGACCACCGCCACGGTGGGTGCACAAACCTTTCGCAAGGCGCTGGTTGCCGGAGAAATGTCTCTTGCTCTGATCTTGCTGGTCAGTTGTGGGCTGATGCTGCGCGCTTTTTGGAAACTGCAGAAGGTAGATACCGGGGTCAAGCCTGACGGAGTTTTGACCATGCGCGTGACGCTGCCCGACGCCATCTACGCCGATAACCCGAAGAGAGACAACTTTTGGTACAGGCTGCATGACCGGATCGCGCATATTCCAGGCATACAGTCGGCAGCCCTCGTAACAGGGCTGCCTCCAATTCGCCGACCGAACGTCAACGATACAGACATTGAAGGGTTTGTTCCCAAAAAGGGAGGCCCGATCCAAAGCGTTGACTTCTACCAGACGGTCAGCAAGGGCTATTTTGAAACCATGGGAATACGGCTAATCGAAGGCCGATTCTTTGACGACCGTGACGCCAAAGGCGGCCCTGACAACGTGATCATCAATCAAACCATGGCCCACATGTTCTGGGGTAACCAGAGCGCCATCGGCCGGCGGATCCGTCCGGGTGGTGATCCGTGGTGCACAATTATCGGCGTTGTTGAAGACGTAAAGAACGCCGGAATCGACAAGCCAACTGGAACGGAGCTCTACCTGCCCTATAGGCAGACCCATGGCTCGGGAAACAGCAATTTCTATGTTGTGGTTCGCAGCCAGCGAGAGCCCCAGGCGTCGCTTGGGGAAGTGCGGCACGAACTTCACGACCTTGATCCATCCTTGCCGCTCTCGGCCGTTCGCACCATGGACGAGGTAATGTCCGCCGCACAATCACGCCCACGATTCTTGAGTCTGCTGCTCTCCATTTTTTCGGGCATTGCCTTGGCGCTGGCTGCAATCGGGATTTACGGAGTGCTCTCCTATCTGGTGGCAAGGCGCGTGAAAGAATTTGGCTTGCGTATGGCGCTAGGCGCTGAACGCCGGCATGTACTCGGTCTTGTCTTGCGGCAGGGTGCTGTAGTCTTGCTTGCGGGTGCCGGAGTTGGTCTCATTGCCGCGCTGCTGTTGAGCCGCCTGATGTCCGGCCTACTCTACGGAATCGGGGCCAATGATCCGTGGACGTTTGTTACCGTTACATTGACGCTGACGCTGGTAGCGTTCGTCGCCAGCTACATACCGGCACGCAGGGCAACCAAGGCCGATCCCATGGTTGCATTGCGGTGTGAGTGATTGCATTGTCCGCGCTCTTTGGGATATATTGTCTCTCGATGTTATTTTCTGTCTCCAACATGGCCATGTGCTGTCGCCACATCATGATGTGTGCCTTACTTGAGAGGCAGACAGGTTCATAAGAGACATTTCTTAAAGTTTAGCAATTATGAAACCCGCTGCCTCAAGGCAGCGGGTTTTTGATTTTGAAGCACGAGATTTTGACAGCCAATTTTCAGGAGAAACCATGAGCACGCCACAACGGTATGAGCTTAGGTGTCGCGAGTGCGAGGCGACCTGGGGAAACCAGCCGATCTCGTTTTGCCAAAAGTGCTTTGCGCCGCTGGAAATCGCCTACGATCTTCCCCGTATTCGGGAAGAAATCGGTAAAGATACGATTGCGCGCCGGGCAACGACGCTCTGGCGTTACAAAGAGCTGCTACCCCTCCCCGAGCAATTTGAGGCCACAGTTCCCGTGGGCTTCACGCCCTTGGTCAAAGCCTCCAGCCTCGGAGATAAATTCAAAACCAAGTCCCTGTACATCAAAAACGACGCAGTCTGCTTCCCTACCCTGAGCTTCAAAGATCGCGTGGTCGCGGTGGCCTTGTCACAGGCGAAGAATTTTGGCTTCGAGATTGTGAGCTGCTCTTCAACCGGAAATCTGGCAAACGCGGTGGCGGCACAAGCGGCGCGCCTGGGTTTCAAAGCGTGCGTCTTTATCCCCGCAGATCTGGAGCCGGCCAAAATACTCGGCACACAAGTGTATGGCGCGCGGATCATTCCCATCGCCGGAAACTACGACCACGTCAACCGCCTTTGCTCGCAAATCGCGGACAAGCATCATTGGGGCTTCGTCAACGTGAACCTTCGCCCGTACTACGCGGAAGGATCAAAGACCGTGGGCTACGAGATTGCAGAGCAGCTTGGCTGGCGCCTGCCCGATAACGTTGTGGTTCCGATGGCTGGAGGCTCGCTGATCACCAAGATCGCCAAAGCGTTCCGGGAGCTGACCGAGCTTGGACTGGTGGAAGAGAAGAACGTTAAATTCTTTGGCGCTCAGGCAACAGGCTGCAGCCCGATCAGTACAGCGGTAAAGGCGGGCCGCAACGAGATCGAACCGCAAAAGCCCGCTACGATTGCGCGGTCGCTGGCAATCGGCAATCCAGCAGATGGCTTTTATGCGGCGCGCACGATTGCCAAGAGCGGCGGATGGGCGGAAGACTCCAGCGATCCCGAAATTGTGGATGGCATCACACTGCTGGCGGAAACCGAAGGCATCTTTACCGAAACGGCGGGAGGCGTTACTGTTGGAGCGGCGCGCAAGTTGTACGCGCAAGGACGCATTAAGCCGCAGGAGACAACCGTGCTGTGCATTACCGGCAACGGCCTGAAGACCACCGACGCGCTGGTTGGTCGGTATGAAACCGTCGAGCCTCTGCCGCCCAAACTCGCGGCTTTTGAAGAGTACCTAGAGCGCGAACTGGCCGGAGCCAAAGCAGGAGGAGTTTAAGAATGAATGTGACCGTTGCTATTCCCACACCATTCCAGCGGCACACCGAAGGGGTTGGTCAACTCAAGTGTGCCGCTGCGAATCTCAATGAACTTCTGGACACACTTAGTACAAAATTTCCGGAATTGAAGCCTCATCTCCGTGACGAACAGGGACAGGTGCGCCGCTTTCTGAACATTTACGTCAACGATGAAGACATTCGCTTCCTGGGCGCGGGATATGCCTTCCGCGACGGCGATGAGGTAACCTTAGTCCCTTCGATCGCAGGCGGATAGATGAAGAACGCATGAAAGCTGTCCGGAAATGCGATCTGTTGTGAGATGATGAATAGGAATATCCTAAGAATCCGGTTCGCATCACTCGGCAGCGCGGCGTGATTTCGTCTTCCCCCCAACGACCTCACGAATCCAGCGATTTCGGAATAGGAAACGGCGCCTTTGGCGCATTGCCTGATGGTTGGTGCGGCCGGCACGAAACTATAGTTCAGCATGTCTGCTTCGTTATCGACGGTTACGCCGTGTTGTCCTGCCCGGCCTTTGCGCGAGTCCATCCTGCAAAACGTCCGTTACACGCTTGCCCGTGAAACGGACCGCCTTACGGCCAAGGAACTGCTAAAGCCGCTATCTCTTGCCCTCCGCGAATCGTTGATCGACCGGATGCTGGAGACCGAGCGGCAATATCAGCACCAGGATGTAAAACGCCTCTACTACCTCTCGATGGAATTCCTCATGGGGCGATGGCTGAGCGATAACCTCTGCAACCTTCGCTTGCACGACTTCTGCCGGAGCGTGCTCCAGGAGTTGGGTGTCTCCTTGGACGAAGTGCTGGAGATCGAACCCGATGCGGGTCTTGGGAACGGCGGTCTCGGGCGCCTGGCAGCCTGCTTCCTGGAGTCTTTGGCAACGTTGGACATGCCCGGCTTCGGCTACGGAATCGACTATGAATACGGCCTCTTCCGGCAAGAAATCGCCGGCGGCCATCAGCGGGAAAAACCGGACAGGTGGAAGTCGGAAGGCACCCCTTTTTATATTGAGCGGCTGAACGATCCATGTAAAGTTCCGCTCTATGGACGGCTCGAGTACACGCGCGACTCAGAGGGCAACCGCCGGCCGCGCTGGACCGATTGTAAGATCGTCTTGGGTATACCCAACGACATGCCGGTGGCCGGATTTTCCGGAAGCACCGTCAACTATCTGCGGCTCTTCTCGGCACGCGCCTCGGAGGATTTTGATATCGAGATCTTCAACCGGGGCGACTACATCCGGGCCGTCGAACAAAAGATCGTTTCGGAAAATATCTCGCGCGTCCTCTATCCTTCGGACGCGGTACAGTCGGGCAGAGAGTTGCGATTGATCCAGGAATATTTCCTGGTGACCTGCTCGCTTCAGGATATCTTGCGGAAATACCTTTCCACACATTCCAGTGTGGATGAGCTTCCACTCAAAGTTGCTGTTCAGATGAACGACACTCACCCAAGCCTGTGCGTTGCCGAACTCATGCGCCTGCTGCTCGACGAGCACGGCGTAGACTGGGACCGCGCCTGGCAGATCACGGAAGCCACGCTTGGCTACACCAACCACACGCTGCTGCCGGAGGCGCTGGAGAAGTGGCCTGTCCCGCTGATGGAGCGGGTGCTGCCGCGCCACATGGACATCATCTTCGGCATCAATCACCAGTTTCTGCGCACGGTGGCTCGCAAATGGCCAATGGACATCGACCGGCAGCGTGGCATGTCGATTATTGAAGAGGGCCCAGAAAAACAGGTGCGCATGGCCAATCTGGCCATTGTAGGCAGCCATGCGGTCAACGGCGTCTCGCGGCTGCATTCGCAACTGCTCAAAGACAGCCTGGTGCCCGACTTTGCCCAACTGTGGCCGGATCGATTCAGCAACAAGACCAACGGAGTCACTCCGCGCCGCTGGATCCTCAAGGCCAATCCCTCTTTAGCCGACCTCTTGACCAAGACAATCGGGGACGGTTGGATCACCGATTTTCAAAGGACCCAGGAGATCGAGAAATATTCCTCCGACAGCGCGTTTCAGATGGAGTTCCTGGAAGTCAAACGCCGCAACAAAGAGAGGCTGGCTCACGAAGTGCTTGGAGCCACCGGGGTTTCCATTGATCCGGGATCGATGTTTGACGTGCAGATCAAGCGCATCCATGAATACAAACGCCAGCTACTCAATGTGATGCGCATTATCCATGAGTATTTGAGCATCGTGGAAGATGGAAGCCGGCCAGGCGTGGCGCGAACCTACCTCTTCGCTGGGAAAGCGGCGCCCGGATACTGGGCCGCCAAGCAGATCATCAAGCTGATCCACAACGTAGCGCAGGTTGTGAACGCCGATCCGCGCTCCCGCGAGCACATCCGGGTGGTGTTTGTTCCGGATTACAGGGTTTCTCTGGCCGAGATCATCGTGCCCGCTTCCGATCTTAGCCAGCAGATTTCAACTGCGGGCATGGAGGCCTCCGGCACCGGCAACATGAAGCTGGCCATGAATGGCGCGCTCACGCTGGCCACGCTCGACGGCGCCAACATCGAGATCATGCAGGAGGTGGGAGAGGCCAACATTTATACCTTTGGCCTTACCCCTGAAGAGGTACGCTGGTATCGGGAGCGCAGCTGCTATCAGCCTCGCCAGCTCTATAGCGACGATATCCTTCTCCGCCGCGTGATGGACAGCCTGGGGACAGACCGATTTTGTCCCGGGGAGTCGGGCCTTTTCCGTTGGATCGTCGATGAAATTCTAGACCGTGGCGACCGTTACTTTCTGATGGCCGACCTGCGTTCGTACGTCGAAGCCAGCAAGCGCGCCGAGAGAGATTACCAGGAGCCTGCGACGTGGGCGTCCAAAGCGATCCTGAACGTTGCCCGCGCTGGAATTTTTTCAAGCGACCGGACCATCCGGGAATACGCACGGGATATTTGGGGAATCATGCCTGTGAGCGCAGACGCGGCTCAAACAAGCGAACCCCAGGGCGCACTGCAGACGTAAACCGGAAGCGGGGTTCTAACGATAGGGTTTCGTAGCCCGCAAGGCCAATTCGTGTAGGCAGACGGCAGGTGATCTGACGCCTATGCTACGAACGTTCGCGGTTGCAGCCAGATCGCAAAGCCAATTTTAGAAAGCCAGGTATCCATGGCGGCAAAGTTCGTCACAAACCTGCAAGCGCCAATCCAAGCTCAGCCGTGCAGTGTGCTACACTGATGTCTGACTTCAGTTAAGTCCCTTCTCACGTTTTTCCCAAGCAGAGGGCGCGTAGCTCAACTGGCAGAGCAACTGACTCTTAATCAGTAGGTTGAAGGTTCGATTCCTTCCGCGCTCACCATTCTTTTCAATCACTTATCGGGTTGTCAATATTGAGGCTGTGCGCAAAACGTGCCGCAGAAATTTTTACGCATCAGCCTGCGATCCATGCTTTGGTTGATTGAGGGCCGCCCGAACGACATCGACCTCGGGGTGCTGATATTCATCGCAGTTTTGAAGTCTTTATGGCCCATGACCTTCATCACCGCTTTCAAGTTGCCGGTTCTGGCGGTAATGACCGTTCCGAAATCGTGACGGCCACAATAGAGAACAAGAGATTTGGGAAGACCGGCTTTGGCTCGCGCTTCCGAAAAATGCTTTGCGATAGAACCAAGAAACGGAACCTTGGCATTTTTCCGGCGAGCCGGAAACACCCATCCTTCCGCCTTTTCGATCCCTTTCCGGTCGCAGCAACGACGGCGCAGGATTTCGAAAACCCGATCGCTCATCGGCACCGTTCTTCGTCCTTCAGGCGTCTTGCTATCGGGAATGAAAATGCTACGATTTCGCCAATCGAGATTTTCAATGCGCAAACGATAGAGTTCCCTACGGTTCCGCATTCCCGTATCCCGCATCAACTTGATGATATCTTCGAAAAGTTGAAGGCTTGACAGCCTCCATCCGCATTGTAATGCGGCAGCCAGCAATCTTTTCTCAGATTCCTCATCCAGCCTTTGCTCCCGCTCAAACTCGATTGCAAGTCTCAGCTTCGGAACCTTGCGGATCAATTTCTTTTCTTCCGCTTTGTGAAGCATTCGGCGGAGCGTCCGAATCGCGCAGTTGGTGGTGGACGCCGATCCAGGAAACGTGATCGTGTCTACACCGTCCGCTGTAATTTGATCGAGCCGCATACCTGCTAATTCCGTCTCTGAGAGAAGCCGCCATCCGTCGCGATAGTAGCTTTTTGTCGTCTCCGCCCGCCGTGCTTCCGTTACCCACTTGAGGAACTCCCGCGAGAATTCGCTAAGCAGCGGCGTCTTCTTTGGCAATGGGTCGTTTCCTTCAACAGCTTCGGCAAATCTCAGACCGGCGATCTTTGCCGCTCTGGCTTCATTTACTTCTTTCGTCGATCCTCGGAAACGTTCTCCGCGAACCGTGAAGTCGTACCAATAGAACGCTGAATCTGATTTCTTAAACAGCTTCACGAGATGTCTCCAATGCAGCCCGCACGGAACCAACTCGTATGTGCTCCTCAATAAAGGCACGGAGCACGTCCACATCATAGCGGACTCTATTGTGGATCTGGATGAAATTCGGCCCAATTCCTTCATGGCGCCAACGTTTGAGCGTCGCTGGACTACGTCCGAGGATTCGCGCCGCTTCAACTGTGTCGACTAACACCGGCAAAATATTTCGTTTTCCATTGCGTGCATCGCTCATACACTCTCCCATCCTATGAATGCGCCAGCAGCAGACCCAAAATTAGGCCAACGATCACACAACCCAGACAAAGAAGAATCACCCCGCGCATCATGCTCCAGTGCAATTTCTTCAACTGTTGGTCCAAATACCGGAGCACGTTGCCGAGCCGCTGTTCCATTTGCTGAAGCGACCCATTGAGCTTCGTGGTGAACCCGTTCTGCGGATGCCCAAACGCATCCGCAATCCCCGAAAAATCTTTCGTGGCCGATTGAAGACTAGAGGCCATGGCTCGCAAGTCGCTGGAAATTTCAGGCAAGCCGGTGGTTGCAAACGACTGCTCAATCCCTTGCCCAATCTGAACCGCAATTCCCTTCGGATCGACATTCAGCACAATTTCAGCAGGGAGCTTTCCAACCGAGCTTCCACCTTCCGGCAAAACTCAGCCGTTGTTTCCTGCGTCTTTTGAATCGCTTGAACCGCATGTTCCAGAATCCCCGTCAACGCGGCCCGTTCGACTGCGATCTTGTCCGGCGTTTCCCGCGTTACCAGGGCCAAGAAGCCCATCGCCTCACAGACGCGCAGAATTTCATCGGTGGGAGCAAGCTGCCGGAGATAGGCCAAATGCTTGTAATAGGCCTCACGCTGTTCCTTGGGTAGTAAATTGGCTATGGAATCAAACAGAGCATCGTTCATGGCAAAATCACCTGCCTCACTTCCTCAATCGAATTGAATAATTCGTTCCGGTAGGATTGCGCCCGCAGAACGAGAGAAGTCTTTTGCAGTTCAGAAACCGAGGTTTGACGGCTGGCCACTTGGCCCAAAGTGACCCCGTGATTGCGGCAGCCCGCTTCCAATTCAGGGACGCGGAACCGCATCGGGATTACAGAAGGATTGAAGATTTCACGGAACCGGCTGGCCTGCTCGCTTTCGCGCCAGTAGACGAAATTGCAAAATGCGCTGATCGAATTTTCAACCACCAGATATTCGACCCGGTGTTGGAGAGCGGCAGCCCACGACAAAAGCCCATCGACACTCGCCGGATCGTCCGTGACCAATCCAATAGCCGTAAAAGAGATTCCTAGACCAGCCACCGATTCATACATCGCATCGAACCAGCCGAAGGCAACCTGGCCTTGCGAAGCGCCCATGTCGGCAAGTAGAACCGAACAATCGCCATCGAGATAATCGATAAATGCGTCAAGGCCCGATGGCGTATGAACATCGATCTTGGGCGCTTGCGGATAAAAGTGCTTCAGACTACCTTTAACTTTATTTTCAATATCCAAGTCCAAAAGAACGCATTGAGTGTTCTGGGATAGCAGCCAATCGGCCAGAGCCAAAACGAACGTGCTCTTCCCAGTCCCGCCTTTTGAACCAATCGAAAACACAATCCGTTTCGTGCGATTTTGAGATTTCATTTTCCTTTTCTTTCTTTGGTCAGAAGCGTTAAGGTTTCGCCGGAGGTGAAGACAAACGGTTTTTCTTGCTCTGCCCGGTTCGTCCTCTTTTGTGGCCTCGCGCTAGCCGCCGATGAATTCCCTACCCTCTTACGGCGTACCTTAACGAAGTTGTGGAGCGTTGAAGGCGCAACCGCCAATCCAAGCTTTTCTTTGAACAACGCCGCGATCTCCCGGTAACGCCAGTTTTTTTCCAGGAGCGAGAAGATCAATTCCCGGTACGGCTCCAGCTTTGAGCGAGGCGCTTTTTTCGGCAATTCCTTCAACAAGTTTTGGAGACTTTCGTCCATTGAAGTTATGGTGTGGGCCGGTTTCCCGGCCCACGATTAAGCGGGGTCACTTTTTCTTAACGCTGATCACATTGCCCATCGAATCTTTCTCAACCAAATAGGTGCCATCGAGACGTTCATGGGTTTCGACCGTGCCATAAGCGCGGCCTGAGGAGTTTGTTGTTTGCGAGGCGCGGCCACTCGACCAGTCGCGCTTGATAAGTTGTTTCTTTTTGTCGTCTTCGTGATTGCTAAACCAACCCATACAGGTGTTCTCCTTTTTTGAATTTCAACTGCTCCGATGTTTTTCGATGAAGGCATCCAGCTCAAACCGGTCGAGCTGAACTCTCTTGCCGACGCGGACAACGGGCAGCGCTCGTCGGGCGATTAAGTGGCGGATCGCGCCTTTGCTTCGTCCGAGATACCGGCTCGCCTGGGCTACGTTCAGGAGCCTCGTCAGAACCCACGGCTCGTTTTGGATCAACTCTTGCAAACGCCGCTCCAGCTTTTCCGCCACTTTCGCGGCCAAGACGGCGATCAATTTCTGACTGTCGGATTGCATTTTTTAGACTCCTCGCTGTCTATTGGCGTTCACGCCGGGCTAAATAGGCCCGAACGAGATCATTGAGCAGCGAAGCGGCAAAGAGAACGAGCATGAGCAGAATGGCTATCCAGCATTCCGCGCTCTGTGGTGCATAAGGACTGACGGCCGGAGGAGTGACAATAGCGCGGTAAGTTCCGATTAAGACGAAGCCTCCGGCAACAATCATTTGAGCGATGGCTACCACCCGGCCAAATCCGAAAGTAGGTTGGAAGCCAAACCACATCGAGCCGCCAATAAGCAAAATACAAACTGCGGCAAATGCGGCCCAGCCGATAATCGCTCCGAGAGAATCGTGATGCATTCTTGAAGACAATGCCTCCACGACTCCGAGCATCGAAAAGAAATAGAGCCAGGTGGGAACGAGAAAGAGGAACAGGGACGGTTTTGAGCGTTTCCACAAAAATACGACGATGCCCAGCGTGGAGAACCGGAAGAGTCTGGACAGGATCATTCGCTCATACTGACCGTATTGCTGGTATTTCTGGAAAGTCCGGTTCATCGATTCTTGTTGGCTTTGCCGTGAAAATTGAGACATGGGGTCGTCTTTGAAGAATTCAGACATGGCGGCTTATCCTTTCTTCCGTGGAACGGTGATGACAGCGTGGCGGGTAAAGAACTTACGCAGTCCTTCAGGCGGGTTGAATTGGTCGAAGCTAACCCGCTTCCAGCGTTGATAGAACGGGAGCTTTGCTCCGGAACCAGACAAAATGGCTTCGACAATGCCGTTATTGGCGTATCCGCCGGTTTTCAAGCCACTGAACTGGCGTGAGCTCAGATCCGGTTCGGGCTGTTCAGATTCGCTCGTGTTGACGGAACGGTTGGCTCCAGCAAGCCTCGCCAGCAGTCCGCCTCCATTTGGATTGACGGTCACCGACCGGGCACGCCGTTTGACCAACACGTTGCCCAAGCTTTTCCGAGTACCACCGGTTGGTTTCGGGATCGAGGTTTTGGCAAGCGAGCCGGGTTTGGAGATTGGCTAGAAGTGAATCGACCCGAGCTTTACTGGTCGGATCGCCGCCCATTTCGGCGTAGAAGTTAGGAGTAGATTGTGTGGCGTAGAGAGTGATCCCCCGTGCGCTCCGCGCCGTCATCTGGAAATGGGCATCACTCTGGCTTGAAAAAAACTGTGCCTCGTCTCCGCTAATGACGGTCGGGCGGATCAGTTCGACGGGCAAACCGTTGGCGATTTCAGGCCGCCGTTCGATGGCTCGCTGGAGCGAGTATTTCCAAATGACACCGCTGATTTTGCCGATCAAGTCGTACCGTTTTACGGGGGCAGCGATCACCACAAGGCGGCCCGCGAGCGGATCCTCCGGACTGACGGTGAGTTCTTCAAGAAACATTTTCCGCAAGGGCCAACGGAGCATAACGTCCAATGGTGTTGAAAGGGAGATGGCGATAGAACTCCGTGTGCGATCCGACAGGGTTGGCCATTCCCAAGCGATGTACCGGCGGGCCATTTGTAGTTCGTAAGCCCGTTCGGGCGTGGCTTTTGCTTCTGCGTCCGCCAGCAATTGCAGGGAGCGGAATCGCTCTGGTTCTTCGACATCGCCCAAGTTTTGGGGGAGCGATTGGACCATTTCGAGTACCAGGCCGATGTCGGGTTTTCCAGTCGCGATCAATGAAACCAAAAGGCAATGCCGGAGCAAGGTGCGCATGGCGTCCTCGAACCAGTCGTGGCCCTGATTTCGCCGCTGGCGTGCGGAGATTTCGACCGCCTGCATAAGCAACTGGACGAGGTTTTCGACAATCGCTTTGTCGGAACCGCTTTGGTTGGCTTCGTAGGTGAGGAAATTGAACCCCTGGCCGGGTGTATCAGGAGAGAAAACAATCAGATCGCTTTCTCTGTCTTCGCTGCGGATCAGATCGATGTATTCGGAGGTCGCGTCGTTTTTAGCGACAAGAAACAGGCCACCAAATCCAGCGCGCAGAAAGCTACGAATGGCGTACTGATATGGGCCTGAGGTCTTACCGCTATTGGTCGCTCCAGTGCAGATCACGCCAGCTGTGGCCTGATCCAAAGTCCAGTTACTGCCAGGCGACCAGCGCAGCAGTTTGAGATTGCGTGGCCAAGAACTCGGGCCATCGCTGGGTTGATGATGGATGTTCCAGGTCAGGATTGAAACGGTGATTGCCACCAGACAGACGACGGCAATCAAGGTAATGAGAATTGCTTTGTGCAATCAGCACACTCCTTTGGTGAAGGGATCAAACGTCTGGCGGACAAACGGCAGGAGTGTGTTTTTAGGGCGCAGCTATGCTACGCTGATGATCAGCATAAACACTCGGGGCCGTTTCTCCGGCTACGGGTTGAATGTCGAAGCGGGCAGCTAGGCCACCGTGCAAAGTTTCCTAACTGCTCGCTGCTTGTAATAGCTGTTCTCTCGCCTTACCATGACCTCCCAAGATTAGACTGCTTCGGCAGCGTGTAACCCGCGATTCTCCATTGGTTCCGAGTTGTGCGTCAAGGGCCTTGTAACGATCTTCTGCGATTCGGGTCGGATGACTTGCCAATGAGCTGCTAATGAGGTTCGAATGAGCTTGAAACGCGAAAAACCCACCCTACCGTTTTGGCCGTGGGCAAATCTCCTCAGCAGCCAATTATTCTCAACGGCGAAAAATTGATACCTATCTCGCGAGCAGTGAAGCAGGCGAGGATCTCGTTAACGTCAATGGAAAAATATGTTTCTTTGGGAATTGTCAAGCAACACAATCATGATGGGTTCAGATACATAAATCATTCCTCCTTGAAGGATCTGAAGCGTCGCGTTCCCGTCAAATCAGGCAACGCAAAATGGGTTTCTCCGGATGGCAAGAAATATTACGCCATAACGAAGGCAGCTTCGATGTTTCAGGTTAGCCACTCAACCATGTGGCGGTGGGCGCATTCCGGGCAGAGTCTCCTTGGCTTTTCCTTGGATGTAGTCCAACTTGGCGTTGCAAAGAAGAGGGCGTTTATTGCTGAGGATTCGTTGCTCGCATTGGCACAGCTTCATCAAGAGAGACCCGGCAAGAAGCGTCGCCCGTCCCCGCGTCCAAGCGCAACATCGCAAATAAAACTTGAACGGTCTCGACAGCCTGCACGAGGCCGAAAAACCAAGCGAGGCGGAAAATAAGCTTCGCACGGATTTTTGGCTGGTGTTGCGACTTGCGTTATCATACGCCGCATGTCGGACGTAAGTTCTGGTTCCGCAGTCCAGCAAGAAATCAAGAAGATCGAAAATCTTCGTCAGAGCCACACGAAAGGTCTTACTGAGAATGAAGGAGCCTTTCTTTATCTCGTCCTCAAACTACAAATGGGGAATGGATGGCAGGGCGTTACCCAAGACGACATTTATGCATCCGGTTTTGATCCTGAAGAACTCAAAGAAAATCGTCTGAAACGGCAAGAAATTGGCCGTCTTGGCAGCGGTCTTCAAAAACTCAAGTGGGACGATGAACAAACCGCCTATCTTTGCGGCGGGGTGCGATCGCCAGGCGGTAAGGAAGGATACGCACTCCCCACAGAGGTATTCGCCACGATCCCGCGCACGATCAAGGTGGCCCTTGAAGCCCAAAGATGGAAAAAATTCCGACCTGGGTTTGAAGGCCAAATTCGCAGAGATGATTTTGTCAAAGACTTTAGCACTTCATTTCGAATTGAAATCTCAGCTGTCGAACGAGCCATCGATTTTCTGCTTGAGCACCGCTATTTTTATAGGTTCCCCAATCTTGAACCGGTCCATTTCCGGCCCGATCACCGGCTCGCGCTTGAAATGGAATATCTGCGGCGGGCCGAGAAACTGTTTCAACCGGGCATCGCTTTGCCTGAGAGCGAGTTGACGACGGCAGAGACCGCGGTGCTGGTCGAGCTTTGGAAAGCCAAGCACCTTGAGCAGGCACGCGGATTGACCGCCGACGATCTCAAAAGACGGATTGGCGCTCAGGTACCGGATATTGAATCGCTTTTACGGCAATTGGGTGACAATGGCAGAAATATGCTTGAGTGGAATTTGGCCAATCCTCTCATCTATCGTGTCTACTATTGGGTGCTTCAATGGCCTCCCGACGCTCAATTTATTTGTGACGTGATCGATCACGAAGCGATTCCACTGCCCAGAACAGCAGTCATAAAAGAGATGAGCCAGAAGTTTAAACAGTCTGCCCATCGAATCAAAAAAGACTTGTTGATATTTGCCGAAACGGCTGGGTATATCGTAGAGGCCCCCGGCAATCCGGGAAAAATTGTAGCCACGCGGCGGGCCAAAGAACACCGGCCATTTCTGGAGGCAATCGGAAACCTTTTCGAAGAATGGAAAGAAGACAACCGGGAAGGTCAAACCTGGCAGCCTACCCGAGCATTGAAAAGAACGCCGCGAGCCAAAAAGAAATTGCAATCTTCCAGCAAGAGGCGATAAGTGCTTGGGGCCTTCGGAACGAAGCCGCGGGTTGGCCGGAAGAACCACCCCGATTGATGTGCAGGCCATTTTCCGAGAATGGCCTGCCAGTTGGACTCAAGCTCCGGTTCGCGCAAAAAGCCAATCCAAGATCGGCACTCAGTGCGTCAGAATGCCCATGACAATTTTCTCAAGCAGAGAGATTTTGGGCGGTTCACTGTCTCTGGTGCAATGAGGGCAGGTGCCATAGTCCCGCAACATCTTCAATCCCCAGAACGGGCAATCCCTCGTTGCCTTAGCCATTGTTTACTCCGATTAAATGGATGGACATCACGGGGCCTGCGTGACAGACGTAAAACTCACCAGCAGGTTTGCGTCTCCGGAGTTCGGCTTTGACTGCGTTCGAGGAGAAGTAAAATGATGCTGCATCCAGTGATATTTCTCTTCCATTTCCATTTGCGCCACCGGTTCCCAAACAAACTTGCCCGAAGCGATCACCGTTCGGCTCGTATCGATCGACCCGAGCTGTTGGGCCAAAGGAGAATTTGCCGGAATGAACGTATTGGCTATCTGGGCTTGCCCGTGATAAAGACTCGGATTGCCGGTCATCAGCTCCGCCGATGTCAGATCGCGAGAGTTGCAATAGGCTAGGGAAACAGAGAAAGTCCCTTTCAACTGTGGGTCGGCATTGCGAACGATCCGGAGTCCTCCGCGCCAATCCTTGAATTCACCCGATGGCCCGATCAAGGCATACAAATCATTCCAAAGTTTCCCTTCGATCTGACCGATTTGAGCGTTAACCGCGTCGTTACGAAGATCGTTGTTCGAGTATTTTATGGAGTCGCTGAGCCGCCCGCTCTTGAGGACTGCATCGACCAGCAGTTGGCAAAACTGCTTCTGCTGCGGAGGCAGATTCATTGTTTTGCCGTCAGCTGCTGTTCCATTGGGCAAATAATAAAATCCAGCAACAGCCAATACCACTGCGACAGTGACGATGGCATACAACAGTAATCTCTTTTTCATTTCACTTTCCTTCCCGAGTTGAAAAGGGGGCACCGCTATTGAAACCAGGTCGGAGGTTTTCAGCAAATGCCCCCGTTCTTCTCCTCACCTCTAAGCAATGCATTTGGTTATAAGGGTTCAATCGTTTTCCGGCATCGTCCAGATGGACTAAAACACAAAGATCAAGCTTCGCCTGGCAGTTGCGAAATAAGTTTCATCAGCTTGATTTGGTTATTGGCTCCGGTCTTGGCGAAGACTTGCCTAAGTTGGGAGCGGACGGTGTTCCATTCCTTTTCGCGGATTTGTGCGATTTCTTTCGGTTGATATCCCTTTGCAATCAGCATGGCGACAGAAGCTTCCGCTGGAGTCAGGCCAAACAGGGTTTTTAGAGATTGCTCGCGGGATTTGAGAACAGCCTTGGGATCGGTAACGACAATCTCTGCAAGAGGAGCCGCAAAGCTCGATTTGCCGGTGTGAGGAAATACGGTAACAAAGAGATGATTCTTTCCTGAGTCGAGAACGATGCTGCCACCAGCAACGGTGTCTAAATGGGGATTGCAGGCTGTTTTGAGAAGTTTAAGAAAACGGTCTTTTTGTTTTTGGTCTGTACAGGTCAGTATTCCTGCTTCGGACTTAAGGCCATGGCCAGAGCGGAGAATTTCTTCTGCAACGGCATTAGCAATGAAAACTCTTCCATCCGCCCGTACAAGAATCAATCCCGCATCGAACCGTCCAAGTGCATCCATTGCCGTTTTGAGAGCTTGCTGGCAATCCAGCATCCTTCGATGAAGCTTAAGGGCATGACGGAGATGCCCTGATAATTGGCTCAAGAATTGGAGATGGTTTTGGCCGAAGTTCTCTTGACCAGTTTCGCGTAAACAGGAAAGCGCACCGAAGGTGTTTTGGCTGTTTTGAAGGACGATGCCGCATTGGAAGTAGAAGGGCCGGTGTCTCTTCAAGAAATCGAGGTAAAACTCGCTCTCTCGAAACGCGGCTGGTGGGCATATATCGGTGCCTAACTCGATTGTCCCTTCCTGCATCTTGCGTATGCCTGATGCCCAGGTATCGACGGAACCGTAATGTTGGGTGTAAGGATCGAAGGAATCTTAGGGCAGTCCAACACTTTGGTCGATTTGGTATTTCTTGCCATTTTCTGAATGGAAAATCAAAGCAACGCCAGGAGCTTGTACTCGTTCTGAAACTGAGGTAAGAAACGCTGGCCACAAGCCTGGTTCTCCCGCCGCTGCGTAGAGCAGCTCGACCAACTCGCTGTCATTCCGTGTTTCCGGCAATGCCTGAAGCCTCTAACAATACAGCCGTTGCGGGGGTAAGGGAATTAGCATGAAGCAGTCTGTCTCTGACAGAGCGTCATACGTAGAAGCGTTGAACGACAAGGTACTCTACCCTGATGTTAATGGGGAATGCAAGATCCTACCCAGATTCGGGAAAAACTTGGTGAGCGAGTAAGGCGGCTCAGAGAAAAGCGCGGGTGGAGCCAGGAAACTTTAGCTCACGAAACCGGCTTCGGCAGGTCATTTATGAGCGCGATTGAGAGAGGCAAGAAAGATTTGAGGCTTAGCACCCTCTGCAAGCTCGCCAATATTTTTGAAATTACGTTGACCCAGCTCATCAAGAATATTGATCTCTGATCACGAAAAGCCAAGCCGAGATAAAGTTGGCTAAAGACCGCTTATCTTCTTTTGATCCGTTCGTATTGAGGAAGTCCCAATCGCAGGCAGAGCGCTTGATAGCGAGGATCGGCGCGCAGTATCTTCCAAAAAGGCATGACATCCAGATACGCCAACCGGATATCACCTTCCCGATACGCTTCGTCTAACCATTGGAATGTTTCGGCAACTTCTCCGAGTCCAGCATGAACAATAGCCACCGCATACGGGGAAACATAGGGTTTTCGTTTTCGATTCATCAGCCGTCGCAAAATCTCCCGAGCGGCATTCTGGTCATTGGCCCTTGCTTTATAGTGAGCAAGCAGTGCAGTGATGTATTGCTGTTCGGGCCAATCGTCCAGCATTCCAGCAAAAGTCGCAAAGCATGTGTCCCAATCTGTTTTCTCACCCGAAGCGCAGGCAATTCCATAACGCGGGCTGAATGCAGTCTTAAAGAAGTGAAGCGCTTTATGCCACCGATCAATTGCGAGATCATAGCGCTTCAAAAAGAAAAGGACCCAGCCTAGCGTCGAATGAGTATACGGGGACTTCGGTTCGCCGCTAACCGACAATGTCGCCTGATCGTGTGCCTCCTCGAATCGTCGGCCGGGAACCAGAACATTCATCGTGTAAGCCGCGCGTGCGAAGGCATTCGTTGGACAAATCTTAAGGGCCGCGGCAAATTCTTTATCCGCCGCCGCAAACTTCCTCTCGAAAGCCTCCGTGACGCAGGCGTGACCAAAGTGGGCGGTAGAGATGAGCAGTGAATTCGAGCCGTCGGAGATATCAACCGCTCTCCGTGCGACTGCAACGGCGCGAGACTTAAATTCCGACGCTGGATTCTCACCCCAATAAGCAGCTTCGCAATAAGCTGCGGCCAGCGATGCTAATTCCAAAATCGATAGTGACCCGCGCCGGGCCTTCTCTTCCAAGGGATCAATGACCTTTTCCAATACGCGGGGCCCGTCCCAGCTTTCAATCGAAAATCTCAGCTCCTCGTCCAACTCGGAGGAGACGTCTCGCCGCTCGAACTCGGGTCGATAGGAACCGCGTGGAAAATTGACTAAGACCGCATCTTGCAGATCCAATGCCGAGTAACGCGATTTAAGGGCGGTCCGAATCTGATTCATTCGAACAGCCAATTGATTCAGGGTAACGCGGAGTTTTGTAGCAAGATTCGTGCGCCGGAATGACTCGACAGGCTCACCGTCAATCTCCATCCGCAGGAGGCTACGAAAAAGCTTAGAACATGCGCGGTGGTCGTCAAACGGCCCTCCAGTAGCCGTCAGAAGAATCAAGGCTTGACGCTTCTCTTCGACGGTTAGGGGACTCTCCTGCGCATGCGCCGCCATTCACTTTCCTCTCTTCGAATGCAGCCGATTGTTTTCTTAGAGAGTTCCATTTTATTTGCTCCTCCAGAAAAAGGCCGCAGTTTAATAATCTGCCGATTGAAATCGCTCATCTGCTGCTTTATTTCATGACATGAACCGTCTCATGGGTGCGGTTAGCTCGTAGCAGCTTCCCGCCCGCGACGATTGGTTGCTCATTCCGAAAGGAGTCAACCTCCAATGATTCGCCGTTTCATCCTCACGATTGTCATGATCGCAGTGGCCGCTTTTTCATTGGCCGTTCCACCGGTTGAAGCTGAACCGATTCATCTCACTCATTCCAGGTTGGCGAGTTTCAGCATCTTCTGTTTTGAATTCTGTTTCCCAAGCGACACGTTTCAGGTCTCTCTTACCCTCAACAGCGGCCCGCGTGCAGTTCCCGGCATTTACACGGTCACCATCGGGAATACGGTATTTCGTATAACGGTCAATTCCGATGGAACCATTGCCGGAGCCGCCCCGTTGAACCCGTTTACATTCACGGTGCCTTTTGGGCCAACTAGCGATCCAGGCGAATATGACGTCTCGATCTTTGCTCCGAATAATTCCACGACGCCAGTCTTTAGTCACCCGATTACCGTCACCAACGACTTGGTGTTTGACTTCTTTTGGACGTTTTTGGGCATCCCGGCCACCTTTGAGTTGCACCCCTCGATACCGCATCCGGTCAATCTCACGTACAACCTAGAGACTGGCCCAGACCCGAACCCCAATTCGCCAGCGCCACCTCAACCTGGGCTGCCAACAGATAATGGAGGGTCACCGGGGATTCCTGGAGCGGGGCCGTTCCCAGGTGGGCCGACTCCTCCATCACCTCCCGATCCACAGGGGCCGCAACCGCCGCCATGCACGAAGTGTCCTTGCACCGGCATGCCCGTCTTTTCGTTCAAGAAAATGTCGGCCAGCCTCACTGTAACCGACACCCCGCTAAGCTATTCACCGCCGCGAGGCCCAAAGATTTCATTCCACCTCACTTATAACCAGTTCGATCCAAATCAACCGGCAACCTTCTCCTCCTCGAATTTAGGCCCCGGCTGGACGTTCAATTGGCTGACCTACATCACGGAAGGCCCAGTCACCGGCCAAGCTCATGTCACCCGCTATGTTCCCGGCGGTGGCATTGAGGAACATCAAGGCTACGTTTTGGAGAGCCTCAATCCGTTCGGCGGCCCAAATGGCCGCATTCTGCGGTTTGACCCCCAACTTAACAACCGTTCCGTCATGCGCGCTGTCACTTCTCCATCAGCCATTGTGCCCGACACCTATCAAAGGACTCTCGGTGATGGAACCATTGAGTTTTATGAGAACAACGCGGGAGGAGGCACGAATCTTTATCTCAATAAGGTCATCGATCCTCAAGGCAATACGGTTACGATCAACTACGCTCCTGCCAGCGCCCAAATCCTTTCTATTACTGACGCCATCGGACAGCAAACCACCTTCAGTTATGAATTGCCCAGCGATGGTCTGAAAATCACCAGGGTCACCGATCCTTTTGGACGATCAGCTGTATTCACTTACGACGCGCAGGGACGATTAGCGAGCAGCACCGACACGCAGGGCTTTACCAGCACCTTCGCCTACCTGGGCAACACTGCTTTCATCAGTTCGATGACAACGCCTTATGGCGTAACCTCATTTGCTTCGCAGGAAGGCGATGGATTTCGTACCTTGGAAGCGACCGATCCGCTTGGCCAAAAGCAACGGATTGAATATCAAGCTTCACTTTCTTCGGTGCCCGTGACGGAAACCAGCGTTCCTACGGGGCTAGCGGTGAACAATTCCAATCTCAATCAGTTCAATTCGTTCTTTTGGGACGCCAAGGCTTATGCCGATGCGGTCAACGCTGGAACTGCCCCTGGAACGCCCGGTTCCTACGCCTTTGCTGAGACATCGCACTGGACGATTGGTGAAGGTGGCCTCTTAACTTCTATTCCCTCAAGCCAGAAGAAAGCCCTCGAAAGCCGCGTTTGGACAAATTACCAAGGGCAATCTGATCCTGACCGTATCGGTCCCGATGGCACAACGCTTCCCAATGCGATTGCACGCATTCTCGACGACGGCTCAACGCAATTGAACCAATACTCCTACAACGACACGGGCCGCGCCACCCAGATCGTTGACCCGATTGGCCGGCAAACGAATTATTCTTACAGCGCCGACGGTATCGATTTGCTTCAAGTCACTCAACGGAACGGCGCTAACAATGACTTGCTCTTTTCAGCCGCTTATGACGGCCAACACTTGCCGTTGACGGTTACGGATGCAGCCGGACAGACAACCACGACCACTTACAACAGCTTCGGTCAGCCGCTCACAGTGACGAATCCGAAAGGTGAAGCGACCACGCTGGCCTATGATCCGAATGGTTTCCTGCTTTCGGTAATAGGAGCCATTCAGGGCAGCGCAACGACGTTGACTTATGACGCCGCAGGACGGGTGAGGACCGTCACCGACAGTGAGGGATATACGGTCACGAACGCTTACGATAACCTTGACCGGCTCACAAAGCAGACCTTTCCCGACGCCACCTTCCGGCAGATCGCTTATGACCGCCTCAGTCTCGGTTCGGTCACCGACCGGCTTGGCCGGACTACGACCTACACAAATGACGCAGATGGTCACGTGACTTCGATCAAAGACGCGCTTGGCCGGATCACCAATTTCACTTGGTGCAAGTGTGGTTCTCTCGACAGTATTCAAGACGCAAATGGAAATGTAACGTCGTTCACGCGGGACTCTGAGGGTCGCATCACGGCGAAAACCTATGCGGATAATTCAAAGACAAGCTTTGTTTATGAGAACTCAACCAGCCGGTTGAAGTCGCGCACCGACGCTCTTGGGCAAGTCACGACTTATCAATACAACTCTGATGACAATTTGGCTTCGATTGCCTACACGAATGCCAAGAACGCGACGCCTAACATGAGCTTCTCTTACGACTCCATTTACAACCGCCGCGTCAGCATAACCGATGGCACGGGTCTAACCACTTTCGCCTACAATCCGGTGAATGGGCAGATTGGCGCTGGCCGACTGGTTAGCGTTACGGGGCCGTTGGCTAATTCAACGATTGCTTATTCCTACGATCAGCTTGGCCGCGTAGTGGGCCGCTCGATCAACGGCTCAGTGAATCCGACGGCTGTTACTTTCGATCCTCTGGGGAGGATTGTTTCTGAAACCAATAATCTTGGAACGTTCTCTACTTCTTATTTGAATCAAACCTCCCGGCCTTTGTCCTTGACCTACCCGAATGGTCAATCTACGTTGTATCAATACTTCGACAATCTGGGAGACCAACGCTTGAAGGAAATTCAAAATCTAGGTTCGGGTGGTACGATCCTTTCTCAGTTCGATTATTCGTATGACGCCGAAGGCCAGATTTTGTCTTGGGGTCAACAAACGAACGCGGCGAATTCTTTCGCTCTTGGCTATGATCTGGCTGGTCAACTCACATCTGCCAACTTGAGCGGCGCAACGCCCCAAACCTTTGCCTACGTCTATGATCTCGCGGGCAATCGTACCGATGAAACGATCAACGCCGCCAGCTCTCCCGTTACAGTCAACAACCTGAATGAACTGGTTGCGCGCACCGGCGCCAATCCGTTTTCTTTTGTCTATGACGCCAACGGAAATTTGACTTCTGAAATAGGCATCGGCTCCGGTACCGGAACTGGTTGCAAAGATAAGCATGACGACAAAGATCGTCACCACGACCGGGATCATGATGGAGACAGGGATCGGGATGAGCGCAGGCATGAGGCCAAAGACCGTGACAAAGACAATCAGCGTGAGTCCAGAAAGCATGACCGGGACGATGACGATAGCGATCATGATTGCGATGACGGGAAAGGTCACAAGCATCAAAAGCAGGTCGTCAATTCAGCAAATTTTGCATTTCAGTGGGATGCCGAGAATCGGCTCGTTTCTATTGCCAACGCCATTACCAACCAGCAAACCTTGTTCACTTACGACGGCCTTGGCCGTAGGGTGAAAATTGTGGAGATGACGGGTACAACGGTCAACGCTACTCGGCAGTTTGTTTGGGATGGCTTGACCATCGCGGAGGAGCGTGATGCTTCGGGCAATGTGGCGAAGCGATTCTTCGCTCAAGGTCAGATTAATGGCTCGATGCCGTTCTTCTACACCCGCGATCATCTTGGCAGTATTCGCGAAGTAGCCGACAACACGGGGGCGTTGCACACCCGTTATGACTATGATCCTTATGGACTGCGCTCCGTTGTTTCGGGCACCGATGTTGCTGACTTTGGATTCACGGGGCATTTGTTTCATGCTCTAAGTGGACTGCATCTAGCGCCTTATCGGGCCTATTCTTCAGATGATGGGAAATGGTTGTCTAGAGATCCTCTTGGCTTGTCTGTGACAGCTAATTCATATACTTTTGTTGAGAATGATCCAATTGCTCTAATAGATCCAACCGGTCTTCTAACACAGGCACAAATACAAGAAGGCCAGCAGATTGCGATTAGCGGTGCCATCTTTCAGGCGCAGCAACTATACTATCTAAACAATAATGACCTAGCCTCTTTCAGGGCAAATGCTAAGAATGGCCTAGTTGTAGGTACCATAGGCCACCAACTCGGTATATCAGCTGCTGTCGATCAATATGAAACTTCTTTGCGTGGATATTCGCAAGGGCTAACGGTAATATCAATAGAGACACTGGCACTCCTCAAAGCAACCGTTGACGATGACCCGTCGCTATTCTATAAAGCAGTTGCGTTGGCCGAATTACAAAGGCAGTTAGACTTCCTACAATATCTGGCGGACCAGAAACCAACATGCGAAACACCATAGCCATAATCCACTAGAATGAACAGGTGCATATCGATACTATTATTATGCTTACCGTGGTTATTTGCTATATCTCTGCAGATAATCTACCAATCAGCGTTCTGGAGATATGCGGAATTAAGAGATAGTCTCTTGCCCTTTCAGCCAGGAATGATTGCTATTGGTATATCCGGTAACATTCTTTTAACCTTGTGCGTCATTTCAGCACATTGGCTAAAAATACCAAAGCCGGTAGTGGAAATGACAATTGGGATTTCTATCGGCTTCTGGATATTTGGGGTGTTATGTGTCGTCTTGTCATTCTGGGGACTGTCAGGTGCCATAATTACACATAGGTAAGAAGGTGAATAATGGTATGTCGTGCCAGACGTTGCGCAATGTGCAAATGGTTTTGCAGGGGTGGGGGTATGCATTTCTTCGGACGCTAAGAGCAGGAAAAATTAGATGAAATGGTTCTTGATTCGGTGCAGCATCGTATTAGCGCATACAATGGCTGCCCTTTCAATGCAGCCAGCAGAACCTGATGCGGAGCAACCAAATTGGTTTCTGACCACATGCATCTTCATATCCTTTCTTAAGATTAACGCATTTTGATGGCAGGACATAGATTCCCCAACTGGACGAATCGGATTTCCATTCCTACTTATGCCGCTTCATTGTTCGGCTAGCGACGCAAAGTGAGCATTTTATAAGCGCGACTCTCACGGTTAATCTGTTTTCTTTTGCTTCCACTCGTTGACAGCCCGCCCTTTCACGGCTGACCCGCACCGGCTCACGCCAAAACCGCTTTGTATTAGAGTAGGAAGCCGATCCAGTGTCAGTTTGTCATGCCCGTTGCTTTGGGAACTCCACAACGTCACTAACGCGCCTTTGCCATTTTCGGATTAAAGAACACCAATCAACCGATGTCCTTTCCTATTTCGCATCAGAGCAGTAACATACGAAATGGCACCGCAAACATGCTATCCGCAGACAGCCCAATTTCGAGTTCATCCGACGACGCGCTTGGCCGAAAGACATTTGCTGAAGCGCTCGCCAAAGCACTATTTCAATTCTCCGCAGAAGACAGTTTTGTCGTGGGCGTTCATGGGAAGTGGGGCTCTGGAAAATCATCCATCTTGAATCTTTTGGTTGAGCAGATCGACAGGGGAAACGAAGCCACAGCAGGAAATGAGAAACTTCATATCATGCGCTTCAATCCCTGGAACTTTGCCGATCAGAATCAGCTTGTTTTCCAATTTCTCCGGCAATTTGGCGCACATCTAAGAGGCGACCATAAAATTAAGGATATAGCGGCATTGCTCTCCGACTATGCTGAAACCCTCGCTCCTCCGTTAGACCTTTTGCCCTTCGGAAATTGGCTTTCATCGGGCGTCAAAGTGGCACATAAGTTATTTGGCTCGACCAAAGATGTAACAAGCCTGTTTGAACAAATTGCAACGAAAGCCAAGAAACTACGACATCGCACTGTCGTTCTCATCGACGACATCGACCGGCTCACGGCCGTAGAAACGCGTCAAATTTTTCAGCTTGTAAAACAAACAGCTCGATTTCCATATGTTATTTACATATTAGCTTTCGATAGAGAAGCCGTTGCGGCTTCTCTGAAAGAACTGGGCGTTGATTCGGGCGAAGAGTATTTGGAAAAGATCGTTCAAGTCTCTTTTGATATCCCGCCAATTCCCGAGGCTGCATTGACCTCTTTCATTACTACATCCATTGACAAATTGGTAGCAACCTATGAACCTGGGCACTTCGATGCAGTGCGATTCGGCAATCTGTTTTATGCGGGACTTCGCAATCGGCTTCGATCTCTACGCGATGTAATTAGGTTTATCAATGGTCTGGAATTTGGCTTCGGTTTAATAGGGCGTGAACTAAACAGCGTAGATTTTATTGCCATAGAGGCTCTACGCATCTTTTACCCCCAGACATTCAACGTTATACGCAATAATAAGGCACATTTTGCAGGCCATGTAGACGCACTCTTAGAACTCTCGGGCGCAAAGGAATATGAAACTCGCCTCAACAACCTACTTACGTCCAACGGCGCAATATCCGACGAACTTCAATCACTGTTGATTGAATTGTTTCCGAAACTCAGCTATGCCTATGGTCGCACCAAATATGGTCATGAATTCGAAATCGAATGGGAAAAGACGCATCGCGTCGCTGCGAAACGCTATTTCGATACGTATTTCTCTTTAACCTTGGCGTCGTGGGAAGTATCTGTCCAGGAGATTACATCCTTAATTGAGATGTCCGATGACCAAGATGCCATGGAAAAGATTTTTGTTAGGTGGAAACAGGATGGAAAACTCGAAAATGGAATTGCGACCTTACGATACAGACAAGGCGAAATTAGGATTGACAATCTCCGTCGTGTCTTCGCAGCACTTCTGACGAGCGGCGAGATTGCGAACACGCAGAGGTCAGCTCTCGCAAGCTCAAATGCACCTGAATCATGGAAAATGCTATGGGCTATATTCGGCATTTTGGATGCCATTCCGACAGGAGACCGTGTATCCGTTGTGCAGAACGTCTTTTCTACCTCGGCAGCTTTGAGAACGATGGTCGAAATTATTATGTCAGTCGACGAAGAAAAGAAGAAGAACTTGAACAAGTTTGCGGAATTTACCGACAAGGCCATAGATGAGATCAAAAGCATTGTGGTGAGGAAGATTCAAGAGGCTGCCATAGATCGAGCAACTCTCTTGGGGCATCCCGCTTTGCCAACAATCTTGGACGCATGGAAGCAGTGGGGATCTGCCATCGAAGTTAACGCGTTTATGTTAGACGCAGTTAAAACAGATGACGGGCTTATTGCGTTGGTAGACAGTTTTATTTATCAAACATACTCAATTTCTAACCGCGTGGGTGAAACCCGAAACTATCTGCGGTTGACACCCCTCTCAGAGTGCATTGAGCTTGGTGAATTGCAACAGCGTCTTGATAGGATTGTAAACACGGATTTGAGGGATAATCAGATGGGTATTGTGCAGTTAGCTCGACGTGAATTGAATATTTTCCGACAAAAGGATCTCACACCAGCGCAATTTGATAATCGGCGGGCTCTCTTAGATGCGCTCGATGTGGCTGATCATTCCTAACTCTTCTTCCTTGATTCTGCTTTCATCAACTTCCACTCCTTGACAGCACGCCGTTTCACGGCTGACCCGCACCTCGCGGCGCACCGGTTCACGCCAGGAACCGGCCCCTGTCATGCCCGTTGCTTTTCCGCTCCGCGCTCTCTGCCTTCCTCGTTCCAGCTCTCCTGTTCCTGCTCCGGCGTTTGGTTTCCCGCTTCGCTTTCTCCGGTGAAGAAACCAAACCCCTTCGCAAGAAGGAACAGGAGAAAAATAAAATGAAAACAGAATCTAACCACGAAATTACACTCAAACCACTGCTCAACAATGTCACGCAAGGCAATTGCGTTGACCTTCTCAAACAAATGCCCTCAGAAAGCGTCGATCTGCTCTTGACCGACCCGCCCTATGTGCCTCGCTATCAATCCAGCGATGGGCGCACTGTGCCGAATGATAATTTCACTTGGCTTAACCCCGCCATGTCCGAATCATTCCGAGTACTACGCCCACATTCTTTTGCCATCGTCTTCTACGGGTGGACACACGTTGATAAGTTTGTCGCTGCTTTCCGTGGCGCGGGATTCTGGTTGGCTGGCCACCTCGTCTTCCGCAAGCGGTATACCTCTGCCCGGCGTTATCTGGCCTACCGCCACGAATCAGCCTATCTTCTGGCTAAGGGGCATCCTGCGATGGCTGGCGATCCAATCGCCGACGTTCGCGATTGGGAATATTCGTTCAATAGGCTTCATCCTACTCAAAAGCCTGTCTCGGCTTTGCTTCCTTTGGTGGAAGCTTTTTCCAAGCGCGGCCAGGTCGTTCTTGATCCCTTCTGCGGATCGGGCACGTCGCTCGTTGCGGCCAAGCAATTGGGACGGCATTTTGTTGGGTTTGACATCTCCCCCGACTACGCCGCCATTGCCACCCGCCGTCTCAACGCTCACCCCCAAGGGTGAGCTGCCGCCCAATTTCCATTGCCAGTTTGTTGCCAAATAGCGCGCTCCAACTGGCGCATTCTGACACGTCTGTACGTCTATGTTACAGAGTAGATTGTTCCATCTGAAGGAGTCGGGCGGATGACCCAAGCGCCCTAATGCGTGAGACGGTTTACATTGAATCCTTTACCTATAAGCACCTTGCAAATAGTCGCGGCAATTGAGTGTCAATGAAATTGACGGCTAGTTGCCAATTAGCTTGACTCTGTGAGCGCACATGGCCATCATTTGGCGCATGCTCATGCGCCGCTTACGAAAACTGAAGCCAACCGTCGTTCCCTATCGTTGGCACCCGACATTAAGGTGGACAGTAGCCGGTTATTACGTCAACGGCAAGCGGGTAAGAAGATTCTTTGAGACTAAGCAAGAGGCAGAGAACTTTGTTGAGGAGATTAGGATCACGGTCGAAAATCTTGGCCTTCGCGCAACAGAGATCGATCAACGATTTCATGTCATGGCGTTGGAATGCCACGATATCTTAGCGCCTTATAGCAAGACTCTCGCCGACGCCACACATTTTTACCGCAATCATTTGAATGCCGTGCAACAAAGTTGCACGGTCGAGGCACTGATCGGTTCTTTCCTTCCGCACAAAGAAGCCGAAGGAGTTGGGCAGCGTTATCGCAAAGACGTGCGCAACCGGCTGAAACGATTTCAAAAGCAATTTGGCCAGCGCATTGTTGCGACCATTCATACCTTAGAATGCGACGACTGGCTGAGGAGCCTTGCGGTCGGTGCATGTGCCCGGAACAGTTTCCGCCAGACTTTGAACGTCCTGTTTGCCTACGCGCTGGCGCGAGGGTTTTGCACTGACAATCCAATCAGCAAAACGGCAGTAGCAAAAGTGGTTGATAAGCCGGTTGGCATTTTGACACCAGATCAAATCCGAAACCTCCTCTACTACGCAAACAACGATTTGATTCCGGTCATTGCCATCGGGGCGTTTGCGGGGATACGGACGGCGGAATTAGGCCGCCTTGATTGGAACAAAATTCACATTGACCGCTGTTTTATTGAGGTTTCAGCAGCTAGCTCGAAAACGGCCAGCCGTCGATTAGTAACGATCCTTCCCAACCTCAGTCAATGGTTAACACCGTTGGCAAGAAACCATGGTAAAGTCATGCCGGTCAATTTCGAGAAGAAAATGAAAGCCGCCCGCAAAGCCGCCGAAATTGAGAAATGGCCCTCAAACGCATTGCGTCATTCTTATGCCAGTTATCATTTGGCGAAGTTCCAAGATGCCCCCGCGCTCGCATTGCAAATGGGCCACACAACCACAGGTATGCTCTTTGAACACTATAGAGAAGTGGTAACACCGGAGGCTGCTGAGCAATACTGGAAAATTCAGCCTTAAACTATCTATCCTTCATTGCGCTTCCTCAGCTTTGGCAACAGCTGAAGAGAATATACCACTCTCGATCCTTAGTGATTCGTCTACCACTTGCATATAGGAATAGACCCAGGCGTTCTCTATTTTACTGCCTATCTCGACCTGACTAAGTATCCTAGTATATAAGCCCTTATCGACCTCTTCCTCTTCATCAAGATCATTTAACCACTCGTGAGTATAGTCATCTTTTATTCGATATAGCTCCCCAAAAACATAGCTTGGGTCAGATGCGAAAATTGCGGCAGGATAATCCTTCTCAAATAACGAATAGAGGCGGCCACGAGTCTTTGCATTTCCCACAAATGTAAGGCCAGCGCGAGTAATCAACTCATGGCGCACACCACCCTTTTTCAATGTTCCATAGACGAACAAATACGGCGAGACTCGATTCAATAAGTGATTGAGATTTTCGAATCCCAAATATCTCAAATAACGGCGTATTTTGTTATCTGAATCCACTTCTACAAATCTGCGGATATAATAGTCAAATAAGGATTCAATATCTTGGTCGGTCAATCGACCCATTTTTCGTAGTAGCCCCACGAACTCTAAGAAATTGAGATAATCGGTAAACTCATCCAGCAAATCCTTTTCTGGCTGCGAAAATACTTCCGGTGTGCTGTGGAGATGCCAGGCAATTTCCCTGGTCAAGAGCTCTCTAATATCATCCATTTCGTTGAAATCGATTTTTTGTCGAATAGGCTTGAATGTCCGATCTATAAAAAATTGCTTAAAAAGGTCGGACAGCCACTTTGTTTTTTCGATTTGGGTTTTCTCTCGATATTCGGAGATCGCTGCATAGGCTGCGTAAGCCGCGCCCAGTGCCACAATCATAGTACCAATTCCTGTTAGAAAGGTGCCCCAAGCTGTCAAATATTCAGGGCTCCAGCGAAGCCCCCAACTCGCGCGAAACATAAGAAGGAGACCGAAAATTCCAATCACTGCGAGTACTCGTGATCGCAAAATATTTGACATAAGCCGCCTCTAAGACTGCCAGATTACGCTATGACTCCCGCGCCTATTTACATGGCAGTTTAATCGTTTTCGCCAGAACTTGTCGCTCGAATTTCGACTTTGAGTAGATTTCTCGCCATCGCGAATATTGCTCCGCTCGCGGAAATCACTTGCGTGCGCATAGACGACCTGCGGAAAAATTGTTCCTCGTTGGAATACACTCCGTTTCAACGCGATATAAAGAATCGCACTTGGACGTTACATTTTTCTTGTGGCTTCCACTTGATTTCATTTACAACCCCGCCCCTTCGCTCACGGAGAGCGAACCGGAAACGCAAGCTCCGCCAACGCTTGCAATCAAAACCGGCTGCCAAAACACCGGAGAAAGGAGGCCACATGCGCTTTCACAAAGAATTCAATTCCAACCCATTTTCAGACGATCAGTTGCCCATCCACAAACCAGTCCCGATGCAACCCAAAGACCGCGCCGTTCCGGACGACAGCGATACTTTCGCCAATATCCGAACCGTGGCGCGCCTGCTTAACATTAGCCCCCGACATGTGCAACGGCTAGCGCAACGAAAGGTTATCCCAGTAATCCGTTTGGGACGGCGATGCACTCGGTTCGATATCGAGGCGGTGATTGCTGCGGTTAGAAAATATCAACTCAACGAGAGAGGGCGATAAAACGGAACGGAATCGCGGCTCCGCAATCCGGCCCGCGATTGCCCTGGGGTGGCCCAGCATCCCCACCGGTTGCCGATCCAACCCAAACAGCATTTTCCAATCTAAGATAACCCCAACATGTTGACCATCCGCGCCATGTCGAACGGCTCCGGCTATTGCAAAGAACATCTGGAGCAAAACGATTATTACGCTGAGGGCGAAAAGGTTGTGGGGCAATGGTTTGGCAAAGGCGCGGCCATGCTCGGATTAAAGAACGAAGTCAGTGCCGAGCAATTTGAGGCCGTCCGTCAAGGATTGCATCCCGAGACCGGCGAAATGCTCCGGCCAAGAAAGAGTGCAGATCGGGAAGCGAAGGATGGAACCAAGCAGAGCGAGGGCCGCAGCCTTTACGATTTCACCTTTTCCGCGCCCAAATCAATTTCCATCATGGCCATGATCGGCGGGGATTCTCGGCTGATCGAGGCACATCAGCAGGCCGTAAAAGAAACCCTGATCGAAATGGAACGATGCGCTGCAACACGGGTCAGGATGGGAGGGAGAAATAGCGACCGGATCACCGGCAATCTTGTTGTAGCCAGCTTTCAACATTCGAGTTCAAGGAGGCTTGACCCACAATTGCACTCGCACAATGTTGCAGCCAATCTGGTTTACGATGCTGTGGAAGGACGTTGGAAAGCGCTTCAAGCATCCGGTATCTACGAAAGACGCGCCTATCTTACGGAAGTCTACCGCAACATTCTCGCAGCCAAAGTCCAAGAATTAGGCTACGAAATCGAAAACCGTGTTTCAGGCAAAGGCCGCAATCTCGGTTTTGAGATCAAAGGGATTTCCCAAGAACTGATTAAGCAATTCAGCCAAGGGAGCAAAGCACGGGAACAGGCGGTACAAGATTTCACCAAAAAGATCGGGCGGGAGCCGAGCGATAACGAAATCGCCGTGCTGGTAAGAGATTCCCGGCCCGATAAACTTATTTCCATTTCCACCAAAGAAGTGCGGGCAAGCTGGTTCGACCGTATGACCGGCGACCAATTGCGCCAGTTGGAGACCGTCAAAGAACAAGCCGGCCGCAAACCGTCGCGACAGGAGCGGCACGATCCTGAACTGTCCCTCCAATACGCGATGGATCACGTCTTTGAGCGCCTGTCCGTGGCCAACGATTTCGAATTGCTCGCCGAAGCGTTACAGCATGGCCGGGGCCAGCTCCGGCTCGATGACCTCAAACACATCCTGATCCAGCGAGAGGCTAAAGGCGACGTGATCCGCGCCGGAAATCAGATCGCCACCAAAGAATCGCTGGAGCGCGAACGCGACATGATCGAGATGGTGAATGACGGCCACGGCAAATGCGACCGTCTCGGAGGTAAACAGAACGATTACCAAATCTCAACCGAGTTGAACGACGAACAGCGTAACGTGATCGATTTTGTCTGCAATTCCCGCGACCGAGCCATCAATATTGAAGGAGCCGCCGGAACCGGAAAAACGGCGACCTTACGCGAGCTGCGTCGCTCGTTGCAGGCGGGAGGCCGTCTCATCATCGCAGTCGCGCCAACCCACAGCGCCACTGAAGAACTACAGAAAGTCGGCTTCCAGAATGCCATCACCATAGAACGGCTCTTGCAGGACAAGGATGCACAACCGCACGTACAGGGCCGAGCCATCATCGTTGACGAGGCTGGAATGGTTGGGGGGAAGCAGATGCACCAGCTCTTGCAGTTGGCCGAGCGATTTGGAGCACGCTTAGTCTTCTGTGGCGACGTACGCCAAATTCCTGCAGTTCAGGCCTCAGATGCGTTGCGGATTCTGCAAAGAGAATCCCAGCTTGCCACCGTGAGTTTGAGACAAGTCCAGCGTCAACAGGATAGAAAATACCGCAGCGCGATCAAAACCTTGAGAGCCGATCCCGAAAAAGGCTTTCACTTGCTCGACAAAATGGGAGCAGTCAAAGAATCTGACCTTCTCGACCGGCCCGAAGCCGTTGCTGCCGCTTACCAGACTGCGTCCGGTTCAACCCTTTGCGTCTGCCCAACTCACGAGGAAATCAGCCGCGTCACCTCGGCGATCCGCGCCGACCGGCTGCGGCAGGGTGAACTTACCGGCAACCGGACTTTAGAACGATTGGAGCCGATCGATTGGACGGAAGCCCAGAAGCGCGACATGTCCAATTTTAGACAGGGCCAAGTGCTGGTCTTTCATCGCGGAACCGCCCAGGCCCGCCGCCATGAATCGTTTACCGTCCTGCATCAGGATGGTCAAACCGTGACCGCCCGTAATCACGAGGGCAAAGAAATCAAGCTGACCAAAAAACAGGCCAATTGCTTCAGCGTTTTCAGTCGACAAAATGTCGATGTCGCCATCGGCGACCGGCTCGCGCTCCAAGCCAACCTGCGCTATGGAATATTCAAGTTCATCAACAGTGAATTGGTCACGGTCACGAACATTGACGAACGTGGCAACCTAAAGCTGGCCGATGGGCGAACATTGCCGCACACGTTCCGCCAGTTCACTCACGGTTACGCCGTCACCGCCCATAAGTCGCAAGGTCAAACCGTCGATCACGTGATTATTTCCGGTGATTCCATGACACGGGAACTTTTCTATGTCGCCGCTTCCCGTGGCCGCCATCGAATCCAAATATTTACGGGTGACAAAGAGCGTCTTCGGGAAGCCATTGGACTTTCCGGCCAACGTATGTCAGCTTTGGAACTCTTGCGGCTCTCAGGCCGTAAAGTTGACCGCACCCGCTTTGCGGAAAGGCCCAGGACGCTCGTTCAGGTGGTGGGGAAGATTCTTGAGAAAGCTTGGCGAAATATTCCGGGACTTCTCTTCGGGCCGAGATTCGCTCCCGATTTGGATCAGGTGGACTTGCATCGATGATCACAACACGCGAAAAAGAACTCTCTTATAAGCTTGTCCCCGAAGGCTCCTATTATTACGGGGTCACCGTTGTTAGCCATGGCGTCCACCGGCTCTTGATGTGGAACGATTGCCTCGGAGTCGAGGGAACCGACGAGCAGGTCAAATTCACCTTTCGGCTCTTTGACGTCACCGTGACCGGCTCCGGGCTCCTGCAATTGCTCCGTGACGCCAAGCGGCACAAGATCGACGTTCTGGCCGTTACCCCACGGCATCAGGCGATGCTTGGCGGTGAAGGTCTCCTTGTCACCGCCATCGATGTAGAGCCAGCCGCGTAGCGCTTTTGCATCGTCCAAACATGACCGGCTTCTCTACCGTTTCCGCCCAGGCTGCCCAACCTCGATTGCCAGGATTTGCTCTTCGGTTCTTTCTCTTTCTTCCTTTTCATGGCGGTACGCTCCGCTTCTGCCGGCATCCGGCAGGGCGCGGCAACGTCATGCTGAGTTGTCCCGGCAAGCGCCACGCCAGGAAATGGCACCTGTCATGGCGGTTGCTTTCGGACGCGCCGGGCCGGAGGGCCGGAAGCGTTCGCTTTTGTTCCTCCTTTTCGTCGGTTTTTTTCTGGGGATCAGGTGAAGAAAAAAACCAACTTCAAAAAGGAAACAAAACACACATGAAAATAAAAAAGAAAGCAGCAGAACAAAAGGCGCAACGCAAATACGTCAATGAAGTACGGTTGGTCGGCTATCTGGGCCAGCAGCCGAAACGGTACGATAACCGGGTGGTCATGTCGTTGGCGACAGTGAGCTATTCAAAGCGACATGAGGATTGGCATTACCACACCGAATGGCACCGCATTGTCGCCTGGGGCAAGCTGGCCGAGGAAGTCACAGCCTTGGCTAAAGGCGATCACATTGAAGTCAAAGGCGACCTGCGGAGCCGCGTGTTTGCCGCGATTGAAATCCTGAGTCCGGTGACTCAAAAATCCAGCGATAACGATATGATTTGGGAAATCCGCGCTCGCTCGGTGTCCGTCCTCGACCGGGCAAAAGATCGCATCAAGGCCGATTAATCCGCCATCGTGTCGGTAACCCCGGTTCTCTCTCAGGAGAGTCGGGGCTTGGTTTGACGGCAAGTATTTAGGTGATGGTCTCACTGAAAAAACTACCCCGACCGCCGGGCTCATTCTAGTGCTTATCTACAGGCAACTGCCCGAATAAATCTACTAAGTAATCGGCGATAGCATAAAGAATATCAGAGGCCTGTCGTCGCACTTCTGGCGAGGATGTAGCCTGCCATTCTCGAACAATATCGTTCAGCTCTTTGAACTCAATTCCGTAGTTGTGAAGACCGTCTTTGATTTCCAGAACGTCCTTGAAATCTCCGGCTTCACTGCACACTGTCCAGGTGTCTTTAACTTTGATACAGAATAAGTTGTGCGCTGCTTCTTTTCGAGCATCATTAGCAAGCTTCTCGGCTTCAGTTTTCGTCCGATTAGTGTTTCGCACAAATTTCGGATGTAACTGTATGGGCTGGCCTAACACGGTTGCCGTAACTACTCCAATGGCCTTTGCTGGCACTCCCGATGACGAATCTTCAGCCGATTGTTTGTCAACGGTTTGCTTCGTATCTTCCCGAGCACTTTCACTACCATCTTTCGATTGTGCACCCACTAATACTTCATACAATGGGGAAATTTTCGGATTCTTTGCTTTCGGATTTAGAAAAACAAATGTCCCCTTTGCTTTCCCATTCTGCCGATTCAAGGCCCAAAGCTGCGGAACCATCTTCTTCCCTTGTTGCGCATCAAAATATCCCACCTCTTTTTCCGCATGCCCAAACAACTCATTCACAGTGAAAAATCCAGCATTTTGTGGGTCGGCTTCGCCATCGCGCCATGCTTCCAGCAGGGCGTGCGTAAATACGCTGAAACCCTTCTTTTTATTCACCTCGATTTCCCAAGCTTCTTGATCGCCGGAGCCAGCAGTTAAAAGGAAACCACTCCCTTCACCGCTTAGCGTCCTCACAACTGAATCCGAAATTGGCGGCTGACCTCGTGGCCTCACTGCAAGACCCGACGCGCACGCATCGAGAATGATCAGCAAGTGCTTTGCAACATTTACAGTAGCCCAGTCTTCAAAGCTGTGGAGAGGCAGGACGTTGTCTCCCGCAAAGTTATCCGATGAGGCCTTGGCGAAGAGTAAATAACCGATGTGCCCTTCTTGGTCAGTACCGTGACCGGAATAATAAAATAGAAGTCTGTCTTGAGATCCCAAATATTCTTTATTTTCCCGAGCAAATTTGTTGACCATGTAATCTTCAATCAGTGTGCGAGTTACATTCTTGTCCCTAACCTCGAATACAGTGTCAAAACCACCGTCGGTCAGCAGAAAATTCCTAAGCTCGTCAAGGTCACTCTCGACATAAGGTAATTGAGGCAGTCCGGCTTCATAAGCGCCAACTCCCACTAAAAACGCGACGCTGCGTTTAAAAGGCAGTTTATTGCTTGGCTCACGACTAAACAGGCTCCTAAATATTTGCCAATTACTTGGCTGCGGATTGGTGGGCCCATCGAAACGCCACACACCGTCACCCTGCAACTTTGATATGACTCCGGATGGTACTTTCGGCATCCCCTGCGCTTTGGTCGTAGATGGAAAGAGGATCACCACAATCAACCCACTAAAAAGGAAAACGCCTTTAGCTTTCACGTTTTGCACCCGCCTCCTTTCGCCGCCGATCAAAAAACTCTTTCCAAAAAAACCCATTTTGAAATGCAATGAAAAAAATCATGAACCGTGGCTCGGGCACGGTAGTAAGATCCAACCCTGCCCCATCGAAAGCTGCATATAACGGCATGAAAATAAGTGGAGAAGTAAACAATGGCGCCACAAAAAGACCCCAATCCCATTTTTTACGAAAGCGTTTCGGTTCATCGAGATGTCGATATATATATTGGCACAACATTCCGATGATCATACAGGAGTAAAGGGCAGCGATAAAAATCGTCTTTTCTCGTCGTCCCTTTGAATTTACTTGTGCTGGAAACGGGAATCCAAAAAGGAAATTCAAGAAAATACCAAAACCAATAAGCACGGCACCATGAAGCCACAAAGTACTCCAAGAACGATTTCTTCTCGCCTCGACAATAACTATCAACAGCAAGACAACCATTGAGGCAGCAACCAACGCATTCATTTCAAATGGCATTTTGCGCTCCACAACAAAAGTCAATTTTGACAGGAATTGGGTAAGAATTCTAGTGTTTGACTCACAGCTTTCTACTAGAAAGAAGAGAGCCCGTCACTGCAGGTCACGCTCAAGAGGCTGATCGAAAGCCGCAGGCGCAGAGGGTCTTACCGATCCGAGACACAGCTGCAAAAACCTGTCAGTGCACGCCTGGCTCTGGACTCACCCGCTTTCAGGAATGTCCCGAACTGGAACTGAGTAACAATCTGGGAGAAAGATTCCGTTCGTCGATAGCGAATCGGACACAAGAGACCAGAATCCACCATCGGCGGCGCTCAGAATAACCCCAAAGATGGCTGCCATCCTCTCAGGTTTGAAGCCGTACCGTCGTCTGCGGATTCCACTGCGTCATATTTTGGCCCTGTACTTCCCGGGTCTTGCAGATATTCCTCTCCCACGCGCCGCTCAGCTTACGCTTTTGGTGTGGGCGGTACAGAAAATGGAAACTCAATAGACCACGTCCATCAGCGCATGCACAAGCTTGTGGTTGCCAAATGGAGATCATATTGGATGACGGTGACGGCAATTCAGTTCCACAGGCCCCGAAGACTGATTCAAAAGCCAAAATCAAAGAAATTTCGGCAAAGAGAGAGAGAAAGAGAGAGAGAAAGAGAGAGAGAAAGAGAGAGAGAAAGAGAGAGAGAAAGAGAGAGAGAAAGAGAGAGAGAAAGAGAGAGAGAAAGAGAGAGAGAAAGAGAGAGAGAAAGAGAGACACCATCCCTAAGCTTCGCTTAGGCACTTCGTGTTTTCACGGGCGCGATTGCGCCCGTGTTCGTCTTTGTTCGAGTATGTTCGCCTATGGGCAGCCAAGGGCACTCGAATAGGAGCGAACAATATCGAACAATACTGGATAAATTGTGCAAGCGGCGCTTGCACAATTGCCCAGGGCTTATTCCGTCGCATTGTAAGAGGTTCATTTGCGGTCAGCACAAAAAGCTAAAAACGGCACGGCAGAATAAGCTAATCTTAGGACAGTAACCTTACGGGTTGAGCAGTCGCAAATTTCAATGACAAATCGGTTTTGATGAGGTAAGTTAAAAATATGAGAACGGTTGATGTGAAGCTGCCGACCGACTTGGTGGAAGCCGCCAATTGGGAAAATGTGGATGTCTCCACAGAAGCAGCACGACTGCTTGCGCTTGAGCTTTATCGCGAAGACAAGGTTTCACTCGGTCGCGCAGCCGAAATCTGCCACACCCCTCTTGCCCTATTTATGGAGTTTGCAGCCCAACACGGAGTTCCACCCCTACGTTACAGTTTTGAGGAACTCGAAGAAGAGCGCCAATCAACCGATAAATTTGGAATGTGACGGTCGTTTCCAATTCATCGCCCCTGATCATTCTGGCTAAGCTGAATTGTTTCGAGCTTCTTGAAAAACTTTATTCTACGCTTTGCATTACTCCAGAAGTCTACAGCGAAGTCGTTGTCACAGGTACAGGACGGCCTGGTTCGGCCCAAGTCATGAAAGCAGGGTGGATTGACGTGAAGGCGATTCACAACCAGGACGACCTATTGGCCGCACAAAAGAAAACAGCACTGGGTATTGGCGAATTAAGTGCAATCGTCCTGGCAAAAGAGATCACCGCCGATGTTGTATTGCTTGACGATTACCATGCGAGAGAATTCGCCCGAGCAGAGCAACTTCAAGTGCGTGGGACTGTTGGTATTTTAGAAACACTTCATCGACGCGGCTATGTAAGCGATCTCCGCGCTCTGTTTCAGGCATTATTGGCCAACAATGCTTATATTGATCGAAGACTGTTGAACCGCCGCTTGCAGTCCTTGGGATTGCAGCCGCTTTGACTCCCGAAGGGCGTTTCCTCTTTTCTTCAATCGAATAAGCTAATTTCAAGCCCTGCGGACGCAGTGCTGAAAATGTGGGCACCTTTCAGAGACAAGAGGACATTGTTTTTCTATATATTGACAACGATTCCCTTTATCCATTCGGATTCCACATCCGTGACAACTGACGCAGCTATCGCTGTGCTAGATATTTCTGACAAAGCGCACGCCTTGTTTCCGGCGTCTTTAATCGACGCGCCTAGGTGGAAGCAGCGTTTTCCATTCACAATGATGAATCTGTCGTGATAGTTCTTCGTCTGCCTGATTGATATAGCATTCTTGTGCTGGGCTGCGAACTTTTTTGCTTCCAACTGGAAGTCATTCTTCATGTGCTGTGTAAGCACGCGGATTCCACAAATGGGTGGGACATTTCTTAGAAGAGTCCATAAAGAGTGATCCACCCATGAGTCAACTATCAAAATTTCGGTCGTCGCCTGCTGAATAATTCTTCGAATCTCAACGTATGCATCATGCTGCGATCCAGCCGGCAAGAATGTGTGCTGTAGGTTGGAATCTTGTGTCGTGACATCTTCTTCACGAGGAGCAAAAATGTCGACACTATCATAGGGAGAGAATCCAGTCCCAACAACGGCAATAGGAATGTTTGCAATCCCAGTAGGAGACTTGACTTTCGGGAGCACTGCATTCGCCCCAACTGACCCGTATTGGTCTTCTCTGTGATAATCGAGAACGTAGCCGAATCGTGATTTCAACCAAATATGCAGTGTTGTTGGTGAAAATTCCACGGCAACCGTTTCTCTTTCATATTGTGGCGTCAAACGGTGTTTTCGAGTCCCTGCTCCATTGGAATACTCCACGTCTAATGTTAGGTCACTTAGCGGAACGACGGTTTTTAGCTCAATCGTTAAGGCTTCCGAACTCAAGGACAACTTCTGAATCCTTCCGTTGAAATTCGGAAAAAAAAGAATAATCCGTCCGATCCGACTATCACTGGACGAGAAGTTCGGAATATCTAAAAACTCACCAACTGCCGCATATTCGCTTTGAAAGGTTGGCAATTCTGGATCTGCATGAATTAGGGTATCCCCCGAGAGGTATACGCTTTCGATACCAACATCAAAGAGAGTACCGGGCCACGCTCCAAACTCATTGTTGCTTGGATAATAGCGGTTGGAAAAACCTGGATTATTCGGAAACTTAAACGCAAGTCGGTTTGCATTGAATTGCAACTTCCTAAGGCCGACGAGGCGTGAAACCATTTTCTCGATTGTGATCAATTCTGCGATAAACCGGATCGCCCCATAGTCTCGATCAACTTGAGAATATCTTGTGCCTTCGTTATCAAGAACATCTATTCGCGTGATCGCATGCTGCCGTGGCTGCCCCTTCCGCTTCAATATCACGGTTCTCTGAAACGACCCGCGCAGAAATGAGGCGTCTCGTTTGAGAAGGGCTCTAATCTTTTTTAGAAACTCGGGAGCCTTATAGCTGTTATCGTTGAGTTCCATATCCGCTCTCTCTTCAACCAAGCTAATCAATCAGCCCAACAAACTCATTCTCCAATGCTTGACGCTGCTTATCGGCACTCATCGGCTAGCTGAAAAGGGGCCCTGTTAAGCACATCCATACGACGATGCCTTCATATCAAGCCCAGCCACGCCCGCTACATGCGTGTGCACGGCTCATCTGTGGATACTTAACCTCATATATCCCAGGAACGGATAGCCCAACTCAAACACCCTTCGTATTTTTATAAATTGGGTTCAGGCAAATCGCTTTGCATATTTAACTTATCCAACAGTGACTGGGCTTCCTTTACATATTTTCTAATTGCTGCACCATCTCCATTTGTGTGTTCATTCGCGTCGGCGTGGCTGCTGATCATATTCTCAAGTACACAACGCATATCCTTCCACTGCTTCAGCTGCTCATGAAGTAAAGCTTCACAGATATTTGTTTGAGCCAAGCGTTTTTTAGCTGAAAGCACAGTGGTCACTGTAAAGCATCCTGCGACCTTCCGAAGCTCAAGAAGTGCATCTTCATAACGGCCCATATGCTTAAGTGCATGAGCTTTGGATAAGAGGCATTGCGCCGATAAATCTGCGCATTCGTTGTCGTGTAGTAGTGGAGCAAGAAGCCCAATTATATCGCTACAGGCCGTAATGACTTTTTCATATTCGTTGCTATCAAAATAATCAAGACTTCTATGATAGCGCTCTCTGGCTAACTGAAAAAGCACAGCACTGCTAGAATGCCCTTCGCAAATCGCCTCAATTTCATCATAGCGCTTAAATTCCAAGTCAAATTCAGCCAGATTCCGATAAATTTGAGCCTGAGCAAAGAGAGCTTTAGCTCGCAATGCTAAAAATGGTTCAGGCGTCCGATCAATGCAATATTGAACAACCTCTTCAAAACTAGCCAATGCGTCAGAATTAGAATCCTTGCTATCCCGTTGAACGATTCCTCTGCTGAATATCGCACCTGCAACGATTTCACACACACGCAAATTGTCCGACGATTTGAAGCGGCGAATCAGTTCCGAATAACATCCCAATTTTTCATCAACCTGCCCGAACTCACCGAGCGCCTGAGCGCGACCATAAAATCCCTCAGCACAATGCTCCATTAGCGTAGAATTTTCGGATCCATCGGAATACCTGCTTAAGTCCTCAAACGCCTCGACTGCTTCGGAGAAACGCCTCGATGTCATTAAGGAGAAGCCAATGTCATACATTGCAGTGGCCACCTCTATCTTCGTTGACAATTTTGATGAACCACGCAAAAGAGCGACCAGAATCCGCTTGGCTCCCAGAAACGCTTCTGGTTGCTGACGCTCTTCGGCTGATGCAGCCTTGTTTTTCATTGCTGTCAAAACCGCAACATCGCCGACAATTTCGAGACCGAGATTCTTCACCATCTTCTCGACCTCATCAAACGCCGCTAGCGCCTCATCGTGCTGTCCCAATAATCTGAGTGCGACACCGCGATTAGCCCAACTTAACGCGATTTCCTTCGGCATCTCTGGATCGTCTGAGCTGCTGCATCGGTCTATTATCCAATCAAAATCTTCCAACGCTTTAACATGATCACCACGCTTTCCAAGGCTCTGTCCTCTCGCATGATGAACAGCCGCGACAACGCGCAATAAGCCTCTGTCCGGCTTGTCGCCAAATCGATCAATGAAAGTGGTGGCGGACTCTATGGCTTGATCAGTGTGATTTAGATGAGATAACATTAGCGTTTTATTCGCTAACGCCTTCGCCACAGGATCATAAACGTTCTCGTACTCTACTTTCCAAAACCGTTCAATCACTTCATCATAGGCTTTCAATGCACCACTATTGTCGTCAATCGCCTCCAAAAGGAGGCCAATATGAACCAGTGATTTTGCAACCGGCTCCGATATCTCAATAGGCTCATCCTTTCCAAATTCTTGGACAACCTGTCGAAATGCTTCTAGCGCCTCTGAGTTACGCTTTTGTTCCTGAAGCGCCATACCAACGTTCGTACGAGCTTTTGCTAATAATTGCCGCAAATGCCGATCAGGAATATTGATACATCGCTTCCACAAATCTTCATAAACGGCTATTTCCTCATCACGATTGCCTAATGAAAAATACGCGAGAGCTTTGCAATACAAAGCATCCGCAAGAACTGAACAGAGAGCGACATCGTGAGAAGCGGATGCATGCTCTACGCACCGGTCATATTCCAAGATCGCTTCTTTATACCGCTTTAATCTTCGTAGTGCTTCACCCTTCAAGAAACACGCATGAATAAGGGCTACTTCACAAGGCGTGCAGGAATCTCGGCCATCTGTGAATCTCAAGACTAGATCACACGCGCTTATGCAACGTGTTGGATCATCCCAGAGTCTCACGGCGGAAGACATAAGAGCGTCGATAATCTCGTGTCTTTGAGTTGCCGTCGGTTCACGATCCACGAGGTTAGCAGCCGCCTTCAGGGTGCCTGTAAGATCGGCCCTGCGGTTCGCGTCGAGCACGGTACTTACAAGCTCATCCAACGGACTTGCCTTGGCATATCCCTCAGGGCTTTCTAACCAGTCAGCAGCAGCTGTCACCTGCATGAGAAGATGACTAAGGTGATAGGTATCCTGCCGCGAGTCATCCGGATTATAGATTTCTTTCTGTAGCATTTGGGCAAATGATCTGACAGGATTGCTGAATAGCTGAGGGGATTGCACGTTGGCCTTACTGATGAATCTCTCAAGGACATAGGCAGCATCCAACTGGGCACTCGACACACGTTCTAACGGAGCATCTGTGGAAGAATATCGAACCGGCTGGCTCTTGCTCTCAGGAGTCACAAATCGAACTTGATTATGATTCCGCAACCAGTCAGGTAGCATGTCAATCGCAGAGTGCTCATAACAGAACCAATAGAGGTTAAGGGGAACCACTTGTCCGTGCATTCGCTCTTTCAGCGCGCTCATGATGACGTCTCGCTCCCAACCGCTGTATCCAATGACGATTGGAGAGCGCTTCCACAATAAGTGCGAAAGGAAAGAAAATACGGTCGGTGCGTCAGTCGCGGTCTTGATCCAAGCTCTTTCTTTAATTTCGACGTCCAGATTGCAGGCATCGTAGAACGGATATGTGCCATGGACATGGAGAATTTGAACTTCAGAGGATTCACCACCGAGCCGCCGAATGGTTCCGGGATGATCGCAGAGTATTGGGGATGCGCCAAAGAGACGCAATGCGCGTGAAAGATGGTCATCAAAATTTGAGGTCACCGCAATATTTGCAATAGAGCCGTTTTGGAGCAAATGCGCCAATCTCAAGTTCGCAGGCGAGATGGGCTTGGTGTCCATAAGGTATCGAAGGTGAGTCGTTCGTTGACTTGCATGAGGGAATGCCTTCTCAAACCAATAGGAATAGCTCTTCATCGGGTCAGACGGGTTAGGTTCATCGAAAGCTTTGCGCTTCTGCGCAACTTCTTTGCACGTATGTTCTATTTCTCGTGCCGTCGGTATGACAGGGACTGAAATACCCGCTCCGACAATAAAGAAGAATGGTGGTCCAGAAGGCCGCCCTTCACTGGGTGCATCGCACCCATAAATGATTTCATCAATCGCTGATTCGAGATCAATTTCAGGCATATTGAACAGGCCTAATGTGTCGGCATGTGTTGCGTGGCTTTTTAACCGGCTCGGAGACTCCATGGCAATCATAACTTAATGAACATCGAACCAAGATGCAGATGCAGCGCGATTTTTATCGGCAGAGGGGCCAACTTCATACCACGGCAAACGAGGCTAAAAGGGGATAAATTCCTACCGTTTTGGAATTCCGGTTCCAGAGCAAAACCGACCTTCATCTCAAGTAAAGAGATATGGAGCACCCGACTTGTCCTTCTACATGCTCTCTATTTCTCCACGCCGCACGACTTTATAATTATCACCTTACGCAGTGGCAGCGATCCAGTGCTGCGGGCATCCGGAAAACTTAACCGAGACTCCGCTCTCAATTTTGCCCGTTCGTCTGCCAGCGTTATTGTTGTTAAGATTTCGCGTATCCTCTTCCTCTTTGAGTTGGCATCTTGAATTAACTGCAAATATCAGAGGTGAAGCAATGAGAATGATTTTCAAAATAATTCGGGATTTGATTAGCGCAGCTCTAATCGGCGGTCTTGCAGGCTTAGCGTGGTATTCAAACGCCTATAGTAAGCCGCGTATCGTGTGGTTTGTAACTAGCTTAGGTTTTTTCTTTTATTTATATTTGGCCACTGCAATAGGCAAGGCCCATGACAAATTGCAGAAGATTGAGAGCCGGCTAGCTGAACTAGAGCATCTTGACCATTGCAATTTGCCTCCTCGGCTGAATGTGGGGGACGACTGAGGTTCGAGAAGCAAGCCAGTGATAGTTCTCAGATATCCATGGCTTTGGAGGGGCGCTGAAAGCTATTGCCCCCGGACCTCCTCACGTCGCGGTTCCAAACCGGAAGCGGAGCCAAGAACAGGTCTCAGCCCCGCACCACTTAATTCCGGGCGCAGCTTACTGCTTTGCTTTCATAATGCAGTAGTTTGTGGCGGGGTAGCTGTCCCCCTTGGCCCGGTTATTCTGCCACTGTAACGGCTGCAGATTGCTTAGATCGTCCGAGCCGCCGCTGGCAATCGGCTTAATGTGATCGATTTCCCAACCAGCTCCATTTTCGGTCGTATCGCCATAGGCATTGCGGTCGATGTAAGCTCCGCAACGATCCAGCCTCCGGACTTTCGGATCGATACCACTGACGACTTGTGCCTTATTCCACACGGCCTGAATCGTTTCCTCATCGAAGCCGCCTCCTTGCCGGGTCGTGCTTGTTTTGCGTTTTGTCGTTGTATACATAGATTTTTCTTCGCGGCCTTTCTTTCCGCCATATCGAGTTTTTTCAATTCCGTTTCTGCAAACGCAGGGCTGAGTCCGAAGGCTTCACCCGCTCATAGGCGGTTCACGTCCTCGCGGCGGCTGTTTGATGTTGACTCTCAACTCAACTCTCCGGTTAAATTTTTTTAGAACAGGTTTTGCTGTCCTTGCGCATCTTCCCGCGTCGGATAGACCTTCTTGTTTTCCTGATCCACGTATAAAAGATTGAGCTGTTCGAACCGCACCCTAAGTGCGGACACAGTTACTCCATACCGATCTGCCATTGGATAGAGCTTCCGCCAAAGCGTTCCCCATTGTGTCCGGTCTATTTTCTTGGCTTCATCAGTCATTAAGGCGCGAGGCATCAAAATGGCTGCCGCGTACCGGTTCACCGACCGGGCTTCGTCAGGAGTGTCGGCCCTGGATGCGATCTGACGCAGGAGTTCTTGACCTTCTTCGCAAGCAAGCAGCCTCTGGATAATTTGCACTTGACCACTCGTTGAGCTGCGGTACGCAAAGATAGAAGGGGAAACTTCATCAAAGAGCTTCGGGTGTTCCAGCTTCGATTTGTCGACAAATAGGTCCCAATGGCCCATTTCATGCCCCTGAGTGAGTCTGCAACGTCCAGTTTTTTCGTCCATCTGAGCGCGCCGGTCTTCGTTCATAATGATCAGCTTTTCAGCCGTTCTCAGCCCAGCCAAGATCTCTTCTCCTGGCAATTCATCAATTTTTTCCCAGAGAATCGAAAGGCCCAGTACAAGTTCACCGAATAATTCAATGTCAATAGGAGGTGAAACCGGCCTCTCCATTTTCGCTTCAAATTCACGAAGCCTTCGATCGGCTATCTCTTCGATATGTTCGTTGCGGTAGAACTTCATTTTTTCTTCTTCTTTGCCTGCAAATCTTCGATCAGCTTTCTCCATTCGTCGTCCGAAAGTCCCGAAGACAATGCTGAGCGAAAGAACATCCGTGCCGGTTCGCTCTTTTGAAGCAATTCCCCTACGTCTTGCGGCACCTTACCTGCAAGAGCAATCAACTCGTCACTGTCTCCGTTCAATTCTTCCGCCAATGCTAAAAGGGCTGGTACCGAAGGTGTAAATCCAAGACGATTGTTTTCGATTTTTGAGAGATAGGTGAAATCGAATCCCCGCCGGTCATCCTCTTTCAAGCGTTTTGCCACACGGCCAGCAAGTTCGCGCTGCGAAAGTTTGGCTGCAAGCCGCAACTCTTTGATCCGGCCTCCAAGTGTGATTTTGCCTCCCACAAATTCAGAGTACAGGGATGTTGAGTTAAAAGTCAACAACTTTGTGCGCTGCATGCTTTGTCTGCCATAAATGCCCACTATCTTTAAAGGTCCCCCCCGCTTCAGGAGCAAAACCGATCTTCGTCTCAACAGCGTCGCATTGGCGCAAAGCATTCTGGGGCCCTGCCAACAATCATCATGAATAACGGTTGCAATTCTTAGGCGGCAAGCTTCGCGTCTTTTTTCCACTCCGCTATCGTCGGGTGGACGTCGCTTAACAGCGACTCCGGCGGTCGCTCGGTCTTAAGCACGCTTCGCGCCAAACAAAAACCAAACTCGTTTGTCACTCAGCGCGCCGACACTCGCGTCCTGCCACCCTCCTTCCGCTTCGTTCTTCCCCTGTCCGCTCGGGTACTGGATTTGTTCCGCTGCGCGTGAAGTGAAGAACAAATCACAGCCACCCGGCGGACAGAGGGGTTTTTCAATGTTATCTAGGAACGAAGGCAAAACCGGACAAGAACTCATCCAGGCCAGCATCAATGCCTTGGTCAAGGCTCTTGAAGCAGGCCAAAGCGACGCACTCACTTCCTACCTGAAAGCCATGGGCCGATTCCATGACTATTCCCTCAACAACATTCTTCTTATTGCAGCCCAGAAGCCAACCGCAACTCGCGTTGCTGGGCTCCGCACCTGGAACACCTTGGGAAGAAGAGTGAAGCGGGGTGAAAAGGGCATCTTGATCTTTGCCCCGCTTATTGGCCGCAAACGCACAGACGAATCTACCGAACGCCAATTGCTTGGATTCCGTGGCGTCTACGTGTTCGATGTTTCTCAAACCAACGGCGATCCCTTGCCGGAACTCAACGACACCATCGAAGGAGACGTTAGCGAAATATTGCCAAGACTGATCGACTTCGTCGCTTCGCAACAAATCAAGCTGGAGTATTCCAACCAAATAACTCCGGCCAGAGGAATTTCATGCGGCGGGTCGATTCGTCTGCTGCCCGATATGTCCCCGACCGAAACCTTGTCCACCCTCATTCACGAACTCGCCCACGAAATGCTTCATAAAGCCGAACGGCGCACCACGACAACGAAAGCGGTCAAAGGAACCGAAGCCGAAGCGGTTGCTTTTGTGGTTTGCCATGCCCTTGGACTCCAAACCGGAACAGGTTCCGCCGATTACATCCAGCTTTACCACGGAGACGCCAAGCTGCTGCAAGAGAGTTTGGGAATGGTGCAACAGGCCGTTGCACAAATTCTTGAAGGGATCAGTCCGAAGGAGGAGGAGATTTCCGCACCGATCATAGCAACCGTGAATCAGGCAGCGGTTCAGGAGGCAAGACAATGAAGACCATCGTTGAGATTCTTGAACTGGCTGCACCGCTGAAACCAGGCTTTCATATCAAGATCGAAAACGAACCTTGGATGGCATTGACGATTGAAGACATCCAAGAGCTTGGCCCCAATGGGCTGCCGGTTATTTCCGTGGCTCATTACGGAGAACAGAACGGCGACCTGATGCGCGATCCTGAAATGTTGTTTGAGGTTTCCAATCAGGAAGAGGCGACCATCCTTATTCCCCATTACTGGCGAAACGACTACGCGAGCGTTGAGCAATATTCGGCTTGGATTGGGGATGGTCAATTGTCGGTCGATCCTAAGCTGCAACGTGAGCACGCCGCATTTGCCCGAATGTGGGATAACAACCTTAAAGAGCAAGGATTCGTGGCGGCTTTCGAGCGGCAAAGAGCACAATTGAAATAACGGCAACATTCCGGCTGCGTTGCTTTTCAAGCAGCGCAGCCGTTTTAGGCTCGGCACTATAGATCAAAACTCCCGCTTCATTGCTGCCCTGAAACCAACTTGCGTTCACCGAAGCCGTTGAGATAGTCTCTAATTTCTTTAGATCGCTCCCAAGAAAGCGCTTTAGAAAGATGCCTCCCGCCGCAAGAGTCACCGATATGCATACCTGCCCGATGGTGACGGGCACAGTTCCTCACGTCGGCGGCCCAATCATTCCACCCGCCGAACCGACCGTGATTATCGGCGGACTCCCGGCGGCGAGGGTCGGGGATATGGCTACTTGCGTTGGCCCACCGGATACCATTGCCAAAGGATCGCCGACCGTTTTCGTCGGTCACAAACCCGCAGCTCGAATCGGAGACACAACAGCACACGGCGGCGTCATTGTCGTCGGCTGCCTTACGGTGATCATTGGAGAGGTGGGCATGGGAGGAATGGGCAGCTCGTTCGCCGCCGCGCTTGCTTCCGCCGTCAGTTCCTCTTGCGCCTTCGCTTGACCGCCAAAATAGAAGAGGCCGTGAGCCTTTACCAGCCCCAATGCTCAGTCAACGAATTATCTCCGAGCAACAACTAAAGCAATTGACGGCGGCAGGATATGCTTTCGCCATCCTCGATCCCTGCATGGTGTCTGAAACGATCAAAAAGGCTGAAGAAGCAGGACAAGAAAGAGCCGTTTCCCTGTTCAACCAAACCCCACTCGAAGAATACTTCACCCTAGCGCCTTATGTGTTTAGAGCGGATGAAGCCTTACTTGAGTGGATTCCAAAGCAGAATAGCGTCCTGGTTTTTGCAAAAGTATCCCTGCAAGAACTTGCCGCCCATCTGCAATTCTTCCTCATGGCCGCGCTACCAGACCGGCGAAGATGGTATTTTCGATTTTACGACCCGCGTATTCTGAAAGCCTATCTTCCAAGCTGCGACCTCAGCGAATTGTCGCGGTTTTACGGCCCCATCCGCGCCTTTGGCTTTCATCAAGAAGAGAACATCCATGTCTTTGAGCGCGAGGCTACGGGTGAGACAGTGTCCGTTCATGACGGCCAGCTTTGGACGATTCGTCCCGAGCAATACAATCTCTTTGCCCAGCTTGCAACCGTCGACTTTCTGGATCGAATGGCGCGGCACCTCGCACAAAAATTCAGCAGCGCAGTTAAAGAGCTTGGGCCAGAAAGAACACGGCAATGGGTTCATTCCGGCATTGACCGGGCGCGGGCCTATAATCTCACTTCCGAGCAGCAAATAGGCGTCTATCTCGATTTGATCTTTACGTTTGGGTTTGACTTCGATCAACGGCAGCCTTGGGCTGTGCTTATACTTAACGATCCAGAATTGAATGCCGAAACCAAAGCCTTACGGTTGCAAGGCTTTATTGTGGAATAGGAACGATGTCCACTTACCCCTCGTTTACGGAGCAAGAAGCCGGTTCGCCATCGGTTCCATGCCGGTCGACGCCGAAGAAGTCTAAGCATTGGGACGTCAAGTGCATCCTCAAGATCATGTGCCCTAAAGACAAGAAGATCGTGGCCCAACTTGCCAAAACCCAGGTCAACACGGCGGATGAAATCTATTGGGACGATCCTTATTTCGATGGGACGAAATGGACGACGAGAAGGTTTCCTGGCGGCGGATCGGCCGATCCGGTGGCCAAAGAAATTACGATCTTGAATGGAACTTCGTGTGAAGACGCCGCCGACACTTTTTATCATGAGATTTGGCATCAAAACCAACCTCCAGGCATGGGCTGGCCGGAACCGGCGGAAGACGACGCTTATTACAACACCGAGCGGTGGACGATTGAGCGAGGGTTGCCGGGACGTCCGGAGTTGCGCACTAAAGACGCCAATGGCCATGTTGTGCCGGATGCGAAAAAGATTCGAGCCTTTGTCCAACATGAATATCCCAGCCCGCCACCGCCAGTAGCGGGGAAAAAACAGCCGGTGCCGATTGGCAGCGATCCAGCGAAGAACTTAACCAAAGTGCAGGATCCGGACACGGGACAAGTTTCTTGGCGTCCATCTCAAAAAGGCGACACATTTGGAGGCCCGGAACAGAGAATCAACCCCAAGACGGTCAATGCATCGGCGTGGAAGTGTCCATGAAAGGGCTTGTTTGCTCTGCGGTTCTCTTTACGATGACGGCATTGTTTGCGTGCAGTGGGAGCGATGAAGCAATGAAAAATGAGAATGAAGTGTCCCAGACGACGGTTCACTTGAAGGGGAAAGAGGTGGTTTTGACTCTTGCCGACGCCAAGCAGATGCAGGCCGCTCTGCAGGCTTATCTAAATTCATCGAAAGATCGTCTCCAAGAAATCTTACCTCCCAATTTGGTTGAAGCATTGCCGAAGCACGTCAGCGACGCGTGGATCGATTCGGACGGCAATGTCAGGATCGACGTTTGGCTCTTGGAAGTGCGCAACGATGAGTTGGTCTTGACCTACCGGGTGACTCCGTCAGAAAGCCAGGTCGGTTATCAATATGTCGCTCATCTCGCGCACCATGAGCAACAGTGGAATATCTCTTCAATCACTTACGTTAAGCTCCTGCCGCGTCGGCAAGCGCGGTAATCCGGTGCTCAGTGACCCCATGCATTGGAGACCGTCCCAATGGGGGGATGCACTTCACAAAAAACGTGCCGCAAACGTGCCGTACGCTTCGAGCCTCTATGCGCCAAATCAAGCCTTTTCGATACTTACACCGAGCGCTTCCGTGCGGGCTAAAGTTAGGGATAAGTTATTGATTGGAAAAGCGATTAAACGCAGAAATCGACGATGCGATCCATTGACTCTTAATCAGTAGGTTGAAGGTTCGATTCCTTCCGCGCTCACCATATTTCCAAGCACTTACAAAATAGCCCTGCTGAAGAAATTCTGGTTTGCGATGTGAATTGCGGTCGGTGATCACCATGCGACATTTTCCAGCTCAAGATGGTTGAGACGGCAACGGGACGCCCATCGGAATCGTGTGTAAGTCTTGGCGCTCGCCAGAAAGGTCAACACTGCCGGCGAATGAGGGGCCTGCCGGCTTGGTGAAGTAGAAAAGCCGCTAAGTCCATTGCTCTGGTCCGTGTGATACCAAGTCGCTGTTCGGTTGCCAATTGATGTTCCACCTCTTCAACCACAAGAAGAGGGCGGGTTCCGACTCGTTGCATGCGAATTTCTACTTTGAGATTGAGTGTTTCGGGATAAACAGACAATGAATTGGCGAGCCTGCCCTTAAATGGACCGTGGGTTTTCTCTCTTCCCTCCTGAGTCCAACAATCTGAGATCTCGTCAAATATTTCCTGGCGAACCGAAGCCCAAACGCCCCAAAGAAACGGCTCGCTTTGACCAAGAACAGCGATTTCCAGGCATCCGCGAATAAAGAACCACTTGTCGTCCACGACGCACTGGTCGGTTCCAACCACCGCTCGCAGGTCGCGGTCCTCGCTCTTCAGGTTCGCGTACATGTCTGGGAAGTCCGCTGCAAAGCTCAGGGGTACATCCGAATGCGACTTGCCGCAGGTCGCGCATGTCCAACTCTCGTCAATTTCTTCGTTAGGAATTGATCCTCGCTCGTCCATAATTTGGCAGGATATTCTTCATGAACTCAGTGGCAATCGGAATAGCCGCCAACTTTGCCGCAGTGTCGACATCTGAATAGATATGCTGTTGCAGGGCCGTGCTGAGCATTTAGCGAGTCGAAATATTCTTCCCACTCATCTGAATCATAGCCAGCCTCGTCCTGTATTGCCCATACAGCGTCGGCGCCAGCATCAAGTACTTCCTGCTTGCCCATCGGACCAAGAAATTCCGCGCCATCAGAGCAGTGCGTAAACCATCGTTCCTGTTGCCAGCCGGAAAAACCTGGTGTTCGGAAGGCTATTTCATCGGCGATGTCGGCCTGAACGGATTCCCAATCGTCTCCGCCAATAGAATCCCTTTCAACGAATTCCACTCGCAATTTTGTATGCGCAGAGCCGTCTGCGATACACCAGGGACAAATCGCTTTCGGTTCGCTTTCGCAATATGTTGGTCCTTTGTAGGCAAATCCTCTAGCCTGTCGGCAGATTTCGCACACTTCGTCTGAAGCGGTGATACTACCGGTACCCAATGGATCAGGGTGATATTTGAAGTGCGGTAGCTCCATAGGCGCATCTAGCGATCGAGAAGTTTATCATCAGCACGTATGAGAAGGCGCCATAGGAAATCTATCAGTGTCTTAGAACAAGCGGCGGCGAGCCATCGAGATGTAGTAGCCTTTTCAGTATGAATTCGGACACAAGGTCAGCCGAGGCAGTGTCAAGTTACGAAACCGTGTTCACCCGTGACTGGCTACTACAATGGTTCGCGCAAGGGGCTCGCCAATTACCAAGGCAAGCCTCATTTCCACGAATGCGTATTCGACGAAAACCAGGACGACGAAATATCGGCTAACTTCAGTTGACCAAGAAACGTTTAGGCACTTCTACGGAGCGCGGGAGATTCATCAAGGCTCTCCGCTCCGAACGCTGACGCATGCAGAAAACGCACGGCCTGTTTGCTTCCTGCTTTGGAAAATATTCGAAGAAAAAAGGGAGGAGGTAACGGAGTTTAATCATCTCCTCACATGATTGGTTCTCCCTTGACCCTTCTTTCCTTTCTCTGTTCCAGTTCACGAATTTCGAACATGAGCACTTCTGAAAAACCTTTGGCAACTTCCTCAACTTCCGCCGGGTTTTCGTGTCTCCAAATGACGATCTTCTGGTCCGGTGTGAAGCAGTAAGGGTCAGGATCACCGATGATTTTCAGGAACGGGACCAATTGAGGAGAGCCGTTGTCAGACATGCGGCACCAAGCATTGGTCATCTGAAGCCAATCCGGAGCCTGCGGCGATAGAGCATAGATCGTCAAGCCATAAAGAAACGACCAGAACGGTCCAATATCATATGCGCGAGTGCGCGGCCAGAGTTCCTCCTTCACCGCCATGTACAGCCCGCCAAGTGGATGAACGGCAAATTCTCGAAACTCAGCGGGAAGACGGAAACCAATACGCGATTCGAAAGCGGTGACATCCGCCATGCTTGGCTCAGCGCCCTGCTGCGAGAAAACTTCGTAGCTCGACTTGTCGTAATTCCTAAAATAGTTATCGATCTCGTGAAGAGGCATAGGTCATCAATAAGGGCCGCTACGGCGGATAAACCAAGGCTCCAGCCACAATGAGGTTGGTAACAGGATTATAGAAGGGCGAGCCTGCGCGCCACACGGTTCGGCCATCCCAACCCTGGCGCAATTACCGCCGTAATCTGTGGCGTGGGGGAATTTACAGCCAATTCATGGAGGGCGTGTAGGTTGGTTCGGGGCAAGAAAGAGGCGTCCATGCAACTCAATGGAGCAATGCAATTGGTGTTAGTGCTCTCTACGGTATTAGTCATTTATCTGATATTGCGCTTGTATTTCTATTTGGAGAAGGCCCGCCAAACCAGGATGTGGCCTACCGTTACCGGACAAATTCTCCGTTCGACCGTCCGGCGCTGCATATCGAAATCTACGGACTCCGAAGGCGACACCGTGATACGGCACTACTACGAACCCGACATATCGTATGAGTACCATGTAAATGGGCAACGCTATAGTTCCACTGCCTGGGGATTTGGAGGTATTTCCCGATTAGCTGGGCAACAGTTCTGCCAGTCGATCGCAAGCCAATATTCTCCAGGCCAATCGGTGCCCGTACACATCAACCCTAAGAGGCCGCAAGAGGCGGTCCTGGCCGCTGGACGGACTGCGTGGCTTATCAGCGTCACCGCGCCCACGAGTAAAGCCAGGCTCAAAATGATCCTACCTTTCACGTTCGTAGTGATCGTGGTTGCCGTTGCAGTGCTTAGCTTCCTCCACGGTGGTTCGAGCCGTTGACATAGCGTTCCGCAATGCAATCTATGAGAATCTCATTACTCACGGCGATCTGTATCTTGAATTAGGCTCAGGCTGGATGTTGCCTCCTGATGCCAGTGGAATGTCCTGATCCTCGCAGGCGAGATCACTACGCTTAGAGCTTGCTGTTCCGATCGTGCTGCTTGCGCGTCTTCCTATGGACCGCCGTTGTCAGGACAAAGGTGTAAGCAAGACCTCATTGAAGGATGCAAAGCTCCGCATGCTGCAACCAGCACACACAAGGGACGAAGAGATGCGGCGTTTTCTACCTGAAATTCGATCTTGCGGCTCCCCTACCGATCCAATACATCTCTTCGTCCCTCTCAAAGACGTGAAGCGCGTTGTGGCAGGTAAATAGGAAAATAGTAAAAACACCTTAGATTTTCGACTTATTCCTCCCCTTTCCTGATCCCTTTGTTCTGCCGCAGCGTCATGAATGACGTAAGTAATCTAGGCCAAAGGCCGGCGTTATATTTAGAATTTTTTAATAACGTGTTAGACGCGCGCGTCGTAATTCACGAATTTCCGCAAGAAACATGATTCTTAGAAATGCCTTGCCTTCCAAATTGGAAAGCCCTCGTTCTCCTGGGGATTGTCCTTTCCTCCTATTCCCTTTTGGGGCAGCAAAGCACTGCAGGTAAGCTGACTGTTAGCGCCGCTGTGCAATCATCCTTGAAATTGGTCTTTACGAACGACGCGAATGTCGGAACGACCGGCTTTTGCCCATTGACCAATGCCGGAACCAGCAATGTGGGGCTCGACTTTGGCACAGCCAGTTTCACCGGCGGTGACAATCTGGCGTGCATTCTGTTTTTTCAGCTTGGCGGCTCTTACCTGGTGACGAGCGGATTCGACGTGGTTGTCACAGCTTCTAACAGCGCAAGCGCAAATTACAATCTGGCGGCGAAAGTTAAAAATACCCCTCCTGCGAATGTCAGTTGGCTCATCAATTTCGGTGCTCTCACAACGGCATTCACGACATTCCAAAATAACAACGCTTACGGACAGGCGATTCGAGAGTTCTTGAGTGCGCAGGTAGGGCAGACTGTTCCTGCCGGCAATTTGAATCAAGAGATCGATTTTCTGGCCACCGCAAACTGATCACTGAGCAGAGCGATTGCCAAGCGCGCCTTCCACCCCTAGCAAAAGATGCGGAAGGCATGCGATGGCAATTGGCGGGGCCGTGCCGGATCAATCTGAGCTTCATTTCATTTCTTCTTATCCATTTCGGCTCGTTCATTTCGGTTTATTCATTTCTATTCGATGAACGCCAGCATATCGGCAAGCAAGCGCTCGCGGTGGGTCAATATGATCGCGTGTGGGGCGCCCGGATAGACGATCAATCGGCTATTGGCAATCAGTTTTGCAGTTTTGGCCCCGGTTAAGGGCAGTGGCGCGCTTGCGTCTTTGTCGCCGTGAAGGATCAGAACCGGCTTCACGATCTTTTGCAGGTCAACTCGTGTATCGGCAGCGGCAATCGCACGTCGACAGGCCAGAGCCACCGGCAACGGCACACTCAGCATCATGCTCTTGATCCAGTTGCGGGTCTCGGGCACAGTATCGGACATGAAGAAGGGCTCTTCGTTATCGGCGATCCATTTTGGATAATCCCCGGCGATAGCAGCGTATTGCGACTCAATGGCACCGCTTGGTATGGCATCCGGATTGTCGGCGGTCTGGGTCAAGAAAGGCGTGGTGGGCGCCGCCAGCACAAGGCGCGCGATTCGGTCCATGCCATGGCGAGCACAGTAACGAACGGCTTCGATTGAGCCCATCGAGTGAGCGACCAGCACAACGTCTCTCAAATCTTTCTGCTCGATTACCGCGGCTACGTCATCGGCAAGAGTGTCGGCATCGTAACCGTGGTTGGGTACGTCGCTTCGGCCATGACCTCGGCGATCCGGCGCCACGCATCGGTATCCGTGCTCTGTGAAAGCAGCCATGTGACTCCCCCACACGTTCGAGTTAAATGCCCATGCGGAGAGAAATACGATCGGCTGCCCCGATCCCCAGTCTTGCACAAAGAGATCGACACCATCTTTGGTTGTTATCCGTTGCGGCCGATGACCCAACCCCGATGTTTTCTTGGCTTCGAGCCCCATGCTAGAGCTCCGCGCAACCGCGGCGGCGAAAGTCCCCAGAGCGGCAACTTGAATTGCTTGACGACGGTTCATGATTTACTTGACCTCCTGACGGCGACTTAATAATCGCCTTTTGGCCATATTGCCTTCGCCGCAGAAGCTCTGCAATTACGTGTGAGGTAATTGAATCGATTGCGGCACGGCCCGTAATATCGGTGTAATGAATGCAAACGTGGCATCTATCGGGAACCTGCTGCGATCGTGGCGCGAACTACGGCATCTCAGTCAATTGGATCTGGCGCTTGAGGCGGAGATTTCACAAAAACATTTAAGTTTTCTTGAAAGCGGCCGCTCCACTCCATCGCGCGAAATGATTCTGCACCTCTCCAAGCATCTTGATGTTCCCCTCAGGGAGAGGAATGCAATGCTTCTGGCCGCCGGATTTGCACCCGCCTTCAAAGACCGTCCCTTGAGCGATCCGGCACTCGCGCAAGCTCGAGCCTCAATCGAGCGACTCCTGAAAGCGCACGAGCCCTATCCCGCATTGACTCTCGACCGTCAATGGAACATCCTGAGCGCCAATCGGGCCGTTTGGTCCCTACTCGGCGCGGTGGATTCGCAGCTCTTGAAGCCGCCGGTGAATGTGCTTCGCATCTCCCTCCATCCCAGTGGCCTGGCCCCGCATATTGTGAATTTCGGCGAGTGGCGCTCCCATCTTTTAGAGAGGGCAAAAAGGCAATGGCGCTTGACTCGCGATCCCGCGCTAGAAGCCTTATTGAAAGAAGTCAGCGATTACAAAATCGACGGTCATGAGTTGGATTCTGGCGCGAGCGCTTCGCCGAATGAAATTGCCATCCCCTTGCGCTTAAGGGTTCCCGGCGGAACCCTATCATTTCTGAGCACCGTTACAGTGTTTGGAACTGCCTTGGAAATCTCATTGGCCGAGTTGACGCTGGAGACCTTTTACCCGGCAGACGCCGAGACCGCTTCGGCATTACTTGCGCAAACGACTTCGGAGCGATAGTCGCACTGCGTTATGGGATGCAACATTCGCCTCATTTCCGAATTTGGCCCGAAAGGGAGCAACCATGGCCGGGATCAATGAACCGGCAACAAATTTTTCGGCTTAGCGAACTTTCCATTTGGCGGCCAGGCTGGCGAGTTTGTCATCCATCGAAGGCTGCGGCTTCTCCCGCTCTTTTGGCTGTGGCGATGGCGGCCGGACGGATGGAGATTGAAGCGCCTTCATCGATAAGGCAATACGCTTGGTTTTTTCATCCACGCTCACCACCTTCACTTTCACGACCTGGCCTGTCTTCACCACTTCGGCGGGATCTTTTACGTAGCGGATTGAAAGCTCGCTGATGTGGACCAAGCCGTCCTGATGCACGCCGATATCGACGAAAGCCCCGAACTTCGTCACGTTCGTGACAACCCCTTCGAGAACCATGCCCGGCTGTACATCCGAAATCTCCCTCACCTGCTCATTGAAGGAAGGCGCCACAAACTTGTCGCGCGGGTCACGGCCCGGCTTTCGCAACTCGTCCAGAATATCGTTTAAGGTGTAGGCTCCGGCGGATAAACGATTGCGATCCACCTTATCGAGCAACTGGGGGTTCCTGATCAGTTCCTCAATCGGAATTGAGAACGACTGCGCGATCTGTTCGACGATCTGATACGACTCCGGATGGACGGCGGTGACGTCCAGTGGATTGTCACCATTCCGTATGCGCAGAAAACCCGCCGCCTGCTCAAAGGTCTTTGGGCCGATCCCTGCTACTTCCTTGAGTTGCATGCGGGAGCGAAAGCGGCCATTCTCATTGCGGAAGCTCACGATATTCAGTGCCGTGCGTTCGTTGATGCCGGCCACGTATCGCAATAGAGTCCACGATGAAGTATTCAGATCGACCCCTACGCGATTCACACAGGTTTCAATCGCCGCTTCGAGCGACTGCTGCAACTGCCGCTGATCCACATCGTGCTGGTATTGGCCCACGCCGATCGATTTCGGATCGACCTTGACCAGTTCCGAGAGTGGATCCTGGAGGCGCCGGGCAATCGAGATGGCCCCGCGCACGGTCAGGTCGAGGTCGGGAAACTCTTGCCGCGCGACGTCCGACGCCGAATACACGCTCGCACCAGATTCGCTCACCGTGACAGTGAATATGCCATCCAATTTTTCCTCACGCAGAAACTCGCGAACAAAGGCGTCCGTCTCGCGTGAGGCTGTGCCGTTGCCGATGGCAATTGCGCGCACATTGTGCTGCTGCAAAAGCGCCTTTAGGATCTTGCCGGCACCGGCCCCGCTCTTTTGGGTGTGCAGATAGAGCACGTCATGCGCAAGAAATTTTCCGGTGTCGTCCACCACGGCGATCTTGCAACCTGTTCGCAATCCGGGATCGATGCCCAGAACGGAGATGGGGCCCGCGGGAGCGGCCAGCAGCAGGTGCTGCAAGTTGTCGCGGAAAACCTGGATGGCGTCGGTATCGGATCGTTGCTTCAGCTCAAATCGAATCTCCCCTTGAATCGACGTGTTCAACAGGCGGCGCCATGCGTCGTCGATGGCGATTTCGAGCTGTGGAGTCCAGTCCCCTGGCTGCTGGAGGATGCGAGTCCGAATCAGCGAGATCGCCGCTTGCGGATCGACTTCAATGAGAAAGAAGAGAACATTTTCATTCTCTCCCCGGCGAATTGCCAACATGCGGTGGGAAGGAATCGTTTTTACGAGTTCACGAAATTCATAGTACATCTTGAATTTCTCTTGTTCGTCGACGGCATCGGTCGCCTTGCGGCTCACGACCGTACCTTCCTGCAGCATGAGATTGCGCAATGCCTTCCGCACATCAGCATCTTCGGCGATCATTTCAGCGACGATGTGCCGCGCGCCCTCCAGCGCCTCTTCGACTGTTGGAACTTCTTTTTCCGCATTCACAAAACCAGCCGCGTAGATTTCAAGCGTCTCCGCTCCAACCTTTTGGTCCCAGAGATATTGAGCGAGCGGCCCCAGACCCTTCTCACGCGCTATGGTGGCTTTGGTGCGCCGTTTCGGGCGATATGGAAGATAGAGGTCTTCAAGCTCACTCTTGTCGTAGGTCGCTTCGATGCGCGCCTTGAGGTCGTCGGTGAGCTTGCCCTGTTCCGCAATCGACTCAAGAATCGCTTCCCGCCTCGCAACGAGTTCCCGAAAATAATTCAGCTTTTCTTCAATGGAACGGATCTGAACTTCATCGAGATTTCCGGTCACCTCTTTACGATAACGAGCGATGAAGGGGACCGTGCCCCCATCGTCGAGCAACTCGATCACCGCTGCCAGTGCTTTGAGAGGAATGTTGAGAGTCTGGGAAACGTGAAGCAGGATTTCGAGCGAGAGAGGTTTACGGTCAGCCATGGGGTCCAGTTGCTATAGTAATCGCATTCGCCGAAAAATTTCCGCCTGTGCAAAAGAAAGTCGAAGCACTGGAATTAAACTCCCGGCACAAAATTTTATTTTCACTCGCTTTCTTCTTTGATCAATTCATTTTGATCAATCCATGGACAGCCGGTTCACTTCTTCCCATTTTCCGATTTTCAGATTTTCAGATTTTCGTTTTCAGTCTGGGAAACTGCACGCCCTCTTCTCTTTCTTTCTTTCTTTCTCTCTCTCTTCTCTTCTGCGCGTAGCGGGTAGATTTTCTTGTCCCTGGTTTTAACAGACGTGTTGCACATTCAACGTGGCTTTTTCAGTGCCCGATTCTCCCTATTTTTCCGATCATAAAATCATTTAATAAAAGAAGTAGGATTTGCGATTTTGCCTTAGAAAATTCATTTATCGTTGACTATCACTACAAGCCCGTTTTTATCCGTCAATTGGGCGCAACTATGCTCAGAATGCGGCTTTGGAGCCACCAGCGCACATGGCACGAACCCGAAATTCTTCATTTCTAATTGATTTTTCGGGTCGCTTTGAAACACACAAATTAATCAACTGTAATGACCACTTATTCGGTGGTTTTAAGCGGCGATCCACCGGCACTTTCTTGTTGTGAGGACGGAGCACTTTTACCTGGACAACGCCGAGGCTCTGCGTCTATTTAGGCACCCGTCATACAATTACCTTCGGATGATCGATCCATTGCGGAACGCGAGGTTCACCTTGAATAAGAAGTTGACACTACGTCTGAGCGGCTCTGGATTTGGCTTTATTTTTGTCACCTCTATCTTTGCTGTTACGGCCCTCGCGACTCTCGCCATAGCCGGTTGGACATGGAAGCCCGAAACACCGCCACCCGAGGGCTTTACGACCGAGGAGTGGGCGCTGATCAAGACGCTCTCGCCCCTACCCGCCCTTCCACCACTCGACCCCAGCAACCAGTTTGCGGACGATCCGCGGGCCGCCAAATTAGGGCAGAAGTTCTTCTTCGAGAAAGGCATCTCGGGCCCAATCGTGGTTGGCAATGACGGCAAGAACGGCGGCCTGGGAGCACCAGGAGAGACCGGCAAGATTTCATGCGCCAGCTGCCATCAGCCCGATTCCAAGTGGATGTTCGATATCCGTTCCAACACTGGCGTGGAGGAAAATCCACATGCCACCGCTCTCGGAGCGGGATGGATGCTTCGCAATGTTTCCAGCATTATCAACACCGCTTATTACAACGTGTGGCGGGAGAACGATGGAGTCTCGGATTCGCCGTGGGCAGATGCCCTGACCGATCCCGAGGACCCACATTCCCAAAACGGCAGCCGCCTCCAGGTGGCTCACGTGATTTGGGATAAGTATCGGGCGGAGTACGACGCCGTCTTCCATAGTCATCGCAATCACGCTCGTAGTGGTCATACTCCCAATCATTTGGACGCGCTGGATGCGCGGCTTGACCCACGCAACCCGCACGCGGCAGAACTTCCCGCAACCGGAAAGCCAGGCGACAAGCAGTGGGAGGCAATGCCCGAGCGGGACAAAGAAATTGTGAACCACATCTTCGCAAACTTTGGAAAGGCTGTGCAGGCCTACCTGAGAAAGTGCGTCAGCAGAAATGCGCCTTTTGACCGCTACGTGGCTGGCGATCACACCGCCATCAACACCGCCGCCGTGAGAGGTCTGCGATTGTTCATCAGCCCGCGAACCAATTGCGTGCAATGCCATCTCGGCCCGATGTTCACCGACAGCCGCTTTCACACCATCGGCATGCATGTGGATACCACGCTTTCACCACACGCCGATGCCTCCGAACTAGGACGCTACTCGGCCCTGCAGCAAGTGCTCTCGCACGATCCAGGCACAACAGGACAGTTCAATGTCGACAGCATCTACAGCGACAACATGTCGACGGGCATCCTGAGCCGTCTGGCTGCGACCGAAGCCGACAAGGGCAAATGGCGCACCAAGTCACTGCGGCTGGTGGCGGTGACTCCTCCCTATATGCACACCGGGCAAATGCCGACATTGCGCGATGTCATTGACTTTTATAATCACGGAGGAGATGCGGAAGGCACGTTTATCGGCAGCAAAGATCTCTTGATTCATCCGCTCCACCTGACCAGCCAGGAGAAGCAAGATTTGATCGCCTTTCTGGAAACGTTGACCGGAGATCCTTTGCCAGACGAGCTTATGCGAGATACGTCCGCACGTTCCATGCAGTAAGTTTGAGGGGCGATAACATCGGCGGGATTACGACCCATGTTTAGCTATTTGCGCACCATCCTATTCGAATCGTTTCGCGAACTGGCCCGCAACAAGGTCCGCAGCGCGCTGACGATCCTGGGCATTTCCGTGGGAATCGCAGCATTTATCTGCGTGGTGGCCATCGGCAACGCCGGATCCGCGCGAATCCAGCAGCAGCTTCACGACCTGGGCGACAACATGATCTGGATTGAAGCAGGCAGCCGCACCACCAACGGCCTGCGGATGGGATCGCGGCAGACGCGGACACTGATCGTAGAAGACGTGCTGGCAATCAGCCGGCAGGTTCCACAGATCAAGGGCGTAACTCCTAATGTCGATGGCCACATCCAGGTGGTCTACGAAAACCAGAACTGGGGAACGCAATACCGGGGTGTTTCACCGGACTTCCTAGAGATTCGGCGATGGGACATCCAGATGGGCGGATTCTTCACCCAGGATGATGTGGACCAGTCCGCTCCGGTTTGTGTGCTCGGCCAGACCGTGGTGGATGGCTTGTTCCTAAACAATGAGTATCCCCTGGGCAAGACCGTGCGCATCAACACGCTGCCCTGCCGGGTGATCGGGGTCTTTGCGTCGAAGGGAATGTCCGCCAGCGGACAGGATCAGGACGATTTCATCGTGATGCCGTACACGACGGTACAGAAACGCCTGACCGGCACCTATTGGCTCGACGACGTTTTTTGCTCCGCACTATCGCAAGACACGATGCATGAAGCCACCAAGCAGATCGTAGGCCTGCTGCGCGAGCGGCACCATCTCCACACCGGCGAACCAGACGACTTCAATATTCGCAGTCCTGAGGAATTGATCCGCGCGCAGCTACAGACCAGCCGGCTGCTCACGTTCTTACTGGCGGGAACCGCTTCGCTATCGCTGATTGTCGGCGGTGTCGGCATCATGAACATCATGCTGGTGTCGATTACGCAAAGAACCAGGGAGATTGGCATTCGCATGGCGATTGGGGCAACCGAGGGCGACGTACAGATTCAGTTTCTAAGCGAAGCTGTGGTGATCAGCCTGTTGGGCGGTATTTTGGGCGTGGCACTCGGCATTGTGGGCACAAGTGTTTTGCAAAGCGCGTTTCACTGGCAGATGGAGCTTTCGGTCCAGATCATGGTCTTTGCCAGCTTATTCGCAGCGGCCACCGGCATCTTCTTTGGCTACTATCCATCAAAAAAGGCAGCGCAGCTCAACCCGATTGAAAGCCTGCGTTACGAGTAACGCGGGATGCCTTGGAGCATAAGTGAGAACTATGTTCTCACTTATGCTCCAAGGCATGAAATTTTATTGTTCGTGTTTTACGGGGCCCTAAAAGGGCCCCTCTTCCACAATTGCGCCAGTTTCATCGCCAGCCTGAGTATCGAGAACCGAAGGAGCAGGCGAGCCCGTAAGACAAATTTCGAGACGCATAACCGGTCAACAGTTCTTTCATACGATTGCCCCTGTATTGAGCGCAGACCTGCTGTGGAGCGCAACCCTGCTGTGGGTTGTTTAGATAACGTTGTTTAGATAACGTTGTTTAGATAACGTTGTTTAGATAACGTTGTTTAGATAACGTTGTTTAGATAGCGTTGTTAGATAACAACGGTTTCCCGATATTCGCCGAAAATCCGCCGCATGGCGTCGGAGATTTCTCCTACCGTAGCGTAGTTTTCGACCGCCTGAATGATGCAGGGCATGAGATTTTCTTTCGAAGCAGCGGCCTCTTCGATCTTTTTAATCGCCTGCTCCCAATTCGTTTTGTTCCGCCGCGCGCGAAGAGCCCTGGTGCGCTCTACCTGGTTCCTTTCCAGGTTTTCATCAATCCGCTGAATGGGAACGGCCTTATCCTCTTCAATCTGGAAGCCGTTGACGCCGACCACCACTTTCTCCAACCTATCCACCCGCTGCTGGAAGTCATAGGCGGCATTTTGAATCTCCTGCTGAATGTAACCACGCTCGATCGCCCGCAAGGTTCCGCCCATTGCATCGATTTTTTGCAGGTACAAGAAGGCGCGCTCCTCGATTTCATTGGTCAAGGTCTCGATATAGTAGGAACCGGCAAGGGGATCCACCGTATTGGCCACTCCGGTTTCATAGGCCACAACCTGCTGCGTCCGCAGGGCGATGCGGGCCGATTCTTCCGTGGGCAGCCCCAGAGCCTCGTCATAGGAATTGGTGTGCAAGGACTGAGTGCCGCCAAGCACGGCAGCCAGAGCCTGCAGAGCGGTGCGCGCGATGTTGTTTTCCGGTTGCTGAGCCGTGAGGGTAGAACCGCCCGTCTGCGTGTGAAACCTGAGCATCATGGAGCGCGGATTCTTGGCCTGGAAGCGCTTTTTCATGATCCTGGCCCACATGCGCCGGGCCGCGCGGAATTTTGCAATCTCTTCCAGGAAATTATTGTGGGCGTTGAAAAAGAAGGAAAGGCGAGGAGCAAACGAGTCCACATCGAGACCGGCGCTTAAAGCCGACTCTACATACGCGATCGCATTTGCCAGCGTGAAGGCCACTTCCTGCACGGCAGTGCTGCCAGCCTCGCGCATGTGATAACCGGAGATCGAAATCGTGTTCCATTCCGGCACATGCTCGTTGGCATAGGCAAACATGTCGGTGATGATGCGCATGGCCTGCGTGGGCGGATAGATATACGTTCCGCGAGCGATGTACTCCTTCAGAATATCGTTCTGGACGGTGCCCGTCAGTTTGCGGGAATCGGCGCCGGAGCGCCGGGCAACGGCGACATAAAGAGCCAGCAGAATGCTCGCCGTGGCATTGATGGTCATGGACGTCGAGATCTTTTCCAGGTCGATGCCATCAAAGAGCCTTTGCATGTCTTCAATGGAGTCGATCGCGACTCCCACTCTTCCAACTTCCCCAATGGCCATGGGGTGATCAGAGTCCATTCCAATTTGCGTGGGCAGATCGAAAGCGACCGAAAGACCGGTCGTGCCGTTGGCGAGAAGATACTTGTAGCGGCGATTGGACTCCTCGGCATCACCCATACCTGCATACTGGCGCATGGTCCATGGGCGTCCCCGATACATGGTAGCCTGCACACCGCGGGTAAACGGAAACTCTCCGGGGTAGCCAACATCGCGGTCGTGATCCCAGCCCTGAAGGTTGGCGGGCGAGTAAAGGGGATGAGGCTCAATATTTTCGAAGGAGCGATTCTCTTCCTGAAGCTTCACGGCACCGAATTTCGAGTCTTCCGGGTTGGAATCTTTCATTAAGGCTTCGACAGCGGAACGGTCAGGATGGTCGAGTTTCGGGTCTTTAATTTTGAAATCTCTGATTTTGAAATCTCTAATTTCTGAGTCTTCAATTTTTGAATCAATTTTGGCGTCGTCAATTTTGGCGTCGTCGGGTTTCAAATTCCGGGTCGTCGAGTTCTGAGACATGGCAATGTGCCCTTGATTGCTCGCGCGTGTCGTTCATACTCACCAGCGTACTCAGCACCAATGTACTCAGCACGCATGTACTCAACACTTAGTTCTTCACTTTCGCGGTCTTCCTTGCCCTGAAAAATGAGGTCAGCGTGAACCATCCACAAACCAAGGTAAAGGCAACAATGACCCAAAATCGCTGCGGATCGACGGCCCAGCCTTTCACCTTATATTGATGGACCAAAGCCGTGCCGCCCCAGAGCGTAAATGCGCCGAACAGAAAGCCGGTAACCTCCAGCCACAACACATAGAAGGTGCGGAGGAACGATCGAATCATCGCGCCTGCGCCGCGGAAGATCGCGTAGCCGATTCGATTGCCGGTCAGCAACTTGATAGGGTTAAAGACGCTGGAGATGCCCGCCATTACGTGCCATTGTATCAGCGAAAATTGCATGCTCCTGCTGGAATCAGTAAAACGTAGCCCCCGGGCAGGGCATCCAAAGAAATGAAGGCCAACTGGGGCCCTGGAGTTTTTACCGTGAATGCGCGGCTCAAAAAATTAATGAAAGATCTCGGAGACACCATCAACAGCTCGCTCTCGGAATCGGAGCAAATTGCACAGGTGGTCGCAAAAATCAAAGAAGAGGGATACGACATCTTTCTGGTGCTGGAAGCCACGATCGGGTTCAACCGACGCGATGAAAAGGGAGTTCCGGCATCTCCAGAGCTGGTCAGCACGCGAAAGAAGACCTCAGACCCGGAGTTCGCCATCAATGCCAATGACGTACGCTTCCTGAAATCCTTGCGCATCAGCGTGGACGATGCCGCCTAAAGACCGCGAATCGTCCCCCTGTTCTTCGCCTTTCCGCTTCCTACGCTTGGCTCTGGCTCCCTCTCTTCGTTAAGCGCAACCTAGAACGTAACCCAGAACCCAACCCGCATTCTCAACGTATCGCTCATCCCTCTTCGTTCATCCACTAGCCCAAATCGCTTCGCAACTAAACCAAAAAATCCAACCGGCTTCCGGCATCAAGCTCGCCAAGAGTTTCCCCTTGCTATCTTTCGACGTTTCCGGCAATTTGTAATTGAGACATTGCGAACCGGGGGATTTTTCCCAATTTACCAATACTTCAGCCGCGACTAGCAGCGAGACGGCCCAAGCAAACGAAACGGAATATCGGCATCCTTCTTATGGCATTTTTCTCATGAAAGATACGATGGGAGTATTACTTGCGGGCGGCGCCGGGGAGCGTCTCTATCCGTTGACCCGCGATCGGGCAAAGCCCGCCGTTACCTTCGGGGGCATTTACCGGATTATCGATATCACCCTCTCCAACTGCATTAATTCGGACCTGCGCCGGGTCTACATCCTCACCCAATACAAGGCGCTCTCCCTAAACCGGCATATCCGCGAGGGCTGGGGTTCGGTTGTGGCCCGAGAACTAGGCGAGTTCATTGAGATTCTGCCCCCGATGAAGAGGGTCAGCGACAACTGGTATCTGGGTACGGCCGACGCCGTTTATCAGAATATTTATTCCATTGGCAGCGAACAGCCAAAGTACGTGATCGTGCTCTCCGGAGACCATATCTACAAGATGAATTACCAGCTCATGATGGACCAGCACTGCGAGGCCGGGGCCGATGTGACGCTGGCAACCATCCTGATCGATCCCAGCGAATCCTCACGTTTCGGCGTGGTGGACATGGATCGGACCGGACGCGTGACGGGATTTGAAGAAAAGCCGAAACAGACGCGCCTGCGGTCGCCCTTTAACCCTCTGATGGTCTCTGGGTCCATGGGCGTGTACTTGTTTAATACGGATGTACTGCTTCCGGTCTTGCTGAAAGATGCTGAGGACCCCGATTCATCTCACGATTTCGGGAAGGACATTCTGCCGAAGATCCTCGATCAATATAAGATCTACGCATTCAATTTCGTCGATGAGAACAAGAAAGAGGCGCTCTACTGGCGCGATGTCGGCACGATTGAAGCTTACTATGAGGCCAACATGGACCTGGTGTCCGTCTCTCCAGTGTTCAACGTCTATGACAAGGAATGGCCCATTCGGACCCACCAAAGACAATACCCACCGGCTAAGTTCGTGTTCGGAGAACCTGGGCGTACGGGAACGGCGGTCGACTCGATCGTCTCGGCCGGCTGTATTCTTTCCGGCGGCTCGGTGCGCCGCAGCATACTCTCACCCGATGTCCGTGTGAACTCTTACACAGAAGTGGATTCCAGCATTGTCTTTTCCCATGTCAACATAGGGCGCCATTGCCGCATCCGGCGCGCGATCATCGATCGGGACGTGCAAATCCCCGAAGGAACCATGATCGGCTACGATCCAGAACAGGATGCCAAGAATTATGTAGTCACGGAAACGGGCATTACGATTGTAACCCGCGATTATTCACTTTTTGAGAACCCGGTCGCGATCGACTATTTCACTTCAGAATAGAACCCTATTGCTTTGGAGCTTGATGTGTTCTCACATTCAGGCTCCAAAGCTCAAAATTGTTGAGCACGCGTTGACGCAAGCTCTAAACCCTCTTCTAAAGTTCCGCCAGCTTCATCGCCAGAAAAACCCACTCTTTTCCAAGCGAAAAGACTAAGAGCGATCTCTCCGCAAACGATGGGGCACCCTCACGTTCCCGTAAGAATGGTCTTCGTGTTACAGGTTGCTATGGTGGCCGTCTCTGCCACACGGCTTCTTGACCGTTGGGCTTCACCGCCCAAGACTTCTCTCGGATGCTATCTTGAAAGCATCATATCCGGACCCATTTCCAGGAGGAAACGTGAGGATTTTTGCGGTCTCAGATCTGCATGTGGAATATGCGGAAAACGACCGCTGGGTCGGGCAACTCTCGGGATGGGACTACAAAAACGATGTACTGGTGTGCGCGGGTGACCTGGCGCATCACAGCAGCCTGGTGGCCAAGACGCTGGAACGGCTGCGAAGCCTCTTTCTGGAAGTGCTCTACGTTCCCGGCAACCATGAACTGTGGATGACTGGCCCGGCCCACAGTACCGACGCCGGCAATTCGCTCGAAAAATTCCATTCCATACGGCGGGTGGCCGCCGAGCATGGAGTCCACACAGAGCCATTGCACCTTCCAGGCCTCTCCCTTGTACCGCTCTTCGCCTGGTACGACTTTTCGTTTGGCTTGCCGACGACCGATCTTTTGCAGGCATGGGCGGACTTCCATCGTTGCTCCTGGCCGGAGCGCCTTTCGCCGCCACAGATCGCGGAGCATTTTCTTTCCATCAATGAGCCTTATCTTCAGGCGCGTGAATCGCGTGGAGAGCCTGTGATCTCCGTTTCCCATTTCGTTCCACGCTTGGATCTGCTGTCCAACCGCCCATGGGTCCGGACCTTCCTGGCCCCGGTGCTAGGCTCGGAGTTAATTGAGAAGCAAGTGCGCCAACTTGGCTCTTTCCTGCATATTTACGGCCACTACCACAGAAACGGCCGCACAGAACGGGAGCAGGTGACCTATATCAATAACGCGTTGGGTTATCCGAGTGAAAAATCGTTTCTGCCAAGAGAGCTGGTTTGCGCCTATGAGATTGAGACCTAAGCGCTAGAATGCAAAGCACGTAAGATAGCCACGGCAGTTTTTGGCCGGATGCTATCCTGAAAGCGCAAGTATCTCTATAAGCTGTTGGGGGAGCTGCTTGGAAGATCCGCAGACAGGAGCCTTGGTTCGCCGCTGCATTGGCGGCGATGCCCTGGCCTGGGAGGAGATTGTGCGCCTCCACAATCGGCGGATCTACAATCTCTGTTACCGCTTCACCAACTCTTCCGACGACGCCCAAGACCTGGCTCAGGATGTCTTCATCAGGGTCTACCGGACTCTCTCGAGCTTCGATCCTGAAAAAGGAGCATTCGCCACCTGGCTTACCACCGTAACCCGCAACCTTCTGGTAGACCATTTTCGGCGCAGCCGCCAGGAGCGCATCACCGACTCTATTGACGCAACGGCCAGAGAAGATGAAGATTCTCAGTCTTTGAGCGACCGTCTGGAGGACCCTACCCCGTCGCCGGACGACCGTCTGGCGAGCAAAGAGACCCAACAGATGGTGCAGCAAGCCCTTGCTCGAATTTCCCCCGATCTGCGGGAAGCAGTCATCCTGCGCGACCTTCAGGACATGGACTATCGGGAAATCGCCCAGGTTTTAAAGATTCCTGAGGGAACCGTAAAGTCCCGAATCAATCGGGGAAGGATGGAACTGGCGCGATTGCTTTCGCGTAATAAAAAGAGAGTGAGCCGTGAATAACAAAAGCTCCCAATCCGAGATTCAATGCAGCAGCTTTGAAGCCCTGCTGGCAGACGCATTAGACGGCCTGCTCCGCGAAGACCAGCAGCAGTCTTTCCATTTGCACGCTGAGGGCTGCGAGGCCTGCGGAGCCATGTTGCAAGAGGCCCGCGAAGGAATGGCCTGGCTGCAAGGGATTGAGGAAATAGAGCCGCCCAAGAACCTGGTTCACAATATTCTGGCCGCCACCAGCAGGGCCACCGGCACGGAGCAACAGGCAACACCCAGCGCCGCGAGGCCAGGACTGTTGAGCCGGATGTGGGTCTCACTGCGGCCGGTGCTTACCGGAGCGGTGCAACCCCGCTTTGTGACCTCTTTCGCCATGGCATTTTTCTCCCTAAGCCTGACGATGAGCCTGGCAGGAGTTAAGGTAAAGGATTTGGCACACATGGATTTGCGGCCCAATTCCGTCCGCAAGGCGGTGGTGCTGCAGTACACCCAGGTGCAATCCAGGGTGGTAAGGTATTACGAAAATATGAGGTTGGTGTACGAGTTTGAATCGCGGGTGCGCGAACTTAGAAAGGCTGCCGATACGACACCCAGCGTTAGCAAACCTATAGAGCAGCCAAACGACGGTCAGGATAAGGGTAAGACCAAGAAAGAGAATAACGATACAAGCGGCCGTCCCGAGCAGCGGCAAGACTATTACAGCCGTGAACTGGATGGAGGTGCGATCGCTTATTTCAAGTCCCAGGGAACGATCCTCGGGAGCAATCAAGGAGCCTAAGATGAACTGCGCAATCCATACCGACACGCCGGCGGCCGCATATTGCCGGACATGCGGAAAAGCACTGTGCGAGAACTGCAAGCGCGAGGTGATGGGGGCCATTTATTGCGAGCCCTGCATCGCGGCGCGCCTTCAGGGTGCGCCGGTGGGAACGGTGGGAACACCTGCTCCCGCGGGTTCACCCCCCTCCTCCGGAGGGACAAGTCCCGGCCTGGCGGCCATCCTGGGCATGATTCCAGGCGTTGGCGCCATGTACAACGGCCAGTTCATGAAGGCGTTCATTCATGTATTGATCTTTGCGCTTCTGATGACTCTCTCCGAGCACACGGGCAACGTTGGCGACACCATGTTCGGGCTCTTCGCCTTTTGCTTCTGGTTCTATATGGTCTTTGACGCATACAAGACCGCTGAGGCCCGGCTGCGCGGCGTACCCCTGCCGGACTTTATCGGCTTGAATCATATTTTTGGCATTCAGGAGAACCAACCTACGGCAACGCCGGCAACGGGCTTTTCCTCCAGCGCGCCCGCAGAAGGCACAGCTCCGACTCAAGCCGGAAACAGGACGCCCGACATTATGCACAATGCCCCCATGGGGGCGGTCATCCTTATCGGCCTCGGGTTGATTTTCCTTCTGGATAATTTTGGCCTCTTTCCCATGTTTCACTTCTGGCGGCTTTGGCCAGTGTTACTGGTTGCTCTGGGACTGCGGATCGCCTACCGCCGAACTCATGGGCGGGCCTAAAGGAGGATGGAAGGATGACAGCTTATACGAGAAATAAATTGTGCCATTGCCAGAGATGCAGAAGTGGACATCTCGTGGGCGCTTCCGCCTTGGTGACCGTCGGCATCCTGTTTTTATTGCAAAATTTTGATGTTGTGAGCTGGGACCGGAGCTGGCCAGCACTGTTGATTGTGATCGGTGTGAGCCTATTTGTGGCCCATAATGCCTCAACCGAGGGCCATATTCAGCCCTATTGGGCGGGAGGGCCTCCTCCTGCGAAGGCATCCCAGAATCCCGATCAGGAGGTAAAACCGTGACCGAAATACAGACCTTTCAGCGGCGACCGCGCTCACTTATTGGCCCTTTCATTTTGATCGGAATCGGAGTGGTCTTCCTGCTGCAAAACCTGGGGGTTCTCTCCAGACACTCGATTTTCCTGTGGTTCTCTCGCTTTTGGCCCCTCGTGCTGGTGATTTGGGGCGTTGTCAGGCTAATCGAGTACGCCTTGGCCAGGAAGAACAACCAACCCTCGCCTCGCATTGGACCGGGCTCTATTCTGTTCCTCATCTTCTTCGTGCTGATTGGGCTGGCGGCGACCAGGGCAGCGAGCTGGAACTGGGAGGGAATGCGCGCCCGTATCAACGTCGATCCGCAGGACGACGTTACCGATCCTTTCGGCGTCTTCGGCAACCGCTACGAATTCACGGAAAACTATGCGGAGGAGATCAAGCCCGAATCGCAGGTCAAAGTGATCGCGGCACGGGGCAACCTGACCGTAACAAAAAGCCCCGACAGCCAAATCCACGTTTTTCTGCACAAGTATCTGCGAAGCGATTCACAAAGCACCGCGGATCGCATCAACGGCTCCACCCATCCGCACTTCTCGCAGCAAGGCAACACCTGGGTCCTAGACATGACGAGCGGCAGTTATCAGGAGGGCCGGTTCAATCTGGATTTACAGCTCCCTACCGGTACCGGGCTCTCCCTCAGCACCAACCATGGCGATATCAGCGTCTCGGACAGAGAAGGCATGGTTGAGATGGAGGCGGATCATGGAGACCTCAGCGCAACCGGCATCAAAGGCAACGCCAACTTGCGGCTCCACGGCGGTTCAGCCACCGTCAAGAACGTTAGCGGAAACGTCAACGTCGACGGAAGGGCCGAAGATATCGACGTAGCCGACATTGGCGGAACGCTTACCATGACTGGCGATACCAAAGGCGATATTCACCTTGCGAGACTGTCACGTCCGCTGCACTTCAGCTCGACCCGTACAGATCTCCAATTTGCCAAGCTGGGAGGCGAACTGAGCATGGAGAGCGGCGAGCTGCATGCCAACTCCATTACAGGCCCTTTTCAGCTCAAGACCCGGCAAAAAGAAGTCCATGTCGATGACCTATCTGGCGACGTAAGTATCGTCGATGAAGAAGGAGACATCGATTTGCAGGCGAAGGCTCCCCTAGGAAACATCGACATCACCAATAAAGCCGCGGAAATCAAAGTTACACTGCCGGAGAAAGCGGCCTTTGAAGTCGAAGCACAGAGCGACGGGGGAGAAATTCAAAGCGATTTCAGCTTGAATATCAATAACGGCGACTCGCGGGCAACCGCTAAGGGGACGATCGGCAAAGGTGGTCCCAAGATCCGGCTTAAAACCGAGCGTGGCACGATTCAACTCAGCAAGGAACAGTAAAAGCGCTTTCGCATGGCAGGGGTAGCCCGGTTCGGTTCGCCGACGAAGATTGAGGCTACAGCGAAGATTGGGCTTACCGAAAATTCGGCTAAACCAAAGATTGGGCTACATCGAAGATTTCGCTATAGCAGATTTGACTACAGGGGGCGTGCCCTTTCACTTCTCGGCTTCTCGTCTTGTCATCTTGTCATCTTCTCATCTTCTCATCTTCTGATCGATCAGTTGCACCGCCTGTTCCAGAACTTGATCCAGGGACAGGTGCGTTGAATCAATCAAGACCGCATCGGGCGCGGCCTCAAGCGGAGAATGCTGACGCCCCCGGTCGCGATCATCGCGCCTGCGTAGTTCTTCCGAAATTGCGTGCGCGTGGGATGACGGTTCCTGATTTTGCAGAAAGCGCCGGCTCCCTCGAGTCTCGGGAGCGGCATCTAGAAAAATCTTAACCTCAGCATCGGGAAAGACCTTGGTGCCGATGTCGCGTCCTTCCATTACTACCCCGCCCCCAAGGCCCATTTGCCGCTGGTGATCGACCATCCAGGCGCGCACTGGCGCATGTACAGAGACCCTGGAGGCCGCGTCGGTAACATCTTGCTGCCGGATGCGCTCGGTTACATCCATGCCATCCAGCAAGACCCGGTTCCCTTCCGGAAGGGGCTGGAGTTGAATCTCCGATTTGCCCGCAAGCTTTCCCAGGGATTCGCTGTCATCCAGGGAGATGCCCGCTTCCATGGCCTTCAATGCCAGAGCGCGGTACATTGCGCCGGTCTCAATATTTACGTAGTTGTATTTCTTCGCCAGTAGCGAGGCCAGCGTGCTCTTTCCTGATCCTGCCGGGCCATCAATCGCGATGACGATCTTCTTTGCGCTCACCTGAACCGGTACCGCCGCCTTATTCATGAATTAAGTTTTCCGGGTATTTCGCGGCAGCTCCTGATTTACCGCGGGAGTAAGTTGAATCAACGTTTTGCTTCCCATCGGCAAATAACTCAGCTCGCGGGTCGCCAGGAGCGCATGAATCGCTTCACGGATTTTCGAAAGCGGCGACAACTTGGAGAAAAACTGTTCCATTTCGTCCTGGTCCACGGCGATCACCGTCTCCAGATATTGACCCAAGAGAGCCGAGATCGCCTCGGGCAGGGAGGCGCGCACGCCTTCCTTTACCGCTTCCGGCGACCAGTGGTAGAGCAGATCCCACGTAGCGCCGTCTTTTTCGTGAAAATCCACCGGCCCAATCTTAAGGATCGCCCACAGTTCGTGCAAAGCCCTTTCCAGGGCTGCGGTGGTCAGTTCCCTTCCAATCAGCTCTTGAAGACGCGGGATGCTGAGAGAACCATGACCAGCGATGATCTCATACGCCTTGATTGCCAGAGGAGATATTCTCACGCCCTGACCGTTGGTAGCCGGCGTCGCCTTCGGATTCCGATCCCCCAACAAGGTGTAGAAAAATGGAAAAAGCCGTGCAGAAGCCAGCAGCGTGATATCCCCAGTAAGGTTCAATTGATACAGTTGGCGCTCACGCATGAGCCTGACGACAAGCTCATTGGCAGGCCCTGTTCGAGCATCGGCAAAAGCATGCTTGGCGTCTGGCAGATTTTCACTGGTGCCTGCGCAGGCGCCCAAAAATGTTGGCATCACCGATATGGCCCGGTCGGGATACATCAAGCAGAAACCCACGCCCGCGAGAAAGGTTCGAGCGTCGTCCAACGTGCGAACCGCATTCCCATCGGTTCGCCATAAAATACTCCTCTGCTGCTGAAGCTCCTGCTCGATCATGAATTTCGTAACATCCTGACTGACGTTTTCATCCCACCTTCACAATACACTATTCCAATCACACACGGTAAATTCCAAGGCCAGGGCCATCGCATGAAACTTTATTGCGCCCGGTTGACGTGGCCCTGACCCTCGTTTTCGACAATCTCTCCCTGTCATACATCTTTTGTCGTGCGGCTTTTCTTCAACGGAAAAGCCGCGTCAAAAAAATTAAATGCGCCAGCTTTATTCATCACACGAGTGTAAAAAGCGGCTGTTGTACCTACCCGGAATGTCGAAAACCCACCCTTTGCTCCGAGCGCAAAAAACCAAGAGCGCGCTCTCCACAAAGGATGGGGCACCCAATCTCCCGTGAAAACTATGGGACGTTCTTTGGGACGCCCGTTGGGCCGTTAGGGGGCCGCAACCTGCGCAACGTGAAGGAAGAGCCTGGCATATTCTTCGACAATTTGGCGGACGTCGAATCGGTTTTGCTCATTCACAGCGGGTTCAACGCGCGCCGCATGGCCCTCACAAACCGACAGCATCGCATTTGCGAGAGCATCCCGGTCGTCCGCAGCCGCGACAATCATGTTCCTGTAATCATTCTGAATCTCACGCGTGGCTCCGGGGCAATCTGTCGCAACCACCGGAGTGCCCAAAGCGAGAGCTTCCAGCAGAACATTCGGACATCCTTCATAGCGGGAGGGATGAACAAGAACGTCGGCATACTTGATATAGGTCCACGGATTCTGCTGAAAGCCTGCGAAACGCACGCGATCTCCCAGCCCGAGACTCGTTGCCTGCTGCGCCAGATCGGCGGCAAGCGGCCCCCGACCTAAGATGGTCAGATAGGCACTCGGAAAGCGGGCGAGAATTGCGGGCATCGCTGCAATCAAAATATCAAAACCCTTTTCCCAACCAAGCCGGCCCACTGCCACGAGTCGAGGACCGGCCTCAGAATAAGGATTCTCACAGGCTGCCGCGCCTCGGACGCGTTCGGTATCCACCGGGTTATAAATACGAACCAATTTGCTGGCCGGTAGGCCGAAGCACTCGACCATATTCTTGACCATCGAATCGGAAAGACAGATGATCGAATCGGCTCTTCGATACAGGCGCGGATACAGCCATTCCCAAACAGCCGGATGCCTCTCACGCTTTAAAGAGGAACTAGCAATCGAGCTTTCCCGAATCAACAGCTTCGTACCAGCCGGCAAGAACGGCTTGACCGACATCAGCGTGAGATTCATGTTGGCGAGGGTCGAAACAACGATCTTGGGCCGGACATCACGTATCACTCTTACAATGCTTAGCAGTCCGTACCGGGCTCTTGCGACTTGAAGATCGTGAATCGTGACATCGGCAGGGATTTCCTTTATGTAATCCCCTTTGGCCTGCAGGACCGCCAAATGAAGCTCGAAACAAGAGCGGTCCAGATGCCGCAGCAAGGTAGAAAACACCCTCTCCGCGCCCCCTCCGTCGAGTGCCGGCGCAAGAAACATGACTCTCAGGCGCGGGTTCATGCGCCTACCGGGTGGGAATGCGGAATCCGCATACGATTCGACATTACGGCGGGAATGAAGCTAAGGGGCCGATTCCGGTTCTTGGATGCGTCTACCATGTCTTCGGCGGAAAAGCCGCTTCGTTGATCTTGACTCCAGGGCAATCGCGCGAAAATTTTTGGAGGCAAGCCTGGGTAGAAAACACCGAGTGTAGTACCTTGGAGCACAAATGAGAACAAAGCTCTCATTTATGCTCCAAGACATGAATTTTATTGAGCGCACTTAACGTGGCCCTAAAGGGCCACTCTTCCACAGCTGCGCCAGCTTCATCGCCAGCCCGATTGTCGAGGAGCCGAAAGAACACGCGAGCCGTGAGATAAATTTTCGACTTGACGCGAACGATCAAAATTTCTTTCATACGGTTGCCCTGATCTTGACTCCCACTTACACCCTATGCTGAAAACGCTTTAGGCGGCACCCAAGCACAAAGCTTTCGTAGACAATTCCATCGCTGCCCCTTGTATATATGTGAAAAATAGGGCAACTTCAAGAGGCCGTCAGCGATGCCAGCGATCATCGATCTGTCGATCTAGCGATCGAATCGATCCATGGCCGCTATATTGTTGAGCAGGCCCCACGATGCGACTCACTTTAGTTATCTCCACGTTGAACAGAGGCGGAGCCGAAAGGGTCATGTCGATTTTGGCCAGTGCCTGGGCAGAAGAGGGCAAGGCCGTCACGATTCTTACCTTGGATCATGAAACGCAGCCGGCATACGCATTGCATCACTCCGTGAAGCTCACGCGATTGGGCTTGGCAACAACCTCACTCAATTTGTTCGAGGCTGCGACTCGAAATGTTTTGCGATTGCGAGCCCTTCGTAAAGCAATACGGGAATCCGGTCCCGATCTTGTGCTTAGTTTTATGGATTCTACGAATGTTCTCACGCTGCTCGCGACGAGAGGCTTGGGAAAGCCCATTATTGTCTCAGAGCGGACCGATCCATTGAATTATGACATTGGGCCAATTTGGAGCACCCTGCGAAGGTGGACCTATGGGAGAGCAAGTGCGCTGGTTTGCCAAACCGATACGGTGGTACAGCGCTTTCGGGGAATTACCAAGACAAAAGGAACTGCGATCCCCAATCCAGTTGTCTTGTCTCAAACGGCATTCAGTCATAACGATTCCAGTTCACCCTCCCCCGCAAAGAAGACTTTGATCACCATGGGAAGGCTTATTCCAGAAAAGGGGTTCGACCTTCTTTTGGAGTCCTTCGCAAAAATCGCGGATCGCCACCTTGACTGGTCGCTCAAGATCCTGGGTGGAGGACCTCTCCAAGCCGATTTGAAATCTCAAGCCTCCGCCTTGGGGCTGGATGGAAGAGTCCAATTCCTGGGTGAAGTCCAGAATCCCTTCCCGTTTCTCCAGAGCGCAGATTTGTTCGTGCTTTGTTCAAGGCTAGAGGGCTTTTCTAATGCTCTCTGTGAAGCGATGGCGTGCGGATTGCCCGCAATCTCCTTCGATTGCCCATCTGGCCCCAGCGACATTATTCGCGATGGTGTTGACGGAGTCTTAGTGGCCCCGGGCGATGTTCATGCTATGGCCGCTGCTTTGGATCGCCTGATGGGCGACGCTCAGGAACGGCGTAGGTTGGCCGCACGGGCTCCCGAGGTACTGAAGCGATTCAGCTTGGAGAAGGTGCTATCTCTGTGGGAGAACCTCTTTAAGCACGTGTTGCGAGAGCAATTCGCTAAGTGAGCAAAACGGCCAAGCAAAATTGGAAAGGACAATGAAAGAAAGGCGCAACGAAACGTTCTCGTTGCGCCTTCTTGGTTTTTAATGGGTCGATTCCTTAGTCGCCGAACACTTCTTCTCTTTCGGTTTCTTTCTTGGTTTCGGCTGCAGGGCTGTTGGCCGGAGCGATCGAAGTGAGCGGAATGAATCCGCCTTCGGGCTGAGGCTCTTTCAGAACATGCTGGCGATACAGCTTTTCCATGCGCGCATTCTCGGCGTCGTTCTTGAGTTTCTCATCGCGCGCACGCAGCTTCTCTTCCCGTGCAGTCTTGGCGATGCCCAATTCATCGAGCGTGGTGTTGCGGCCCGCGTGGACATGCTGCTCGTTCAGACGGAGTTTGTTCTCCCCCTCAGCCAGGCCCACCTTCTTGCCACCCGCGAAGATTTCGTGGCGGCCATGCTCTTCATACCACTTGGTAAGCGTGGCGGTCATGTGCATCTTCTCGATGATGTTCCGCCATCCCACGCCGGTGTTGTACGCGCAGAAGCTGATTTCGCCTTCCTGCGTAGCGTAAGGAATGATGCATTGCTCCGTGCGGCGGAAGTCGTAGTTGTACAGGTCCTGGAACCACATGCCGGCGATGAAGAGGAAGTTCCAGCGATCGGCGCGGCGACGCTCAATATCCTCCAAGGTGCGCTCACCGGAGACGCTGCCGTACCGCTTATCGGCGGACTTGGTCGCGCCAAACGTCTTGTCGAACTTTTTCAACAGGTCGACGAGGCGGAAGTGAGTGGGAGCCTGGAAGGGATCATAGTTGCGCATCACCGCCAGAGCCATGCCCACCACGGAGAGGAATCGACCGCGGCCGGCGTCGTTGACTCGGGCAACGTCTCTCGCCAGGCGGTCGCCTTGCAAGAAGGCGGTCACGGGAACCGCTTCCTTCGTATGTTTGTCGATCATCACGGCCATGCCTACGCCGCAGTTTGGATGGCATCCGCAGCTCGCCTGGCCCCATTCCGCGCTGGGTCCATGTACCAAGTCGGCCCAATCGGAGAAGGTAGACATAAACGAGATCGGGAACCAGTCGCGTGCAGGTTCGCCCAGACCGGTCTGGCTCTTCACATCGTGCGCAAGGTGGCTCAAGGTATAGCGCTGGGCCACGCGGCGTTCGTCGGTGATCTCTTCGTCACGACCGGTAAACGAAACCGGCTGGAAGCTCAGGAAGCTGATGGTCTTGGGATTGTCGAGCGCGAACTGGATGATGCGGCCCACCTGCTCGTTGTTGATGCCGTTGACGATGGTGGTAACCGGAACAATGTCCACACCGGCTTCATGCAGGTTGTGGATGGCCCGTAGCTTCACATCGAACAGATTTCCTACCTGGCGATGGGCGTTGGCAGCATTGCCGATGCCATCGAACTGCAGATAGGCAAAGCGCAGGCCAGCTTCCGCCGCTTGCCGGCAGAATTCGGGCGACTTGGCAAACTCGATTCCGTTGGTGGCTGCCTGCACGGAGTTGTAACCAACCTTGCGGGCATAGCGCACGGCGTCGAGGAAGTATGGCGAAAGCGTCGGCTCTCCGCCGGAGAATTGCACAGACATCTGGCGGCGCGGCTTGATGGAGATGGCATTATCGAGCAGCGTCTTGATCTCTTCCCAAGTCAGCTCGTGGACGAAACCAACCTGGTTGGCATCCATGAAGCAGGGATCGCACATCATGTTGCAGCGATTGGTAAGGTCAATGGTGAGCACCGTACCGCGTCCATGTTTCACCGTGCTGGTGCCGTGATGATGAAGCTTTTCATCGTTGTGGGCGCGGATATCGCGGCCGGGGAAAACCTCTTCGAGGTGGCGGAAGAAATCGGTATCGATGGCCATCACATCTTCAAAGTGGCCATGGATCGGGCAGTCCTTCTCCATCAGAATCTTGCCGTCCCGCTCCACGATCTGCGCCTTGATTTCGCCGACCTTTTCATTCATCAGAACTTCATGCGGAAGCTTGCCATCGACAATCTGTTGACGAATTTCCGGCACGCATTTGGGGCAAAGCGAATCGGTGGAACGAGGCCAGCCTAGCGGTGGCTTGGTTTTTTCCCATGATTTCAAGATGGGCTTATCAGACCATTTGGGGGTGAAAGCCGGGGCGGGCTTAATGCTGTTCAGGCGGTCAAAAACAGCCCATGTACCCTTGGCGGCCACTGTAAGGGCTTTTTCGGCATACTTGATCGGCTTATGCATCTCGGTGTTGCCTCTCCTTGCGCCCACTACGGGCGGCAGATTGCACAGGTGCAAGTCACAGGAAAATAACTCAACCTTATCCTATGCTCCGCAAGGCACGGTACTAAGCGTGTTTGCCTAAACGGCTTAAAACGGAGCTTTAACGGCACTCCCACGCATTAAACGGTGGGGCCAAAAAGACGCCGTAAAGTGTTGGATTTAAAGAAATTGCAGGAGTTTGGTACATACGGACTGCAAGCTCATTCGCAGTTCAAACCGAAAATTGAACGGATGCTAAAATCGACTCGAATGGAACAGATACGCACGGGCCTCAAGCACATTATGACCGAGTTTTTAAAGACGCAGCCTCGTGAAGAGGCCGCCGTGCTGGCTTGGCCGCTTGTATGCGGCAATCAGATTGCTGCACGGACCCGCGCTGTAAACTTCAGCGAGGGCAGGCTCACGGTTGAAGTTCCGGATACGAATTGGCGCAGCCAATTGATTGCTTTTGTACCCAACTACCTTGCGGGTTTGGCAAGCCTCTTAGGTCCTCTCGTGGAAGAGGTACATTTTCAAATCGCAAGAGAGCGTTGAACCTGCTGCCTACAATTCAGCAACAAAAAAGCACTCGCTTGGGGATCTGACCGCCACATAGCGCGGAGATTGGCATCTGCATCATGAAGGTTACTGAAAAAGACGTGACATACGTGGCTGACCTGGGAAACCTGGCGCTCACCGAGGAAGAACGCACTCACCTCGAAAAAGACCTCAACTCGATTCTGGGATACATCGACCGGCTGAACAAGCTCGACACATCGAATGTCGCGCCCATGACCCAGGTTTCCGGACGCAACGAGTCTTCAGGAATTGCAGGAACAACCGAAGGCGAGAAATTTGCCTATGCGCAGCGTGCCGATGCAGCCGGTCCCTGCCTGCCGCGAGACGCCGTCATGCGGAACGCTCCGGATTCGGACGGCAGCTTTTTCAAAGTTCCCAAGGTCATCGACAAATAACGGATCGCCCAATCTTTGTGCCTTTGGATCTTTGGACCTTGGATCTTCAGATCTTCCGACCCTTCGGAACGTTGCCGGCAATAAGAAATTACCAACAGGCCGTTATTTACAAATCGTTACCAACGGATCGTTACCAAGAGGTCTGAGGAAAACAAACTCGATGAACATCGATCAACTGACTGCCGAATCTGCGCGCGATGGAATCGCCAAACGGGAATTTACAGCGGCTGCTATCGCGGAGCAGTACTACAAGAAGATCAAATCCGAAGATGGCGAGATCCACGCCTACCTCACGCTCTGCGAAGATCGCGCGATGCAACAGGCGCGCCGCATTGACGACCTCGCCGCAAAGGGCGAAGCGCTGCCTCCCCTGGCCGGTGTGCCATTCGGCATTAAAGATGTGATGGTGACCAAAGGTGTTCGCAGCACCGCCGGCTCCAAGGTACTCGAAAACTTTATTCCGCCCTACGACTGCACGGCTGTTGCCCGGCTGGAAGCCGCCGGGGCGATCGTATTGGGAAAACTGAATTGCGATGAGTTTGCCATGGGCTCGTCGAACGAAAATTCCGCTTATGGACCGGTGCACAATCCTCGCGACAAGTCGCGCGTGCCAGGAGGCTCCAGCGGTGGCTCAGCCGCGGCGGTCGCCGCGGGAACGGCCACTGCTACCCTTGGCTCCGACACCGGTGGATCGATTCGCCAGCCTGCGGCATTCTGCGGTGTGGTTGGCCTCACACCGACTTATGGGCGAGTCTCCCGCTACGGATTGATTGCTTTTGCCTCTTCCCTCGACCACATCGGCCCTTTGACCAAAACCATAAAAGACGCGGCAATCATCTTGAAGGTGATTGCCGGGCGCGATCCGCTCGATTCAACCTCCGCCGACGTTCCTGTTCCCGACTATGAGCAGGAGTTGCAAAAGCCGATCAAGGGCCTCCGTCTTGGCGTTCCCAAGGAATATTTCGGAGATGGGTTGGATGTGGAGATTCGTTCGTCGATTGAGGGAGTGATTCAGCGTCTTGGGAAAGAGGGCTGCGAGATCAAGCCCATTTCGCTGCCGAATACTGAGTACGCCGTTCCTACTTATTATGTAATCGCAACAGCGGAGGCTTCATCGAATCTGGCGCGCTACGATGGCGTCCGCTATGGATATCGCTCAGCGCAGCCGCGTACCCTGGCGGAGATGTACCGCCGCAGCCGCGACGAGGGCTTGGGGCCCGAGGTGAAACGGCGCATTGTGCTGGGAACATATTCACTGAGTTCCGGATATTACGACGCCTACTACCTAAAGGCCCAAAAGGTTCGCACACTACTGACCAGCGACTTTGAGCAGGCATTTCGCGAAGTGGATGCCATCATCACCCCGACCACGCCTACCTCCGCATTTAAGTTGGGTGAAAAAACGGACGATCCGCTGGCCATGTACCTGGCGGATATTTACACCGTTACAGCCGACCTCGCTGGTGTGCCTGCGATCAGCGTGCCATGCGGCACTACCAGTTCAGGCTTGCCGATTGGGGTCCAGGTGCTGGGCCGCCACTTTGATGAGAGCACGGTGTTGCGGGTAGCCGGGGCTATCGAGAGCACGGCGGGCAAGATCAACTAAGCACGTTTCAAAAAGACAAAAGGCAGATTGCCGGAACCCATCTGCCTTTTGTGTTTCTGCCTTTCTGATCTAGCTTTTTGCTTTGCTAGCTACAGCCGCTGGTGCTTCCGCAGGACATGCAGCGATAGCAACTTCCGTTGCGCGTCATGATCGCGCCACAAAGATGGCAGCTTGGGGCATCGCCCATGTCCACCAGTTCTTTCATGGCATCGGCAGCGTGGTAGATGCCACGATCCGCGATACGGACCGTGGATTGCGCCTCGGTTTCAGGGCTGCTGGCAAGGCCGCCCATGGGCGGATTGGTTGCACCCATATCCATGGGACGAGGCCCCGCGTGCTGTGGGCCCGATTGCTCCGGCACAGACGGCTGCGCAACACCCTTCAGGTTTTCAAAGCCGGGCAATGGATACTGCTGGCCCGGCAGAAACCGAAGCTGAACCCAGCGGAAGATGTAATCCATGATGGACTTGGCATGACCGATTTCCGGGTTGCCGGTCCAGCCACTCGGCTCAAAACGAGTGTGAGCAAATTTATCGCAGAGCAGGCGCAACGGAACGCCATGCTGCAAGGCCAGAGAAATCGCAGTGGCAAACGAATCCATGAGGCCAGAGACTGTGGAACCTTCCTTCGCCATGCGAATGAAGATCTCGCCCGGCGTTCCATCTTTGTAAAGACCAACGGTGATGTAGCCTTCGTGCCCAGCGATATCGAATTTATGCGTGATGGAGTTGCGTTCACTGGGAAGGCGATGACGCAGGGCCCGTGGCGGCGTCCACTGCTGCTGTTCCAGAGTGGGCGGAGCAGGCTCTTCCACCTTTTTGCCGCGGGCGGCAGCCTCTTCCTTATTGGAAGCGGCCATGAGCGGCTGGGCCTTTTTGGAGCCGTCACGATAGATGGCAACCGCCTTCAGCCCCATCTTCCACGACTGGATGTAGGCCTCCATGATGTCTTCCACCGAAGCCGATTCCGGCAGGTTGACCGTCTTGGAGATAGCGCCGGAGATGAACGGCTGCGCGGCAGACATCATCTTGACGTGGCCCATGTAATGAATGCTGCGGCTGCCCTTTTGCGGCTTAAAGCTGCAATCGAAGACCGGCAGATGCTCTTCACGGACGGCGGGCGCCCCTTCAATCGTGCCAGTAGCATCGATATAACTGACGATGCCGTTAATCTGATCGTTCTTATAACCGAGCTTGAATAGTGCAAGAGGCACGGTGTTGTTCACGATCTTGATCATGCCGCCGCCGACAAGCTTTTTGTACTTTACGAGCGCCAGATCCGGCTCGATGCCGGTGGTATCGCAGTCCATCATGAAGCCGATGGTTCCCGTGGGCGCAAGTACGGTTACCTGGGAGTTGCGGTAACCCGCCTTTTCACCCAGGGCCAGCGCTTCGTCCCAGCAGCTCTTGCTGCCTTCATAGAGATTGGCCGGCACATTCTCGCGCTTGATTTTATTGACCGAAGCACGGTGCATCCGGATGACATCGAGGAACGGCTCGCGGTTGATATACCAGCCAGGGCAAGCTCCTCCCGTAACCTCGCGGGCTGAAACCTGCGAGGTGGCCGGCGTGAGCGGCGCGCACTGCCCCGCCATCCGAGCGGATTGCAGATACGCCTGGCCACACATGATGGCGGTCAGGCAGGCAGCATAGTCGCGGCCCTCGTCGGAGTCATAGGGCAGGCCGCTGGCCATCAGCAGCGCGCCAAGATTCGCATAGCCTAAACCGAGCGGACGATAGTCATGCGAGTTGCGCATGATGGCCTCGGTGGGATATCCGGCGTTATCGACCAGGATTTCCTGCGCGGTAATCATGATGTCCACGGCATGGCGATATGCCGGCACATCAAAAGCTCCGTTCGCGCCTAAAAACTTCATCAGGTTGAGAGACGATAGATTACAAGCCGAGTCGTCCAAGAACATATATTCCGAGCAGGGATTGGAAGCATTGATGCGGTCCGTGTTCTTGGAGGTGTGCCAACGGTTGATGGTGGTGTCGTACTGCATGCCAGGATCGCCGCACTGCCATGTGGCTTTGGCGATCTTGCGCAGCAGCTCGCGAGCGCTATACGCCTGCACCACGCGGCGATCCTTGACCGAACGGGTGCAGAACTCTCCATCGCGCTCCACGGCCTGCATGAACTCATCGGTCACGCGGACGGAGTTGTTGGCATTCTGGAAAAAGATGGAGCTATAAGCGTCCGAATCGGGTGTGGAGCCGTCATACCCCATCTCAATCAGCGCCCAAGCCTTGGCTTCTTCCTTGGCTTTGCACTCGATGAAGTCCACGATATCCGGATGATCGACATTGAGGATGACCATCTTGGCCGCACGGCGAGTCTTGCCGCCAGACTTAATCACTCCGGCAAAGGCATCAAAACCTTTCATGAAGCTCAGGGGACCAGAGGCTTGTCCGCCGCCGGAAAGCCCTTCCGCCGATCCACGCAGGGGAGAAAGATTGGTGCCGGTGCCGCTACCCCACTTAAACAACATACCTTCGGTCTTGGCCAAGGTCAGGATGGAGTCGAGAGAGTCTTTCACCGAATTGATGAAGCATGCGGAGCACTGCGGATTACGGTAGCCGGTTGTAGAGAACTCAACCTGCCCGCGCTCCCTGATCCAATGCCAGCTCTGAGCATCAGACTTCGGCTCCAAGCGGTCACAGCCCACGTTGAACCAGACGGGCGAGTTAAAAGACGCCTTTTGCTGCAGAAGGATGTGCGCCAGTTCGTCATGAAAGGCGTCGCGATCTTCGGCTGTGGCAAAGTAGTCCTGCTCCCAGCCCCAATCGCGGATGGTCTCGGCTACACGAACGATCAACTCGCGCACTCCGCGTTCGCGCTGCGGCGTGCCCAATGACCCGTGCAAGTACTTACTGGCCACGATATTGATGGCCGTCATGGACCAATCTTTGGGAGACTCAACATCCTTCTGCTCAAAAATGGTTTGGCCCTTGGCATCGGTGATGATGGCTGTTCGCTTCTCCCACTCGACTTCGTCGTACGGAGAGACCCCACTTTTGGTGAAGTGCCGCGAGAATTTCAGTCCTGAAGTTTTCCGGGCCGATGATGTTGTTGGGCTGGTTGTTTGAGCAGAAGACGTTGTTGCAGTAAATTCGGACATTGTTTAGCTCCCGATAACCCTCAAAAAGGAGGGCGACCAGCAGCCTTCTGTTTCCTGCTATTCCATAGAACTGCGACATTCTAGACGCGGCCCTACTTGCAGGAAAATGGACAAGCCTTGCTCCTGGTCTTTCTCTTCTCCCCAGAAACAAGCAGCCAATTCTTTAACGCTGCTGGTACGTTTTCAATTTTTGGACGTGCTCTATTACAGGTCAAAGACCCGGAAGTCTCGACCCCTCTTTATTCCAGATTCCATCTTTATGCTGTTCATGCGGCCTTGAGCGGCCGTCTTTACACTATGTTTGAATCGCCTAAGGCACGATCACTGCAGGACTGGCTCCTCACTCTATTTCTTGCGCTCCATCTTCCTATTTTTCGCATTCCTGCAAAATGCGCTGCCGCTTTCTGTTTCTCACAATTCTTATTTTCTATTGTTGCAGAAGAGCGCACCCATTGCGCTCAGGAAACAATTTTGACCACCAACTATTGGCCGACCGCCGCTCTCTCCACCATCGGTTCTTCTTCCATCACGCCGGTAACGCGGTCGACCGCGCGCTCGGCAACAGTCCGCATCTCACTGGACAATGCCGAACCATGCTCAAAAATCTGCGCCGCCACATCAAGCTGCGACGTAAGCCATTTCCGCAGTTTGGCTGCCGAAGCTATTCGGTCCTGAGGATTCTGGACGATCGCATAACGAAGGTAGCAGCGCGCATCCGCCAGACGATTCCGCCACGGACTGGAAGGCGCAAAGAGATGGCTCAGGGCGCGTGCCAAATCCTCTGCCTCATTCACCTCAAAAACCGCCAACATACGGCGGGCACCAGGAGCCGCCGGTTGTATTACTTCTTCCGCCAAGGCAAAAATGCCCGGCTGACGCGGCACCAAGAGAAGCCCGAAACTGGATTCGCACCGGAACCAACGAGACCAGTTCAACTCCATAGACATCACTCCAAAGAAAGCCACAAGTGGAAGGCATGACTCTCGCCACCGTGGGAAAAAGATCAGAGGACCCAATATTTTGTCGCCGCTTGCTTTCCGATTCCTGGAAGGCGCTCACCTCAACGCCTTTACTTACCCTGCGATCTGAATGTCCTGCCGACCTTCAGTCCGCAACAACCCTGTGAAATGCAACTTACGCCTGTATATAGTGCCTGTCAAGATTAAAACACAATATATTGTACTGCAGTAACGAGACGCACTTCACCTCCGCTAAGTTTTGATTTTTCTTAATCTTAGCCAAAGTGCCCTGATTTCATGCGAGCCATCACAGGCTCTGATACTGGTTTTCAGGAGACGAAGTGCCTGTTTTTCCGGATAATTCCGATCCTAAGCAGCGTTTTTTAGCATTACCGTGTGCCTGTTTTGCACAACTTCTGATGCGGTTTCTTCTCAACAGAAATCGTGGTAAACAGAAAACTGGAAACAGAGAACCTTTCAATAGAAAATCCGGCGGAAAAACCGCCGCAACGATCTCAAATTCCCGTTTACACCTATGCTGAAAACGCTTTCGTGGCTGGTCACTGCAGTTGAAATTGACTCTACTCGCGGGAAATCATCAGGTCAATGCCTCATCCGACTGTGCAAAGTGTGGATTCTGTGGAAAAGCCGGCCCGACCAAGCAATCATGTTGGTCTCGAGCAGGTAGCACATCAAAACTCTACTGGTTTCGGGTGCGGGTCGTGAATCGGCGACAACTCTTCTTCAAGCGGCGCCAAGGTCACCAGGAGCGTCAGCCGCGATTTGCGCGGCAACGGTTCGATAATCAGCCTCTTGCTTTGCTTGCGCATAATCGCACCCTCGCTTGGTAGAGCCCGCTTGATGGGATTTGTTTCATTGCGAATTCGGGGGCCCATTTTTCGATGAAAAGACGCTTTGAAAATTGCGCGAAAGCCGGAATCGACTTTCGCGCCTGATTTTGCGTGTGGCGGTTGTTGCCTAAGCGAGCACACCGATCTGCTTGCCAACCTTCTTCAGAATTTCGAGACCTCGTGTTAGCTGGTCCTGGGTATGAGCGGCGGACATGATGGTGCGCAGCCGCGATTTATCGGCGGCAACGACGGGATAGGTAATGCCGGGCGCAAAGACACCGGCATCGAAGAGTGCGCGGCTGAACTCCATGGTGGCGCGTCCGTCGCCGATCACGATCGGAGTAATGGGTGTTTCGCTGGCGGGGGTGTTCACACCGCCGATATTGAAACCCAAGCCTCCAAGCTCCTTCTTGAAAAAGCGCGTATTTTCCCAGAGCTTTTCAATCAACTCCGGCTCTTGCTCCAGCACCTCAAAGGCAGCAATGCAGGAGGCAGCCACCGAGGGTGGCAGCGACGTGGAAAAGAGGAACGGCCGGGCACGATGATAGAGAAAATCGATAAGATCGCGCGAGCCGCAGACATATCCCCCAACGGCTCCGATAGCTTTCGAGAGTGTGCCCACCTGAATATCCACGCGGCCATGCACATTAAAGTGATCGATGGTTCCGCGCCCGTTACGTCCCAAGACTCCGGAAGAATGAGCGTCATCGACCATCATGATTGCACCGTACTTTTCCGCCAGGTCGCATAGGGGAGGCAGGGGGCCGATATCGCCATCCATGGAAAAGACACCGTCGGTAATTACGAGCTTGTGGCCCGGCTCATTGGCAACTTCTTTGAGCAATTCTTCGGCGTGGGCGATATCGCGATGCCGAAACACTTTAATAGTGGCTTTGGATAGGCGCGCGCCGTCAATGATGCTGGCGTGATTCAGTTCGTCGGAGATGATGAAATCGCCTTTGCCTAAGATGGCCGATACGGTGCCGGCATTCGAGGCAAATCCCGAGGGGAACGAGACACAGGCCTCAACATTTTTAAAGCGCGCAATCTTCTCTTCCAACGCCATGTGTATCGACATGGTTCCCGATACAGTGCGCACAGCGCCGGCGCCCGCTCCATATTGCTGGATCGCCTTGATGGCCGCCTCTTTCAACTTGGGATGCGTCGCCAGCCCCAGATAGTTATTGGAAGCGAGATTCAAGATCCGCTTTCCATCGAGCGTGCATTCGGGAGCTTGAGCATCGCTGAGAACACGCAGCTTGCTGTGCGTGCCTTTCTGTTTCAACTCATTCATCTGATCGGCAAGATAGGCAAGCTGGGGGCGGGTAGCGGCGGTCACCATAGGATCATCCTTCCTTATCAGCAATTAGCAATTAGCGTTCAGCAATCAGCAAAATGATGGTTGGAGATACATCTTCGGCGCCAAATCAATTTGTACGGCCTTGTTTGAAGGCTAATGTGCCACACTTCTGGCGCTCGTCACGTTTCTTCTTTTCTTCGTTTCTTCCGTCGCTCTGACGACTTCGCTCATTTTACTCGACGGTATTCACTGCTGCTCCCGAGCAGCTACGGCGCGATCAGAGTATCGGCCTTACAAGCTTACCGACGAGCAAATTTTATTTTGACGGGAAAAACCCAGCAAGCCGTTTCCTGCCTTCATCCATGAGTGACACTTACGATTACGATAAAGATGCTTTCGGCAGGCCGTTCGGGTAGAGCAAGATCTTGCTGGCTTCGCCGGTTTTCAGCCTGTCCATACCTTTGCCGAAATCGGCCATAGGCATGCGATCGGTAATCACGGGAGACAGATCGAGTTTGCCCGCCTTCAAGAGCGCGGTCATCTGATACCAGGTCTTATACATCAACCGTCCATTGATTCCCTGCACTACAGCGCCCTTGAAAATAACATCGTCGGCCAGATCGAGTTCCATTGGTTTTGAAGGAATTCCCAACAGCGAAACACGCCCGCCAAGCCGCAGGATTTTGAATCCCTGACGGATGGCATCGGGGTGGCCGGACATTTCCAGCACTACATCTACGCCCAACCCGCCAGTGGCTTCCATGACCGTATCGAACACGTTGTCTCTTACCGGATGCAGGGCGAAATCGGCCTTCATCTTTTCCGCCAGTCCGCGGCGGTGATCATTGATCTCAAGGGCAAAGATAGTCGCGGCTCCGCAGGCGCGGGCGACCGCGATGGAAAACAGCCCAATCGGCCCGCAGCCGATAACTGCTACGGTTTGCGCCGCTATTTCTCCGGCGAGCACCGTGTGAACCGCATTTCCCAAAGGGTCGAGCACACTCGCATAATCGGCAGGTATGGCAGGATCGATCTTCCAAATGTTGGATTCGGGGATTTTTACGAATTCGGCAAACGCTCCATCCGCATCGACACCGATGATCTTTACATAGCGGCAGATGTGTCCCTGGCCGATGCGGCACTGGTAGCACTTTCCGCAATTGACATGCATCTCGGCGGAGACAAAATCCCCTTCCTTCACCGCAGTGACATTTTTTCCGGTTGCGACTACATGTCCGCAAAACTCATGCCCAGGGATGAGCGGCGGTTTGATGCGATGCTGGGCCCATTGATCCCAGTTGTAGATATGAAGATCGGTTCCGCAAACGGAAGCGACGGAGACTCGAACAAGAACGTCGGCGGCCCCAATCGTTGGGCGCGGCATCTGGCGTACATCTGCACCCGGCGCCGGTTCAGGCTTGACGACGGCGAGCATTGTTTCAGACATCAGGGGTTCCTATCGCACGAAAAGCTTCAACGGCCAAACTTTTCATTGTAGCATCAGCCAACGGGATCTATTGATTCGGAATAGACAGCCTGCCTCTAGTACTCGTCGTTGGAATGCACTCGACGTCATGCATCAGTTATGCACTCGCTTCGCATGCACTTGCTCCTACAGGCTTCGTCATTAAATTTCCAGGATGGGAATTTCCGGCATGGGGATTTCTGAGTTGCGCCGGTTTCGGCTTCTGGCAGATAATCTAATTAACCGGTTAGTTAAATCATGCACTCCATCTCCAAAGCCGGAAGAACCGGCTCCCGGGGCGAGCCTGAGAAGACGCGGGCAGCCATCTTGAAAGCCGCACTTCTGGAATTTTCGAATGAAGGAGTAGCGGGGGCGCGCACCGATGAGATTGCCCGCACGGCTGGAGTCAACAAGGCTCTCCTTTATTACTACTTTAAAGACAAAGAAGGTCTCTATTCGGCGGTGCTCGAACAGGTTTTTACCGGCCTGCTCTCGCTGACCAAAGAGGTGCTGGACCGAGACGACCTGGCGCCCGCCGAAAAACTCATCCTCTACGTGGAAACGCATTTCAATTACATTGCCCATTCGCCGATGTTCCCACGACTCATGCAGCGCGAATTCATGCGAGCCGCCGACCGCAATGAGATCTCGGAGGTCAACCGCATCGTGGAACATTATGCGCGTCCTTTTTACGAGAAGATGATGGGCTTAATTGCGGAGGGCATCCGGACAGGCGATTTCCGCAAGGTCGATCCAGCGCAAACAGTGACATCTATCTTTGGTACGATTATTTTTTACTTCATCAGCATTCCCAGCCAGCGATTCACAGGTGCGGGAGATCCATTTTCCGCAGAGAGAATCGCCGCACGGCGCGCGGCGGTGCTGGATTTTATCTCCGCTGGAATTTTTGCGCCCTCCAGTTCACATCGAGGAAAACGCAGGTGAGTCCGAGAAACAGATTTTTTGTGCTCCTGGGGATACTTCTGGCGGGAGCAACGGCCTATTACTTCTTCACTACCGATCGCACCAGCGATCTTATTCTCGTGGGTACAGTCGACGCGAACCAGATCGTAGTAAGCCCCAAGATGATGGGGAAAATCGAGCGCCTGGCAGTGGATGAAGGCGACCAAGTTAAATCCGGAGACACCATTGCGGTTCTCGACTCTAAAGAACTGAATGCGGACCAGCAAGCCGCCCATGCGCTCTTGGTTAGTCTTCGCTCCCAGGTGGCTCAGACCCGTGCGACCGAAGAACAGACAAAAGGCGAGACGACCAGCGGCGTAGCCAATGCGCAGGCACGATTGAGCGCGGCCCGCGCAGCGCAGGCACAGGCACTGGCGGATTTACAGCGGGTGCAGTCGGACTCAAAACGCGCCATAGCACTGGCGGAACAAGGCGTGGTCTCCGAACAACAATCGGTGCAGGCAGACGCTCAACTCAAAGCCCAGCAGGCCGTTGTACGTTCGGCCGAAGATCAAATAAAAGCAGCCCAAGCCGATCTGGACACTGCCCAGGCGCATACGCACATGGCTAACGCCGCAGAGAAAACCGTAGCGGCTACACAGGCCCAAGCCCTCAATGCCCAGGCTCAGCTTGAAGCGGCCGAGACCAGAATGGGCTATTCCAAGGTGTTTGCGCCAGTCAACGGCATCGTTACGGTGCGCGCAGCCCGTGAGGGCGAAGTGGTAACCATCGGCCAGCCCATCGCCATCATCACCGACTTGAGCCTGACATGGATCAGGGCTGCCATCCCAGAGACCCAATCTCTGCACATTGCCATTGGCGATGCGCTTTCGGTAAGACTACCCTCGGGAGAGATTATTCCCGGCAAGGTGATTTACAAAGCGCCGGAAGCCGAGTTCGCCACGCAGCGCGACGTAAGCCGCCGCAAGCGCGACATCAAGGCAATTGTGCTGAAGGTGGCGGTCGACAACAGTAAAAAAACCCTGGTTCCGGGAATGACAGCGGAGGTTCTCGTCCCTAACGCCAAAGTTGAGGGATCGTAAATGGCGGGTGGGGTAGCCTCGACCAATCAGGCCATCCGCGTGGTGGACATTATAAAGCGGTACGGGGCCTTCACTGCCGTGGATGGCGTCTCGTTCAATGTGGGCGAAGGCGAGATCTTCGGACTTCTTGGCCCGAACGGCGCGGGAAAATCAACGCTCATCCGCATGATGACGACACTGCTGGAGGTGACGAGCGGAACGGCATTCATCGACGGCTACGATGTGCGCAAGGATCCCAACAAGGCGCGCCTTCGCATTGGGGTTATCCCACAGGCCATGACCAGCGATGGCGATTTGAGCGTGTGGGAGAATCTCAGCATCTATTCCAAGCTCTATGGAATCCCCGCGGCCGACCGGGAAAAATCGATCGACGAATTGCTGGAACTCGTGGACCTGACGCAATGGCGTAACTCACCGGCCCGCAACCTTTCCGGCGGCATGCGCCGCCGCCTGGAGATTGCGCGCGGTCTGGTGCATCGACCCAATATCTTCTTTCTGGACGAGCCGACGACCGGACTCGATCCCGTTTCGCGCGTGGCGGTGTGGGAGATGATTACCAACATTCAGCAGAAGCGGAACCTCACCGTCCTGATTACCACGCACTACATGGATGAAGCCGACCGGCTCTGCGACCGGATCGCCATTGTGGACCACGGCAAGCTGGTGGCACTCGATACCCCCAGGGCCCTGAAAGACAGCATTCCCGGCTCCACGGTGATCGAAGCGCAGTTCCTCAATGCGCCGCCGGAGTGGGCAAGGAACCTGGAGGAACTTGCCGGTGTCAATAAGGTGCAGCCGGAGGGCAATCACATGTACCGGATTCTGACCAACGACGGCTCGCGCACGACGACTGCCCTGGTGGAGACCGCCATCCGCTTGAATGTGGTGGTGAAGACACTGACCGTACAGAGCACCACCCTGGACGACGTTTTTGTGCACTACACGGGAAGGCAGCTGCGCGATCAGGTTGTGGATGCTCCCCTGTACACCTCTCCGGTGAAGTGGGAGTAACCATGGCGGGATTTTTCAAGAGCGCTCGCATGATGGCCATTGTGG
>Ga0070734_10000186_pt1 | contig 167815 bp, 107 predicted proteins | sample Coa_R1_8_FD_66444 | JGI IMG/M metagenome (GOLD analysis project Ga0070734, IMG submission 66444) | Surface soil microbial communities from Centralia Pennsylvania, which are recovering from an underground coalmine fire - Coalmine... | ecosystem: Environmental > Terrestrial > Soil >... | reverse complement strand
GTGGCGCGGACACTCCTGTCCGCAGCGTCGACACTCCTGTCGACGCTTTTCGGGCGTCTACCAATTCTGCTGTTCCAGATGTGCCGAAGAGCATCGCCGTCCGAAAAAGTCTCGACAAGAGTGTCGAGATGGCAAACAGGGTGTTTACGCCACAGCTGTCCGCAGGAGTTCGTACGCGTGTCGATAGACGGGCGCGCAAACCTCAGGCGATGTGTGCGCCGCGCGTTCCTACGTATACCGAATAAATCGATTGGACGGGCGTACATGAACGCTCGAAAGGATCATTTCGGTGTCGCCCGACCACACCGTAGATATGTGCATGCAGATCAAGACGGAGAGCCGGATTCGCCATCTGCCGGTACTTGATGCGCGCAGCAGTTAGAGATGTGGCGCGGACACTCCTGTCCGCAGCGTCGACACTCCTGCCGACGCTTTTCGGGCGTCTACCAATTCTCCAGTTCGAGATGTGCGGAAGAGCATCGCTGTCCGAAAAGTCTCGACAAGAGTGTCGAGACGGCAAACAACAGTGTTTGCGCCACAGCTGTCCGCAGGAGTTTCGTACGCGTGTCGACAGACGGGCGCGCAAACCTCAGGCGATGTGGGCGCCGCGCGTCCCTACGTATACCGAATAAATCGATTGGCTGGCGCACATGAACAGGCGATTGCGGTGCGCCCCGCCGAAGCAGACATTCGCGCAAATCTCCGGCAGGAGAATCATCCCGATGCGCTCCCCGCCTGGTGCGAAGATGTGTACACCATCGTATCCCGCGCCGACCCATCCCGCGCCCGTCCAGATGTTGCCGTCGATATCCGCGCGGATGCCGTCGGCCAAACCCGAGCCCTTGCCTTTGATCTCCATCGAAATGAACTGGCGCCCATTTTTCAGGCTCTTCGCGTCGGCGACGTCAAACACCTGGATGATGTTGGGGGCCTGGGGATAATGCGTGGAACCCGTGTCGCAGATGTATAACTTCTTGTAGTCGGGTGAAAAACACAAGCCGTTCGGTTTGAACATTTCGTTGGTGACCATCTCCATCTTGGCCGTCTTCGGATCGATGCGGTACACCGCCTCCTTGATTTCGAGTGGAGCTTTGGTGCCTTCGTATTCGCCCAGGATGCCGTAGCCGGGATCGGTGAACCAGATGCCGCCATCGGGGTGCACCACGATATCGTTGGGTGCGTTGAGCGGCTTGCCCTGCCACTTGTCCGCCAGCACCGTCACTTCGCCGTTGGGCTCCTGCCGCACCACACGGCGCGTGACATGCTCGCACGTAAGCTGGCGCCCTTCGTAATCGAAGGTATTGCCGTTGCTGTAATTGGAGGGCTTCCGAAGGACACTCACGTGGCCGTCTTCTTCGAGCCAGCGGAGCTGCCGGTTGTTGGGGATGTCGCTACAGACCAGATATCCGCCCGCGCCACTCCACGCCGGCCCTTCGGCCCAGAGCGCCCCGGTGTAGAGCCGCTGGATGGTTGTGTTTCCGATTTTGTACTTCGCGAAACGCGGATCCAGTACCTGAACATCGGGATCGGGGTAGTGGATCGGCTCCTTGCCGCTCCAGTCGCGCTGGGTCTGCGCCAATGCGGGCAGACTCGCGCCGGCAGTTGCCAACTTCAAAAACGATCTGCGGTGTAATGCGCTCACGCTGGCTCCTTGCGCCTGACGGGCAGGCAGTTCCGCAGTATACATCGGAACCCGGGGTCAGTACATCATCCAGCCTGCATCCACGTTCAGACACTGGCCGGTCACGCCGTCGCTCAGTTCCGACGACAGAAAGAGGCAGACTCGCGCGACGTCCAGCGGCATCAGCCTTCGCTTCAAACTCTGGCTCGCAACGAAGGCCTCCGCCTGCTCGGCGGAAACGAAGCGCGCCTCAGACTCGGTCTTGATCGCACCCGGCGTGATGCAGTTGATATGGACGTTGTGCTCGCCCATTTCGCGGGCCAGGGACCGCGTGAGCCCGATCACGCCTCCCTTCGACGTCACATAGTGGCTCATGTTCGCCATACCCAAATGGAAGGTGACCGAAGAGATGTTTACCACCTTGCCCGAACCCCGCGCCACCATTTGCGGAAGCACCGCCTGCAGGCAATGGAACATGCTCTTCACGTTGACCGCCTGCATCTCGTCCCACTGCTCTTCGGTCATTCCCAGAAAGGACTGGCGCGGATAGATGCCGGCATTGTTGATCAGGATGTCGATCTGTCCGAAATGGTGGAGAGCGCCCTCCACTGCCGGAGCGATCTCGCTGGCACGGCGCACATCGCCCGCATAAGCGCTTGCCCATCCCCCCGAAGAGCGAATCGATTCGGCGACGACCTCGTTACGCGCGGAATCGTGGTCCAGCAGAAATACACGAGCGCCCTCGGCGGCGAACAGGCGGGCGACGGACTCGCCAATTCCCGTCGCGGCGCCAGTGACCAGGGCGATCTTCGAGTCGAGCAGCATGGGTCTCTCTCCGTCTTTGCATGATAGCGAATGTCGATCAGGTCACCGGCCTGCTTTGGGCAGGTCACTGATTTGCTTTGGGCAATCTTGAAACTACTGTGCAGACTTGGTTCGCGCTCAAAAGCGTCGAGAAGAGTCTCGACGCGGCAAACAGAAGCGTTTGCGCCACATCTTCCGATCAATAGCGAAATAACCAGCGGGCCTTCTCGATGACCTTCTCGGTGTTTGGCAGAAATGCGTCCTCGAGCGGTGCACTGTACGGAATGGGAGTGTCGGGAGCGGTCACGCGTACGATGGGCCCGTCCAGATATTCGAAGACGGTCTCAGTGATGGTCGCGGCTAACTCGCCAGCCATGCCGCCCGTCATCGTGTCCTCGTGCAGCAATAGCGCTTTGGAGGTCTTGCGGACGCTTTCGCAGACAGTTTCGCGATCGAGCGGGAGCAGCGTGCGCAGGTCCACCACCTCGATCGAAGCGCCTTCCGCTTCCAGTTTCTCCGCAGCCTCCAGAGCCACCCAGACCATCGCGCCATAGGTGATGATGCTCAAGTCTGTGCCTTCGCGGACGACTTTCGCCTTGCCGATCGGCACCGTGAACTCCTCGTCCGGAAGATCTTCCTTAATCTTGCGGTAGAGGCCCTTGTGCTCGAAGAACAGCACGGGGTCGTTATCGCGGATGGCCGACTTAATCAGGCCTTTGGCATCGTACGCCGTGGCGGGGCAGACCACCTTCAAACCGGGCGTCCGCACAAACCACATCTCGGGATTCTGGGAATGGAACGGGCCGCCGTGAATTCCGCCGCCAGAAGGCGCGCGGATCACGATGGGCACGGGCGCATCCCAACGGTAACGGCTCTTGGCGGCGAAGTTCACGATCTGATCGAAGCCGCAGGAGATGAAATCGGCGAACTGCATTTCGGCGACAGGACGCAGTCCCATATACGATGCGCCGATGGCCGCACCGACGATGGCCTCTTCGGAGATCGGGGTATCCACCACCCGGCGCTCTCCGAACTTTTCGATGAAGCCGGCAGTTACTTTGAACGCGCCGCCATACACGCCGATGTCTTCGCCCAGCAGAAAGACATTGGGATCGCGCTCCATCTCTTCCCAAAGACCTTCACGGATTGCTTCCAGGTAGGTGATCGTCGCCATGGGCTAGTGGCTTTCGTAAACGTCGTCGAGCAGGCTCGCGGGATCGGGAAACGGGCTCTTCTCCGCCCAAGCCACCGCCTCGTCCACTTCCTGCAGAATTGACGCGCGAAGGTCGTCAAGAGCCGACTGATCGGCCCACCCTTCGCCAAGCATCTTGTCCTGGAGGCGGATGATCGGGTCGAGTTTGCCCCACTCGTCGAACAGATCTTTGGGGACGTAATGGGCGGGATCGTGCGCCGAGTGTCCGGTCATGCGGAAGGTCTTGCACTCGATCATGTAGGGACCGGCGCCGGAACGGGCATGCGCCAGCGCGCGCTGTGTAGCGGCGTGCACCGCGAGCACATCGTTCCCATCCACCATCTCCGCGGGCATATTGTATGCGGAGCCGCGATCGGCCACGTTGGCGCAAGCCATCTGCGCATTCAGAGGAGTCGAGTAGGCGTACTGGTTGTTATTGCAGATGAAGATCACCGGCAGTTTCTGGACGGTGGCGAAGTTCACGCCCTCATGCCAGGTGCCGCGGCTGGTAGCGCCGTCGCCGAAATAGCTGAAAGCGACACCGTTCTTGCCCTGATACCGCAACGCCATGGCTGCTCCGGCGGCTACGGGGACGGTGGCGGCCAGTGCACTGATGATCGAAACCAGGCCTAATCTCAGGTCGCCCATGTGCATGTTGCCCTCGCGCCCGCGCGTCAGGCCATCTACGCGGCCCATGTACTGGGCAAAGATGCGGCGCACCGGAACGCCCCGAATCAGCAGCACTGCCATATCGCGGTGGGAGGGCAACAGGACATCGTCCGGCGTGGCTAACAGCGCGGTACCCACGGGAATGGCCTCTTGCCCACGTCCCACATAAACGCCCCCCAGGATTTTCCCTTGGCGGTAGAGTTTACGCTCGATGCGATCTTCGATTTCCCGCATCAGGGACATGTAATACAAGGATTTGTGGGCCAGCTCGGCACGTTCTCCGAGCTGGCCGTTAAGGTGCGAACTGATAGCGTGTACCGCGCTCATAGGAACCCCTCGCCAGTGTTACAAGCGGTAGTATAACGCCTTTTAGTATCGCCAGCTTTTAACATCGGCGCCCGGCGGCGCGGTCTTCAGCATCCACTCCATCATCTGCGGCATGAGGCGCTGGTGGAGGGTCCCGGAGGACTCGGGACCTGGAGGCCCACCGGAATATCCATGCCCCGCGCCTGCGCCGTATTCGAAGTTGCCGCCGTAATACGGCCCCTTGCCGGGGTCCTTGGTGGACTCCAGGAACTTCTCGGTAAGCCGCACCGCGCGATCGAGGTAGAAATTGTCGCTGTCGCCCACCGCAAAGTGGAGCTTGCCAATGAGCTTCGGCCCCAGCGTCTTCCAGTCGCGCTGCATGATGTAGTCGAGGTCGTAGTGCTCTTTCCAGTAGTCGGCTACTTTGCGATGGATGAGGCCGGTGCGCGGATCGAGAATCAGATCGGGATAGCCGTCTTCGCCCACCGGACTGTAGACGGCTTGCCAGATATCGAACTGCTCGCCGGAGCGACCGCGCGTGCCGAGCACCAGTTCGAACCGGATGGCGTCCTCCATGACGGAAGTGATGCGGCCATCGGTCTCGCGCTGCATCGGCACGGGCACCTGCTTCCATGCGCTGTTGGCGTAGAAGGCGTTCTTGTCCTCGTAGAGATTGACCAGCGAGTAGGCGCGGAAATCGATCGGGTCGGGGCAGGCTACCCACGTGCCGTTATAAAAGTCGGGATTGAAGACTTGCTGGGCGAGCGCCTCCCATCCGCCTGTCGAACCGCCGTACAGCACGCGCGCCCAGGGCTCGCCGATGCCGCGGAACTTCTTCTCAACGTAGGGGTAGAGTTCCTGCACCAGGGCATCGCCATACGGGCCGAGATTCGCCGAGTTCACCGCATATGAATCGTCGTAGAAAGGATTGGCATCCTGCGTGGTGACGATGATCATGTGCGGCAGCCGCCCGCTGCTCCAATCCTGGTAAAGCTTGTAGGCATAATCGATTCCTCCGCGTCCGCCGCCTCGGCCGCCACGACCGCCAGCGGCTGCTGGTTCCGTGCGGAAGCCATTGAAGGTCGCGGCAAAATGCCCTTGCCGATACATCACCGGATAGTGGGCATCGGGATGTTCGTCGAAGCCTTCGGGCAACAGCACTACGGCGCCCAGATACATCGGCCGACCCCAGAAATCGCTCAGCAGCTTGCTCTGTATTTTGACGTGTTTGATGTATTTCGAGTCCTTGGGCGGCTCGATCGGAGGAATGGTCTTATTGAGTTCGATGCGGATCGAACTGCTTTTGGCTGGATCGACGGTGATCTTCTGCGGCACGCTGTAGAGGTTGCCGGGCTTGCGATTCCAGTGCTGGCCTTCTCCCTGATCCATCGGGAGTTTGAGGGTTCGGCCGTCGGCGCGGTGAAATGTCTCGTAGATGTTCAGCACCGCCTGCACCGTGTACTCGCCCGCCGGAACGCGATCGAGGGATTCTCGCGGATAGCCGAGGGTTGCGCCATCGATGGTGACCGATCGGGCGCCATCGACGTCGGCACCGAACATCTGTTGGGTGCTCAAACCCTCACTGATCTGATTGCGCGGCTCCCCCTGCGGATTGGAGGAAATGATCAGGACGACATGGCCGTCCAGGGGCTTTTCCCAGGAGATTTCAAAGCGAAGAGGAGACCGGCTTTGGGCCGTCAAACAGGCAACGGACAGGAGGAGGGACGCCAGAACACGCATCTTTGCAGTCTACAGCAACGGCAACAGGCTCTTGCGCACGGTTTCCTCGACAATTCGCGTGCCCTCGGCGTTGGGGTGGAGCCCATCCTTTTGCATGAGCTGCGAATTGCCTCCCACACCGGCCAGGAGGAACGGAATCATCGGGGTCTTGTATTTCGCCGCCAGGTCGCGGTACATCTTGTCGAACTGCTGAATGTAAGTGGGCCCGTAGTTCGGCGGCAGCGTAATGCCCGCCAGCACGACTTTGGCCCCGGCCTTCTGCAGCGCCTCAATCATCTGCGAGAGGTTCGCTTCCGTGCCCGCCACGGGCTGCCCGCGAAGCCCATCGTTCGCGCCCAGCTCCAACAGCACGATTGCGGGCTTTTCGCCCAACACCAGCGACAGGCGCTCCATGCCATCCTGGGTCGTGTCTCCGCTCACTCCCATGTTGACGACGCGATGGTGGTATCCGCGTGCATCCAAGTCCTTCTGCAGCAGATCGGGGAAGCTCTGTCCGGGGTCCAGTCCCTGTCCTGCGGTGAGGCTATCGCCGAAACAGACGATCACTGGGCGGTTGTCGGCTGCGGCAGCCGGACTCTTCGGAGCCGCATCGGCGGGCGCCCTCGAGGCCTGTGAAGGTTGTGGCCGCTCTTCGCTGTGCTGGCAGCTCACCAGCGAGCAACCACACCACACGGCGCTGGCGACGATCCAAAATTTACCCATCTGAATGCCATAATAAAGGTTTGATCCAGGTTCGCGCGCTTACCAAGTCCATCGATACCGGCACCCACCGGGTGGATATTCTCAAAGGCATCGATTTGGAAATCCCGAAAGGGCAATTTGCGGCCATCATGGGCCCTTCGGGTAGCGGTAAGAGCACACTTCTTGGCCTGCTCGCAGGTCTCGACTCTCCGACTAGCGGACAGGTTCTGCTGGACGGCGAAGACATCACGCATCTGTCGGAAGACGCCATGGCGCAACTGCGCGGCCGCAAAATCGGCTTCGTCTTTCAGTCATACCACCTCATCCCCACCCTGACAGCGGAGGAGAACGTGCTGCTGCCGATGGAATTGGCAGGGCGCAGCGGCCCCGAGAACAATGGGCGGAGTGGATGGTCGACGCGCGCCCGCGAGCTGCTCGCACGGGTGGGACTCAAAGATCGCTTCGATCACTACCCCGTACAACTCTCGGGCGGAGAGCAGCAGCGCGTGGCACTCGCACGCGCCTTTGCCTTGCGTCCGCCGATTCTGCTGGCGGATGAACCCACCGGCAATCTCGACAGCGCCACGGGACGCGTGGTTCTGGATTTGCTTCGCACCTTGAATCGCGAAGAGGGCGCGACGATGGTCCTGGTCACTCACGAGCAGTCGCTCGCCGATTCCGCCGATCGCCGCATTGTGATGCAGGACGGCCTGATCGTAAGCCAATGACCCCGCAACTCCCTTGGTCGACGGCCATTCGCATCGCCTGGCGCGAATTGCGGGCAGCGCGCACGCGCTTTTTGTTCGTCATCCTTGCCGTAGCGGTTGGGGTGGGGTCGCTCACCGGCGTCCGAGGCTTCAGCCATTCGTTCCGGCGCATGCTGCTGCGCGAGGCGCGAACCCTGATGGCCGGAGATCTCTCGGTCCGCGTGTTCTCGCTCAACACTCCGGATCAGGAGGCCACGCTCCAACAACTGGATCGCGAAGGCGTCCGCCGCACCTGGATCACGGAAACCGTGACCATGGCCTCTTCCGCAACGACGCCCGACCCGCTGCTGATCTCGGTGAAAGCCGTGGATCCAGATGCGTATCCGTTCTACGGAGTCGTGAAGCTGAATCCGCCGCAATCGTTGCGCGCTGCGCTGGACACGCGTTCCGTGGTGGTTTCCGAGGATCTGTTGATCCGGCTGAAGGTTTCGGTCGGCGATACTCTGCACATCGGAGGGCAGGACTTCCGCATCGCGGGAGTTGTCGTCTCCGAGCCCGACCGCATGACCGGCAGCCTCAACGTGGGCCCGCGAGTAATGATCACACGCGATGGACTGGCGCGGACAGGTCTGATCAGTTTGGGCAGCCGGGCGGCCGAACGAAACCTCTTCCGGCTGCCGCCCGGCATGAGCTTGAGTGCCGTTCGAGCCACCTTGAAGGAAGCTTTTCCCGAAGCGACGATCGCAGACTACAACGAGACGCATCCCATCATCACTCGCGGACTCGATCGGGCTACGACGTTTCTCAGTCTGATCGGGCTGATTGCACTGGTGATCGGAGCCATGGGCGTGGCCAGCGCGATGCACGCCCATTTGCAGCAGAAGTTGGATTCGATCGCGGTGATGAAGTGCATCGGGGCGCGCTCCGCGCAGGTGATCCGCATTTACACGGCGCAGACGCTGATGCTCGGATTGGGCGGCGGATTGTTGGGCGCGGTGTTCGGCGTGGCGGTGGCATCGGCGTTTCCGGGCATGATCGCGAAGTACTTCAGCATCGAGGCGAGCTCTGCGTGGGACGCGTGGCCAGCGGTTCAAGGACTGGCGATCTCGTGCCTGGTGACGCTACTGTTCACCTTGCCGCCCCTGCTCAGCATCCGCACGATTCGTCCCGCGGAGATTTTCCGGCGCGGTGCGGGTCCACAGCCGGCGCAATCGAAGACGTTGCCGCTGTTGACGCGCGGCGCCATTCTTCTGGGCACCGCAGGAGTGGCTGCCACCCTGACCGAAGGCAGTGTTCGAGATGCCATTCGCACGGGAGCCGTTTTCGCGATCGGGTTGGCCATTGGAATCGCGTTGCTCGCTCTGGCGGCCTGGATCTTTCTTCGCGTGCTGCGCGTTCTTCTCCGCCACGCTCCCAAGAACCTGCCGGGCAATCTGCGCCACGGAATCGCCAATCTGTACCGGCCCGGCAACCAGGCACAAGCGGCCGTAGTCTCGCTAGGAGTGGGCGTCATGTTCACGCTGACCGTTTTCCTGGTGCAGCAGGCTCTGGTGCGGCAGATACGAGGCAGTGCTCCTCCCGGAATGCCGAATGTTTTTCTGTTGGATATTCCGGGGCCTCAGCGCCAGGCCGTTTCCGAGCTGATTCAGGCGCAGGATGGCGTGACCGCGGCTCCCGATGTCGCATTTTCGGTGGCTGCCCGGATCACAGCGATTGATGGCGTGCCGATCGATCAAATCGTACAGGGAGAGGTGGGCCGCCGGTTCCTGCGCACACGATCGGTCACCGAAATGGCTGAGAAGCCTCCGGAAACCGATCTCTTGAGCGGCGCGTGGTGGAAGCCGGGAGACCGCGATCCCCAGGTCTGTGCCACTGAGGAAACGGCCAAGATTCTGAAACTGCACGCGGGTGCCACCGTCGACTGGAACATCTGGAATCACACGTTGCGCAATCGTGTGGCCTGTATTCAGCGCACCGAATCGATCCGCATGAGCGCGCGCTTCGAGTTTATCTTCAGCCCGGGACAACTCACCGGCCTGCCCTCGGTCTACTACGGCAGCGCGCGTGTGCGGCCGTCCGATGTCGCGAATCTGCAGCGTGTCTTGTACGAGAAGTTTCCCACGGTCACGGTGGTCAACATCGCCGACGTCATGCAGATTGTGGAAGATGTGGTGCAGCGCATCGCGATGGTGATCCGCTTCATCTCCGCCTTCACGATATTGGCGGGCGCGGTGATGGTGGCCTCGAGCATCGCGGGCACACGTTTCCGCCGCATGCGCGAAGTCGTCATTCTGAAGACGCTGGGCGCTACTCGACGCCGCATCGCCTGGATCTTTACGGTGGAGTTTCTCGCGCTCGGAACAGTGGCGGGGATGATGGGAAGTCTGCTGGCCTCGGCGTTCGCCGCGCTGATCTTGAAGCGCCTGCTGGAAATCGATTTCCGCTTCGATGTTCCGGCCCATACTTTGACGGTGGTGATCGCCGCGGCGATGGCCGCCGGTGCCGGCTGGGCAGCCAGCTTTCGCGTGCTGGGACGGAAGCCGCTGGAGATTCTCCGCGAAGAATAAGGAATACGGTATTCTAAATCTTAAATGCAAAAACCCCTTCGTCTCGCAGTCATCGCCACAGTTCTGTGCGTAAGCACGACCCTCACCAACGCGGATGAAAAGGCCCTGAATCCACAGGTAACCGCCATGCTCAACGACGTCTCCGAGGCCCGGATTAAGGCCATTCTGGAGAAGTTGGTCAGCTTCGGAACCCGCAACACGATGTCGAATCCGGACGATCCCGCGCACGGAGTGGGAGCCGCCCGCGAATGGATTCTCAAGGAAATGCAGAGTTACAGTCCCAGGTTGCAGGTTCGTTTCGACAAATACCGCGTGAAGAAGCAGGGACAGAGGGTGTTCAAAGACGTGGACCTGTACAACGTGATCGCGGTGCTGCCGGGTGAGAAGACGCCGGAGACGCAGGTCTGGATCAGCGGGCACTACGACACGCTGAACCTGGGGACGCGTCCTGGCGGGGCTGCCGCGGGTCCGGGCACGGATGCCCCTGCGCCGGCGGTTGGAGAGCGCGCTCCGCAGGCTCCACTTTCCCTGGAGCAGCAGGAGAAGAACGCCGAACTGCCCGCGCCCGGCGCTTGCGACGATGGCAGCGGCACGGCGGCGGTGATGGAATTGGCGCGGGTGGCGAGCAAGTACCACTTCGACAAGACCCTGGTATTTGCGGCGTTCGCCGGCGAAGAACAGGGGCTGATCGGAAGCTCGCTGCAGGCATCGAAAGCGCACAAGGAGAATGTGGCGATCGAGGCGGTGCTCAATAACGACATCATCGGCACGGATACGGCGGGGAATGGCCGGATGAGTAACACGGTGGTGAGCGTATTCAGCGATGAGACGATGGACTCACCTTCGCAGCAACTCTCGCGCTACGTGCGGGAGGTGACGGAGCGGTACATGCCATCGATGACGGTGGAGACGGTTTTCATGGGAGACCGCCTGGGTCGCGGTGGCGATCATACGCCGTTCCAGTGGGAAGGCTATGCCGCGGTGCGACTCTCCACGCCCAACGAGATCTACGCGAATCAGCATCATGCTACCGATCTGCTGGAGAATATGTCGGTGCCCTATACGACGAAGGTGGCGAAGGTGAATCTGGCCGTAGCGGCGAGTCTTGCGCTGGCGCCCAAAGCGCCGCTGGTGACTCGTGCGCCGGGAGCGCGCGGAGGCTTCCGGGGCGGGGCTCCGGAGGGTGCCACTGCGCAGACCACTGCGCAAGCTAATGGGCAAGGCAATGTGCAAGCCAATGCTAACGGCAACGCCCCAGGAGCCGATGGAGGGCGAGGCGGTGCACGTGGTGGTGCTGGCACGGGTGCGGGTGCGGCTGGTGGACGCCGCCCCACGCCGATGATCGCGCGCGGCTCCGGTTACGACGCTGTGCTCACGTGGCGGGCCGCCGGCTCCGATGAAGGCATTAAGGGCTACACGGTGCTGGTACGTGCGACGACTGCGCCATATTGGGAGAAAGAGATCTACGTCGGCAAGGTGACGACGTTTACGATGAAAGATGTTTCGATCGACGATGCCAAATTCGGTGTGAAGGCCATCGGCACGGACGGGTCGGAGAGTTTGGTAACGGCCTATGTGTATCCTCCGCGGGTGAAGACGGAGGTGGAGACGGTGCAATGAGGCTGGATATTTGACACTGCCTGCGATGGTCTGGTGTAATAGATCGTAACGTTGCTCCTCAGTAGCTCAACGGTAGAGCATTCGGCTGTTAACCGAAGGGTTGTAGGTTCGAATCCTACCTGAGGAGCCAATCTAAGTCCTTTATTCCCAACGTAACTTTTTGATATTGCGCAACATGTCCAAAGTGTGCTCGTGTTGCGGCTGAAAAATTAATTACCCATCCTTACCCAAATTTCCTATTTCGTACCCCATTCCCTACCCCAGTTTCCCCCCAGTTTTTGTGGCGTCTGTTTGCGCCACGGGCGCGAACGTTGCGCTCCGGAACGCGGCCTGGCAGTACGAGCCGTCCGGAATGCACCCGGCGCAACCTGGGCCAACTGTGCGCGAAGGGAGGCCAACAACCGAAGGGTTGTAGAAAAGCGACAATCCGCGTAACGTTATTTAAGCCAACTGGAACGTCCGCCGCGACAGATGCAGAGCACTGGTCACCCATCGAAGCATCTTGACCCACGCGCGGGTTGATGTCCGTTCTTCCGACACCGAATTAAACTGAAAGATTCATGCGGATCGCCTTCGAAGACCTGACACGAACCCTCGCAACGATATTGGCTGCGCGCGGCATGGAGACTGATCGCGCGGAACTCTGTGCGCGGCTCTTCGCTGAGACGGACCGCGATGGGGTTTACACGCACGGCGTGAATCGATTTCCGCGATTCGTCCGCATGATCGATGCCGGCGGTATTGACGTTCACGCAACCCCAACCCCTTCGACGCTCGTGGGATCGCTCGAACGATGGAACGGCAACCGGGGCCCGGGCAATCTGAACGCTTACGCGTGCATGGGTCGAGCGATCGAAAAGGCGAAGGAATCCGGAATCGGCTGCATTGCACTGTCGAACACTACCCACTGGATGCGCGGCGGGAGTTACGGGTGGCAAGCGGCGAATGCAGGGATGATCGGGATCTGCTGGACCAATACGTTGCCTAATCTGCCGGCGTGGGGTGATGCGGTGCCGCGGCTGGGTAACAATCCGTTGGTCATCGCGGTGCCGCGAAAAAGTGGGCACGTCGTGCTCGACATGGCAATGTCGCAGTTCTCATACGGGGCGTTGACGGCGCACCGCAAGCGGGGTGAGCTGCTGCCGGTGGACGGCGGGTTCGACACGGATGGCAGACTAACGCGCGATCCCGCCGCGATCGAACGCTCCATGCGCCCTCTGCCGATCGGGTACTGGAAAGGTTCGGGGTTGTCGCTGGTCTTGGATATGGTTGCGGCGATGATGGCGGGCGGTCTGGCCACGCATCAGATCCCGCCGGAACCGGACAGAGAAATCGGTGTGTGCCAACTGTTCCTGGCAATGAACGCTGCCGCGTTCCCGGATGCCGTGGGGATTGGGGATGCCGTTGTTACGTCGTTGGGAGGTGTACGGTATCCGGGAGAGCGAGTGCTGCGGATTCGGGAGGAGAATCTGGCATTGGGCATCCTGGTTGACGAGGTAACGTGGGCAAAGGTGGAGGCGTTGATTGCGCAAACTCGAGGCGTCTAAATTAGAGCGATGGGCCAACCTGTCACGGCTCGCGCCGCACGTCTCGCGGGTTCCTGTCGTCGCGGATCGAAACGAACTTCACGTGGCGGAGATGATTGTCAGGAGTCCATTCGACAAACTCAAACTGGCCCACGAGCGTCGGGCGCAGCCACCGGCATTCCGACATCTTCTCAGCGGTCAGGCCCTGCCCCCATCGCCCCGCCTGTGACTCAGGCAGATTCACGAATGGGCACTCGTTGATTTCGAGCGGACGCATCGTTCGAATCAGCTTCTCACGCAACGCCGGCGTGAAGCCGCTGCGGGTCCTCCCGACGTACACGAGGTTGTCCCCGTCGAAAAATCCGAAGATTAGTCCGTCGAACGTCCTCGTGCCAGTTGTGTAACCGCCGATCACGAATTCCTGGCCCACGTTGAGGCGCATCTTCTGCCACGCACCGGTACGCTCTCCTGGTTCATAACGGCTGTCCCGTCGCTTTGCAACCAGCCCCTCAAGACCTTGGGCACGGACGGCTGCGACCAGGTCGCCGAGGGACGCCTCCAGAACCGGCGACTCACGCACGGGTTCGAGGAGTTTCGGCAGAACACTTTGGTGCAAGAGATCGCGCCTTGCGGAAAGTGGTTCGGACGTCAAATCGCGGCCGTCCAGAACCATCACGTCGAACACGTAGTAGACGACGTTCGCGATGCCCGGGCCAGAGTTCTGGAGCAAGTTGAACGACGGGCGTCCGGCGTCATCGAGCGCGGTGATCTCACCATCAATGACGGTCTCGTGGGGGAGACCCGCGAGCGCCTTGACGACGGCGGGATAGCGCGCATTGAAATCTCTGTCGTTCCGCGAGCGCAATTGGGCCTTGCCATTGGACTTGAACGCAACGGCGCGGTAGCCGTCGAGCTTTACCTCGTATGACCAGTTTCCGCCCTCTGGTAACGTCGAGGCAGTGGCCAGCAGCATTGGCTCGATGAACTTCAGGGATCGCGAGACCTCCATCACGTAGTCTATCGAGCCCAGCGCCAATCGGCGGCGGGGCGGATTGGGCGGTTCACGGCGCGGGGCTCACAGCTCGCGCGCCCGATACTAGAGGCCCACCGAGGCGGACCGGGTGCAACGTGGCCGACTGTGCGCGAAGGGCGCGGTAACGTCAGCCGCGAGCACGTTTCCGACCAGGCTTGGGAGATCGATTCCGGCCGGCTTTCGGATTTTCGGAGCCAGCGAGATTGTCCAGAAGCGTAATCGTCCTTTCCAAGGCAGCCTGCTGGAGCTTCAGCCGTCGCGCGAGTTTCTGGATCTCGAAGATGCGGTGAGCGGAATGATCGCGCCCCTGCCCTGCTAGCTCAATGGCTGCTTTTAGTGATCCACCCGCCTCGAGCCCTTCGAGCAACTCTGACAGCGTCACGCCGAGGACTCCAGCGATCTTCAAGAGGTTTCCGAAGCTGATGTTCTTTTCACCGCGCTCGATCTGGCCGACATACGTCCGATGGAAGCCGCTGACGGGGGCGAACTCCTCCTGCGACCACGTCTTGGCAGACCGAAGCCTTTGAATCCGCTTGCCGAGGCGCACCAGGAGGTCATTCACCAACCAAGAGTCTGGAATTTCGGCCCCGAGTGCGCCACAGCCAGTGAATCGCACCGTCTATAGATATCTAACGACAGTATTTTCTGGACGGGAAGGGGCGGACGAACATTAAGAACATGTGTGTCAGTGACAGGCCCAAATCTGATCTCGTCGGTTTGAATCGCCTCAGTTGGGCCAAAGCTGCGGAACAGAGTGCTGAGGATGAGCGATGAAGCGAACCGAACCGCGTTCGCGAAGACCTGCCAAGGTTCTCACCTGCATCTTTCTGCTGCTGGGCACGACGGCAACTTTTACTGCCTCCGCCCAAGAGACCGGAAGCAGCCCATCGAAGAAAAAAATTCGACCGTTCGTACCGCCGCCTTGGCCACCACCTCTGCGGCCGAGCGAGGCGCAGATGCGAGATGCATACGACCTCGCGACAAAGAGGATTCTCGTAATGGCGAAGTATCCACCCTCGACGAAGATTTTTCCGATTGAGAAGTCCTGGTTTGAGGCGGTTGGGACTATCAACAACATCGAGTCGGTCACGGCCTACATAGTCGTTGACGGACAGAACTCATTCGGCGGCATGGTACGAAGCACCGCAATCTGCAGCATCAGGTTGGGGCAGAAGGTCGCCAACTGCGATTGGACATCTGGAGATATGGTGGCCCGGGAGATGATTCCCGCCGATGCGGTTCATGGCCCACAGCCGAAGCCAGCGAGCAAATAGTATGAAGTCCCCTCTCAAAGGGATACCAAGATCGTTTGCCATTGCCGGACCAAGCGCGGGGACCGTTGGTCCCATTTTAAAAGGGGGGCTGGATGAAATCGAGCCGAGTTTTGCCTTTGCTTTTGCTCCATGTGGTTTTCGTTTTCGGTCAAGTTGTCTTGCCCGGTGGCCCCTCTCCGGCCGTTTCTCCGCCTTCGCCGCAGAGGGAGGCGAAAGCTGGCAACATGGAAGCCGTCTCGGCGGCTGAACCGGCATGCACGATCGAACTCAAGAGCGGCGAGCGAATCGAGGGAAAGCTCAAGCAAGTAGCCCTGGCAGGTGCCGTGATCGAAGTTGCCGGCCAGGCGATCACGGTACCACTGGTGAAAGTCGGTGCCATCTATTTTGGGCATGCACCTTCGCTCCCTGTCGCCGCCATGGCTCCATTTCAAGAAGCCATCGACGCGCTCACCTCTCTTCGATCCGTTACAAATAGCGGAATCGCCTATCGTGACTACTCCCAGCGCGTTTTAGACGCGAAGGTCAAAGTCGATCGTTATCTTTCCTCTCCGGAAAGCGGCGGAGAGCGGCGAAATGCAATCCGCGTTGCAATGATCGACTACGAGTTCGCCTCCCGAATCTGGCTCGTCAGAATCCAAAATGACTATTCTCAGTGGAGCCGGATCGGTCTAACTACGCTCACCCCAGACCTCACGGCGTGTTCAGCAGTAACGTCTACCATCGACAAATACAGCGCCTGGAGCAAAACAAAGGACCGAACCTCGAATGATTACCTTACTGGTCTTGGTCTAAGGATGTCGTTTGAAGAGGCACACGTCCCGGAACTGTGGGCTTGTGCTTCTGAGCAAATCGCCAAGGCAGAACGGCTGGCCGCTGCGCGCTAAGCCAAAAGGAACCCATGCCCACCTCGCATCTATCTTGATCCTGACGACCGGCGCTCTCGCCCAGTTGCCGTCGAACCTAGACTGCAAATGTAAATCCGTCAGCGCCGACAAATACCTCTGCGAATGCACTGCGACGGCCGCATCAAAGTCGGTGCCGAATTCCGCCGCGACGCAGAGGGTGCGTCCCGCACCACAGGACCCGCCAGTCCTCCCACCACCGCCCGCGAAGGGCGGCTTGGCGATTACCGGTGCGGAGACGCCTACTGCTGAGCCCACAACCCGAGCAGTGACACCGAAAGCGGTTGAAGCTCCGAAAACCAGCGAGACGCCAACCGGAGAGAACGAACTCCAAAGGCCGCCAACACGAGCGCCTTCAAGCGATGAAATTCCAACGCTCGATCTATTACGGCTAAGTCATTCATTTAGTGCCTCTTAATGGTCAATATCGGCCATATGAACCTTACCTCCTCTATTGCGGGGACATCAAGAAATCATAAGCCGGAATCCGGTCGGTGTCGTTTCCGCCCGCGCGGCATGGGCCGGTTTTGCTTCGTCCCAGCGGCTCCGATGGGACAATGGCCACCGCATCTAGGTCGCTCATCCAAAGATGCGGGCGAGCCGCACGGCGAACAACTCAGCCGCTCATAACGCGATTTGAGCCGCTTATTGGCCGTTCGCGCCCATCGGCAAGTTAATTCGGTGCCCGGAGATACATGCCGGTGTATTATAGACGGCGGAAGATCACTCTTGATGTCTAAGGGTCAAAGACAGGGCAGATGCCAAATTTTAACCGGCCCTGGGCGGGCTGAAGCGACTGAGAAACTGGCACTTAAAGAGCACTCTAAGGATTCCGGAATGAGCTTGTCAGAGAGGAACCAGCCATGAAAAAGTCGGCGCATGTCACACTCACGATCGTAGCTGCCGTCGCCGGTGCCGCGCGTGCCCAACAAGCGCCTAATCCTTGCGAGCCGGCCACGTTCAACGAAAGCGCGTGCCGAGTGGCTGTGAGGGATCACGGTTATTGCAGTGGAGGATCCTGGGTGCCACAGACCTTCCAGAAGTACCCATACTATTACGACCTGTATCGTTTATATGGTTCGTCTGGCGGAGTAATCACGCCGGCGCTAGTGGACACGTGCACGCGTCCGCGTCACGGCGGCTTCGGCGCAATCGGCGCAGCTATGCATGGGCATTCGGGCTCATAGCTCCCATCGGGGTATCCATGCGGCGAATCGCTTCCAAGCCGCGGCCAGACTGGCAGCAGCGGGTAGAAGAGGCTGGGTTGGTGTGGGATACCGGCGGACAACCGTGCTGGATCGAGTCGGCCTTCTACCGGTTCAGTGCCAAGGAAGTGGCGCTTTTGGAGTCCGCAACCAACGAATTGGAAACCATGACGCTGCGCTCGGTCGAGCACATCATCGTGAACAAGCTCTATACTAGGATGAATGTGCCGTCCATGGCCGTGCCCTTGATCGAGGCCTCGTGGCGAGCCGAGCCGCCATCGATCTACGGCCGATTTGATCTGGCCTACGATGGCACCGATGCACCCAAACTGCTGGAGTACAACGCCGACACCCCTACCTGTTTGCTGGAGGCTGCGGTGGTGCAGTGGCACTGGCTTCAAGACACGTTTCCGCAGTGCGACCAATTCAACTCGCTGCACGAACGACTGATTGCAGCCTGGAAAGACCTGGCGCCCAGCTTACCTCATGGTCGAATCGACTTGTGCTCGTTAGACGACCTCGAAGATGGCATCACCGTCACCTATCTCCAGGACACCGCGCAGCAGGCGGGGCTCTCGGCTTCGTGTTTCGCAATCGACGAAATCGGGTGGAACGGGAGGATGTTCGTCGGACCGGACGAGCGCCCTCTCGGCGCGGTCTTCAAACTGTACCCGTGGGAGTGGATGATCCGCGAGGAGTTTGGCCGGTTTCTGGCGGCCGCACCAACACTATGGATCGAGCCTCCGTGGAAGATGCTGCTCTCGAACAAAGGAATTCTGCCGGTGTTGTGGGAGCTTTACCCCGGCCACCCCAACTTGTTGAAGGCGAGCTTCGATGGGCCGGAGGGATTGACGTCCTGGGTACGCAAGCCGTTGCTCGGCCGCGAGGGAGCCAACATCACAATACATCAGCCGGGATGCGAACTTACAACTGATGGGGCGTATGGCTCAGAGGGGTTCGTATATCAGGACCTAGCGCCGCTGGCAACCTTCGACGGCAAGTACCCAGTGGTGGGCAGTTGGCTAATCGGGCACGAGCCAGGAAACGCTTCGGCAGGGATTGGCGTTCGCGAGTCGGACACGCCAATCACCACCAACGTCAGCCCATTCGTGCCGCACCTGTTTGAGTGACCAGTTACCGACTTGGTTCGAAGTAGTATACTGCATCGGAAGAGGGTCATGTGAGGACGCTACTCGCTTTCACAATCGCGATTGGGCTCATGGGCAAGTCTCCGGGTGTTTGCCAGATTACAGTCAAGAAGAGCGAGACTCGCCCGCGCGGCCCCGCCGGCCCCGCCCAGATCTATCAGCTTTTCTTTGAGCGAGTGGCACACTCCAATCCCCGAGCGTCTTTCACCTTCCCCGGCGACCTGACGGACACCGAAATGGCCGTCTTGAGCGGTGTAGCTGCCGATTGCGATTCCAAGTTGCAGCCTCTGGACGACAGGCCGGTGGTGTTGGAGGCTCGCATGCGTTTCCTGGAGTCAGGCCGGGAGCAGGCAGATTGGATGGACCAACACCTGATCGAGCTGAAAGCCCGCCGCGATCGCATCGTTGTGGAGCACGTTAAGGCGTTGCGAACCTCGCTCGGTGAGCCGCGATTTCAGGCCCTCGAAACCTTTGTACAGGACTGGTACAACAGCCTCGCGGTGGTGTCAGCGGCGGGCACTCGCACTACACCCACACCCGCGAAGAAGGAATAATGGCGAAGTGACGCATATCGCCATTCAGTTTGTCAAACAGGGATTTCTCATGAGCGGCTATGAAAAGAAGTTAGGAAAGTGGTTTGCTGCGTCCGCCCGACTCAGCCATGACCGGCGCCCTGAACTTACGATACGCCAGTGCCCTGATATACCGGCAATATCGTCATCAAACGGCCTCCGAGATTGCGTCGGGCCGCCGTGAATGGGGAAGGCCAGAGCTGTAGGTAGTCGCGAATCGGGGCCGACTATGAGAAGCTTGGTTTTGTCGGAGGGTGGAAATGGCAGATGTACCGATCACGCAGAAACCCATAGAATCTCAATCTCGGCGTTTTGATCCGAAGAATCTACCCACTCCGGGACCGCCGCTGCAACCAGGTGAAGCAGGGGTCACTGTTTGTGATTTTTCTTGTGAGGCGGAGTTTGACATCGAAGGGACCCCGACGGAGAGTCCAACTGAAGAAGGCTGTGAGGTCACACTCACCGCGAGCGTGGCGGCCGTAACTATCGATCTAACAATTACGATCTGGCTTCCGGAAGACGCGGACGAGCAACTAACAGCACATGAGGACGGCCACGCCGATATCTGCAAGGAAGTCTACGATGGTGCCAAGCAAGCTGCGGCCGACGCTGCGAAAGCCTTTGGGAAGCGGACCTTCACTGGAAAGGGCAAGAAGTGTGAAGACGCAAAACAAGCCGCAATCGACATGGCCGTCGGCGCATTCTGCAACGATTATGGCGCTCGGACGCGGGCCGTCGACCAGCGCGTCTCTGACATTTATGACGATTTGACGGACAAAGGCAAGAAGGCAGAACCGAAACCAAAGGATGCCGTGAAAAAGGCATTCAAGAAGTACAAGGACGAGAAGGAAAAGGAAAAGGAGAAGGGGCAAAAAAAGTAAGAGCCTAGGGTGGGAAAGGTTGGGCGGCCGGGTGAACTGATGCATGTGCCGCTCCGGCGAGCCACGTTGACCCGCTTGCGAAGAACTGAACTACTGTTGTGCCGGATTACGGACCTCGGAGCAGCGCACGAAGCGACGGACGAACGGTTGGGGTGCGGTCCACGTGCCCTGAGTGATAGCCGGGGGGCACTCCTGGGGCCAGCCCCCGAAGTCCTGTCGCTAGAGGCGTCTCGGGGCCGCTGCTGGCGTGCGGATTCCCCGGTATCGCGTGCGCCTGAGCGGGCGTCTGCCTCCGTTTTGGGCGACCAATTCTGGTCCGAGTCGAGCGCCTTTTGGTGGCTGAAAAGCGCCGAAAATGGCGAGTAAAACGCGAAAAAGTACCGATTTGCGACAGGAACGGCTCATTGCCGGCCACAAAGTACCTGAATGTGCTTGGGTTAGCCGCTGAACGTTGCAACCGCTCATCGGCGGGGTGGTCCGCAAAACCCCCCTCCGAGGCTCAACGGATTAACGCGTGCTGATCGGCTTTCACTACTCGCGCCACAAGACTCCAGGCGCCAGGATGTTCCTCTCCGTGTTCGGTGCGCCCGCTCGTTCAGCTTGGTGGCGATGTCTCGCGGCGTGGTTCCTGCGGAGCGCAGCCGTCGAATCTCCGCGAGGATGGCCAGAGCGCCGCTGGCTCTTCAGCAGCTACGCTGCCAGCCTGAGCATCCGCGACTCGTTGAAATGCCGGCGATTGATCGAATCCCCCTGGTATCAATCGCGCTGGGCAGACCGTTTCGCGCTCACGACGGACCAAAACACCAAGGGACGCTTCGACAACAACCGGTCGGGCTCCGGCTGTCCACCTCTGTGGGCGGCCCCGCCACCGGCGAGAGCGGCGACCGCATCGTTTGTGACGATCCGCATCACGTTCAGGAGGCGGAATCGGACACAAGCCGCAAGAGCACGGTGGAGTGGTGGGACATCGTGATGTCCACCCGGGTAAATGACCCGAGGACTGCAGCCAAGTCGGTGGTGATGCAACGCTGCCATCAGCAGGTTTTGAGCGGTCATTTGCTGGAACAGGGCGGATGGGACTGCCGCTAAGTCATTCATTTCATGTCTATTAATGGTCTATCGGTAGCCAATGTGGACATTAGCTCGGAGTGTCCGAAAGATCAACAGAAGAACAGGGCAAGGACGTTTGAAGGATTTGTTCCGACCCAATTCCGCCCGCGCGCCGCCCGCACATGGATCGCCGGCCCGCTCGTCCCTGGGCCACAGTCCGACTCCCCCAGCATAGCCACATGACCGTCACTCCACCCTTCTTAGGCCTGGAGTGGACAAAACCGGCGGCGAAGTCCACCTCCGGAAGACGCTGGTTGTTCCGCATACGCCGGCTTTACCTTTGAATTCGTTATTCTCCCGGTTAACTAATGAGAGCGTAATTTGAAACCTCTGGGACCCCCTTACTAGGCGGTGGGGGCATGCTAGACTTATCAAAAGTTCGGCTGACTAAACCGAAGCTGATCGCCGAACCCAAAGAAACTAGTTCTTACGAATTGTATTTCGGATTGAAATTAATAGAGGAAAATGATTTTCCTAATGGCATCAGGCAGTCGTCGGAATCCGAGCTGGAGATCGAAGGAGTCATGTGCGACGCCCTGGTGGGTGCGCAGATCGGATTCGGCATGGGCCAGAAAGGAGCTGGCATCGATGTGGACTTGGCGGCCGCCGGCAACTCCGAAGTCGTCAAGGCCAAACTGCGGATTATGCACCAAGAGAGTCTGCTGCTGGAATCTTCCGGAGGGTACGCAGTCTGATTTTGCGCGTCCCTCGGGTAGGAGATTAGACGCCCCGCGTCATCGGTTTCGGGTTGCCGCCGGACTGACCACGCCCGGCCAGGAGTTCCTGTTGACTAACTCTCAAGCTACAAGAGAAGCGGAAACGCAACGGACTGAATTGGTTTTAAGATGACATTGTAAAGCCTTAGAAGGAAGATTCAAGCGCGGAATGACCCCATCCATTTTACGAGTAACGCAATCGGAGACAGAGGCGCCGGATACACCCGACTATCTATGGAAAGTGGCCGGGAAACCGGTATGTGTACGCATCCCGTTTACTCTGATGGACCGCCTTGGAGACGAGGTGGAGGAGAGCTTCGGCTCGCTCAACTCCAGGGGCTCGGAACTGGGTGGTGTGTTGTTCGGACGCGTCATTCCCGCCAGGCAATCCTGGACCGGCACCAACTCCGATCCGGCCACGGTTTGTGTCGAGGACTATGCCGTCGTGGCGTGTGACCACACCGGCGGCCCCCTGTACCAGCTCTCGCGTGCGGATCTGGTCCGGTTGGATGGGGTGATTGCGGCGCGCACGGCTTCCGGTGTCCAAGCGGTCGGTTTCTTCCGTAGTCACGCGCGCCGGGGACTCAGCCTGGGACCGGAGGACGTAGGTCTTATGCGCAGCCGGTTTCGAGATCCTGCCAGTATCGCGCTGCTGGTCCGTCCTTCGGTACCGCGCACCCGTACTGCGGCCGTTTTCATTTGGGAAGATGGCAGGATTCAGAGTGAGTCGAGCCACTTGGAGTTTCCTTTCCACTCGCTCGCGCAGACGTCCGGCAAGTTGCTTCACGAAGTGCCCGCGCAAGGCAGCGGCTCGCGGCTTGTCACGGCGGCGCCCCCCGCAAATGCGGCAGGCGCTCAGGTGGTGCCGATCACTTCGCGCATGGAGCTTACTCCTCCACCCGCGGCGCCCCCGGTGGAACTTCCCGAAGAGCCCGCGTCGACTGCGGCGCAAGAATCTCTCCGGATCAGCCTGGCGGGGATGATGGAAAAAGAGGCCTCCGCGTTGGCCAAAGTCCTCGTGTTACACTGTCGCGCCACGATTGTTAAAGACCGTTCCTATAACGTGCTTTTGGTGGATACGGCCACTCGCGATGCCACCCGGATTCTGCGGGAGCGGGTGGCTGACGCCGTCATCGTCATCGTCTCCAACGGCGCGGATCGCGAGATGCCAGGCACGGTGACGTTGCGTCGGCCGTTGGCTCCCGAAATCGTCGGCGACGTGTTTGCCGAGGTAAGCAAGCTGGTGGCGGGGCGCGCAGCCCCACTGCCCCCGCAGGCCGTGAGAGCCCCGAGGGGGTCCAAGCCTCTGGCCTTCACCAGTTTGTATGATCTGGCCGCGGCGTATCGCACGTCGCTGTCCAAGGGCGAAAGCTTTGTCGTCAACATCGAAGAGCACAGATACTCGCTCTATCCCGGTCGGCATTTGTTTAAATCCAACTATTCGCCCACGGAACTGCGCTCTCTACGGGGCAACATGTCGCTGGCGATTGATGTCAGCAGACCCGCCGATGCCATTTCGGGCGATGGATCGCTGGGGCTTTCGTTGCAGCGGCTGGAGGAGTTTCTCTGGCATCTGGGATTCAATGCGGGCGTCGGCACCCTACTTCCCTGGATGGGCGATCAGCACTCCTACCGCCTGAGCCGCTGGCCTCCCGTTGTGCGGAAGGACAATGATTCGACGCTGGTGAAGCTGGCCACTTTGATGGCCATGGCGCGCCGCACCCTTCGTCCGGACGAGTTGGCGCAAACCACGGGCATAAGTCCGTATATCATCGCGGATTTTCTCAACGGCTGCTCCCTGGTGGGATGTCTGGAAGAGTTCACGGTACCACCGGAAATGGCGCCGGCCAAAGCTCGCCCCAAACATCCACTATTGAAGCTGCTGGGGCGCATCCGCTTGAAGTTAGGACTGACCTGAGCAATGTTCAACCAGGAACACAAGATTCTGTTCACCGGCCATATGGGGGCCGGGAAGACCACCGCGATCGCCGCGATCAGCGACATCGCCCCAGTCCGTACGGAGGCCGTCAACACCATGCAGCACGTTGCCGCCAAGATGATGACGACAGTGGGGTTGGATTATGGCGAAATCACGCTCGATTCGGGTGAGCACATCCGCCTGTACGGAACGCCCGGCCAAAGCCGCTTTGCCGCACTGTGGACCATCCTGGCGCGGGGGGCGCTGGGCGCCGTCATCCTACTGAATCACAGCCTTCCCGACGCCACCGAACGACTGGAAGAATTTTTGGATGCATTCAAAGGCCTGATCTTTGAGGCCGGCGCGGTGATCGGAGTGACGCATACCGACCTCGCACCCGAAATTCCGTTTGAGCCGTATTACGAGGCGCTCGAAAAGCGTTCCATGGTGCTGCCAGTGCTCGCCCTGGATGCGCGCAATCGCCAGGACGTATTAGGCGCGATTGACGCCCTGCTCAGCCTGGTGGAGGCGAATTGGGAAGAAAGCGCTAGGGGGACTGTCTGATGCACACCGTCACCGTACACGAAATCCAACCGGAAACCAGGAGCGCCTGTAGCAACGCCCTGTACGAACTCAAAGCGCAAGTGACCGGATTTGTTTCGGCCGGCGTGGTAGGGCCCGACGGCTTTGAAGTCGCCGTAGTCACCACGCGTCCGATCGAAGTCTCCAAACTGGCCGCTCTCAGCAGCACTCTGATCGCGATCGGCGAGGCGTTCAGTGTGGAAGCGGGCGAGAAACCCTGCCACGAAATGATTTTGGAAAGCGAGGGCGGCGGGCGGACTCTGCTGTTCGGGATCCCGGTACATGACGCCCACTACGCGATGTTTGTCATAGCCGGTGTGGGTGGCGGCCTCACCCTGGGCATGATTTTATCCCGGACACGCATGTGCGCCACCAGAATTCAGAATATCCTGAGCGCCAACTCCCAGGCGGGCAGCACGGGCAGCACCGGCAGCACGGAATGATGATCCTGGTGCCGGCGCCGAGTCTGGAGGTTCCAGAGCGTGCCTGGGCAACCAGATCATCCTCTCTCACGGTGACGCCCCTCGGAACTGTCGGGGCCTGCCGAACCCATACCTTCGGTACTCGTAGAAACTAAAGGTACTTGGATTAGTATTATTTGAAATAGGATCCGTACACAATGGAATTCTTGATTGCCGCGATCCCTGGTATTATTGTTTCGGCCACCATTCTTCTGTCCAGATATGTCCGACGGCGGCGGATACGGCGTTGCGAGCGAAAAGCAAGGTTACTCATTTGAGCGTGTCGGTAGACACGCTTCTTGGCGGTCGCACGTTTTCTCCAGCCTAAGAGATGCGGCGTAGCCTCAAGTCGGGGGCGGGGTGGCCGGATCTACTCCATTTCCGATGCCGACAATGCCACCGACCGTTCAAGCCCGGCAGGACGCGCTTCATGTCCTCCATTTCAAGGACTGCACCGAGTAACGTCCAACGGCAAGTGCGCTGCACCCTGATATCCCCAATACGGTCCGAACGCAATATCGGTAATCATGAGAGCCTTACCCCCGTGCGGCCCGGACATCAGGCAAAACGCGCAATCAGCATTGGACTTAATTTCGCGATCGGCCTTTCCTCACCCCCCATTGACTGCTGTTCGGGAGTCCACATTTCCGGCGTGAACCATGGCCGTTTTTTCCAAGACGAAGCCGGCGTCGATCGGCTACGATTGCAGTGGCAAAGGAGGAACCATCGTGTCACTGTCTTTGATTTTGGTATCCCTGTTAGGGCTGACATCGGCAACCGCTGAAAGCCACTCTCCGGTTCTCGTCAATACCTGCCTCATCACGAACGATGTGGCGCGACTGGCCCGGTTCTACGAGCTGGTGCTGCGGATAACGCCTAAGACGAGTGGATCCGACTACGCGGAGTTTCACACGGGAGTTGGTGTGCTGGCGATCTTTTCGGCTGCGGCACAGGAGAAGTACATACCCGGTTCGGCAGAACCGGCCCGGAACCGGAGTGCGGTCCTGGAGTTCAAGGTTGACGATGTGGATGCGGAGTACGCGAGGCTCAAGAACGTGGTGAAACTCTGGATCAAGCCTCCCACGAACCAGCCTTGGGGCACTCGTTCTATTTACTTTCGCGATCCGGACGGCAATCTTATCGACTTTTGGGCGCCGCTTCCGGCCAAGTAGCGTCCTCACGCTGGAACCCATTGACGCGCCACCCGGTCTGATGGCGCGCGGCCGGGCCCGCTGCGCATCGCGATCCATCACTCTGAGGGGAGCGGATTGCAAGCTGGAAACGCGGTATCTTTCTTTCGCTGGACCCGTTGCGGAAGCTGTCGGCTGACGATTGCTTTAGTCGTGACGGAAGCCCTTTACAAAACTGTGGGCTTGCTCCCGATGCAACAAATCCAGCCCTTGCTTGGTTCCGTAATGACCTGTACGTCTGAGTAACCGGCATGCTTGAGGTGTTCGCGATGCTCCTCAACGCTGAGGAGGGCCATGCCAGTTTTTTCCGAGTATCGCTCCGCAGCTTTTGAAGCCAATGCCGCTGCTCCCTTGTAAACTTCTGCGATGATGATCAGCCTACCGCCAGCCTTGAGGACTCTCAGAACCTCGCGCAGGTCCGTCGGCAAAGCAGGCCACCAGAAGTGAGTCTCGACCGCCGTGACGACGTCAAAGGTGCCGTCCGAAAATGGCAACTGGGAAACGGACGCCTCCCGAACCTCAACGCGTGCAATATCGATCCATTCTTTGTTCGTTCGCATGGCCATTGCCACGCTCTCCTTCGAATGATCGATGCCACAGACCTTGCCTTGAGTGGCGATTGCGGCCAACTTGCTCACGGTTCTGCCTCCGCCGCAGCCGACATCGAGGACGATATCCTGCTTCCCTATCGAAGCATGCGATAAGCCCCAATCTGTCACCTTGGAATGGTGCGCATTCATATTCCGCAGAACCAATCGCCCCAGCCATCCAGTCGGGTTCTGGCATTGATTTACGCGTGAGCTTCTAGCGCTCATAAGGAGTTCATCCAGCTAAATTCTACGCAGGGAGCCTCTTGATTGGCAAGAACGGACAGGCGGCCATGCTGTTCATGTCAAGCGACTATCCAGCCGCGATCTGGCGGTAACGCTCGACCGCATGGCACCCAAATCGAACAACCCGGCGACCGTCACCGCCTAACTGACAAAATCTAATTCCCGATAAATTCCGATAAAATGCGGTTTGCACTTGGGTTATGGACAATGCGACTATCTGGAATCTTTTTCCCGGCGCAGTGATACGTGTTGTGAAGCCGTTCCGCGACTGTGCTGGTCGAGAGTTTAGTGAAGGAACGGTGCTGCACTTCACGCGTCGGGACTACCTCCCATATCACAACGGGCACACGGTTTATTTTCAAGAGACGACGATGTATTTATGCGATGCCGACGACACCAGCGCGATCGTCCGGAATCGGGACGACGAATACTTTGAGTTGTGCGGTCCGCCGGAGTAGCCACAGGCTGGCAATCATGTGCGGCAGCACCTGAGCGACTGTAGGCGGAGCGCTACCACGGGACAATGAATGCTCACTCGATCAACCCATCACGGAGGGCGCGCGCAACCGCCTCGGAGCGCGAATGCACGTGCAGCTTCTCGTAGATGGAGCGCAGATGAAAACTGACGGTGTGAATGCTGATATTCAGTTCGGCGGCCGCCGTCTTGTTCTGGTGACCTTCCGCCAGCAGCTTCAACAGCCGCATTTCCTGCGGCGAGAGGCCCGCCGGAGACTGTTCCGGCGTTCGCGATTTGCGGAAGAGATCCACCACACGGATCGCCACTTCAGGTGACATAACGGCGCCACCCTCGGCAATTTCCTGCAACGCCTCCAGTAGTCGGGCCGGCGCTGTTTTCTTGAGGAGATAGCCGCAGGCGCCGGCGCAAATCGCCTGAAAAATCCGGTCGTCGTCCTTATAAACCGTAAGGAGTACGGGCGCGATGGAGGGATAACGCTCGCGCAGAATTCGCACGCCATCAATACCGCTCAGGCCAGGAAGACCGATATCCACCAGCGCCACGCGCGGCGGATCGGTGTCGATTCCCAGCAGCGCGTCCTCCACAGAAGCATAGGCATGCCGGCATTCAAAGCCATCGGCGCTGTTGATCAGAAATGCGAGACCTTCGCGCGTCTCCTTTTGGTCTTCGATGATCGCCACACTGAGCACCGGCGTTTCCTTGCCTTCCTGCTACTGACATCGCCGTCCGATCACTCAGTGTAGTGCATCGAAAGCCGCCTGCCACCCACACATTCGTGCGGGGTGGCTACAGTCTCGATTTGGCAAAAGCGCCGCGCCGCCTCGGAAGGTGGATCGCCACCGCGCAGCCCTCGCCGGGCTTGGATGCCAACTGCATCCGGCCGCCCAGGCTCTCTGCCCGACTACGCATGCCTGGGATTCCGTTGCCTCCGGTCGATCCGGGCGGCTTTCCGGCTGGGTTCAATCCCCTTCCGTTGTCTTCCACCGTGAGTTCGATCTCCCGGTCCAGCACCTTCAACACCGCTTTAACCGCCGTGCACGCGGAGTGGCGGGAAACATTGTGGATGCACTCTTTGAAGATCAGGAAGAGTTCCCTCCGGGTCTGGAGGCTCAACTGAATCGTCTCGCCGGAGGGCGAGGTCCGCAGCTCGAACTCAATGCCCTGGGATCCAAGTACATCCAGGGCAAACTCGCGCATGCGGCGGACCAGCGAGTCCAACCCGTGAGGCTCGGAGCGGATCGACCAGACTATGTCGCCCATGGAATCCACCAACTCGCGGGCAAGCGTGGCCACTCGTTCTAGCGGCTCTCCGGGCCGGCCCTCGCCGTTGCCGCCGACGCGCGCCACCTCACTCAAAATGGCGATCTGCGACAGACTGGCGCCGATGTCATCGTGCAAATCCGTAGCGATGGCCGTCCGCATCCGTTCCAGTCTCATCATCTGTGTGACGCGGTAGCGGTGTGCCGCAAACACCAGTGCGGCCACCAACGCCAGCGCGAGGCTTTCAAACCACCAGCGTTTCCAGACCGGTGGCAGTACCGTGAAATCGATCTCCGCCGGCGCTCCGCTCTCCACGCCTTCGGAAGTTACGGCCTTCACCAGAAAGCGGTATTTCGCTCCGCTCAGGGCGTCGTAGTTGACGGTGTTCTGGTTGCGCGGTGGGCTCCAGGTGGAACTCGCCCCTTCCAGCATGTACGAATAACGAACGGAGGCTCCCGGCTCGTAATCAAGACCCACAAATTCCACCTGAAGCTGGTTCTGGGAGGGCTTCAACTCCAGCCCCGAGACGCGGGTTTCCCCGAGTTGGGACACCGGGTAGGGCACGCCGCCGACCCGCAAATCGGTGATCAGAATGCGCGGTACAACCGGCGGTGGATCGGGCGCCGGAATCAGCCGCGAAACGCCCTGTTTGGTCGAAAACCAAAGCGAGCCCGACCGGTCGCGCGCAGCCGCCGTGAACTCTCCATGCGCCAAGCCGTCGAAAGTAGAAAAGTGCCGGATGTGGCCGTTCCTGGGATCCAGGCGATCCACGCCTTGGCCCGTTCCGGCGTAAATACGGCCCTGAAGGTCTTCTACCAGGCAGAAGATCAGATTGCTGGCCATCCCGCGATCGGTGTTGTAGATCTCAATTCGAGGGTGGTCATCCCCGGTGTTCTCGATTCGCCCCAGGCCGGCGCCATCGGAACCGATCCACAGTCCGCCCTTGTCGGCGAGAAGCGCAAAGATACCGCCCCCCGGCACGCCGTCACCCTTTCGGAAGAGCTGGATCTTGCGGCCGTTATAACGATACAGGCCGCCTGAGTACAGCCCGATCCACACATTTCCCTGCCGGTCTTCGGCAAAGGCGCTCGCCATATCGGTGGCAGGCTCGCCTGGATTCGGGGGATTGGGGAAATGGGTAATCGCATTGGTCTCGGGATCCCAACGCATCAAGTAGCCCAGCATCCAGGCGCCGTCCCAGATCTGCCCCCCGGCCCAGATCCGACCCTGGGAATCCTCGAAAATGCGGAAAACCATGGCGCCCCCGGTGGAATAACAGGCTTGGGGTTTTTTGCCATCGAGTTCCGCCGCCTTCATCGCGCCAAAGCGGCAGATCCCCGCGTTGGTTGCGGCCCACCACTCTCCGGTACGGCTTTGTAACAGGACTTGGTTCCAGCCCCAGCCGGGATTGTCGCCGAAAGCCTTGGGAACTACACTGTGGAACCGCTTGCCATCGAAGGTATTTACGGAGAGTCCGCCCTGGGGGGTCGAGGTCACGGTCACTGGTTCTCCGCCACGGTCTTCGAAAACCGACATTACTCTGTCGGTGGGTAAGCCGTCCTGTTCGCGATACGACTTGAACCCCAGTCCGGAGATCCGCATCACGCCCGCGCCTTCCGTTCCTGCCCAGATGTTCCCGGCCTGGTCTTCCGCCAGCGATAAGATATATCGGTCGCTCAATCCCTGCGCGCGGGTCAGGTTCTGGAACACGCCGGAGCCGGGAATCAGCCTGCTGATTCCCTCGTTCGTACCCACCCATAGCGTGCCGTCGGACGCTTCCAGAACGGCCACAACTCCCCCGGCGACCAGGCCGGATCTTTCCGTGTAGACCTTCTCTATGCTCCAGGCGCCTGTCGGCCCCCGGCTCATGAGCGCCAACCCACCACGAAGCGCCACCCATAATCTGCCCTTGGAGTCCCACAAAAACATTTCCACCCAAGTGCCAGGCAAGCCGTCCTTTGACGATACATTTTGCACGATGCGGTTGTCTCTGAAGATGTAAACACCCGTCGTCGTTCCGATCAACAGATTGCCGCTGGCGTCCTCCGCCATGTCATTGACGAGCTGTGGGGGAGTCGGAAAATTCATGCGGCGAAAATGGAGCGGGTCCGTCCATTCGAAGAGACCGCCTTTGGCGCCCACCCAGAACTTGCCGGAACGCGCCTCCAGAAGAGCACTAATCCTGTTGGCGGCGGGGTCTGCCCCAAGCCGGTAGTTAGTGAACCGCGGACCGTAGCCGTCAGAGGCGACCCGGCTGAGTCCCTCTGCCGTGCCAATCCAGTGTTCTCCGGAGCGGGTCTCAATGAGGGTTCGCACCCACGCGTGTGGCAACCCCTGATCCGGGCGATAGCTGACGAAACGGGTGCCGTCGAAACGGGACACGCCCTCCTGCGTGCAGAACCACAGGAAGCCTCGCGAATCGGCCACGATGCGGTCGACGCGGTCCGCCGCCAGACCGTCGGCGGTGGTATAAACACGGATCGGCAGCAACTCGCCTCGCAGAGTAAGAGCGCCCAGAAAGATCAGGATCGCCAGTCGGCGCATGCGGCCCCCCGTCATCAAGATAGTCTAGCGCCTGGGGATGGAAAATCTCGATGACCTACACGAACGTGCGGGTTGTCGGTCGCTCTCCTCTGAACCTACACTGTCTTCACTGGATCGCCGCAGCACCGGAACGTGCCACATGGATCAAAGAGAGAGAAAACGAAGGACAAGATTTCGGCTTGCATTGCAACCCCGCGGCGCGATGGCAGCGTCGGTCATAGCCCTTTTGGCCGGCTCCGCTGCAGCACAGACACAGACCGACACCTGCCCGTTGAAGGAATCGTTCGTGACTTCGCCGGCGCATCCGCTGTTGTATCCGATGACTTCCGACCGCTACGCAGTCCAGTACTCCGTGGGCGGAGCGCCCTGGACTTTGGCTCGGGTCTATGTCAGCTACTATGGCGGGACCCTCGCCTCGCCCTATCGCTCCGATTCCCCCTATGCGCTCCCCTACCAGACTCCCAGTCCGACGCCCGTAATGCCCCAGCCCCAGTGGGAGACATCGATGTCGTTCGTCAGCATTCCGGCCCGGGCGAATGCCCTGGTGCAGCTCCGCGTGATCAAGTTATGGGGAACGCCATTCCAGCCGTCCGACCACCTGTCCGTGCGCCCGAGCGTCAAGTTGATGGATGCCGATTTACAGTCTGATGGCTCCGTCCGGATCGCAACCGTAACCAGCAGCGTCTTTGCGGGTGAGCAGTTCGCGCTTTGGTGGAATCGGGGCACCCAGGGCGGTGCCGTGGAGAGCCTGGTCTTCTTTCTCAATCCGCCTTACCAGCCGCCAACTGGGAGCAACGTTCTCGTGGTGAAGTCCGAGGCCGATTTGGCAGCCGCGAACCAGCCACCGTATGACACTCTCGACTTCGAAGGCCCGAAAACAATCGAACTGCCCGGCATGGGAACCCCCGGCACCGGAACCCAGGCGTTCGCCGTTCCTGACAACATCCACACCATTTACTTCGGAACGGATGCCTGGGTACAAGGCAAGCTCAAGTTCAACCCGATCGCCTCCTCGCCGCCCACAGTGAGGAAGCTCTACGGACCGGGCGTGTTGGATGTGAGCCGTTTCGACTATCTCCAGCGCGTATGCCCCTCCGATGAGGGCTTATATGCCCTCACGTCGACGAATACCGCTACTTCCAACCTGGACCATTTCATGGTGGATGGGCCTGTGCTGATCGATATCAATCACGCGGCCAATGACCCTTTCTACAACAGCACGTTGAATAACGTGAAGGTCCTCGGATGGAACGGTGAGAACGCAGCGCTCCGGCTCGGGGACAGTACCACGGCATCCAACCTCTTTGTGCGCAGCGGGGACGATTCCCTGATGATGTGGGGCTCGCCGGTCACCATCTCAAACGCTACCATCTGGCAGAACTACAACGGCGGCGTCGTGAGTCTCGGTTGGTCCGACAACTCATTTGGGAATGGAGGGCTGATCGATGGGCTTTACGTCATCAAGACGGACTGGACGACGCCCACCGATCCGGCGACCGCCTGGACCGCGCGGATCCCAGCGCCGGGTGTCAATACTTTGCAGAGCCAGAACAATGCCGTGTTCACTTCCCTGATGGTCCCGAAGACGGCATATGGCACCATGAGCGCCCCGTGGTTCCGGAATATCTTCATCGACGATCCTCCGCAAGTATTGTTCAGTTTCAAGATCGTTCCCCCGATCTGCGCGACCACCGGTTCCAGTTGCGTCGGGGTAGACCTGCACCTGGATAGTCACTTCTATCTCAACATCGAAAACCTGTTCACACCAGCATCGCTGGTCGAAAACTCGATCGGATTCGAAACGGTTCCAGCAGGGTACCCAAACCCGAAGGGCACGGCGTTTTCGAGCGACACCATGTTGACGGGCAGCATGAGCATCTCGCTCATGAACGTCTTCCTGCGGTTGTCCAATGGATTCTGGATACCGCTGACGAAAGAAGACGCCGGAACTCAGGGCAAGATCGATTCCAGAGGCAATGTTAATCTCACCTACGGGTTTCAAATACCGTAGGGGCTGGCCGTCGGCGGCTCATTGCCTACGGACCAGCAGGCTGCGAGTGTGGTTTTCCATCGACCGGGCTGAGTCTCCGATGGACTTGTCAGCAAACCTATACCAACCAGGAGAAATAGAATCGGCATGACTCACAGGCGCGATCACCAGATCCTCCGGCAACGCCAGAAGCCGGCTTATCGATGCGCTGCGAGAACCGCTTTGCGTGCAATCGTCTCGTTTGCACTCTTCGCCGGCCTCGCCCGGGCGCAGGCGCTCGTCATTAAAGACGTCACCGTGATCGACGCTACCGGTGCGGCCCCAAAGCCGAATCGCACCGTCATAGTGGTTGGGGATCGCATTACTGCCGTCGAACCTGCGAATGCAGCGAGGATCCCGGCCAACGCGCGGGTCGTCGACGGCGCCGGCAAGTTCTTGATCCCCGGCCTTTGGGACATGCACGTACACGGCGCCGCGGACGGCCGGTCGGCCTGGACCTACCCGCTCTTCCTCGCAAACGGAGTTGTGGGTGTGCGCGAAATGTTTGGTCCGCCCGATGGTCGCGCATGGCGGGTTCAGCACGCCACCTCCGGCAAACTGTCTCCGCTCGTCTTGCTGGGCAGTCCAATCGTAGATGGTCCAAATCCCCAGTGGCCGACTTCGATCATCGCCGCCGATGAGGCGCAGGGACGGGCCGTTGTGGTCGAACAGCAGCAACGCGGTGCCGACTTCATCAAGGTATATTCTCGATTGCCGCGGGACGCCTACTTCGCGATCGCCGACGAGGCCCGCAATCGTGGCATCGCGTTCGCCGGTCACGTACCGTATTCGGTGACTGCGGCCGAAGCTTCCGCCGCCCGCCAACGGAGCATCGAGCACTTGGGGGGAATCGTGGCCGGCTGCTCCCGCGAGGAAAAGTCCCTGCTCCCCGAATTGCGAAATCTGCAAGCGGTGCTACGAGATCCCGCCGTACCTATGTCCGAGAAGATGAGTGCCGGGCCGCGTGAACTGATGCTCGAGGCGCGCTTACGGGCCACTTATGACGACGCGACAGCCCAGTCACTATTCGCCACGTTCGTGAAGAACAATACCTGGCAATGTCCCACACTCACCGTGCTTCGAGCCCAATTGGACAACCCCCAGCGGTTGAATGACCCGCGAGCGAAGTATCTCGGGAAAGAGGTTCGGGCATCCTGGGAACGCGGTTTCTATGGTGGCTTTCCGGCCCAGGTAAGGCCCGCATTGATCGAATCGGCTAAGGCGGATTTTGAGGAGTACACCAGGATTGTGGGCGGCATGTACCGGGCGGGCGTGAAGCTTCTGGCCGGCAGCGACGCACTGAACCCCGAATGCTTTCCAGGCTTCGGAATTCATGACGAACTCGCCCTGTTGGTGGATGCCGGTCTGCCGCCCCTTGCGGCGCTGCAGATTGCGACGCGCAATGCCGCCGAGTTCATGGGGCAGCTCGACCGCCGTGGCACCATCGAGGCGGGCAAGGCCGCGGATCTCATTCTACTGACTAAGGACCCGCTCGCCGAGATCCGGAACACTCGATCCATTGAGGCGGTTGTGCTCGGCGGCAAATGGATTCCGCGCTCCGCGCTCGACGCGATGCTCGCGGAGGTGGAGGGCGCCGTCAACGGGAGAACGGAGCCGCATGACTGAAAGTGATGATTAGAGGATTAGTGTTCCCGGCAGCGCTCTTGATCTGATTGATCAGTTCCGCCCTTCAGAGGGAGTGTCTGAGGTCCCTTCGTCCTTGCCGAATCGCGGACCGAATCCAATTCTCCTCCCACAAATGTCGGAGACCCGATCGCCAGCAACCCGCGATTGCTCATGAGAATGCAAAGAGGACGGCGTCAGTACAGCGTCTGGAAATGACAAGCGGGAACCCAGATCTCCTTGAAGTTCTCAGCCATATGAAGACATTCAGGTCTACGGATAGAGCTGTAACCGAAATGCCAACGTCATGGACCTCGCTCTGTGCGCTCGATCGGTCAAACTGCCGACCTGAGTCGCGAACTTCTAGCGAGTAGAAATTGTTGCAGCTTTTCTGCAATTCACCGTTGACAACTTAATCTTAGTCCGTATAGGATCGTACCGTGGCAGATACAAAACTACTAGGACGTTAGATGTTAACAGTACTGTCACCGAATAGCCGATTGCGGGGATCGGCATAGCGTTGTGAATCGTATCTGGGGATCTTCACGCGATTTTTAAAGAATAGGCAACCAAGAGTTTCAGCTTTCAACTGATTCACATTTCACTGGCGCGGAGCTGCCGTGGCGCCGGCGATGAAGTCTGGCTATTCCGCCGGCCAGGGGGCGAGCTCCGTAGCAGCGCGCAGCTAGCTCGGTGGTCGTGTGCTCAAAGTGTGTCGGGGCGGAGGAGGTGGGGCTAGTGTGCAGCCGCTTGTTTCTCGACAGTAGTGCCATTTCACTCACTCGACTCCTTCGGCCAAGAGTTCACGCTTCACCTCTGATGGTGGATCTCTCTGGCATTGCCGGCCCCTAAGATCTCTCCTTCTCCACATTCATACCTTACTCTGAGGCAATCGGGCAGACATCCAGGATTCTCTGGCGAGTAGCTGGAGGTGTGCCTGTCCATCCGAAAAGCAAGATAGTCGTGCAAAGGGATTACGAAAGTGAGATTCGCATGGGAAACGCCAGCCGGATTTTGAAAGCGATCTTTGTAGCCTCGATCGTTATTGCCGCCGCGTCGGCGCAGACTGGCACCTTGAATGTCTACTTCTCACCTCCGTCCGCGCAATCCACCTCCGTACCTGGAGCCATCACCGAGACGTTCGACCAACTGCCCGCAGGCGTCAAGACGGCGGCCTATGTCTCGACGACGGGAGTCGGCACATACACCGGCAGTTCGAAGAATCCCTTCGCCATTCTGTCGCCCAGCGCCTTTGGCGGCGCGATCGGCGCAGGCAGTTCCTCACTCACTAACTACCTTGCGGTCGGCAACGCGACCAACAGCACCAGTCCGGTCATCCTGACCTTGGCGCAGCCGGCGTCGTATTTTGGATTTTGGTCGTCCGCAGGCAGTCCGTCCAGCCACGTCGATCTCTACCGCGGCAGCACACTCTACGCCAGCTTCAGCACTCAAGATCTTCTCAATTTCCTTGGCAACGGTAGTGGCACCGTGACCGCGCTCGATGGATCCACTAAGTATCAGACGAGTGCGTACTTCGGCAATCCGAATATTCCACTGGGCGGCGACCGTGCACAGGGGCAGCCGTTCGTCTACGTGAACTTCCAAATCACGGGGGCCACCATCGACACGCTGGCCTTTTACAGCGCGAGCACTTCGAGCGATTTCGCGACCGACAACCATAGCGTAATCTTCAACGGGAATGCTGTTGCTATCCCCCGGACATTCGTTTCCGTTGAGACCGTGTCCCTAGCCCCTATCGTGGCAGCACCGACGTTCACTCCGGCCGCTGGAACCTATACTTCTCCCCAAGCTGTCACCATCAGTTCGGCCACTCCCGGCAGCACGATCCGATACACGACGAATGGATCCGCTCCGAGCGAGACGGTGGGAACAGTCTACACGGGGCCGGTGACGGTCAACTCCACCGAGACGATCAATGCCATCGCCTATGCGACTGGCATGCGCGATAGTGCGGTTGTTTCCGCGCCGTATACGCTGAACCTGCCAGCGGTCACTGCGATGAGCGTGGGAAGTGGACAGCAGGGGCAGGTTCTGACGGAGGTGACGATCACCGGACAGTTTACACATTTCGGGCCAGGTTCGACGGTGACCTTCGCTAATCCAGGCATCACCGCGAGCAACATCGCGATGACCGATGCCACGCACCTCACTGCAACCTTGACCATCGCTTCCGGAGCAGCCATTGGGCTCTCCAACGTGACGGTTGCGACCGGCGGTGAGGTGGCGACGGGCGTCAACGTGTTCACGGTCACGCCCGGAACACCCGCGATCACCGCGATTGGCGCCGTTGCCGTGCAACAGGGCCAGGTGCTGCCCGGCGTAACCATCACGGGGCGATTCACGCACTTCGGATCGGCCTCGACCGTGACGTTCAGTAACCCGGGGATCACTGCCAGCAACATCTCCGTGACTGACCCAACGCATCTGACGGCAACGCTGGCGATTTCGGCCTCGGCGGCGACCGGCGCAGCCAACGTAACCGTGACCACCAGCAGCGAAGTCGTGACCGGCGCCAATCTGTTCACCGTGACGCCAGGAACGCCGGCGCTCACGGCGCTCAGCCCCAATAGCGGACTTGCGGGCCAGGTGCTCACGGCCGTGAGGGTTACGGGGCAATTCACGCACTTTTCGTCGGGTTCGACCGTGACGTTCAGTAATCCGGGGATCACCGCAAGCTCGGTTTTTGTCGCGGACGTGACGCACCTCACGGCGACACTGACGATTGCTGCCGGAGCGGCCACCGGGGCGTCCAGTGTGACGGTTTCGACAGGTGCGGAAGTGGTCACGGGCGCCAGTCTGTTCACTGTTGGCGCCGCTGCTGCGCCGACGATCACCGCCATAAACCCCAGCAATGGACAATCAGGCCAGGTATTGAACGGCGTGATCATTACAGGCCTGAGCACGCATTTCGCACCGGGCTCAACCGTAACCTTCAGCAATTCGGGGATCACCGCGAGTTCCGTTTCGGTGATCGACGCGACGCATCTGACGGCAACGTTAGCCATCGCCGCCGGCGCGGCTGCCGGGATATCGAACGTAACCGTGACGACGGGCACCGAAATTGCTACGGGTACGAATCTCTTCACTGTCGGTGCGGCTGCCACGCCAACAATCACCGCGATGAGCCCCAGCAGCGGACAACCGGGTCAGGTGCTGACTGGCGTGACCATCACCGGACAGTTCACGCACTTTGCCGCCGGTTCGACCCTGAGCTTTAGCAATCCTGCCGTCACCGCCGGCGCGATTTCGATAACAGACGCCACCCACCTGACCGCAACGTTAACGATCGCCGCAGCCGCGTCGCCTGGAGCGTCGAACGTAACGGTGACGACGGGCAGCGAGATCGCTGGCGGCACGAACCTGTTCACCATCAATGCTGGTACGCCGACGCTCACGGCCATCAGTCCGGCCAGCGGACTCCAAGGTCAGGTGCTGACGGGCGTGAAGATCGCGGGTCAGTTCACGCACTTTGCATCGGGTTCGACGGTGACCTTCAACAATCCGGCGATCACCGCCAGCGCGATTTCAGTGACCGACGCGACCCACCTGACTGCGACGGTGACGATCGGGGCAGGCGCCGCAACCGGCGGCGTCAACGTGGCAGTCACAACCGGCAAGGAAGCAGCCCTCGGCACAAACATTTTCACGGTCAATGCGGGAACGCCCATCGTGAGTTCCATCAGCCCCAGTCGCGGTCTACCGGGGCAAGTGTTGACCGGCGTGAAGATCATGGGCCAATTCACGCACTTTGCATCGGGCTCGACCCTCGCATTCAGCAACGCTGGGATCAAGGCGAGCAACATCTCCGTCACGGACGCGACGCACTTGACGGCAACGCTGACCCTCGCCCTCACCGCCAGCGGCCTCTCCAATGTGACGGTCTCGACGAGCGGTGAAGTGGCTGCCGGAAGCAATCTGTTTTCGGTGACCCCGACCGCGACCGACAACTCCTGTCCGACAAGTGCTTACAGCCACGTGCGAGGAATCGTCATCGACCACACCAAGGTCGCCAATACCGACCAGGCCAACTTCCCCGTCCTCATAACCGGAACCTACAGCTACCTGGCTACCACCGCGAACGGAGGCCAGGTGCAGAGCGCCAACGGCTACGACATCGTCTTTTCGACCGACCTCGCAGCGACACAGCTTTTGAACTTCGACCGCGCCTCTTACAATCCCGCCACTGGAGCAGTGGCTTTCTGGGTGCAGATTCCCAATCTCAGCCACACCGGGGACACGGTCATCTACCTCAGCTACGGCAATTCCAGCGTCACCAGTTCACTGGCGAATCCCGCGGCCGTCTGGAGCCCCAGTACGGATGTTTCCGGCACGCCGAATGCAAATTTCCATGGGGTCTACCACCTGGTGGAGAGTGCCGGCCCCTACGCCGACTCCACCAAATACGGCAACACCAGCACGGCGGCGCTGAGCAGTTATCCAACCATCGTTACGGGTCCCTGGAGCACAGCGCAGAGTTTCAGCAGCGGCCAGGGAATTCGGCTCACTCAAGCTCTTCTCAACGGCAACGGCTTCACCAACAGCACAGCGTCCTTCTCATACTGGATGAAATCAAGCGGCCAAAGCGGCGGCGATGGGTACGGCGCGGCAATCGACAATCGCGGCGGTTTCGGCAATCCGGGCCTCACGAGCGGCATCCGCTCCAACGGCAGCACCACCCTCTACCGCAATAACTCAGGGTCGGGTGCATCGGTCGATTCCCCATCGGCTCTCACCGATGGAAACTGGCACCTGGTTCACGCCACCCTCGACGGAACCAGCGGGATTCTCTACGTCGATGGTGCCGCGGTGGGAACCACGCCGGGTTACACCAACAATTTTTCGAGCTCGGTTTACACCTCCCTCGGCGTCGACACGCAAGGCAACAACGAATATCTGAACACCGTCCTGATCGCCGAGGCGCACATCACGCAGACGAAGCTCTCACCCGACTGGATCGCGACGGAATTCAACAACCAGAAGTCGCCCTCCACGTTCTACACCATCTACGGTGAAAACCAGATCAACCTCTCTGTTGCGCCGGCCACCGCGCTGCTGTACGCATCGCAGACACAGCAATTCACGGTGACCACGATCGGGAATTGCCCGGGGGGCGTAACGTGGTCCACCCCGAGCGCCGGGACCATTTCAGCCACGGGTCTGTACACCGCTCCCTCCTCGATCTCCACGCAGCAGACTGTCACCCTCACGGCCACCAGCCAGGTGGACACCTCCAAAACGGTAACCGCGACCGTCACCCTTTACCCGCCGCTCACCGTGACCGTCTCGCCTCTGACTGCCACGCTCACCGCCGGGCAGACGCAGCAGTTCACCGCGACCGTGGCGAATGCGAGCAACCCGGCGGTGACCTGGTCGATCGCACAGGGTGCACCGGGCAGCATCAGCGCGAGCGGTCTGTACACCGCGCCCGCCTCGATCGGTTCGCTGCAACTTGTGGCGGTGACGGCCACCAGCGTGGCCGATACCACGAAGAGCTCGACTGTGACCGTAACCCTCCAACCGCCCACGTTCAGTCCGCTGCGCATCAACTCCGGCGGAGGTTCCTTCACCGACTCGCTGGGGCGCGTGTGGGCGGCGGACAGCGGATTCTCGGGCGGCTGCCCGTTCGGTGGTACGACGACCGCATTCCTCAACCCATCGGGCCTGGATGGCGAGTATTCCGATGCGCGGGGCTGCTTCGGCGGAATCTTCCAGGGCCTCTCGTATCAGTTCAACGTACCCAACCAATCGTATTTGGTGACTCTCAAGTTTGCCGACCCGCAATACGCCGCCGCCGGCCAGCGCGTCTTCGGTGTGACCATCAACGGCACCACGGTATTGAATAACGTGGACGTCGCGGCCAACGCGGGCGGGCAGTACAAGCCCTGGGACACCTCGCCGATTCCGGTGACGGTCACCAACGGGCAGATCAACATCGGATTCACGAACAACGTCAGCTTGCCGATCGTCAGCGCCATCGAGATTGTGCAAACGAACACCGTGGAGGTACTGCCCTACACGCCGGTGCTCGCCGAACGGCAAACCCAGCAATTCCTGGCGTTTGTGCCGGGCGCGGCTTCGCAGGCGGTAACGTGGTCGCTGGCGGCAGGATCGCCTGGAACCATCAGCTCCACGGGACTGTACGTCGCGCCCACATCGATTGCCGCCAATACCTCGGTCACCGTAATTGCGACCAGTGTGGCAAACAACGCCCTTGTCGGAACGTCCATCATCTCGCTGCTGGCCACTGATCCGAACACCGTGTCGCCCCTGCGAATCAACTCGGGTGGGCCGGCCGTGACCGATCCCGCCGGCCGCGTATGGGCTGCGGACTCGGGCGCCAGCGTGGGTTGTCCCTTCGGAAGCACCTCCACTTCCTTCACCCCTCCGGCAGGCCTGGACGTGGAATATGCCGACGTAACCGGATGTTTCGGCGGCATCTTCCAGGGCATGAGCTATCGGTTCACCGTCCCCGACATGAGCTATCTGCTCACGCTGAAGTTCGCCGATCCTTCGATCGCGACTGCACAGCAGAGAGTCTTCACGGTGTCCGTAAACGGCAGCACGTACCTGGCGGGCGTGGACGTGGCGGCAGCCGCGGGAGGCTCGCTGAAGGCCTACGACCAGACCATTCCCGTGAACATCGCCGGCGGGCAACTGAACATCGGATTTGCCATTCCACCCGTATCGAACACGCTCGCGCCGCCCATCGTCAACGCCATCCAACTGCTTCCTGTTGGCGAAGTGGAGTTGTCGCCGAGCACCACGAATTTGTGGTCCGGGCAGACCCAGCAGTTTAGCGGCCGCGTGGCCGACCCCTCCAACGCCGGACTCACCTGGGCCATCTCTCCGAATGTCGGCAGCATCAACGCGGCGACAGGCCTCTACACGGCACCCGCGACCATCACCTCCGCGCAGACCGTGACGGTGACGGCCACGGGCGTGAGCAATCCGAACTGGACCCAATCGGCAACGGTCACCCTATATCCGCCATCGACTGTTTCGGTGACGCCCCCGACTGCATCGCTGTCCGGCGGGCAGACACAGCAATTCACAGCGACCCTGACGAATAACGCGGGCTTGGGCGTGACGTGGACCATCACGCCGGCCGGCATGGGCTCGATTACGTCGGCGGGCCTGTACACGGCGCCGCCTTCGGTCTTCACGCCACAGACCGTCACGGTGACGGCCACCAGCCTGGCGGACGGCCATACCACTACGGCGTCGATACAATTGACGCCGACGGTAACGGTGTCGGTAAACCCGGGCACGGTAACGCTGGGGCCATCGCAACTGCAGCAGTTCAGGGCTGTGGTGAGCGGCGCCTTCAATAATGCCGTGACGTGGAGCATTTCACCTTCGCTAGGTTCGATAAACGCCAGTGGTTTGTACATCGCGCCGGCCTCGATCGCCAGCACCACTACCGTGACCGCAACCGCGACCAGTGTGTTGAGCTCGACTGCTAGCGGAACGGCGACGGTGACGCTATCGCCCTCGTCCACCGGAATCACGGTTTCGGTTTCGCCTTCCACCGCATCGATTCAAACCGGGGGCACACAGCAATTCACCGCCAGCGTAACGGGGACCAGCAACACGGCAGTAACCTGGATGGTCGACCCGCCGGTCGGAACCATCACTTCCACGGGTCTGTACATCGCGCCTGGGAACATCGCCGCGCCGCTGAGCGTGACCGTTCAGGCCATCAGTGTGGCAAGCCCCGTAAACCTCGGGTCAGCCAGCGTCCAGCTATCCACGGCTTCGCTCAATTCCTACAGCTACCGGCGCCCGATCGTCATCAACCACACCCAGGTGCCGAACAGCGACCAGTCCAACTATACTTTGCTGGTCACAGGGACCTATCCCTACCTGGCCACCACAGCCAACGGCGGCAAGGTGACGAGTTCCAGCGGATTCGACATCATCTTCACTTCCGACTGCGCAGGCTTGCAGAAACTCGATCACGAAATCACTTCCTACAATCCCGCGACGGGTGCGGTCGCGATGTGGGTGGTGGTACCGCTGGTCTCGCACACCGAGGATACGGTGCTGTACCTGAGCTATGGCGACTCCGCCGTGACCACCAGCCAGGAGAACCGGTCGTCAGTGGACGCCACCCGCTCCGCGTCTCATTCCTCCGATTACCAGGCGACGCTGGCCAATAATCAGAATTCGCCATCCGTGTTTTATCTGATCTACCCCGAGAACGCGAATACCATCGCGCCCTCCACGGTGACGCTGGCGGCAGGACAGACCCAGCAGTTCACGCCCCTGTTCATGATGGGCGAGTCGCCCAGCCGTCTCAATCCGCTGGTGCTGCTGGGTTCGGTGCAAACCCCCTCGCCGGCGGAATCGCTGGCCCTCAACGGCAACACCGTCTACGTATGCGATGACAACGAAGTCTCGATCATCGACGTGACCCACCCGGCGAGCCCGAACTTCCTCACTACGGCGCTTTCGAACACCATCCACAACTCGGGCAACATCAATTGCAGCATCCAGCAGAATTCGCTGGTATCTTTCTCCGATGCGGTCAACTCGGTAATCAACGGGTCTCCTGCGATCACGGCATTCAGCCTCACCACTCCGACGGCGCCCCAGCTCATCGCGGGCACTGCGTTCAACCGGCGCTTCTTCGAGGAACCCTCTTACGTGGGCAACATCGCGTTCGTACCCACGGGCCTATATCAATATTCGGTCGGCACTCTGGGTGCGGCATACGGCCAGCTCTTCTCCGTCGACTTGACGAACCTATCGAGCCCGACTATGGTCGGCACTTTGCTGCAGCCGGACAACAGCGGCATCGGACCGAATAACGGATATATCTTCGGCGGCACGCTCTACAACTCGCAGACCATGTACCTGGCTGGCACCACTTCCACCGATGGCTTCAACGCCTGGAACCAGGGGACCGGCAAGCTATTGGTGGCAGACATTTCGAATCCGGCATCGATGAACGTGGTGAAGGAAGTCGACATTCCAGGCACGGTGAATCTGTACCCGCCGCAGGTGCAGGGGAATCTGGCAGTCGCATTGGGAGATAACGGCGGCATCGACATCTTCTTCCATAACCCACCGATTCCGAATCAGGGCAGCATCGTGGTGACCACGTTCGACCTCACCAATCCGCGAAGTCCGGCAGTGATCGCATCGACAGCAACCAGTTACCAGCCAGGGCTGGGCGGCGGAGCGGCGCAGATCGGGACGAACCTGTTCGTGTTCGGCGGGGTGCGTGACAGCGCAGGCAATAACGTGCTCCTGCTCGTAGACACCAGCAACCCGAGGAACCCCGTATTGACGTCGTACCCGGTAGTGGCGGGAATCACGCGGCTGGTGGCAGCGGGAAACATCCTGCACGCGACGTTGGGAGCGGCGGGATACGCGATCTACCAGATCCCCGGACTGACGGCGACCGAGCAGACGCTGAGCGGAAGCTGCAATGCGCCGGTGACCTTCTCGATGAATCCGGCATCCGGGCAAGGGAACGTCACGGCGAGCGGACTGTACACAGCGCCCACCACTGTGGCGGGACAGACGGTGACGGTGACAGCCGCGTCGTTGGGCGATGCTACGCAGACGGCATCCGCCAGCGTCACCTTGTCCAACGCGAATTGTCCTCCGAGCACCTATAGCCACGTGCGTGGAATCGTCATCGACCACACCAAGGTCGCCAACACCGACCAGACGAACTTCCCGGTCCTGATCACCGGAACCTATCCATACCTCGCCACCGCGGCCAACGGCGGCTTGGTGCAAAACTCCAACGGCTACGACATCATCTTCTCCAAGGACTATCAAGGGACGCAGATCCTGAATTTCGACCTGGCCTCCTACAATCCGGTTACCGGAGCGGTGGCGTTCTGGGTGCTCATCCCCAATCTCAGCCACGCGGGCGATACCGTCATCTATCTCAGCTACGGCAATCCGGCCATCACCAGTTCGCTGGCCAATCCCGGCGGCGTCTGGAGTCCGGTTGCCGACGTTTCCGGAACCCCGAATACGAACTTCCACGGCGTCTACCACCTGGCCGAGACCGCAGGCCCCTACGCCGACTCCTCGAAGTACGCCAATAACAGCACCGCGGCGTTGAATGCATACCCCACCCGCGTGACCGGGCCCTGGAGCTTTGCGCAGAGTTTCAGCACCGGCCAGGGCATCCGGCTCACGCAGTCGATCCTCAATGGCAACGGATTCGACAACCGGACCGCCACGTACTCGTACTGGATCAAGTCGAGCGGCCAGAGCGGCGGAGACGGATACGGCTGGGCCATCGACAACCGCGGCGGGTTCCTCGCCCCTGGTGTGGCCAGCGGTCTGCGGAGTAACGGCAGCGCCGACCTGTTCCGGAACAACGGCAACTTCGGCGCGGAATTCGATACCACGACTCCGGTTACCGATGGCAACTGGCACCTGATTCACGGCACGATCGACAATTCGGGCGGGACGCTTTACGTGGATGGCGTCGCTGTCGGAACCACACCGGGGTTCACCAACGCCTTCACGAGTTCCGTCTACACCTCGCTCGGCGTCGATACCCAGGGCAACAACGAATACCTGAACACCGCGCAAATCGCGGAGGCGCACATCGCCCAGACCAAGCTCTCTCCCGATTGGATCACTACCGAGTACAACAACCAGAAGTCGCCCTCCACGTTCTACACCATCTTCGGCGAAAATCAGGTCAACGTTTCGATTGCGCCGGCGACCGCCTCGCTGTACGCCTCCCAGACCCAGCAATTCACCGCCACCACGATCGGTCAATGCCTCGGCGGCGTGAACTGGTCGACTCCCTCCGCGGGCATCATCGCGAGCAGCGGCCTTTATACCGCGCCGTCCTCGATTGCCGCGCAACAAAGCGTCACCCTTACCGCCACCAGCCAATTGGACAGCAGCAAGACCGCCACGGCAGCCGTGACGCTGCTGCCACCCGTGACCGTATCGGTGAGCCCGCAAACCGCCAACGTGACCTCCGGGCAGACGCTCCAACTGACAGCCAACGAACAGAACGCCACCATGCCGGGTGTGACCTGGTCGGTAAGCCCCGCAACGCTGGGCACCATCACCACCGCCGGTCTGTTCACCGCATCCACGGTCTTTGTGCCGCAGACGGCCACGGTCACCGCCACCACCATACAAGGCGCGGCAACCGGGAGTGCCACTCTGTCTGTGCTTCCAGCCGTCAGGATTACGATCAGCCCGAGCGGCTCCGTGACGCTCGGCCCATCGGAATTACTGCAGTTCACAGCGTCCGCGACGGGCGCAGTCAATACCGCTCTCACGTGGAGCGTCTCGCCTTCGCTGGGATCCATCAGCGCGAACGGGTTGTACACGGCACCCTCCTCGATCAGCAGTTCGAGCACGGTGACTGTTACCGCGACCAGCGTGGTGAACCCCTCAGCCACGGCCAGCGTGACGGTGACGCTCGCCCCGGCAGCGTCCGGGATTACGATTTCGATATCGCCCACCACTGCTTCGGTCCAGACCGGCGGAACGCAGCAGTTCACCGCGTCGGTCACGGGAACCGGCAACACGGCCGTGACGTGGTCGGTGGTACCACCCGTCGGGACCATCAACTCCAGCGGCCTCTACATCGCACCGGGGACCATCAGCGGGCCGGTCAGCGTGACGGTACAGGCCGTCAGCGCGGCGAGCGCCTCCAATTTCGGCACGGCGACCATTCAACTTTCCACCGCTTCCCTCAATTCGTACAGCTACCGGCGCCCGATCGTTATCAATCACGGCCAGGTGGCCAACAGCGATCAATCCAGCTACACGCTGCTGTTCACCGGAACCTATCCGTACCTGGCCACCACGGCCAACAACGGCAAGGTGACGAGCACCAGCGGATTCGACATCATCTTCACGTCGGACTGCGCAGGACTGCAGAAGCTCGATCACGAGATCACCTCGTACAATCCTGCGACAGGAGCGGTGTCGATGTGGGTGGTGCTGCCGCTCGTTTCGCACACGCAGGACACGGTGCTGTATCTGAACTATGGCAACGCCAACGTAACTACCAGCCAGGAAAACCGGCCTTCGGTAGACGCCGCGCGGGCCGCATCGCATTCGTCCGACTACACGGCCACGCTGGCCAACAACCAGAATTCGCCATCCACGTTTTACACCATCTACCCGGAAAATGCGAATAGCGTGGCGCCTTCCACAGCCACGCTGGCAGCCGGACAGACGCAGCAGTTCACGCCCTTATTCCTGGTGGGTGCGTCGCCCAGCCGGCAGAATCCCTTGACGCTGCTGGGCACCTTGCAGACGGTGTCGCCAGCCGAATCGCTGGCCCTCAACGGCAACACCCTGTACGTCTGCGACGACAACGAAGTCTCCATCATCGACGTGACGAACCCGGCGAGCCCCAGCCTGCTCACCACGGCGCTTTCGAGCACCATCAAAAACGCCGGCAACATCCATTGCAGCATCCAGCAGAATTCGCTGGTGGCGTTCTCCGACGCCCTCAATACCCAGATCAACGGGTCGCCCGCGATCACGGCGTTCAGCCTCACGAATCCGCAGTCTCCGCAACTCATCGCAGGCACGGCCTTCAACCGCCGGTTCTTCGAGGAGCCCTCTTACGTGGGCAATATCGCTTTCGTTCCCACGGGACTGTACCAGTATGGGTTCGGCACTCTGAACGCGGCCTATGGCCAGCTCTTCTCTGTCGACCTGACGAACCTCTCGACCCCGACTCTGGTCGGCACTTTGCTGACGCCCGACAACAGCGGCATCGGGCCGAACACCGGATACATCTCCGGCGGCACGCTCTACAACTCGCAGACCATGTACCTGGCCGGCAGCACTTCCACCGACGGCTTCGACAACTGGAACGCGGGCGTGGGTAAGCTGCTGGTGGCGGATATTTCGAATCCGGCGTCGATGAGTTTGGTGAAAGAAGTCGACATTCCCGGCACCGTGAATCTCTACAAGCCACAGGTGCAGGGGAACCTGGCGGTGGCACTGGGAGACAACGGCGGCATCAACATCTTCTTCAACAATCCGCCGATTCCCAACCAGGGCAACATCGTGGTGACCACCTTCGACCTGACCAATCCGCGGAACCCGGTGGTGATCGCATCCATCGCCACGACTTACACGCCAGGGCTGGGCGGCGGTGCGGCGCAGATCGGCACCAACTTGTTCGCCTTCGGTGGTGTGATGGACAGCGCCGGCAACAACGTGCTGCTACTGGTGGACACCACCGATCCGCAGAATCCGGTGTTGGCGTCGTACCCGGTGGCCACAGCGATCACGCAGTTGGTGTTGGCGGGGAACATCCTGCACGCCACCGTGGGAGCGGCGGGATACGCGGCGTACCAGGTCCCCGGACTGACTGCGCTGGAAGGCACTCTGACGGGCGCCTGCAATGCGCCGGTGAGCTGGTCGCTGATTCCGGCATCGGGTAGAGGGACGATCTCGGCGAGCGGACTGTACACGGCGCCGGCGAGCATCTCGGGACCGTCGGTGTTGACGGTGACGGCAACTTCCTTGGCCGACCCGACGCAGTTGGCTTCCTCGACCGTTGCGTTGAGCAACGCGCTGACGGTGACGATGAGCGCGGTGACTCCAGCTCCGTTCGTGGTGGGTGGACCGGCGGTGTTCAAGGCAGTGGTCGCCAGCGGCAATAACGCCATCTCGGGCGCGAGTGTGACGCTGACGATCACCGGGGCGAATGCACAGACGCTGACGGGGACGACCGACGCGACGGGAACGGCGACATTCACCTACACGGGAACGGTGCGGGGAGCGGACACTCTGCAGGCCTCGACTACGGCGAATGGAGGCGCGACGAGCGGGACACTGCCGGTGTTCTGGCTGCATCCCACGAACTCCATGACGACTACGACGGCGAGCGCGCGGTTCTTCACCTCGACGTCGTGCGCGTCTGGGTGTGAGGCGTTCGGCATCGCCACGACGGCGACGCCAGTCTTCACGCAGAGTTTCCCGGACATCCAATTCCTCAACAACCAGCGGCCATTCACGGACACGGTGTTGGACAACAGCGGAAACGCGGCGGGAGCGGTTACGGCGCAGGGCAGCGGGTCACAGGCGGGAGTGGGAACCCTGGCGGGATTCTCGGGGGTGTTCACGGGAAGCCTGGTGGTGACGGCGGCGGGACAGTACACGCTGAATGTGATGAGTCAGGACGGATTCATCTTCGGGGTGGGTGGCGGCGCGACGCGCGTGAGCGGGATCAATGTGAATGCGCCCACGGCGTCGATATTCCAGGGATACGCGGTGATGGGTGCGAACAACGGGCCATCGACCAATGCGCCGGTGGCGATTGTGGTGTCGTTCCCGCAGGCGGGGTCGTACCCATACGAGTTCGATTACCGCAGCGGCACGGGGGGAAATCTATCGCTGAGCATGAATGGAGTGCGGCCGTTGAATTCGCTGCTGGTGACGTCGAATGCCAACGGGGTGACGAAGCCGGTAGGGCAACAGGTGACCTTCACGTTCCAGGCGCTGGATGAGACGGGGGCGGCGGTGGCATCGCTGCCGCTGACGGTGACGGTCTCTGGCGCGAATCCGCAGACGGTAGTGAGGACGACGGACGCGACGGGGACGGCGACGTTCAGCTTAACGGGCGTCAACGTGGGAGCGGATTTCGTGCAGGCGGCGGCGACGGTCAACGGGCAGACGGCGATCTCGAATCAGGGGATGCTGACATGGGAGAGCGCTCAGGCGCCGCAGATCACGGTGACGGGCGATGCGGTATTGCAGTTGCCGAATCGTGGCAGTTACACGGCGACGGTGACGGACCCGGCGGCACCGGCAGGCGGCACGATCACAGTGAATTGGACGCAGGTAAGCGGGCCGGGCACGGTGTTGTTCGACACGCCGACCCAGACGACGGTGCACGCGGCATATCCCGCGCCGGGATCGTATGTCTTGCAGATTACGGCGACGGATAGTCTGGGCAGCAACTTCGTGCAGGTGCCGGTGACGGTGCAGCCACCGGTGACGAGTTCGCAGGGATGGATTGCAACACCACTAGACGGGGCCCACGTGACCGGGCAGGTGCCGATCACAGTGATCAGCACGGAGACCCTGGTAAGCGGCACACTGACGGTCTCGCCGGTATCGAATCCGAATGCCGCGGTGACGCTAAATGCGAACACCACGGGGACTGGCCAGATCGGGGTGCTCGATACGACGACGCTGTACAACGGCGCGTATCTGATCGTCCTGAATGCGACGGACACGACGGGCAAGACGATGGGGAGTTCGGTGTATGTGAACGTAATTGGGGACTATAAGCCTGGTCGCGTGACGACGACGGTGACGGATCTGGTGGTTCCTGCTCCGGGGATTCCGATCCAGATATCGCGGACGTACGACAGTTTGCGCAAGAGCATCTCGGGAGATTTCGGTTATGGGTGGACGCTCGGGGTGCAGGTGCAGTTGGAAGTGGCGAACACGCAGGACGTGACACTGACGATCAACGGGCAGCGAAGGACATTCTATTGGACGCCTACCTCCACCGTGAATGGTCTCTTCTACCAACCCGCATACACAGCGGAGCCAGGATTCTTCGGGAGTTTACAGGTACCGCAGAGCAACTGCGGGTTGGGGAGCCAGCAGCAGTTGGTGAAGACGGGGAACATCTACATCTGCGCGGTTGGCTATGCCATTTATGCGCCTAGTCAAGTGCAATACACAGACCCATATGGCAGAACGTACACAGTCGATGGCAGCGGCAATCTGAACTCAGTGAAGGATCTGGCGGGGAATACGTTGACGGTGACGGTGGGTGGGATCACCGGGCCCAACGGTCTCAACGTTCCCTTCCTCCGAGACACCCAAGGGAGGATCACGCAAATCACCGACCCGTTGGGGAATATGTATAAGTACGGGTATGACGCGTCTGGGAATTTGGCGAGCATCACGTACCCGAATGATCCAGGAAACCCAACTCGCGGGGGAACATTCACCTACGACCCAACCCACTTGTACACCGGTGGAACCGACCCAAGGGGAAACACCCTACCTGTTCTAACTTATGATTCCAGCGGTCGGCTGGCATCCGTTAGTGACCCGCTAAACAATACCTGGGGATACAACTACAATCTCGCTGTGGGATCGATGACTCGAACCAACCCGGATGGCGGGCGGACCGTGACAACAGAAAATAGCTATGGGCAGCCGGTTAGCATCACCGACCCTCTGAATCGCACCACCACGATCGGATACGACGCCAATCGAGATCTCGTGTCCTACACGAACCCTCAAGGCAAGACGACCACGATTGCCTACAATGCCTCTGGACTCCTGCTGTCCGTCACCGATCCGCTGGGCAATCAGTATTCATGGACCTATGGTCCCAATGGCCTAAAGTTAACGGAGACCGACCCGTTGGGCCATACTAAGCAGTTGGCATACGATGCTAAGGGAAATCCGACCTCCATCACCGACGGCCTCGGACAAACCATAGGTCTAACTTGGAATAGTCAGAGTCTGCTGACCAGCCTTACGATGGCCAATGGAGCAATAGCGAGTTTCGTATATGACTCGTATGGGAACCCGATCTCTGTTACCGACCACGGCGGTACGGTGGATCAACGCCAGTACGACCCCATGGGTAGGTGGACCGGCGAGACGGACGCCTACCATGGTTCGATGGCGTGGGCATACAATGTTATTGGCTTGTTAACCAGTACTACGGACCCACTGGGACATTCGGTTACGTACGCCTACGACCTGAACGGTAATCGTACTCTAGAGGTGGACAAGAACGGCGGCAGGTATACGCGCACTTACGACGCACTGAATCGTATCATTGGCACAACATTCCCAGATGGTACCTCGGTGTCGGCCAACTATGACTACGCAGGCAGGCCCTTGACCCTCACGGATGCTGGGGGCCGCATAACATCCAATGTCTATGACCTGGCTGGCCAACTGACAAGTAGCACGACAGCGGCGGGCACTGCCGACCAAGCAACCACTCGGCTCGGCTATGATTTGGCTGGGCGCCTTGTTTCGACCACCGACGCGCTAGGAAACACTACAACTCGGGCGTACGACGATGCGGGGCGGTTGGCCTCCGTTACCGATGCGCTGGGACAGAAAGCCTCATTCGTTCATGACGCCAAAGGGCGTACCACCAGCCAGATCGCAGCGGATGGAGCCGTTACATCGTACGCCTATGACGAACGCGGGCGGATGACCCAGGTTACCAAACCTGATGGAAGCAAGATCGCATTGGCGTATGGACCCCTCAACCTTCAAACCAAAACGGATGAGCTTGGCCGGACTACTCAATACGCCTACAACGGCTTGACGCGTCCTACATCAGTCACGGATGCCAACAACAACATCTTTACCTACGCTTGGGGGCCCACTGGGAACTTGACGTCGGTTGTGGATCCGAATGGCCACATTACATTGTATTCATATGACGCTGGGGATCGGCTCATCAAGCGCACGCTACCCGATGGATCCAACGAGCAATACAGCTATGACGCTGATGGAAATGTCACTTCCGTAACCCTGACTGACGGCCATGTCGACCATTTCTCCAACGACGGCGCCGGCCGGCTCAATTTGGCAACGTACTTCGATGGCAGCACGGTTGCGATCACATACACGGCGACGGGGAAGCGCCAGTCGGTTGCTAGTTCTGCGGGCACGTCACAGTATCAATACGACAACCGGGACCGGCTTGTGAAATACACGCAGGCCGATGGCCAGGTGATCACATATACATATGACTCCAACAGCAACGTCCTTACGCGGACTACGCCCGCTGGAATCATCACCTTTGGGTACGACAAGCTAAATCGGTGCGTCAGTGTCTCCGACGTGCCTCATGGAAACGTTGCCTTTACTTACGACTCCAATGGCCGAATCCTTACCGTCGGGCTTCCCAATGGTATCGTAACGAACTACTCCTACGACCCAGTCGGCCGAGTGTCTCATGTCGGCCACAGCATCGGATCCGCCCCACCATTCCAGTCCTTTGACTATCTATTCGACACAGTGGGGAATCGCCTGCAAGCGACGGAAGCCGATGGCTCCCAGACGAAATGGGCCTATGACGCCGTGTACCAGGTGACGCAAGAGACTGTAGTTGCCCCTGGAGGAGCAACCACTCGCAATAGTGTCTTCACCTACGATCCAGCTGGCAATATCACGACTCGAACAGATAACGGTGTTGGGATCACGTTTCAATACAACAATCTGGATCAACTATTGGCCGTCGGAACTAAGACCTACACATACGATCTCAGGGGTAATCTGGCTTCGACTACAGATGCTAGCGGAGTCACCACACTGACTTTCGACTCTGCGAATCGCCTTGCAACGGTGGTGCTGCCAGTCGGGGCGGGCTCCGCAAGCTATACATACGATGGCGAAAATCGGCGGATCGCGCAAACGGTAACTGGCAGCACCAGCCAATTTCTTTGGGATCCGATGTCGGGTGTTGGCGACGTGGTCATGGAGGCTAATGGCCCCAGCATTCTGGCATCGTACAACTTCGGTCCCAGCGGGGTACTGTGGAGGGCCGCTGGACTCTCGACATCCTTCTACTTGCACGACGGTCTGGGAAGCACCATCGGATTGACGGACCTAACGGGGAAGCTTACCGACCAATACCGCTACGATGCTTATGGCCAACGAACCCTGAGCGTCGGTAGCACAACGAACCCGCTCCAGTATCGGGGACAATGGACCGATCCACTCACAGGCTTCCAGAATCTTCGTTCGCGTTACTATAATCCCGGAGTAGGCCGATTCCTGTCGAGAGACCAGGCAGGGTTCGAGCTGGGCAGCCCCATCGATTTCAACCGCTACCGGTATGCCGCGTCAAATCCAGTGAATGCCTCCGATCCGCTGGGCCACCAAGCGGCGATTGATTACAAATTCCTCAACTGGGCGCTCCAAAATCAGGCCGTGGTCGCGGAGTACGGGGCGGCGCAAGAAGCCGAGGCGGCAGCCGCCGCCACTGCCGACCAGTTTGCAGACACCACCCTGGTTGAGTGGGTGCATGCCTTGGCGGCCGGCCTGCCAGGGATTGCGGGCACCGCGCTGGGGGATGCAGCGGGTTGGATTACCCTTTCGAGCGGGGAGGGGATAACTGACGCGTGGTGGGCAGAGCTTGCTACCTTGGAGGCTGGTGGTCCCACGGCCCGCCAGTACATAGCGAGCGCCTATCTGAAACAACCGAGAAAGATTTTTGCCGCTATCAGTGGCGAAGCACCAAATGACTCCGGACAACAAGATGGTCAGAAGGTGTTAGCGGAACTCCAAAAGGCATTTCCCCTTGCGGTCGTTGGGGATGCGCTCATCACGGCGTTCTGGGGGGAAGCAGACAAGTGTGTGCGGCATGCAGAACAAAAGGTAATAACAGAGGCAGAGGCTAGCAACTACACGATACTTGGAATTGGGGCTAGTAGGGACATCTGCATTCCCTGCCAGGCTAGAATCAGGGGCCACAATCCCTTCGCCATCTATCGGCCAATTGGGACTAGCGCAAAATGCATACAGTAGGTATGGAGTTGATCACGGAATTCCCCCAACAAGAGCTATCCAACCGAGCTCTATTTGAGCAATATCACTCCCGCAAGAAGGATGGGCGCGGGTACAACATCCCCAGCGAAACGGAGCGGGATTTTCTGTACACGGTTCACGGCTTCTGGTGGGGCAGATATTACTGGAGATCCCATCTGTTCGAACACCGCTTCGCAGACGCGGTCGCGAAGGAACTTCTGATTGCACGTACACGCGCCCACAACGCCCTCTACTCCACGCTTCCGGATGTGCCTGCCGAGCAGATTGCCTGGCTTGAACGCGCATCCGGCAAGGACGCTCTGATGGCACGTGCTCGCACCCACTTCGCCCGCCACCCCGCACCGTGGACCTTGGCGGATGTGCCGAACGAGCAGATTGCCGGGGCTGAACGCGCCGTTGGCAAGGAGGCGGATGGCTCTACGCTTCTCGCAATCCCCAGCTACGGCCCGTCCTTTATCTCCCTCTGGACCGAGGCGAAGAAGCAAGGGTTGTCCCACATACAAACTGCAGAATACATCCGGGATTGGGGAGGCTACATTTCTCCAGCCGCGGAACGCTATTACAAGCGCAAAGCCAAGAAGCAACCGCTAATCGACAGCAAAGTGACAAAGCGGCTGGCTGAAGTTGCGGTCTGGAGGCAGACCGGAGATCCCTACGTTCCTTGGGAGGCAGAAGTGGAGGGCCAATTTTGGCTAGTGGGTTTGAACGATTTTCCGGACGAACTCATGTACACGCTACTGATCGATGGTAAAGAGATTGGGGATTTTAACGATTGGCCACAAGCTTGGGATCGTGGTGAACCGAAGCCTGCGATCGAGAAACGGGAAGTAGCCATGACCGTTCGCGTGCCTCCAAAGATCAAGCCGGCGGCCCTGCTGAAGCGCTACCAGAATGGGGAGCAGGAGGCCGTGTGGCGCGATCTGGTCGCGCTGGGACCAGAGGTGCGGAACACGCCTTACAAGGAGGCAGCCTGGGCCGTGGCACAGGAGACTATGCGGCGTGCCGCCCACAATGTCAAATTGCTCGTGGAGCGGCTCCGACAGTTGGACTACAGTTTCCATTCCGAAGAGACCTACGGCCTTTCCCCAACCACGAAGAAGCACCGGAAACTGTTAAGCACGTGTGATGGAAGGCACCTGTGGATTCCTCTTTCTTTGCGGGTTTTCGGGGAGGAGGTTGGGCAAGTCCATCTGTTGGGTTCCCACCCCGCCCTGAGCCCCAGGGACGACAACGGTGAGCCACTCCTCACCGACCCGTTGGGTTTCGAATACTGGCCTCTGGCTTCGCTGTTGGAAGATTGGAACCCGGAGGATGGAGAACCGCTTTCCTGGCTGATCAGCGCTGACCCCATTGGCAAAGCGTGGATCTTGATGAATGACCTTCCGGAGGACCACTACTACACAGTACAGCTACCGAATGCTGGAGCAGACGCTGTATTGCAAGGCGAGCCTCACAAGATCACCTTCGTCGAATACCTGCGGCTGAGCTTCCGGTGGGGTGGTTTTCCCGGCTGGGAGAAGTATAAGAAACGGCCCGAAAAGGAACTGGCGTTCTTGCGGGAAGGACTCTTGCCCCTTTGAAGGTAAAACTGGTATGAACTGGACGACCATGCTAACTCGTGAACTTGATTGGAAAAGAGACCGGTGGCCTGCCGTTCTCGTGTTGGTCTTGATGATCGCAACTGGGAGAGCCCAGACCGCGATCGGCGTAGCCAATCGCGTTCCGATTCCTGGGTTGTCAGGCACACTGACTGCAGCTAAGGACGCTCCCATCACGATTATCGTCTTCTCCGACTTCGAGTCTTTTCTTTGTGCCCGCTCCGCTGCCGTGCTGAAGGGGGTTATGAGTGGGAGCGAGGATGTCCGTCTGGTTTTCAAACACGCCCCTGCCGCAACCAACCCCAACTCAATGCTGGCCCACGAAGCAGCGCTGGCTGCTGGCGCCCAAGGCAAGTTCTGGGAAATGCACGATTTACTTTTTGACAACCAATCCCGGCTGAACCGCGCCGACCTGACAGGGTACGCGAAATCTCTCGGGCTTAATGTGTCCACCTTCCAGCATGCGCTTGATCGGCACACCTATCGCCCCGTCATCGAGCGCGACCTGATAGACGCCACGGGCCTCGGCGTGACCGCTACCCCCACGTTTTTTGTCAACGGCCGTCGGCTTGTGGGTCCGCAAAGCCCTGGCGTGCTCAAGAGCTTCGTCGATTCGGTGCGCGATGCACTGCCCAAAGATCCGGAAAAGAGTGAAGCACTAGCCACGTCAGGCTCGGCGCCGGTGATCCACGTGGAGCACGCACCTACAAAAGGACCTGCCTCGGCCTCTATCACTTTCGTAGAGTTCAGTGACTTAGAGTGCTCGTATTGTGTCGATGCCGCGCGGACGGTCGATCAACTGATCGCGGCCTATCCGGGCCAGATTCGCCTCTTTTTTAAACATTACCCCCTCGCCACGCACAAGCACTCGCTGCTCGCCCATCAAGCCGCCCTTGCAGCAGGCGATCAAGGAAAATTCTGGGAGATGCACAATCTGATCTTCGCAAGCCAGGACAAGTTGGCCCGCGAAGACCTGATTGCGAAAGCCAAACAATTGGATCTCGACATGGCCCGATTTACGAAAGACCTCGATAGCCACCGGTTTAGTCAGGTCGTGGAATCCGACCTTCAGGAAGGCGACAGGCTGGGGGTGGATGGAACGCCTTTCTTTTTCGTCAACGGACACGCCATTAGCGGTGCGGTGGGCTTGGACGATTTCAAGCGGGTGATCGACCTGGTACTCAGGGAGATCGGCTCCGCGAATGCCAAATAGAGCTATTACGGTTGATACGAAGCAGAAGAGGGTGTTGGGATTCGCCGAGCGGAGGGCAGAGCCCTTACGCCAGCGCGCGCAGGAAGAGATCGTCGCCGCTCGTGCGGCGCAGCAGATCAACCTGGAACGCTCCGCGAAGAGATTGGCGGCGGCGCCCATCAGTCTGGTGGAGTTCAGCCTTCGAGTGCCCTTGCTGCGCCATGGCCGCACCGCTCGCGAGTCAACTGTCGGTCAGGATGAGCTGACCCGTGACGACTTAATTGCTCAGGCACAGCGACTTTAGATGTGCGGTTCACCAAGGATCTCGACGGCCACCGCTTCAAGTCTCAGGTGGAGGCCGACCGCCAGGAAGGCAACCGGCTTGGAGTCGATGGCGCTCCATTCTTCTTCATCAACGGCCACGCGATCAGTGGCGCCGTCGACCTTGCCGCTTTTCAAGAAATTGATCGATGCCGCAAAAAGGAATCTGCTTCTGCCGCGACGGTGAAAACTGCGAAGTAGGCCCAGGTGGACGGCAGCTAGCCCGTTCGAATCCGCAGACGCTGCTGAGGCTGGTGCAGACACCTTCGGCGGCAATCGCTGGTGGTTCAATGACACAAGCCCGTACGTCTGCGACGAATAACGGAGTTTCCCTCAGTGATCAGCATCGTGAACGAAAGCGACATCGCCGGAACGGTGACATTTGCCCTCCAGGCCGACCGGTCACGACTCGTAACCAATAGATACAACGGCAATTAGTGTGATTCGTTTGGGCCCTCCAGCTATTCTGGTAGTAGAAGACATGTGATGTGGGTCGAGACTGCGCGGCTCGTCATTTGCGAGAAAGCGGCTTCCTCTTTATCCGACGATCTAAACCGGCTGAAGGTGATGAGCGGTTATCAGTATCAGTTGGGGCTCACGGGTAACCGCACGAGCGCCACGGAGCCAGGTGGCCGCGCGCTGGTCTGGAGCTACGACGGCATCTACCGACTGACGCAGGAAACCATCACCCTCGATCCCCATTCGAATAATGGGACGGTGAGCTACAGCCTTGACCCCGTGGGCAACCGTCTGTCGCAAACCTCTAGCTTGCCTGGAATCCCAACGGTCTCGTTCACGTACGACAGCGACGACCGGATCTTTTCGACCGAGCAATACGACAACAACGGCAACACCATCGTCTCAGGTGCGCGGACCTTTGAATACGACTTCGAAAACCGTGTGAAGTCAATGAACAACAGCGCCGTCACCCTACAATACGACGGCGACGGCAACCGCGTGGCGAAGACCGAAGGCGGTGTCACCACCCGCTACTTGGTGGACAACCTAAACCCGACCGGCTACGCACAGGTAGTCGGGGAGATCAGTGACAGCGGAGTTCAGCGAACGTACACGTTCGGTCGCCAGCGCATCCACCAGAGCCAACTTCTCAATAGCAGTTGGACTCCAAACTTCTACGGCTACGATGGCGGCGGCAGCGTCCGCATATTGACGAACTCCGCCGGAACGGTAACCGACACCTACGACTACGACGCGTGGGGCAACAGGATCAACGCCACCGGCTCAACCCCTAACGTGTACCTGTACCGCGGTGAGCAATACGATCCCGACCTGAACCTCTATTACCTCCGTGCTCGCTATTTCAATCCCCTGTCGGGCAGGTTTCTCACGAAAGACCCAGCCAGCGGTGATGTCATTCACCCACTTACGCTCCAAAAGTACCTCTACTCTAATGGTGATCCACTAGACGGCATCGACCCAAGTGGGTTGCAGACTTCAGCGCAGGGTTCAACAACTGGCACGAACGGCGCTGTAGCCGTGACCCCTGAGGCTGGTGGCTACATCCATGACAATGTAGAAATCGGTCCGTTCCTGCGGGCCGAGTTTTCGTCGTATGTGAAAGCTGAGATAATCAATTTTGCTGTGTAAAAGCAGCCTGGAAAAGCGCATCGGAACAAGCGTGAGGAACGGAGTGATCGTCGGTGGTGTCACGGGGGTCATCACAGGGGCCGGAGCAGCAGGTGTCGGGGCCGTTCCCGGGGGTATCATTGGGGCAGTGCTCGGCGGATTTAAGGGTGTTGCAAAGGGAGTCGTATTCGCTGCTGTATGCAATACCTTTTTTGACGCATACTGACTGATCGCGAAGCCACATCAGAAATAGCCTCTTGAATCACTGGCAGTGCCATGGAATCTTCTTATTTATGATCAACGCCGTAATTGCGATAGTCATGATCGTCCTAGTGTTGAGCGTCGCACACGGGACGTTCGTGAAGAACAGATGGGGCATCAATCTCTGTAGCATCACTTGCCCCAGGTGTGGAGCGCCAGATCGAATCTTCCGATTTCCCAGATCTGTCTCGCAGGCGCTCTGGGGGGGCTGGCAGTGCCGACGATGCGGCTGTGAGTATGACAAATGGGGACGGCAAACCTTCTGATCGCCTTCGGTGCCGCGTGGCCCGCAAGTTACGGAAGGGTTTATGGTCACTTGTCACTGCCAGGTCCGTCGATTGACGAGGACATTACTCACGCCTGACGACACGTTGCTTTCGAAGATTTCCAAGGCGGATGTCCAACCCGGCAGCGGTGATAGTGCCCTTGTCGCATCGGTAATTCATGCCACAGGAGCAAAGGATCGGCGTTCCTAAAATGAGAAGACTTCTATCCGGTTTTTGAGCCAACAGCTTGCCTACCGAGCCGGCAGCACCGCCCTCCAACGGCTTCTCCAACTAGAATAACGGCACGGGCAAATTGCTGGTGGCTGATTGCCAAAGACCGCCTCTCGGTCGAGACTTATGGCGCAAACGGAAGTTCGACAGTATCAGGGACGCGAACATTCGTGTATGATTTCGAAGACTGGCTGAAATCGATGAACAATGGAGCTGTTACTTACTTTATGATGGCGTGGAACTCGCGCGCCAAAAGCGATTGCCGGTGGTACGACATGGTACGACACATGGTATGTGATCGACGATTTGAACCCGACTGGCTACGCCCAGGTAGTAGAGGAACTGGCGAAATGGACGTCGTTCAGCGGATCGATGAGCAACCGGTGGTGACGGCGTTGGGGAGTGTGACGCTGTCGAATGCGATGACGCTGCGTTCGGTCTCGGCGCCGTATGTAGTGGGTGGGTTCCAGCCGGTGGCGGTGGCGCGCAACGGCAGAGTGTCTGGCGTGAGCATGACGTTGACCGGCGCAGCCGACTAATCTGGAACCCGTCGAGTTCGGCGACTTCGAGTGTCCCTTCCGCGCCGAAATCGCGCCCGTGGGCCGATCAGATCAATCAATCTAGTCACAGCGCTTAACCAACAGACAAGACACCACTTAGTCTCTGTCCGCTTGGGGCCGGTGTATATGCTGGTAGCAGAGCCATGTGTTCCACTCCGACAGTCCGCAACTCGTCCGCGAGTGACCGGACCCACGTTTTACCTGAAGCGCAAGGCATGTCGTCCAACGGGCTTCCCCCCTCGCACAGCACGGTTTACCAAACGAACCCAGTCCCATGTTCGGACACTTGGCAGTCCCTCCGCATCAACTACATCAAAGAGGGGAACACCGATCCGTCCAGCCACACGCGGCGGCTCTCGGGAACTATCCGTGCCTGGCCACCACCGCTCACAACGGCAAAGCGAGGAGCCCCAGCGGGATACGACATCATCTTCACGTCTGGCTGTGCCGGACTTCGGAATCTCGATCACGATATCGCCTCCTGCAACGCAGTGACAGGTGCGGAAGTAATCCTCTGCGTTGCTGCCATCGAGGGTCTCTTGTGATCGATTCACGCAACACGGGAGCCTGACCCGCGATGCTGGTAGGTACCAAACATTTCGCTCTGTTCCAGAATGTGACCACGCATCGCTGCATCGAGTTGCTCGCGGCTGGCTCCGGGAGGGAGATTGATCTCCGTATCGAGTGCGGAGAGGTGGAAGAAATAGCGATGCGTGCCGCTGGGCGGTTGGGGACCGCCATAGCCGATCTCGCCGAATCAGTTGGTCCCCTGTTTTGCGCCGTTGGGCAGCGTATTATTTTGGAGAATGTGCTCGTCGAGATTGGTGACAGTGGGGGAAATCGCGTAGAGCACCCAGTGCACGAAGAGGCCTTTCGGGGCATCCGGGTCGTCTACGATCAATGCGAGGCTCTTGGTGCCCTGGGGAACACCCGACCAGAACAGCGGCGGTGAAATGTTGCCGCCCTCTTTCGAGTATTTCTCCGGTATGGTGGCTCCCGCATTAAAAGCGGTAGTACTCAATTTCAGGCTCATAGGCTCCCCTGGAGAAGTTATGCATATCTCCGCGTCATGGACGCGCAAAAGTCCGCGAATCCTCGCACGTCTGCCGGCGGGCTGGCGTAGTTCGGCTCAATGCCGCAGTGTGCGGGAGTGAAGCAGTAGGTAATTGTAGTGTCGAACGGCTCGAGCGCTTTCATCTGCCGGTCAAACCATTGTTGTGCACCGGGACGGAAACTGTCGGCCCAACTGAGGCCGGTGCGGAGATAGCGCACTCCGAGATCCCGCATCCATTGAACAGCCTGCTCCAGTCGGTGGTCTTCGAAGTGGAACCACTGGCAGATGCCCAGTTCGGGGGTGTAACGCGAGAAGTCGCGGCAAGCAAGCTTCGGCGTGCCGTCCTCGCGCACCAGGCCCATGTAGAAATGGCGGTAGTACGACGAGCCTTCAGCCTCCCGATGGCGAGTGGTGGCGGGCCAGGCTCGCGGCAGATCGTAAAGGCTGTACCAGTGAATGCGTTCCGCGCGGCCGATGAGCAGTTCGGCCGAACGCTTGAGCCCGAACTGCTGCACTTCTTCGGCGCCGAAGCTGGACACGCCGGCTTCCGAGATCCACAGGGGCAGGTCGGTGACCGCGCGAATCTCGTCGAGTTTGTCCGGCCATTCGTGGATGGTCCAGTGGTTCCAGTCGAGCGGGAAGCCGTGTATGGCGACGACGTCGACATGACTCAGCACGCACTGGCTCTTCATGTTGAGGATAAAGTTGGGGTCGATGGGCGAGATGCCGCCAAGCACGCGTTTGAGACCCGGTCTTTCGGCGCGCACCGCGTCCGATGCCGAATTGACCATCGCAGCGAACATGCACCATCCCGGATCGATTTCGAAGTTCCAGTGCGATAGATTGTTAGGCTCATTCCAGAGCATCACCGCTTCAACCATGGAGATCCCCTTTGCCGCAGATGTAGACCTCGTCTTCCGGATGGGAGAGGATCTCGAAACCCGCGCTGCGCAGCATTGCCTCCGCGCAGGCTCGATTCGGAATCCACCAGTTGGTGGGATCGTGCGAATAGCGTTGTTCGACGAAATACATGGCAGGGTATCCGGGTTGGTCGAAAACCGCGGTCTCGGAGAATGGATAATCCGTCGCAATGGCTGGCACTTCATTACTGCCGCGCATCAGCGATTGAAACACCAGCCTGTCGCGCACCACGTGTTCCGCCAGCAAATCGAGCGCCAGCAGCGGATGGCGAAGATGGTAGAGAACACCCATGAAGAGCACGAGGTCGAATTTCTCACGCAGTTCCGCAACGCGATAGACATCGAGTTCGCGGAATTCGATTTCCGCCTCGTTGACATCGGCGGCGAATCGCGCCTGCGCGAGGTAGGCAGGATCGGAATCGATGGCCACCACGCGATCGGCCCCGCGGCGTTTCATCTCGAGGGAATAGAAGCCGGCATTGCAGCCGATATCGAGCACCGTCTTACCGCGCAGGTCCGTGGGCAGCGCGCCGGAGAATGCACGCCACTTGCACGAGGGATAATCGCCCAGGAAGTGGTACGGCGCAGTTTGGACGCCCCGCAGGTTGAGGTTGTGAAACCATTCGCCTAATTCTGAGACGCGGCGGCGGATCTCCTCTTCCGTCCAATGGGGCGTGACGGTAGAAGGCGCCCTCATCGCGCGGCTCCCGAAGTGAGACTGTCGCTGTTCTGCCCGGCTAACGTGCGCATCGCCGCGAAATAGCCCTCCATGGCGCCGACATCGAGATACGATTCTCCTGCGCAAATGGCCTGGGCTTCCCCGCCTTGCGCGATCCATGCGTTCACCAGTGTGCCGATGTACTCATCGCGCCGGTCTTGCCAGAGGTGAAAGAGCGCCTGGAACACCGAGCCGGGCATCTTGAATGCGCCCCAAACCCAGTTGGTGGCAGGTGCGGAGTCCTTCACCTGGATTACACGCACGCGGCCATCCTGGTCCGCCACCACTGCGTCAAAGAGTTCCGGCCGCTCCACGGGGAAAAGCAGAAAGGAGAGCACATCGTTGGGGAGAACCCGCAGCGCATCGGCAGGAAACCAGATCGTATCAGGCAGTCCCACGAGCACGGGTTCACCCGGATCGATCACCGGCGACGCGCGGAAGATCGCGTCGCACAGTCCGAGCGGCTCCGGCTGCACGCAGTAGCAGATCGGGATGTCGTGCGCCGATCCGCCATAATACTCCAGGATGTCGGACTTCGCTGGCGAGATCACAAAGCACAAGCGTGTGGCGCCGCCGATCGCCAGACGTTCTACGAGGTAGTCGCTGACGGCCCGGGGGCGATGCTCGCCGGCGCCGGTGCGCTCGCCGACGGGCAGTAATTCCTTCGAGAAGGCCAATGGTTGAATCCGGCTGCCCTTTCCCGCCGCTGGAATAATCCCCCACATCACGCCACCTCCGATGTGGCGCGGGCACTCCTGCCCGCCGGGTCGAGACTCATCTCGACGTGTTTCGGGTGTCGCTCCGAATCCCTGTATTCGGATGCTCTAGTGAGGATCTGCTCCAGTTCCCCGGCCCGGACGTCGGCGGTGTGTTGTGCGAGGGTCCGTTCGCGGGCCCGCGCGGCAATACGGACCAAATCCTCCGGACTCCGGTCGAGCGCCGCCATCGCATCTTCGGTGTTTCCAGCCAAAAGGATTTCGCGCCCAGGCTCGAAGAATTCGCCGATGCCCTCCCACGCATCGCTCAGCACGGCGGCCCCGCAAGCCGTGGCTTCGAAGAGCCGGCCCGAGGGGCAATATCCAGTCCGTGCCATGGCATGGCGTGTGACGTTGAGGGCCAATTTCGTGGAGCAATAGAACGCCGGATGGTCCGCGGGCGGCAGGTGATTGACAAAAAAAACGTTCGGAAGCCACGGAAACTGCTCGTCATACATCGCGCCCGCCAGGACGAACTTGCGATCGGACAAGCGACGCGCGGGTTCGAGAAAGAGTGCCCGCAAAACTTCACTGCGGTCGCGGGCAAACGTGCCGAGATATCCGAGGTCCGCGCAATAACGGGGATCGTGCTGCACAGGCCGGTGGATCTTCGGGTCGACACTGCCATAGAGGGGTGCCACCGCGCGAGCGCCCAGGCGCTCGCGCAATTCGTCGAGCGAGCGGCCGCCGGTATAGCTGAGCACGAGGTCGAAGTCGGCCAGCCCACGCGGGCCGATGTAGTCGACTGCCTCGCCGGCCTCCAGGCGTGCCAGGGTCACGGGCGTATCGAGATCGTAGAATACGCGCAGAGGCCTGCCGGATTCCATCGCAAGATCGGAGGCCGCAACCGCGTCGGGGCAGTAGGACGTCGTGATCGCAACATCGGCATCGCGCAGGTGAGCGCGAGCGGCGGGAAGCGCCTCCGCCCATTCGGAATACAGGACCAAGTCGCCACTGCCCGGCAGCTCGAATAAGTCGCGAGTGTTGGCGTAGTACGGAACGTCGCGCTCGAAGAACACGACGCGGTGTCCGCGTTGGGACAACGCTCCGCACAATCCCCGCCAGAGTGTCGCGTGGCCATTGCCCCACGAAGACGAAACGCTCAGTCCGAAAATCACGAGCTTCATACCGGAATCTCTCCCGTATGGTTCATGCACAAGACCCGCGAGCCCCACTCCGCCACTTGCACGACACTGACCGAGGCGGTGCTGACTTCGAATCGCGGAATCAGATCGATGGGGATCCCGAGGAAGTGCGCCAGCAGTGCGCGCAGCGGATCGCCGTGGCTCACCAGCGCCACCGTATCGTTGGGATGCTCGCGTCCAATCCGCTCGACCTCGCGCACCATGCGGTTCTGGCATTCGATCATCAACTCACCTCCCGGCGGCCGGATGGCGGAGCGCACCGTGTTGAAGGCGTTCCACTCGGGGCGCTCCGCCAGTTCCGTAAACGTCTTGCCTTCCCACTCGCCAAAATGCATTTCCCCAATTTCCTCACGCCTCCGCGGACCGATCCCGTGCCGGCTCGCGATTGCATGAGCGGTTTCAATGGTTCGCTCCAGCGGGCTGGTGTAAATGGCCGCCACCCGGTGACTGGCCAGGCTCTCCGCGAGCCTCTCCACTTGCTGCCTGCCTTGCAGGCTGAGGTGCCACCCCGGCATCCAACCCACCAGCAGATCGCCAGCGCCGGTGTCTCCGTGCCGGATGAGTAGCAACGTTGTCATGAGCTTCCCTCCAGTAGCTCTCCAACTGGATGGCGCGATGCCGAGGGGTGTGTTCCGCCAGAATGCGGCGGCGCGCGCGATCTCCCAATGCCAGCCGCTGCGCATCGGGAAATTCACGCAGCAGCCGCAACGTGTCGTCAGCGCACGTGGAGATCAGGACTTCATGTCCGACTTCAAATAGCGAATCGAGACCCTCCCACCAGTCGCTGATGATGGGAACGCCGCAGGCGCCTGCCTCGAAGAGCCGCACGCTGGGCGAATAGCCCGCGCGTTTCATGGCCTCCCGCGTGACGTTCAGTGTGAACCGCTGCGCGCCGTAGAAGCCCGGATGTTCGCGCGGCGATAGATGGATCTCGCGATTGACGTTGTACGGCCATTGGATCCGCTCCGGGTACATCGGTCCCACAACCGTGAAGCGGCCTTGCGGCCATTGCCGCGCCGGTTCGAGCATGAGGGCTTCGAGTGCGGGCTGCCGATCGTCGCTGTACGTGCCCAGGTAACCCAGATCCCAGCATTCGCGATGTGGCGAAGGTTGATATTGTTCGGGATCGACCGAGCAATATAAGGCCCGCGCTAAAGAGGCCCGATAGCGGCTTTCGATTTGCCGCAGCAGCGGACCGCCGGTGAATGAAAGGTACAGATGGAAGCGTGCGATCAGGTCGGGCGAGATGTAGTCATAGCAGCCCGCGGCTAGCCTTCCCATCGTCACGGGAGTATCGATGTCATAGAACGCGGTGGTGCCGCGTGCCACGGAAGTGATCCATTCGCCCACCTGCACGCCGTCTGGGACAAATGACCCCAGGATCACGAGCTCGGCGGTGCTGATTTCTCCTTCGAATCGATCGATCAATTCTTCGACGCTATGATAGAGTTCCGTGCGAGCGCCTTCGGGGTGTGGTGTGTCCCGATTTCCGGCGTACCAGGGCGCGTCGCGCTCCAGAAAGAGAATGCGATGGCCACGCCCGGCAAGACCGCGGACCAACGAACGATAAGTAGTGGCGTGTCCGTTTCCCCAGGAAGACGTAATGGAAAGTCCGAGAATGACGATGTCGGAGGGCTGGTTCATGAAGCCGCTCCCTGTAGAGTTCGCGCATCGAGCGCTGCCTCCACCGCGGCCGCACGGCGCTCGTACGTATGATCCGCAAGGACGCGGCGATACGCTGCGCGCCCGATCTCCGCGGCGCGCGCGGGAGTCAGGCGAAGCAGATGTTCCGCGACACCGGCGCCATCGTGCGCGACCAGGATTTCGCGGTCCGGCTCCAGGAACTGCTCGATGCCTTTCCACGAGTCCGTGATGAGACAGGCTGACGCACCGGCGGCTTCGAAAACCCGTGTGGCCGGCGAGAATCCGTAGCGCGCCATGCTGTCGCGCGAAATGTTCAGGACGGCCAGCGGAGTGCAGTTGAAGGCGTTGTGATCGCAGGTATAGACGTGATCGAAGTAGCGCACGTTAGAGGGCCGTGGCTTATCGCCCCAACCCGCGCCGGCAAGCAGAAATTGCAGCCGCGGAAGGGCCGCCGCGGGACCGAAAAAAAACTCATCGACGCGCCACTCGCGATCGGGCAGGCGGTTGCCAAGAAATCCAAGGTGGCCTTCGAAACGCGAGTCCGGCTCCGTGGGATGGTGCGTCTCGGGGTCGAGCGCATTGTAAATGGGGACGCATCGCCGTGCGCCGAGTTGTTCGTAGGCGGATACCACTGGATCGCCGCCACCGTAGGTGAGGACGATGTCGTATCGCGGGATCAGCGCGGAGAACGGATCGCTCGGGTTGCGTTGAACCCGGTCGAGCGTCGCAGGCGCATCGACATCCCAGAACGCCACCAGGTTATCGGGCTTCTTCAGGTTTGCGACTCCCGCCTCCAGCAGTTCATCGAACACGCCCACGCCGCTGGCTTTCACGATCAGATCGTCCCCGGCTGCCTTTGCGAGCACGCGGTGCACGTCTGGCTCGGTCGCGGGATACACCACTACCTTTGCCCAAGGCGGGTCCGCAATATCGCGGTGCTGCTGGCGTTCATAGGCGTCGGGCTCGTAGAACACGACGCGGTGGCCACGCGCAGCCAGAGCGCGGACGATCCCGCGGTAATAGGTCGCGGCGCCATTCCAGTACGCCGATACCAGGCTGGATGCAAAGAACGAGATGCGCATCAATCTGCTCCTTCTGCGACGGCGGATTCCACAGGTTTCCTCACGATCGCTAGCAATTCATCGATGCGATGGGCGCACGTGTGCCGCGAACGTATCGTCGCCAGACCATCCCGCGCGATTTCCGATGCCAATTCACGGTCGTCGAGAAGCATTCGCAGGGTGGAAGCCATCTCGCGGCCATCGCGCGCGAACAGAAAGTCTTCCCCCGGGCGGAAGAGTTGCTCGCAATCCTGCCAGGGCGCGGAAACCATCGGGATGCCGCACGCCAGCGCTTCGAAAGGCCGGATCGTCGGGATGCCGCGCAATGCCGCCACGTATGGGCGGCGGGGAATATGCACGGTCACCCGGTATCGCGCGAAAATTTCCGGTACGCGATAATTCGGCAGCCAGCCGCCGTATTCGATTCCCGCGGCCGCTAATGCCTGCAGGGCTTCCTGAGGATATCGAACGCCGTAAACCTTGGCCTTCAGACGGAGCGTTCTCACCGGCTCGATGAGGAACTCGCCAATCTCGCGCGAGCGCTCGTCATCGCCCCAATTGCCGACCCAAACCAGATCGCCCGCTGGTTCGGCAGCGGTGCTTGGATAGAACACGCGCGTGTCTGCAGCCTCGTGCCAGGTCCACGCATGACGAGCCCATCCGTTGCGCCGGTACACCTCCGCGATGACGCTGCCGTAAGCCAGGACACCGTCGTAGTGGAGCAAGTCGTACCGGGCCATGGCATCACGATCGGTAACGCTGCGATGGTGTGTATCGTGGAAATAGAGGCGGAGTTCGGGATGGCGTGCGCGATATTCACCGGCGCGGCGCACCAAGTCGTGGGAATTCCATTCGTGGACAATCGCCACGTTCGCATCGGCGAGGACACTGCCGGGATCGAACCCGGCCTCGTCGTAGAACGTGCTGTGAATGCGCGGGTAAATACGATGGAACTCGGCGATGGGGGCATCTCCGCAATCGCGCAGGAGATTCGTCAGGCTCCAGCCGTTGCGCGATTCGAAGATGTGCACGCTGTGGCCGCGCTCCACCAGCTCGGTCGCGATGCCGCGCAGGAAGTGGGCGTTGCCATGGTTCCAATCGGACAGCAGCGAATGCGTAAAGATTACAAACCGCACGCCATCCTCCGCATGCCCGCCTGCGACGCGTAGATTTCCGCGTAAGTCTGCGCCATTCGATCGGCGGTGAACGATCGTGCCCGAGCGGTGGCGCGCAGGGCCATTTCGTCCCGCAAGGAGGGGCGCTGGATCAGATTATTGATCGCCGACTGCAGCGCATTGGTGTCATCCGGGGGAACGAAGATCGCCGCATCCCTCCAGATTTCGCGCAAACTGGCGATATCGCCCAACACCAGCGCACAGCCTGAGAGTGCCGCTTCCAATACGCAAAGTCCGAAGGGCTCATAACGCGCCGGATGTGCATAGATGGACGCACGCCCATACCAACGGGCCAGAGCAGCAGGCGTAAGACGGCCGAGAGGACGGCACGAAGCGCTGGCACTCTGACCTGCCGCGTCTCGCCGTGCGAGCACGAGACCTAGGTCGGCGCGTTCTCCGCGCACCTCCTCATCGCTGCCCTCGCACCCCGTTCCAGACCCCAGGGACCTTTCGACGTTCGCCGCCCCATCGGAGGGTGCACGGGTCTCGCCGGCCAAATAAATCGGCCACGGAATAGAAGGAGCCACCTTGGAGAGCGCCGCGACGTTCTTCCCTTCGTCCCACAGACGGCCAGCCGCGAGAATCAGCGGCTCCTTGACCGAGGGGCGGAATCGCTCGGCACAGCGGCCATTCGGTACGACTCGCGCAGGCGGCAGATCGGGCCCGTAATTCTCCATGATGGTATCGAGCATCGCCTGCGAGGGCGCGGTCAGCACATCTGCCCCTTTGATCGACGTCTCTACCTGCAGGCGATATCGATTCCAGCGCGACGGCAGGGGCTCCGGCTTCGCCGCGTCCCACCACGAAAGCACGCACGAATGCGCCGTCAACACGACTGGCGCCTCAAAATGCAAGGCGCCGTGGCCGAAGCTATTCAAATGCACGACATCGGGCGCGAACTGCCTCCGCAGATCGAGCAACCAGGCACCGCTGGCTTCGACGTCGTCCCACGGTTCATCCATCCACTCGAGCTTGTAGCTGCTGGGCACGAATCGCAGGTTGGGGATCTCCGACACCTCTTCGCGCTGGTCCAGCGAGGGTTCGCCGCCCATAGTCGCCAGCAGCACCTCGATCCCGCGAGAGCCCAATTGCCGCGCCAGTTCGAGCGTGAAGGTCCACACTCCGCCCACGGTGTCGCCCGTCATCAAAACTCGCCGCACCGCATCATCTGGCATGGATGACTCCCGATTCAAGCTGTACCAGCGGCTCTGGCCGCTGCTCTTGAATGTCGCTGAACTGGTCGAAGGCCCCCAGGTACGCCTGGTGCGCGCGTTCCCATGCATACTCATCGGGCGCACCGAAGCGCCGGGTGTAATCGGGAGAGCCGGGATAGGGGAAGAGCGGCACGGGCTTATTGGCCCACACACCATTCGCCTGCAGGTGAGCGCGCCAGGCCTCGACCTCGGCCGGATCGTCATCCTTCGAATCGAGCAGATTGGCCTGCACGAACGGCACACGGCGCTTGGCGTAAATCAGGCGCTCGCTGATTTCCGGGGTTGAGATTTTGCACTTCTTATCGAGTAGTGCGCGCCCTTCGACCGTGATGCTCTCGACGCCCGCCTCGATGGAGACGCATCCGGCATCAGCGAGCAGATCGATCATTTCGTTGCTCCAGAGATCGATGCGGGTTTGAATGCCGATTGGGATGTGACGCTCGGCGATGGTTTCGAGCACATCGCGATAGGGCAGGAAGATCTCGTCGATGAAGTACACGTATGTCGCGCCAGCGGCGATCAGTCCGTCGAGTTCCTGCCCGGTCGTTTCGGCGGGCCGACGGCGAAAGCTATTACGGAAGTTGTCCTTCGCGCAAAATGTGCAGTGGTATGGGCACCCCCGCGACGTCTCCATTTCGGCGCCTGGCCCCATCGGGGGCGAGTCGAAGCGGTGGTGATGGTGATGGTGTTTCGCTAATGTCTCGCCTGGCCAGTGCATCGCCGGCAAGGCAGCCATATCGGCCGAGTGCGTCCCGCCATTCACGCGCACCTGACCGTCACGCCGATATGCGATCGAAGGTACGCCATCCCAATCCCCAATCAGCAGAGGCAGGACTTCCTCGCATTCGCCGAGCACCGCGATATCGACGTCCAGCTTGCGCAGCGTGGTCTGCGGCGTGGTGGAGGCGTGCGGGCCGACCGCAACCAGTTTGCCCGCCACATCGCGAACTGCATCCAGCGTGGTACGCGGCACGCGCAGTTCCGGGGGCGCGCACCGCCAGAAGAGGTAGCTGGGTGCGCTGGTCACGACCGTAAAGTCCGGCCGAAAGGCCGCCACGCGCGTGCGCACATCGTCGTCTGAAAGAGCATCAAGCTGTGCATCCACGATCTGAACATCGTGCCCCGCTCGCTCCAATAGCGCTTTCGAGTATCCATATTCGAGCGGCAGGTGTGGCTCGCGGCAGCCGAAATAGATGCTGCCTTCGAAGCTCCAGGGCGGATTAATGAGCGAGAAGCGCATGGAATCCTCCGCTGGAGACGAGTGTGTGCGGTGCAGGTAAACCACGCGATTCGGCCAGCCACCCCAGGAGGTGCTCGATTCCCGCGCGCGCGGTAACTTTCGGAGCCCAGCCGGTGGCCGCCTTGAATTTGCGCGTGTCGGAGACGTAATAGCGCTGGTCCCCGGTGCGCCAATCTTTCAGATGAATCCTGGGCTTTTCCCCGCGCAGGTCCGTCAGCAGGTTGATCAACTCCACCAGGCTTATGGTGTTTCCCAGGCCGCCGCCGATATTGAACGCCTCGCCGGAAAGCGTATGGATGTTGGCCTGCGCCAGGAGAAACGCGTCTACCAGGTCGTCGGCAAAGAGAATATCGCGAACTTGCAAGCCATCCCCATAAACAATGATGCGTTTGTCCTCCAATGCCTGGATGAGGAAATGGGCCACCCAGCCCTGGTCCTCGTTGCCCATCTGGTGGAGGCCGTATATGCAACTCATGCGGAAGACGACGGCGGCAAGCCATAGGTGCGCGCATAATCACAGACGTACTGATCGGCTGCGCCCTTCGAGCAGCCATAAGGGCTGTGAAAGTCGAGCCGCCGCTCCTCATTGATGCCGGTGCGTAGCGCGGCATCCAGCGGTTGATAACGTGTGCTGCTCTTTTCCAGTGCCAGATCCGCAAGGCCGCCGTAGACTTTATTCGTCGAGGTGAAAAGCAAGGGCGGCGGATTATCGCGCCTGCGGATTTCTTCCAGCAGATTCACCGTGCCGGCTACGTTGACCTCGAAATCGCTCAGCGGATCGACCAGGCTGGTGGTCACGGCTACCTGGGCCGCGAAGTGGAACACCTGCTCGGCCGACCGAACGGCGCTGCGCAGAGTCTCGCGATTGCGGATATCGGCGATTTCCACCTGCAGGCGATCGCCATGCTGCTCGCGCAGCCACTCAATATTGCGTTCGCTTCCGGCACGCGAGAGGTTGTCGTAAATCAGCACCGGCCGTCCAGCGGAGAGCAGACGATTGGCCAGGTTCGAGCCGATAAATCCTGCGCCGCCGGTGATCAGGACGTGACCGCGGCGGCGCTCGCCGGAATGACTCTGGCCGCCGTTTCGCGCAGCCGCCCGGACTGCATCCAGCCCGCCCTCAGCCCACAAGCGGAACAGCATCTTTGGACTGCCATCGGCCCGCTTCAACCCGTAGTGATACTGTCGTTCGTCGGAATGGAAGGAATCGCCGCTCGCGAGCGAAGGATCACGATCGCGAGCGGATTGCCAATACACCCGGTCGACGGGCGCTTCCAGAGCATCGACGAACGCCTGCACTTGCGCGCGTTCTTCGCCGCGCCAACTCGAAAATCCAGTCTGCGTGGTCCATAACTGCGTGCGCGAATCCAAATGCGCCCGCACCCCGGCGATCTCCTGCTGCCATCCGCGCCACGGGAACTCGGGGGACCCAGGGAAGCCGTGCAGACCGACCGCATCGATGTATTCCAGGACACCGCGCTCACGCATCAAATCGAGCCAACCGACGTCCACAGGCCACGTCCCCGGCAGCACAGTCTTCCTGCCTCGCTGGCGCGCCCAATAGGCCGCGCCGCCTACCATCTCGCTGAAGATCCGCCATTCCGGATCGATGCGCGTATCCCATTCGGTGGGGCTGTTGGGCTGGTTCCAAAACTCCACCCATTCGAAGTGCGCACCGAATCGCGTGATCATCACGTCTATGAAGTCGGCATAAGCCTTGGGCGTCTGCGGTGGAGAGGAGAACTTTGGCACAAGGCCAAGCGGAGCCGGCGTATAGAGAAAACAAGGGAGGACGTTGACGTCCCGCGCCAGCCGCGGCAGCAGCCAGGCATACCAGCCATCGCCTTCGGAGGAATACCAATCGGCCCAATAGATCGCAGTGCGGAGTTCGTGCACGCCGAGCGCGCGGAGATCTTCCAGCACCGATTCGACCCGCGCATATTCGCCGGGCCGGAACCATTCCACAATGCCGAGCACGGGGGGCCGCCGTTTGGCCGCGCCATTCCTCGAGCCCTGCTTCATACCATGAGTCCCCGCGCCGCGAGTTCCGCCCGAGCCTCCATTCCGCGATCGACCGCGGTCTGACTCTCCAGCCATTGCGCCAAGTCCTCCAATCCTTGTTCGAGCGATACTTCCGGCTGCCATCCAAGTACACGCTTTGCCAGGGATTTATCGGCAAAGCAGTGGCGGATGTCGCCGGAGCGGTACTTGCCGGTGATTTCGGGGACAATGCCGCGCGCGCCAATGGCGCGAACGGTGCGCTCGGCGACTTCCTTCACCGTCATCGGCACGCCGCTCGAAATGTTGAACGCTTGCCCGTCGGCCGCAGGCGTCTCGATTGCGAGCCGGCACGCGCGCGCCACGTCATATACGCTGACGAAATCGCGCTTTTGCAGGCCGTCTTCGAAGATGAGGGGCGGGTTGCCGTTCAATACGCGCGATGCGAAGTTGCTCAGCACGCCGGTATATGGATTCGACAGCGCCTGGTTCGGTCCATAGGTATTGAAGAAGCGCAGTGCGACCGCGGGTATGCCATAGGCTTTGGCAACCATCAGGCAGAGACGTTCCTGGTCGAATTTGGAGAGCGCGTAGACCGAGGCGAGGGCAGGAGTCTTGCTCTCTGGTGTCGGCACTGGGATGAGTGGCCGGCCGAGCGCGTCTTTGACCTCCCAGTCGCCAATTTTCAGCTGCTGCAACGTTCGGTCACTGGGAGCGCTGATCTTGCCGTCTACGTCGCAGTAGAGTCCCTCGCCATAGATACTCATACTGGAAGCTACAATCAGCTTTTCTACCCGGTGCGTACTCAAGGCCTCTAATAGAACGGCTGTGCCAACATTATTAACATCGGTGTATTCGGCGATGCGGTACATGCTTTGACCGACGCCCACCAGCGCGACCAGATGTATGACTGCATCCACATTGTGCAGGGCGCGAGTGAGTAAGTCCGCATTTCGAATGTCGCCAACCAGGAGTTCGACGCCAATCGGAAGATAGTCCGGCGTTCGCTGTTCGGGACCGTGTACCTGCGGAACCAGTGCATCCAGTGCGCGAACGGAATATCCGTGCGACAGTAACTCGCTGGCAACGTGGGACCCGATAAAACCTGCTCCTCCTGTGATTAGTACTTTCAGCTTTGACATGGAGTCACCCGAAACCTAGCTACAAACTACCAATTACCTTCGGCAATTGACAATTGCGGGAAGAAGGGGAAGGTTAGCCTGGATACAGTAATAAATCGATAGCAACCCCGCGGGCATAGGAAGCCGCCGTCGCGTTCATCAGACGAACGTGTGTGTCCGTCCCTGATTGCCTCAAAGGCGGAGTTGGTTTTCTCTCAATCAGCGTACTGGTTTTGTTGCGGTGTGCACCGTTCACGCAGAAGCTACACCTGACAGAGCGATCGAGCAGCAGGAGAATCGAACGTGGAGGCCTCGCGGGTTGCTTTTCGGTTGTTCCAGTAAACCTGGATACAACCGGCAGTGCGGAGCCGGTTGCGGCGATGCCGCCTGCGGCTCGCAACCCGGTGGGACGTGAATTCATCGTGATTGCAGCAGAGGGAAGGCACGCCAGTGGCCGGAAGCCCGCCGGCAGGCTGTACGAAAAGCTTGTGGATGCGGCGGTCCGAAGGTGGCGGAAGACAGACCGATTGCAGCGGGTTTGTCAGCAACCCCCAAATCACAAGTGGAGAGAATATGCCTCGACAGACGAACCTTGAGACCGACCCGAAAGAGCTGCACCAGAAGCCGCCTTTCGATGAGCCTCGACAAAATCCGCCGGGACGGGACTCGGCGATGCGCAATGCGCCCGAATCATGGCGAAGAATCGTACCGCGGCTCGGACCGGCTGAAGGGAAGAACCGCGCTGGTCACCGGCGGGGATAGTGGCATCGGGCGCGCGGTGGCCATCGCATTCGCGCTGCGAAGGCGCGGACGTTGCGCTGTCATATCTGCCGGAGGAGGAACCCGACGCGAAAGAGAGCGCACGCTGGATCGAAAAGGCCGGTCGCAGGCCATTCGCGTTCCCCGGCGACATTCGCGACGAAAATTACTGCCGCGAACTGGTAGAGGGCACGATTTCACAATTTGGCAAGCTGGACATCCTGGTGAACAACGCCGCGTATCAGGCGAGCCACGAAAATATCGAAGAGTGGTCTTCGGAGGAGTGGGACCGGACGTTCCGCACCAACATCTATGCAATGTTTTACCTCTCCAAAGCGGCCTTGCCGCGGATGAAACCCGGCAGCACGATTGTGGATGGACGGCAAAGATCACGTGGTGGCGGGTTCGTTCAAGAACAAAATTCAAGCGGCCGCTGGACACGTCTTGCCGGACCCGGTTATCGCGGGCATCCATCGCAAGCAGTCGGAGCCCGGTTCCGCGCACAAGAAGTAATGGGTGTTGAGAAGCGCGCAATGGCTGACCGCCTGCGGGGAAGGGGCATTCATTCAACCAATTTCGAGAAGGAGAGCGTCATGGCGACCGACACAATGACTTTGCACAGGGGGGCGTCCCGAACTACGCGCAGCTTAGGCCGTAGGGAAAGCGAGGCCCCAACGAGGCCCGATTCATCGGGACTTACGCGCTTTCTGGGGTGGTTCAGCATCGGCCTGGGAGTCAGCGAAATCCTCGCGCCCGGCGTCATTGCGCGCATCGCGGGTACCGGGAAGCGCAAGAATGTGATCCGTTCGTATGGTGTTCGCGAGGTAGCCGCGGGCGTGGGGATCCTGACGAATCCGCGGCCCACCAAGTGGCTCTGGGCGCGGGTTGCAGGCGATGTGGTGGACTTGACATCGATCGTCCGCGGTTCGCGCGAGAATCGGCGTGGCGCTACCGCGGGCGCGTTGGCTGCGGTAGCGGGAGTGACGGCGCTCGACATCATCTGCGCGCAAAGATGTGCCACCAATGAAAAAGCTGCATGGGATGGAGAGCGTGCAGAGACCAATTTACTCATCAACCAGACGCCCGAGGAATGTTACCAATTCTGGCGCAACGTGGAGAACTTCCCTCGATTCGTCCCTGAGCTCCGGGCGGTGCGTAAAACCGGTGAAAAGACATCGCACTGGGCATCAAGCCTGCCGCACGGGGCAGGTGAGGCGGAGTGGGATGCCGAGATCGTGGAGGACGTGCCCAACCAGCGGATCTCCTGGCGGTCGTTGCCGGACCAAGGGATCACCATCGATGGCACGGTGGAATTCGAGCCCGCCCCTGGTGGGCGCGGCACCATCGTCCGGGTGCAGCTTTCATACGATCACGCCGGACGCGCGGTCGCCTCTCCTATTGCCAAACTCCTCCGAAAACACCCTGGCCAGATCACCAATAAGGCCCTGCGCCGCATGAAGCAATTGATGGAAGTGGGCGAGATCCTCACCACCGAGGGACAGCCGACGGGCCGCCGTGGCAGCACCACGTGGCTCGATCAGATCGCACGCTGAAGGAGGAGAGACGATGAGAGCGAATTGCTGGTACGGCAAGAGACAAGTGCAGGTGGAGACTGTTCCCGACCCCAAGATTCTCAACTCGCACGACGTGATCGTGCGCGTGACATCGACGGCGATCTGCGGATCGGAACTTCACTTATATAACGGCTACGTGCCGAGCATGGAACAAGGCGACATCATGGGCCACGAGTTCATGGGCGAAGTCGTTGAGACTGGCAAGAACGTGCGCAAGCTCAAGGTGGGCGATCGCGTGGTGGTGCCCTTCGCGATTTCGTGCGGCAAGTGCTTCTTCTGCAAGCAGCAACTTTGGTCGCTTTGCGAGAACAGCAACCCGAATGCCTGGATGGCCGAAAAACTTTGGGGGCACTCCCCGGCGGGGCTCTTCGGCTATTCGCATTTGCTCGGCGGATTCGCGGGAGGGCAGGCGGAATATGTGCGCGTGCCGTTCGCCGACATCGGCCCGATCAAAATCGAGAACGGACTCTCCGACGAGCAGGTGCTGTTTCTCTCGGACATCCTTCCAACCGGCTACATGGCCGCGGAGGCGTGCAACATCCAACCTGGCGACACCATCGCGGTGTGGGGATGCGGCCCAGTCGGCCAGTTCGCTATTGCGAGCGTGTTCCTGCTGGGCGCCGAGCGCGTGATTGCCATCGATCGGTTCTCCGAGCGCCTGCGCATGGCCCGCGAGAAAGCGGGTGCACAGACCATCAACTACGAGAACGCCGATGTTCTGGAGGCATTGCAGGAAATCACCGGCGGACGCGGGCCCGATGCCTGTATTGATGCGGCGGGTATGGAAGCTCACGCACCGGGCTGGATGGGCGCATACGACAAGGTGAAGCAGTCGATGATGCTCGAAACGGATCGGCCCATCGCTCTTCGCCAAGCCATCGTGGCCTGCCGGAACGGTGGCATTGTTTCGATTCCCGGCGTGTATGGCGGCTTCGTGGACAAGATGCCGTTCGGCTCGCTGATGAATCGGTCCATTACGATTCGGACGGGACAGACGCACGTGCACCGATACCTGCGGCCGTTACTCGAGCGCATCGAAAAGCGAGAAATCGATCCGAGTTTCGTTGTGACGCATCGTTTGAGCCTGGAGGAGGCCGCCGACGGCTTCCGGATGTTTAACGACAAACAGGACGAATGCATCAAAGTGGTGCTGAAGCCGGAATGGAACGGCGCCACAAAACCGCGCGAACTGGCTGTCCATTGAGTAAGAGGAAACTGGTAACCACGTGCGACTCTCGATCAGCCGGCCTTATCTCTTGGGTGCGGTGGCCGTCGGATGCGGAGTGGCGGCAGCACTTCGCCGCAGTAGCCCGTCCTTCGATTGGAAGGGGAAGGTGGTGTTGATCACCGGCGGATCCCGTGGCTTAGGGGTGGGACTCGCCCGTGCGCTGGCGAAGAAAGGCGCCCGCCTGGCGATCTGCGGACGCGACGGTCAGGAACTCCGCGCGGCGGAGACGGAAATCCGCAGGTTCAGCAATGACGTCATCAGTATTCCTTGCGATGTTGCCGATTCCTCGCAGGTGGAGAACCTGGTGAATGCGGCGCTCGACCGCTTCGGCCGGATCGACGTGCTCATCAATAATGCCGGCGTTATTGAGGTGGGACCTTTCCACACAATGACCGTCGCCGATTTCGAAAACGCCATGAAGGTAATCTTCTGGGGAACGGTTTACACCACTCTCGCCGTGCTGCCGCACATGCTCCAGAGAGGCGAGGGGCGCATCGTCAATGTCACCTCAGTGGGCGGCAAAGTGAGTGTTCCCCACCTGCTTCCGTACAGCTGTGCGAAGTTCGCGGCGGTTGCCTTCTCCGAAGGGCTGCGATCCGAACTACGCGGGACTGGAGTGACCACCACGACGGTCGCGCCTGGCCTCATGCGCACCGGCTCGTTCCTCAATTCGCGGTTCAAGGGCGACAACGAGCACGAGGCGGCGTGGTTCAGCATTTCCGCGAGTCTGCCGGGCGTCTCGATGAGTGCGCAGCGCGCCGTAGACCAGATTCTTCAGGCGGCCGCTCGCGGGCAGGCCGAGAAAGTGCTGAGTGTTCCGGCACAATTGCTGGCGCTGTTCCACGGCATTTTCCCGGGCCTAACGGCAGAACATGCTGGGTATCGTAAACGGCATGCTGCCCAAGGGACAGGGCATCCGCAGCCGGATCATGGAGCCGCAGATTCGCAATACGAAATGGCTCAACGCGCTCACCATCCTGGGGCAGCGGGCAGCCGAGGTTTACCTCCAGCCGTCTGGCAAGCACCAACACGTATGACGGGATGTGGCCTACGGGTCGAGGTGATCGCTAGCGACGAACGTCTGTGCCAGTTCGAAGAGGAGTGGCGAGCGTTTCAGAGGATCCTTGCACCTGCGACCCCGTTTCAGACGCCAGACTGGCTGATGTCGTGGTGGTCGCATTTCGGCAGCGGGACGTTGCGGGTATTCGTCTTCCGCGATGGCGCCCGAGTCGCCGGTATCGTGCCGTGTTTTCTCCGTTGTTGGAAAGACAGGCGGCAACTGACGTTGATCGGTTCGGGTCTTTCCGACTACCTGGGTCCGCCGCTCGCCGATGGGTACTCCGAGAAGATCATCGCGGTGCTGCAATCGGAACTCGCGGCATTCTCCGACTGGGATATTTGCGATTGGCAGGATCTTTCCGATGACACGCCGCTGCAGAGATTGGGGCCATCGCGGGAAGACCTGCCGTGCACCGAGTTGGAGATGGGCACGAGCTTTGAGCACTTCCTGGAAAGCCGGCCAGCATACCTCCGGCGCAACCTCCGCCACGGGCAGGAGCGAAGCGCAATTGTGGGTGACGTGCAGTTCGACGTATGCCGGTATGCGAATCCGGAGTTGCTCACTTGCCTGGTGGACCAGCATGGCGCGCGGTGGCGTGACTCCGGCCAGAGTGGAATGATCGAGTCGAATCACGCCGGCGCATTTCTGCGCGAAGTGGCCGCGGCCATGGCGGGGCGCGATCTGCTGCGCATCTTCAGCTTACGTTTCGATCGCCAGGTGGTCGCCACGATCCTGGCATTGCGTGACGAGAGCAGGATTTTCGGCTACCTTTCGGCGTTTCATCCGGGATATCGGAAATATGGATTCGGGCACGAACTTCTGTGCCGCTCGCTGCGGTATGCCCACGAACAAGGCTGCCGATGGGGTTTTCTGCGCGGAGACGAGCAGTACAAATTGGACTGGGGTGCGCGGATGATACCGAAACGCCGCGTCACAATCGAGCGGTAGAGTTCCACAGCGGTAGAGTTCCACTGCACCGTACCCCATGCCCTGAGCGGCCGGCGCTGCCTCCGGGCAGTGGCATTCCACATGCCCACAGTAAGACCATGAATACCACCTTACAAACTGCTGACCCCGCGGTGCACTCAGAGAACATCCAACGGATGCTTGGGGACTTGATAGAGCACGCGAGGAAAGATCTGGAACTGGTGGAAGAGCCCCGCTTCCAGGCGTTATTAGAGGCAACCGCGGAAGTTCTGATCGGAATCCAAACCGCCTTTGTGCACTATAACGAGGGAAAAGAAAAGGCCTGGCGCCGGTAACCACCCAACATGCCCGCCAACCAACGCTGCCTGCGGACTATCTCGAGGTTACCGGGGAATCGGATGTCGACACCTGGCGTGACACCACGCCGAGGCACGAGCCAAGATCAACGGCGATCCCGGTTGCTCGTAGGCCTGGGAAAGATGGCACGCAAATGCAATAAAGCGAGGGCCGAACCTCCCCTCGTGTCTCAAAACGGCGGACTGTTGCCAGCATGGTATATTAGTCCAAAAAACGGGGCCAAACGCGGGGTATGGCAGCCCAAATCGGGAAATACAAGGTCGAAAGAGAGCTCGGCAGGGGCGGCTTTGGACAAGTGTATCTCGGGCTGGATCGCGACATCGGCCGCCAAGTCGCCATCAAGGTTCTGCTGGCGAATGGGGATGCCGAAAAGCTGAAACGCTTTCAAGCGGAGATTGGCACCACCGGGAATCTGCGCCACAAAAACATTGTCACGATCTACGAAAGCGGCGAAGAGGCGGGCAATCCTTACCTCGTGATGGAGTTGCTGGAAGGGGAGACTCTTCGGGAAGTTATCGCCAAGTCGCGGCCGCTCAGCATCCCCGACAAAGTCAAGATCATGACGCAGGTGGCGGAAGGCTTGGCACACGCGCACTCCAGAGAGGTTGTTCACCGCGATGTGAAACCCGAGAATATCATGTTGTTGCCCGACGGCACCGTCAAGATCATGGATTTCGGAATTGCGCTGGCGCCTAACCGGCTGGGCACCATGACTCAGACCGGGTTTATGGTGGGAACACTCAATTACATGGCGCCCGAACAGTTTACTCAGTTCGACGTCAAGGCCAATGAGCAAACCGACATCTTTGCCTACGGAAATGTTTACTATGAATTGCTAACGGGGCGGCACCCCTTCATCGAAATCGTGAAGCAGTTGGGCATCCGGCCGGAAATTGCGATCGGCTCCTACGACCCCGCCCCGATCGCGAGCCTCGTTCGCGACTGTCCTGAGGCTCTGGAGCAACTCGTACACCGCGCGCTGGCCAAGAATCCCGCATTCCGCTATAAGAAGTTCTCGGAGATCATTGTGTATGGGCAGGAGATCGTCGTAGACCTGCAGCACGAGCAGACCGTTGCGACGATCTCCGAAGCTTCGCGGCTGCTGGAAATCCGGGATTGGGAGGGCGCCCGTGCCAAGGCACAGGAGGCCCAGCAACTGGAACCGTGGAATCTGGATGCGCGGCGGGTTCGCGACCAGGCCGACCGCCTGATCCGGCAGGCTGCCATTCGTGAGCAGGTTGCCGCGCTTCTGTCAGAGGCCGAACAGCGCATGACGGATCGGCGCTTCCACGAGGCCGTACAGAATCTGGAATCCGCGGCTCACCTCGACACTGCTAACGAAGCGGTCCGAAGCCTCCTGGGGGTGGCGAAGGCCCGGCTGGAGGCTTCCGTCAGGGCGAAGCGTCTGATCGAAGAGGCCCGATCGAAGGAGGATCAAGGACAGCTCAGCGAGGCGAGCGAGGCGCTTCGCGCCGCTCTCGAACTGGAACCCGGACATGCGGAAGCGGAACGTCTGGCTCGCCGCGTGGCCGAGAAACTGAGGCAGCGGGACAAAGATCGGCGGCAGGAGGGAATCCACGCCGCATCGATCCATTTCGCGGCCAAAGAGTATTCCCAAGCGCTGTCAATTCTCGATGCCATCGAGCAGGAACAGCCCGGCTCGCGCGAGTTGGCTGAGTTTCGTGCTCTCATCATCCGCGAGCAAGCCGCTGAAGAGCAGTGCCGGAGGATCGAACGGTTCCAGATGGCCCTTGCCAGGACGCGCGAGACCTTGCAAAACGGCGATCTGCATCGAGTTGCGGAAATGATCGCGCACCTCCAAAATAATTTTGGCGGCGAGCCGGGCGCGGAGCAGGCCCTGGCAGATCTGCGGGAGCAGTGGAATGCTCTAAACGTGGCGGGGCAGATCGCCCGGTACCGTCAGCAAGTCCAGGATATGCTCGCGCGCCAGGCATTCCCGGAGGCGCTGGCGCTTCTGGAAAAGGCGCTTCTGCAATATCCGCAGGACGCCACTCTGCTGGAATTGAAGCGGTCCGCCGGTGAATTGTGGGCCGCCCATCGCCGTTCCGAAGCCATCGCCAAGATGCTCCTGAATATCAGCCGGTTGCGCCAGGCCGGCGAGTTCGATGAGGCGCTGGCAACCGTCTCCGACGGCCGCCGGGAATTCGGCGAAGATCCCGCTCTAGTGGAACTGGCAGTCCTGATCGAGACCGAAATCAAGCGCCGCCGCTACGCCGAGGGGGTCGACCGGTTGCTTCGCGTGGGGAATGAAATGATCGCTGCGGGGCGCTGCACGGAAGCCATCCAACGGCTGGATTCCGCCCCCGAATATGCCGGCACTGCCGAGTTGCGAGCTCTGCGCGCATTGGCGGTCGAGGGAGCGGCGATTGAGGAAGAGCGGGCATTTGCCGGGCAGGCTTTGGCCGCAGTCGAAGCGGCGCGCTCCGCGGAGGAGCGGGAGCAGGCTCTGGCGGCGTTGCAGCGTGCCTTGGGCCGGTACCCTCGGAACGTCGAGCTCGAGGCGGCTGCGGACCGCCTCCGGGGCCAGGTGAGCCAAGACCGGCGCGAACTATCCATTCAAAGCCTTTGTGTCGCGATTCGGCAGGCGCTCGAAGCAGGCGACAGCCGCCAATCCGAAAAGCTGTTGCAGTCCGCCCACCTCGAGTTTCCGGCCGAACAGGCGTTCGAAGACCTGGCGCGACAGATCGTCGAGCTGCAATATCAAACCCGTCTCAAAGAGGTCGAAGCGGGGGTGCGGGAGCATCTGTCGGCGAGTCGCATTCCGCAAGCAGCCGAGGAACTCCAAACCACCCGCGCGATGTTCGAAAACGAGCCGCGCTGGCAAAAGCTCGCGGAGGAGGTCGCCCAGCGGCGTGCCTACGAAGAGGCCCTGGTTGTCGCTGATCGGCATCGTGGTAGTGGGAATCTGCAAGCTGCCGAAGGTGTGCTTCTAGCTGCGCTGCCCACTGCCCTTGACGGACGCGCCGCAAAGGCCTTGGAGGCGATTCAAGTCGAGCAGTGGGAGTCTCAAAGGCTCGAGGCGGTGCGACAAGAAGCCGAGCGGCTGGAACGCGAGAGCTTGACCGCGCCCCAATCGCCGGAGTCGGGATCGGGGAATCGGGCTCCTTCAGATACAAATGCGGATGACTCCGGGACGTCAGACGCCCAAACGATGGTGGCCTCTAAGGAGGGTCTCGCCAGTCCCAGTGCAGCGAAATTGGAAGCGCCGGGCGTTCAGCCAGCTTCTCGTGTCATCTGGAAGCCCGCCGCGGCAATCGTTACAGCGGTGTTACTAACCGTTACCGGGGCGGTCACTGTGTATCAACTAAGTCACAGACCGGCCGCTCTAATTCCGTTCGAGATCCGCACTGATCCCCAGGGGGCCACGGTGATACTAGGGGAGCGAACCTGTGTGACTCCGAACTGCCGCTTCAACCTCGCCGCGGGAGAGTACCAGATTGAGGCAACGCTAGACGGCTTCGAGCGGATCCAGCAAAGGGTGACGATCGATGCCAGGAATAATCCCGGCGTCGCGGAACTCACGTTACGGCCGCTCCCCGGGCCGCCTCCCGTAGCGGTTCATACGGGAACATTGGTGGTCCGTGTGGGACAACCTTCGGCTTTGGTTCGGGTCGATGGCAAACCCTTCGACCGTACCGGCGCCGAAGGTGCGGTCAGTTTATCGTTGGAGTCTAAGATTTATCGGGTCACGGTAGAGAAGGAACGATACAATGTTTCGCCTGCCAGCCGCGATGTTGCGGTCGCCGAAAACTCCATTGTGACCGTCGAGTTTAATTTGATTCCGAAGGATGCCTGGCTCGTACTGACTGGGGCCCCCGCGGGCGTGGAAGTCCGTAGCGAGACTTGTCATGGGTTACGCGGTGCGCCGTCGCCCTGCGTCGGAGACGGCAGCAAGCTATTAGGCCGATCGAGTGGCCGCGCGGAGGTAACCTTTCCAGTACCTCCAGGACGACAGATGCTTCAATTCAACGCTGGAGGAGCACGCCGCGTGATCGAGCGCGAATTCCAGCCGGACGAAACGGCGCGGATGGCGTGGCGGGATGTCGCGCCCGCGCCGCCAGTAGTAACCACTAAGAGTCCAGCACCGGCGCCGGCGGTTGCCGAGCCGACTTCCGAAGAGAGGGAGGCGGCCGACTGGGCGCTGGTTCGCGGCTCGTCCGACGTCGCAGCGATCCGGGCATTTTTGAGCAATCACCCTGCTGGAGCACATAACAGCAGTGCCCAGGCGCTGCTCGACAAGCTAACGGCTCCGCCTCCAGCCATGGATGAACGGCCTCCCATCCGGGCCGCAGTCGAGCAGTATCTTCGCAGCTTACAGGCCAAGGACGAGAAACAGTTAACCGATGTCTGGCCTCAAATCCCTGCCGCGGAGCTGGATAAGTGGAAAACCGACTTCCAGAATACAAAAGAGATCAGGATCGTGCCGCTGAACCAGCCAACATTCGACATTACTGGCAATACGGCCCGGGTCACGTGGCAACTCCAGACAGAAAAAACCTACGCCTCTACTCCCAAACCCTATATGGGCGAACACAACACCCGCTTCACCCTACGTGAAGAGAACGGCCGCTGGACGATCCTGTCAGTTCGCTAAGTACTACTCGGGCCGGAGAAAGAAGATGTCATATTCCAGTACTAGTCTGTTCTTGCCGCTATTATGGCAGCCATGGTATTCTTACCGCCTGAGGTGAGTGATGTTCCGCTCCTATGTCCTCCTTGCTGTTGCTTTGACTGCCCAGGCCGCCACCTGGAAACCCATCGATCCAGCCGAATTGAAAGACCGCACTCCCAAAGTGGAACAGGGCGCAGACGCTGAAGCCCTCTTCTGGGAAGTGCAACTGGTCGACGAATTGAACCGGGGCGTGCGCAGCGCGGTGCTTTCGAACTATCTCCGAATCAAAATCTACAATAACCGCGGGCGAAATCGGGCATCCTTTATTAACATTGATGTCAACCCAGGCAGTCACGTCGACGAAATCGATGCCCGCACCATTCATGTGGACGGAACCGTCGTTGAACTCAGCCGGGACGCGATTCGAGAGACAGAAACAACCACAGGAAATTACAGGCGGAAGCAGAAATCGTTTCCCATTCCCGCCGTCGAGCCCGGTTCCATCATCGAGTACCGCTGGAGGGAAACGCGCGATCATAGCCTCGGCTATGTGCGAATGGATTTCCAGCGGGATATCCCGGTCCGTATTGTGCGCTATATGGTGAAGCCAGCGATCTTTACGCCCGGGAAGGACTCGGATCCCCGTCCTGGAATCACATCGCCCTCACGAGGCCAATCTGTGAACCCCAACCTCGACTCCGAATACAGGACCGCCCGAAACATGGCGGGAATGGCGATTCAGGATTTCCAATGTAACCGCACGCCGCTGGTGAAGCACGGCGATTTCTACGAAACCTCCATGGAGAATGTCCCTGCGTTCAAGGATGAACCGAACATGCCGCCGCCCAACCAGTTGCGCGCCTGGAGCCTGCTCTATTACCACCTGGACGATGAGCACGGCCCGGCGAAGTATTGGGAAGATGTTGGCAAGAAGGAATATGATTACTTTGCCCAACGAATCAAGCCCAGCAAGCAAGTCCGGGCGTTGGCGGGCGAAATCACTTCCAAGGCGGAAACCCCGGAATTGAAACTGGCGCTTCTCTCCGACTATTGCCGCACGAAGATCCGAAACATGGGGACGGAGGCCGTCAGCGCCGAGGAGCGCGCCAATGCACAGAAGAAGAACCCGTCCGAAATGACACCCGACGAAGTGTTGAAAGAGGGCATCGCCCCCGCCAACAACATTCGCTACCTGTTTGCCTCGTTAGCCGTTGCCGCCGGATTCGAAGCACGCATCGTCTTGCTGCCCGACCGTAGGGAGATCTACTTTAGCCCGAAATTTGCGGACCGGTACTTCTTAAGGTACCGAGCCGTCGCTGTTAAGCTGACAGATGGCTGGCACTTCTACGACCCGGCGGACACGTATGTCCCGCATGATTCGCTGGCGTGGCGTTTCGAGGGTGTGCCGGCTCTCATCCCGGATCCCAAGGCGCCTGTTTTTCAACTCACCCCATTCTCTTCGGTGGAGCAGAATTCAAGGAAGTCCAAGGGTGTTTTTAAGATTACCGACGACGGAACCCTCGAAGGAGACGCAGAGATTCTCTATACCGGGCAGGAAGGAGCCGAACGGAAGAACACCAGTCAGAGACAATCTCCAGAACAGCGGGTGGAGACCTTTAAGTCCGCCCTGCTGGCGCACCTGAGCAACGCCGAGCTTTCTAACATTCAGATCGAGAACACGGGTGAGATTGAAAAGCCCATTACTTACCTGTTTCATATTCGCATTCCGGGTTATGCGCAGCGGACAGGCAAGCGCCTTTTCTTTGCCCCGGCGGTATTTCAACAGGGGGAACCCTCGGTCTTTGCGGTGAAGGAACGCAAGTATCCAGTGATGTTCAGCTACTCTCGCAGCGAGTCCGACCAATTCTCTTTTGAGATTCCGGACGGTTTCGAGCTGAAGAATCCCGAGATTCCCGTGCCTGTCAACATCGGGCAGGCCGGCCGTTACGAAGTGGCCGCTCGATTCGTAAATGGCAACACGGTGATTTACAACCGGAGTTTCTTCATCGGCAAGGATGGCCGCATCGGATTCGCCGTGGCTGGTTACCCACAACTCAAGGGCGCTTTCGATACGATTGCCACTAGCGACGCATACGCCATCACATTGACGCAGAAAGGCACGTCGGAGGCGCAACGATGAGGCGGTTCCATGCTTTTCGATTGCTTGCTCTAGCCGCCCTCGCCATCTCGGGTGGAAGCGCGGACGACGCCCCGCCCTGGCTGCGCGAAGTCCTCTCGAGGGACGTGCCCACCTATCCTCCGAACGTTCCAGCCGTGGTCTTAATGCAGGACGTCAGAGTCGTCGTCGAGCCGAATGGCCACGCGGTTACCAACATCCGGAAGGTCGTCCGTATTTTGAACCGGGAAGGACGCGGGGAGGCGATCGGGACGCAGACTTACCAGACCGCGAACGGCAAGATTCGCGACGCTCATGCCTGGATGGTCGCTCCTACGGGTACGGTGTTCAAGTTGGGCAGGGAGGATACCAACGACCGTGGTTACGCCACCGGCAATGTTTATGAGGACGTTCGTGTCCGCGAACTGAACGGCCGTCCCAAAGCCGATCCGGGCGGTGTCTTCGCCTATGAATTCGCCGCCGAAAACGAGGCTCCTTTTGCGCAGTTCAATTGGTACTTTCAAGCGCGCATGCCCGTCGTGAGTTCCCGCTATTCCATCACCGTACCCGAGGGCTGGAACGTCCAATCGAAGATATATAATCACACTCCCAAAGATCCCGTGGTACAGGGAAAGACATACATGTGGGAACTGGAAAAATTGCCCTTTATTCCCGAAGAACCATCCAGTCCTCACCTCGATTCGCTGGTGCCCCGAATCTCCGTAACTTGCGTGCCCGCGCCCGGCGCAAAGGCGCTGCCCATTCGCACCTTTTCCTCCTGGAAGGACGTTTCCCAGTGGATGACGGATATCAGCGAAGCTCAGGCCGAGCCGAACACAGCGATAACCGAAAAGGCCCAGGCCCTCACTGCGAATATCAAGAACGTTGCGCCACCCTACAATCTCGAGTACCGGCGAATCTATGCGGTCGCCGAATTCCTGCAGAGCATGCGGTACGTCTCGATTCCCGCGGGCGGCTTCGGGGCCGGTTATCGGCCACGAGCGGCGTCGGAGACGCTCTCGAAAGAATATGGCGATGGCAAGGACAAGGCGACGCTGATGCGCGCCATGTTAAAGGCGCTCGGCGTGCGTTCGTACCTCGTGTCGATCAGCGGAGCGGACCGGAACTACGTGCGCGAGGACTGGCCGAGCCCGCAGCAATTCGATCACACGATTGTTGCAGTCGAGGTTCCGGCTTCTATCGTGGACGGTCCGGTCATCGACCATCCGAAGCTCGGACACTTGTTGTTCTTCGACCCGACGAATGGCTCTACTTCGTTTGGCGATCTGTCCCGGTCCCAACAGGGTGGCTTTGCGCTGATCGTGGCCGGGGAGCAAGGCGGGCTGGTGCGGGTGCCGATGATGCGGCCATCGTTCAATCTGGTAAGCCGCGAAGTGCAGGCCACCATTGACGAGAGTGGAATGCTCTCCTCCCATTTGCACGAAGAACTTCACGGACAGGCCGCGGCGACCGAGCGGAATAACGCTTACGCGCCGCGCCCGGACTTTCAGAAGTTCCTCGAACAATGGCTTACGCGCGGGGCAAAAGGCGCAACGATTTCGAAGCAAGGCACGCGGGATTACCGGCTGGAGAAGAAGATCACTCTCGACGTAGACTTTCAGGCCCCCAATTACGCGCAGAGGCAACAGGGAGGCAAGCTATTAGTGTTTCGCCCCATCGTCGCGCCCCGCCGCGACGCGGTCTTTCTGACCAATCCCGAGCGGGTCACTCCGGCCCTCTTCAATCCGGCCGCATGGACGGAGGTGGCGCGTTTCAAAATACCCGAGGGTTTCAAAGTGGATGAGACTCCGGATCCGGAAAAACTTCAATCGCCATTCGGCCGGTACTCCGCATCGTGCGAGATGAAGGACGGCGAGCTGGTCTTTACGCGGAGTTGGGAAACCGAAGCCGCGTCCATCCCGGTCGAGCAATACGCCGCACTCCGGGAGTATTACCGGCGCATCTCACAGATCGAGCAGGCGCCCGTGGTTCTGATGCGGAAGTAAGGAGTCCCTTCTGAAACAGGGTGTTTCAGGCAGCTAGTGCTACGACCGTCCGGGAAAGTTCGTATCCGGCGTGATCAAACATGCTCCAGACAGCATCCGGATCCTCTGGCATCTGGTCCACCAGCGCATTCAGTCGGCCGCGGTGCTCGAGGTCGCAGGCGGCTGCCAGCGCCCTGATGTAATCGCGGAACTCTGCGGGTATCCGCGTAAGAAGTCCATCACGAATCCGATCGATCGGCAAAACCTGGCCTGTTGCCTTGACGTTAAAAGAAATCGGATCTAAACTTGGCCTCTTGGGGTGCCAATTGCGAAGCGCAAAGCTGCTAACGGTCGTCTTTTTTCTAACCAGCACAGAAGCTCTGGCGGGCATTGTTACATATACAAGTTCCGCGGCTTTCACAGCGGCACTCGCCGGTTCTCCAAGTTTAGTCGAGAACTATTCTGGCTTCGCTGCCAAAGACGACATTGCGCCAGGAGCTACCTTCGACGGCATCACATACACTAGCTTTAATATATCAGCAGGCACAGACGGGATTATTTCCAATCAGTTTAATAGTTTCAGTGGCCTGAGCCTCGGAGCTAACCAAGCCCACGACGCCGCCGAATTCTTCTTCGACGGCGACAGCTTTGCGATCAACTTTGCGCCGGCTCTTGCGATTGGGATCTTCTTCAATGTAAACGCGAATTCCGGGACCTTTGGGATCACGACGCCTGCCGGTGACGCGAACACCGGCAGCGCATCTTACGACACCAGCACATTTGTTTTTGCCGGTTTGATTTCCACCACGCCATTCACCAGCGCGACGATCTTCAGCAATAGCGGCGGAGGAGGAACGGCGTCGTTCAACATTCCAGAGATTGTTCTTTCACAAGGGTCGGTGCCGGAACCGGCGCCGATCACGCTGTGCTTCTTCGCCGCGGCGATGGTAGCGGCGATACGGTTGAGGAAGAGCAAAACGACACCCCGTTCGCTGAAAGGTCAGTAGGACTCACCGGGCTAAGTTGCGGGACGCCGGTCTGCCGACGCACCCTCTCCCATTTCGCCCGCGTCGCAACCATCAAAGATTCTTCCCGAGCAAGGCCTCTCCCTCGAAGACGTCCGGCATCTGGCCGCAATTCAGCGGTTCCGGGACACGCTGGCGGTGCAGTTGTTGCTGGAAGGCATTCCGATGGAACGAGTCTCAATCCTGCTCGGACATTCGTCGGTGAAAGTTACAGGAGCGCAATTATGCGCCCTGGGTTCAGGCGCGCCACGCGCAGCTTGAGGCTGGCGTCGCGAGGGTGTGGAACAAGGATCCTATTTTGGGGGGCGGAGACACTTCGGGGCGACACGGCCGCGCAAGAGGGACGCCCACAGTGAACGGTAGCGACATAAGCGCGACACCAAAAACGACGGTGGCGCTAACTAGCTGAAAACAGGAAAGCTATCCTGGTCAGCCGGGCGGGACTCGAACCCGCGACCCTGTGCTTGAAAGCTTGAAAGGCCAGCGGCCTCGGTAGAGGCAATCTATAAGCTGTTGGTTCTGCGTATGTTATCCCGCGCGTTGTGTCTTGGAGCCCGGCGCGCCGAGATCACCTGGCACGGAAATCCAGAGTGACGTCCTGGGCCGCCGATGTTCCGGCGGCCCAAAAGTAGGTGCCAGCATTTGCCCACGAAGGCGCTTGCCTAGGCCGCAGCCCGATTCAGGATATATCTAATGCTTTGGAGCAAACTGTCCATTTGGACCAAACTGCGCGTAACGCAGGGACCTGCGATTTTGCGTGTGCAACGCCCTCGAGTCCACCTTGCCGTTTTCGTACTTCTCTGCGAATGCCTGATCCGCCTGGTCCGGTGCCATTTCACTGTATCCCTGAGGGATGGTGAAAAGTGATGAATCCGGTTCACCCAAACTAATACGGACGGCGTGCCGCTCAGAATGCATTTCCCGCCCGTTGACGGTGCCGTCGAGAGTCATCTTCAATTCTTCACACCCCAAGTCTGGCGCGAGCCATTCCTCTAATACTGGTCCTGGGCCGTTCACGGCGTGCTTGATGTGCAAGACTCGGTAGCCAAGCATCTCATCGTTACCCACGATAGTCGACGCAAGCGAAGTACTGCCTGCGAAAGGTTGGGTACAATTTGTGGCCGGATCAAGCAGGTTCAGTCCTCGTGCACTTGGAGCAGTTGGAGAAGGGTAAAACGTGTGTGTGGCTTTGATGTCACCCAAGACGGTGACGACCGATGCCTCCTTGATGTAATGAATGTCGCCTATTAAGAAAGCGCCATCTTGCCGAACTACAGTTCTCATCGAACTATACGCGCCGTCTCCCCGGACAGAATGTATCACACGGATTTCTCCATTTTCCAGACCCTCTACGGTTCTTGGCACTACCGGAGCGCTCGCCGCCTTAACCGTCCCCGCATCAAACACCGCCCTATGCCGTAAGACAAAAATCCGGTCGGTAAAGAAGTATCCGGCAACAGCTACGGCCACTAGAACGCCAAAACGAAATACAGCCTTTTTCATGTTTTTCTCCGTTCCGATTTTCAAACTCAGCAGAGGCCGAAGCAGGCACAGTCAGATGAAACGAACGTACAAGGATCAGTGTGGCAATCCTGAACAGGCCCGGCACTGGTGCCGCTGCACGCAGTGCATTGGAAGCCACAAGACTCGTACTGGCAGTAGTAATTTCCTGGGGCGTTGCAAAAGCCCATTGTAGTGCAGAAGCTTCGGGTATTGCTGTTTGGATCTGATCTATAGCAATTCGGGTCGATCTGCATAGCTGTGGCAACACCAGTCGCTACTGCGATGATCATAACTGCTAGGTTCAAAAATAGTTTACCTCTCATTTTTGCCTCCTTTGAGCGAATTCTGTTTGGGTCGTCCCAATACTCGTCTCCTTGGTAGGTTCTGGAAAGGCCCGCTCGATAAGAAAGTATGCTCTCCGAGCCAATGAAAAAGCAATAAGAATATTTCGAAATGATTTGGAATCGCGCTCCTTTTAATAGAGTGTTTTAGATACGGTTCTAGGTCAACTTGTCGAGCGTATTAAGAGGCTTGATTTCAATAGGATGACGGATTCTGTCGCTGCGTGAAAAGTCACTTAGCAAGCCCTCTGACTGTCAGTTGCGCTGGGAAATTCATAGGAATCTACACGGTTCTTTAGCGTGGTACCGTTCAAAGTCCGGCACAGCCGCGGTCACTGGTCGATTCAAGCACGAAACTGTTCTTTTGAGCCATAACCCAGGTCCACAGCCTCCAACTCTGCCCGATTGCGGCCCGAGAGCTCACCGGCTCGCCGAAACCCGCCCGCAGGTTTGAACAGAGGTTCTGGCTATCGCCCGACGCCGGTTGGCCTACTGTGAGACGGCTACTCGCTTTCTGCACCTCTGCTAGCTGTTAGCGGCGGGATAGCGCCGAGCGGCCGACGGAGAACTGATTGCCCGCGCCTATTTCGATTCCAGGCACGGTCCCGTCACAGCATTTTAGGCTGGGTATTCTCCTGTTTCCGAGGTATTGTCGCACTGAATATCCCGATTTCGATTTTTCGAGTGATTGAACCAATTGGTGTCTATCATTGGAAACGGAGTGATTGGGACTTGATGTCGGCCTAGTCTACTTTCTGGCGCAAAATTCGAATTTCCCCGAGTGGGCCGAGGGCCTATCCGCAGTGACAACGCCGATAAAAAGCCGGCGGTGTGGCCGCCGGGCAATCAATTTCCTTGATTCCAGACAACTTCGAGGATTGATTTTTTGCTGTCCGCTAACACAGTCCCGAGGTGGTGAAGATTGTCGGCGATCACACCGAGGCCCGCCCATCGACGCACTCCGCTGGTCCTTAGTCGCCGACACGCGAGAGCCTCTGCTAAGAGCAGAGGGTCGCCCATGGAAGATGGTGTCGTTATTTCAGAAGGTTACGACCTCATGGCCGCGCCCCCGCTCGGTATGCCGTGAGGATTTGTAGTGCAAAAAGATCCTCACCATTCAACCCTTCTTTAACACTTTCAAGCGCCTACCCACATCACGCCCTGTAAACGAATCCGTGCGGATGTTAGTTGATTTGCAGCCGTAGGGAAATACAGGTTCAACACGACGGCACAATTTTTCAACAGCCAGGGTTACCCATTACCCCATTGTCGCTTCCAACCCTTTGAAGAGAGGAGCCGACTTTGAGATGACGGCGACGTCGGCCCACGAGACTGGCCCCGTGCCGCAAGCACAAGGTCGCGATGAAGGTTCCCTTTGGTATCATCACTTTGGATTTCAGAGGGGCTAAACTGAACGGTGTTGAGGTCCACTGTAGTAAATTTTGTAGATACTTTGTCCTCCAAGAGCGTCTACAATCAACCTATTTCAACAGGATTCCACAGACAGGGAATTTTCGGAGATGATCCTAAAGCCTTTATTTTCTTTTGGTGAGCCGGGCGGGACTCGAACCCGCGACCGTGTGCTTAAAAAGGCCTTGGATGTAGGGTAAATACCTTACGGGCAGATACCTTATTTTTCAATAGCTTAACAAAACCTCCCTGTTGAAGGGTGTTGCAGGATGAGGTTCCCGCTGCTACATTTTTACTACAGTCCTCCGACCGGCTCTCAGTGGTTCGGCTTCAGTCCGTTGGCGTCGGAGCGGGCTGCTCTGCCATCGAGACGGACCCTTGGCCCAACGCCGCCTGGACGAGGTGGATAGGAGCGCCGTTCATCGAGCTCGTGGCTGGCTGCTTGCGGACGAAATTGAGGAGCCTGTCGGAGTCGCGGCGATAGCAGCTTTGGGTGAGCGTTGGCTTGGCGTTCGAGCCGTCGGCTGCAAGTGTCCTGCCAAATCGAATCTTTAATTCCGTTCTCACCCGCGGAAGCGCGAGTTCAACGCCCTAATGTGACGTTCAAGTCATGTGATGAACTCGGGATCAGCGAGGAGAAGGTACGATTGGACCCTGAAGGCGGATGGGAAACCCGACGCCCAGGGCCGTCGCTATGCGATGAAGTGTTCAGGCGTTTATCTTCGGGCGTGGGCGAGGGGTCATCTCCATGGTCGGAGCGTCAGGATGGTGGGTTGGTGGTCCGTCAGCGACATCGACGACGGGAAAGCCCTTCTTGTCACGACAGATCGTGCCGCCCGAACAGGTCAACCGACTATCGGCGACGTCCCAACTGCCGGATCGTCCCGAACGCAATGGCCGTCCCCAGCAGCAGGATACCGTCCGGTTCCGGCACCGCGCCGGTTTCCGGCGCCACGCTGGTCTGGGACGAAAAGTTGGCTACGGTGGTGGTCCCATCCAGGTTCACATCCGCCGTGAAAGCGAACCCATTCATTGTGTCGCTTGTTAACGCCGGGACCGTCCCCGCTGCGTCGGAGAACATGCTGAAGGCGAAAGTACTGCCCGACGTCGAGGTCCCATCCGGCGAACTCAATGCCGGTCCGTAGAGGCTAACCTGCAAGGAAAGCGTCGAGCCGAACGTGAACCCATCGAAGTAGTCGTTGAATCCGGTGCCATTATCGAAGGTCAACGTTGCTGGCAAAGCACCGCTGACGTCCCCGGTAAAAGCGGGGCTGCCTGCCAGGGTACCGTCGCTCGAAAAGCCCAGGATCTGGAGCGATGCCGCCTGGGATACCAGCGGGCCTGGGTTGAAGTTGAAATCCAGCGACCCCGCCGTGCTCAAAATGGAGGAGGTATCGACGGTCACGTCATAGGTAATGGGTCCGGCTGAGGCCGACGACCCAACCAAAAGAAATGCTGTGAAAAGGGTCCAGCGTGTGCTCATGTTTAGTGGATGCTCCCGGAATAAATGACTGGAGTGAAGTTGATAGTCGCATTCGACGGGTTCTTGAATTGGACACTTACAATAGCCGACTGACCAGGTTCAAGACTGCTCACGCTCGGCACAGTTAGATATTGGCTGCCGTTGAAGGCCCCGGCCGAATTCACAACGTTGACGCCGGCAGGCAAACCCGTAAACACGATCTCGAATGGGCCGTAAATCGTCGCGCTACTGATGTTCTGAATGGTCACGCTTCCATTGAACGTCTGACTGACGCGACTGTACGCTAATCCGGAGGCGGTCACGGATATCTCGCTTGATGGCACGGGGCTGGCCTGCGTAACCTGCGTTGTCGCCTCTGCCAGTGTCTTTGCGCTTTCGTTGTTCCCCACCAAATCCTGGGCGATGCTGTAGAAACCGTAGGTGTGCCCGACCTGCCCGTTATAGGTGCTTGAAGTGGCGGACGTTTGGGTCAGCCATGGCACGAAGGAACTGCCGTTGTCCGAAACATAAATCGTAAAGGTCCCGAGCCCGGTGCCAACGTCCGAACCAGACCACTGAACGGTGAAAATCGACCCGATCTGAGTTGGTAGGATCGTCACGCGGGAGACGGGAGGCGTGTTGTCGATGGTGTTCGACCAAGTGGGCGTGTTAATCGGCGGGTTCACATCGAACGTTACCGTTGCCGTGTTCTGGATCACGGTGCCGGTCGTGACGCTGCTCTTGGGCATCACGGTGAAGAACACGCTGCCCTCGGCTCCAGGCGGCAGGAATCCGGCCAGAGGATCGTTTGGAGGCTGGTTTGTGGTGGGGTCGAGCGATTGGAAGGTCCAGGTGAGCACGCCCGTTGTGGTGTTCAAAGAAGCGTTGATCTTCACGAGGAGATTCGTGGTCGGACGGAGATCGGCGGTTGCGGTGAAAGGGCTGATCGCCAATGGAATAGACGGAGGCGTGATGACCTGATTCGGGAACGATATGGCGCCAAGCGTGAGGCTGGTCAGATCGAGGTTGGTGTTGAGAGTATCTGTGACCGTGACAGCTTGGGCGGGAGCCGTTGCGGTGGGCTGATTCTGATAGTAAACGGAATAGCTTGTTTGTCCAACGCCGACAAAGCGGGAAGCGCCGATGCCAGTCGAGCCAGCCTTGTCGTTTGGGTCCAATGAACTCACGGGCGTGATCGTTCTGCCTGGCTGGTTGGGGCACAGCCCTCCTTGTGAACTGCCCAGCGCCATGGAAATCAGAAGCTCAGAGTTTGTCAGAGCTAAATCGTAGATCACAGGGTAGTAGCCGGAGCGGGAAAAATTGTCTTTGGCATGCTGTTCGTGGCTAAAACGAGCAAAATCCGCAGAATCGCCGGCATGAGGGTCATCGGGATCATAATAAGTGAGCATAAGATCTTTAGGAAAAACGGTACTTCTACCAAATAGGAAATCGATGGCCACGGGCTGTTCAGATGCAGGCAGTGTTCGCGTTGGGTCCGGATCGGCGAAATTCGAATGGGAAAAGAAGTCCTGCAGCGCATGTAATGCCATGCCAAGAAACGTCATCCCTTCAGAGGGACGACCGCTTGCAAAACTTGTTTGAGCACTGGAAAGCATCTGCTGAAGATAACCGACACCGTTCCGAAAGGCACCTTCATGAGGAATGCCGGGACCTCTATCGAAGTGGTGACTCGCCTTATAAGAGCCATTCGGCTTCGGGTTTCCCTCGACGAAATGCCACTTCAATAGATATGCATTTATGGCGCTTTCCGGAACGGTATACTCGCCGAAATCTACCGAACCTGCGAAGTCGCCAATCTTCGACACTGCACAGTCAGGTAGGTGCAGAGTTGAGGCCGCAATGAGCGTGATTTGTTCGTGAAGGTTTTGGCCTAAGCTGCAGCTAAAGCCAGAAGGAAAGCCAAACAATCCCGACGGCGACAGGCACGAACTGTCATGGGCGCAGGCAGGCCAACAGACGAAAGCAGACGCCGCAAGTGGAAGTAACTTGTGTATCCAGTATTTCAAGCTCATTGCATGTTGCTCCATACACTCAGCCTAAGCGGATCGCTTGTATTTGTTGTGAGATTAAGGGGAATTACCGTCGAGCCACCAGCGCCGACAGCAATAACATCGAAGGCAAGCACAACGTTACCGGAAGTATTAATTGTGCTCGAAAGCGATGTGTTATCCGGTGAGGACGAAGACCACTGCACTGAAGCAGGAAAAGAGACCCAGCACTGGACTAGCGCAGCGTCAACATTACCTCGGTTTCCACATTCCAGGTAATAAGTCTGGGCAGTCCCAATCCGAATTACATTTCGCCCAATAATGTCCACCCAAATCTGCGGCGCTCCCCCCTGCTCCACCGTGAACCCACCCGTCAGCGTAGCTGTCGTGCCATCCGGGTTTGTGATCACCACATTGCGAACTCCGGCAGCGGCCCCGGTGAGATCGAAGGTTGTCGTCAGCGCAGTCGCACCTGTGACCATGGTATTACCGCCGGTGATATCGGCCCCCAAGCCCGTCAGCCGCACTTGCGCCGCAGGGTTGAAGGCGCAGCCGTAGATCTGCGTCGTGACCTGTCCGGCATTTCCGCCGTGACCTGGAAGGAGCAACGAGATTGCGACGGCTGTCGTACACGTCGGCAGCAGCGGGACCTGAGCCTTACCGATTCGGTTCCCGACTTGATCGGTGAACCATATGTTTCCGTCCGGGCCGGTGGCAAGCTGCTCCACCGAACCGCCGGCGGCCGCAAACTCCGTGATGACGCCCCCGGGAGTGATTCTGGCGATCGTGTCACGGGATTCCTCCGTGAACCACAGATTTCTGTCCGGCCCCAGAGTAATCCCGATGGGCGTGCCGCCGTTGGGAAGCGGGAACTCCGTGATGGTTCCCCCTGGTGTGATTCTCCCGATGCGGTTCCCGGTCTCCTCGGTGAACCACAGGTTGCCGTCCGGACCAGCCGAAATGCCAAACGGCGCCGTGTTCGGGCTGGGTACCGGGAATTCGACAATTGCTCCGGCGGTGGTGATTCTCCCGATCTTGTTGCCGCCCTGTTCCGTGAACCACAGATTGCCGTCCGCGCCCGCGGCGATTCCCAGGGGCGTGCCGCCGCCGGGGAGCGAAAACTCTGTGATGGTTCCGCCCGGTGTGATTCTCCCGATCCGGTTCCCATTTTCTTCGGTAAACCACAGATTGCCATCTGGACCCGAAGTTATGCCATAGGGTGAGGCGCCGCCGTTGGGAACCGGGAACTCGGTAATTGCTCCCGCGGTTGTGATTCTGCCGATCTTGTTTCCGAATAATTCGGTAAACCACAGATTGCCGTCCGGTCCCATCGTGATGCCATTCGGAACATTGCTTCCGAATTCGGGCGATGCGGGGTTGGGAGCGAGCGGGAATTCGCTAATCACTCCAGCGGGAGTGATTCGCGCGATCTTGTTCCCGCGAAACTCCGTAAACCACAGATTGCCATCCGGCCCCGCAACGATGAAGTTCGGTCCGCTATCCGAAGTGGGGACCGGGAACTCGGTGAATGTGACCTGGGCCGAACAAGCGGCCGCTGCCAAAACCAGAAGCCCGATCACGCCCGACGTGACTCCTCCCATCCAATTCCACTTTAATGACATCGTCGCGATTCCTCTCCGACCGTATCGCCCTCAAGCGTTACAGCCATCGAGCCGTGGGCGAAATTGCCAGTGTTCCCGACTAGCAGACCCCTGGCAAGCGACATGGAACGACGCCGAACGACACTCCGGCTAACGTGTTGATTCCACTTGGAATTTCGTTAATGGCGTGGACAGTGTTCGAATGATAGACTCTTAGGAATTAACAATGCCTGACAAACCGAATGACGATCCCGGCCGGACAGAAAGGAAGCAACTCCATAGCTGGAAGGAGATTGCGGCCTATCTGGCAAAGGATCTGAGTATTCGTACCGCTCAACGTTGGGAGGTCCAGGACGGGCTTCCCATTTACCGTGAGGGGGTCAAGGTTTTTGCCTACACCGATGAACTGGATGAATGGCGGAGAGGACGGATCGTCGTCCCCACAAATGGAGTGACATCGAAGCCTCAGGAGGCGCCGGAGAGCCACGCTCCCTCGAAAGCCGTGCGGCTCGGAACCTGGGCGGCGGTCGCAGCCCTGCTGATCGTGGCGATTTGGGCCTTCAGGAGTTCCAGTCCCCATACGCCGCCTTCGCCCGTTCGATGGGGCCGGCTGCTGGTGAAGGCGACTTCCGAGGGTGGCCACCCCATGATCCTCAACCCCGGTCACCCGGCCGGTCTTTTAGCCGCGAGTCCCGATGGTCTCAAAGTCTACGCTATCAATGGACGTCCTCGCTCTGTGTCTGTCATTCACCCAGTCAAGGGGAGCGTAACACAACTTTCGCTGTCGCAGGATCCCGGATCGGTCGCGATGAGCGCGGATGGGAAGAGACTCTACATCGCGTGGTTGGCGGGCGATGTTGGCTATATCGACACCAGGACAGACAAAATCGTCACGCATGCGATCCATACCCCTGGCCGCGTCCACGAGTTAGCTCTGACGCCAGACGGCAAGAAGCTTTTCATGTCGATGTACCACCTCGGTGTTTGGCGGGCATTCACCTCGAACGGTGAAATGAACCAGGTCACGGATGAGGTTTGCCCGGTCCATCTGGAACTGGATCCGCAGGGAGAGCGCCTCTATGTGCCCTACCAATGCGGGGGACCGACGGGGCGGCGCGGGCACGATGCCGTGGAAGTCTTCGACGTGACGTCGGAAGAAAGCCTGGGTATTGTCAGCGGTCCTCCACTGGTCGGCGGACACGCTTCCGCCTCGCCGGACGGCCGTACCGTGCTGCTGGACGGTCTGGATGCCTGTGAGATTCCCGAGTACGATCACGCGGGTTGTCCAATGGCGCCCACGCATGTTTTTCATTTCCTGCGCCTGCCTGGCCGTCAGGTGGTGAAGAGCATCGCCATGCCGCCGAGAGGAGTGGCCCGCTTCCTCGATTCCTCCAGGGTTCTATTTCTTGGCGATTCGATTTCCGTGATGAATGCGACTCAGTACACGATCACGGAATCGTGGAAGTACACCGCCGCCCTTTCTAATGTGGCGCTGGTGCCGGACCGTGGCAAGGCATATTTCGGCGTGTCGGATCGCGAGGAGGTGCTTGGCTTCGAGGCGGAGAGTTCGAAGTGTTCCCCTCCGCCGGACAGTTTGGCCGCGTTTTATCCGGGTGACGGAACGCCCGAAGATGCGGTCGGCGGCTTTGCACTCAGCGCTACGGGAGGAGTGCGATTTGGACCCGGCCGGGTCGGCCAGGCGTTCGTCCTCGACGGGCAATCCGGCCATCTGATCGCGTCCTCGACCGGCTTTTACAACTTCGGAGGCCGGGACTCCTCGGTTGCCGCGTATGTGAAGTTCCTTGATCTGGAAGGGGAGATGACGATTATGGATCGAACGTCGTCGGAGAGCGCCCTAAGAGCGCGGCTGGCCAAGACCCAGGATCATCACTTCCAATTTGAATTCGCGACGCTTGCCGGTGGTCCGGTGTACCTGAAGAGCACGACCGTGGCTATCGAGGGCCAGTGGTATCAATTGTGCGTGACGAAGAACGACCGGGAAGTTGTGCTCTATATTAATGGAGTGGTCGAGGATCGCAAAGCGTTGGGGACTGATAGAGCCGCCGCTTCCATCAGTTCGGAGATGCCCCCACTGCATCTTGGCGCATCGAGAGAGGGTCGTGGTTTTCTCAACGGCAAGCTCGATGAGATTCTCTTCTACGATCGGGCTTTGAGCGGTTCCGAAGTGCGCGATCTCTTTGAATTGCGCGAGTCGGGGCCGTGTAGGCTCTAGAAGCAAGCGAACGGGTTTCGTTCTGCATGTCGTCACCCCACAAGAACGTCATCTCCCGCCGTTGGATTAGGCCCACCTGGCGCTTCCAAGCTCTCCAATCGACGCCTGCAGCGGTTAGAGAAGGCCTGGGCACGGAAGAAGGCATCCACTCCGTGCCCCTCGCCGCCGCCGAAGACCACATACAAGTCCGACCGGGCCACTTACTCCATCCTCAACGACCTTCTGGATCGAGAGACGCCGTTTCTACCCGTTCAAACTTGGGCATTTGGCTCCTCAAGGAGTGAACCAAACCCTTCGGTCAAAAGCCAGGCATTCTTTGGCTGCTGGCCACAATGCGTAGCGTAGCGACTGTAGACGATTCTGTAGCCAGAAATTCCTCCTGTAGCAAAAAGTATCTACAATTTGCAACAGGTTTCGTCCACACGGGTGCATCCCATCAGAATGGCGCGTTTCGGAAAGGCCTGATATTAGGTCTTGTTCTTACGGTTAACTATGCCGTAAGATTAAGACATGGCCACTTCTACCCCGCCCGATGTCCCGCCCCAGGTACGGCAACTCGCCTCCCAGTTGGCCGATGCCAAACCCATGCGCCGCGGTTCCCTGTCCGAACGTACGATCAAGTGCGGCAAACCGGGCTGCGCGTGCGCGCAGAACCCCAAGGCTCGTCACGGCCCGTATCACAGTCTCACTCAGGCCGTAGAAGGCAAGACACGGTCACGCTTCCTCACCGATGAACAGGCCGATTTGGCTCAACAGCAGATCGATGCTGGCCGCCAGTTTCGTAGCCACGTGGATGCACTTTGGGAGGCATGCGAACAATGGGCCGACGGTCAATTAGCGGATACCTCAGCCTCCTCAGAGGAGGCTAAAAAAGGGGGCTCCAAACGGATCTCCAAAACGAAATCGCCCAGGAGATCGAAACCCTCTTAGGTTCCCAGGCAGTTGCCGAACTGGATTTCGAAGCCGTGGAGATGGCGGCGCGGCGACAGGCTCTGCGGTTGGCTGCACGCGCCCTGGAACAACTGCTGAACGCCGACACGTCCGATCATGCCGGAGCGGAACTGCCTTGCTCTTGCGGAGAGCCGGCTCAGTATCGGGGTCGTCACGAGAAGACCTTCGAAAGTGTGCTGGGGCCTTTGCGACTGGGGCGAGCCTACTATCACTGTGACCGGTGCCAGGGTGGATTCTGCCCACGCGACCGCGCGCTACGGCTGGAGTTGTTCTCGCTCACCCCCGGGGTTCTGCGCATGACCGGCAGCGCCGCAGCACTGGTGAGCTTCGAGGAGAGCAGCAGCTTGCTGCACGAGTTGGCGGGAGTGAAGGTCAGCATCAGCCAAGTGCAACGAGCCGCCGAATCGCTGGGTGAAGCCATTGCTGCCGACGAACGCGTCTGCGTGGATAGAATGGGCGAAATCGCTCCGACCATGTACCTGGGGATGGATGGCACCGGCGTACCGATGCGCCCCGCGGAAGTCGCCGACCGCGTCGGTAAGCAACCGGACGGTTCTGCCAAGACCCGCGAGGCCAAGGTCGTCACCGTGTGGACTGCGGAATCGCGGGATGAGGCCGGTAAGCCGGTACGTGATCCAGGATCGATCACCTATTCCGCCGCCATCGAAAGCGCCGCCGTGGTAGACACCAGCCTCAAACGATCCGACCTCGCCGAGCGTGCGTTGCGAGAAGCTACGCGGCGAGGGTTCACCCAGGCGCCCAGATGCGCGGCCCTGGGGGATGGTTCCAGCTGGATCTGGAACACCATCACCGAACTATTTCCTCAAGCCATCCAGATTCTCGATCGATACCATGCCAAAGAAGCTCTGCACCGAACCGCTCAATCGATCTTTGGCGCCACCAACGCGGAAGCCAAACCATGGGCCACGGCGCGCTGTACTGAACTGGATGACGGAAAGCTGCAGGCCATCATCCACTCGCTCCGACCCCATATCGGCACCTGCAACGAAGCGGCAAAATGTGCCACGTACATTATTCGCAACCGCCGTCGTATGCGCTATCCGAAGTTCCACGCGCAGGGTCTGTGTACCTCCACCGGTGTCCTGGAGGCCGGATGCAAGGTGGCGATCGGCACCCGCCTAAAACGGGCCGGCATGCACTGGAGCGTTTCTGGTGCCAACGCCATCATCGCTCTTCGCTGTGCCAAGCTCAGTGGCCGTTTCGAGGATTTCTGGGAGCGCCGCTCACAACAGCTTGCGGCCATCGCGTGACTCTACCTCATAAATCCGAACTGCACCCCGTCCACACCAACCAGTGGTGCCTGACTCTAAAGCCTTTATTTTCTTCTGGTGAGCCGGGCGGGACTCGAACCCGCGACCCTGTGCTTAAAAGGCACATGCTCTACCACCTGAGCTACCGGCCCAACTTGTGGTGTATCAATGAGTTACGGAAAGCCCGGAAACTCACCGAATCACTGACTTGGGGTCGCTTTCATGACCCCTTCGAAACGCGGCATTCCCCGCAAACAGATCGCCTCTCGGCGAGCTCGGATTTTGCGAATGACGGCACAACCAGCCGCGCTCACATGACCCCATCATATCAAGCATCCTGCCCTCGGGTACGCCAGCCCCCTCTAATTGTCGGAATCAGCATCGTGCGGGCCAAGGGCTGGTGTGGGGCTAGAGGGCGAACGCGAGTTGAACCCGAAGTGCGCTCAGCGGATCGTCGCCGCGAGCTGAAACCCTCGGAGCACAAGCTGGGTCGGCTATACTGCTCGTGAGCTTATGCCGCTGGCCGACCGTCTGCATGATCTGCGCACAGGCTTCCAGCGCACCTTCTGGATCGCCAATACTCTCGAACTGTTCGAGCGATTCGCATTTTACGGATCGAAGGCCGTTCTGGCGGTGTATCTTGCGGAGAAGGTTGCGCTCGGGCCTCAAGTGGCGGGCACGCTGGTGGGAGCGTTCTCAGGCGTGCTCTATTTCCTGCCGATCCTCGCAGGCACTTTGGTGGACCGGTATGGCTTTCGGCGGACGTTGGCGGTCTGTTTTGCGATTTTCACTGTCGGCTATTTCCTGATCGGCCTGGCTGGATTGCAGTTCGGCCAAAGAATCGCGGCGGCGGTGGGGCGAACGCCTTACATGGTTGCGGTGCTGCTGCTGACCGCGGTCGGCGGCTCCCTCATTAAGCCCTGCATTGTGGGGACGGTGGCGAATACCTCCTCGGACCAGACGCGCTCGCTCGGGTATTCAATTTATTACACGTTGGTGAACCTGGGGGGCGCACTCGGGCCGGTTCTGGCGTTGCAGGTGCGCGAGGGGCTCGGCATTGAGTACGTATTGATCATGTCGTCTGCGACATCGTTCGCGCTGTTTGTCGGCACGCTGATATTCTTCCGTGAGCCGCCGCTGAAAGAGTCGCGTTCGGAGCGCACCATGGCTCAAATTCTGAAGGACATGGTGCTGGTGTTCGGGAACTTGCGGTTCATGCTGTTCCTGATGATCGCGTCCGGGTTCTACATCCTGTTCTGGCAAATCTTCTACTCCTTCCCTTTCTACGTGCGTGAGGTCCTGCATTTCGAACGATTCGAACTATTGGAGACCGTGGATGCGTGGTCGATCATCGTGCTGACCGTCCCGGCCACGGCGATGGTCAAGAACTGGAAGCCGATCCACGCGATCTCGCTCGGATTCCTGATCGCGAGTTTGGCCTGGCTGTTAATCCCGGCGGCGCCGTCCGTTGGAATCTCCATCGTCGCGATGGCGCTGTTTGCCGCGGGAGAAGCAACGTTTGCGCCACGATTCTATGAGTACGTGGCCAGCCTGGCACCGCCCAAACAATTAGGCACGTTTATGGGGTTCGCGTTTCTACCAGTCTCGATCGGCTCGTTCGTAGCGGGTCCGCTGGCGGGCTGGCTCGTCACCAACTACGTTCGAGGCGGACAGCCCAACATGCTGTGGTACATTCTGGCGGGGATCGGACTTGCATCCACTGTGGCGATGGTCCTGTACAACGCCGTCCTGGTGAAGAGGGAAGCATGAACTGGACCCCCTCTTTCCGGAGCCTCCTGGCCAGCGAGGGGCGCGATCAGCACTGATAAGATGATCTGGACGCCCGAGTAACCGGACGTCGGATCCACAACTTGGGAGGATTAAATGAGCCTCGGATTCTGTCCCAGAATGGTACCGCTCTTCGTTATCGTCACGATCGCCGTGTCCGCCCAGCAATTGGCGCCACCTCAGCGCGAGATCCCGCTGGATCCGGGTGTAGCTCCCGGGTCCGAGAACTGGAACTGGAGCGAAACGCAGACTTCGACCTCAACGGGCATGCCGATGGTACAGAATGTCGTTCGCCCAGTCCTGCAATACTACCCCGCCGACAGGAGTTCTGCCGTTGGGACGGCGATGATTGTTGCTCCAGGCGGCGGTTTCCGGAACCTCATGATGAGTTATGAAGGAGTGGACATCGCTCGCCGCCTGAATGCCGCAGGCATCGATGCCTTCGTCCTCAAGTACCGGCTGACCCACACCGACTCCAAGGGAGTCGCAGGCGGAAGTGGCAGTGGAGCTGACAATCCGCAGCGCGGCCAGAACGTGCGCGAATTGGCCGGTGCCGATGGACAGCAGGCCGTACGCATCATCCGGCAGCACGCAGCCGAGTACGGTTTCCGCCCCGACCGTATCGGCATGATCGGCTATTCGGCGGGTGGCGCCGTGCTCCTCTCGGCTGTTACCGGTCCGCCCGACTCCCGGCCCAACTTCGCGGCGCCGATCTATGCCGCTGGGGCTGATACCGCTAAGCCTCCAACCGACGGCGCACCACCGCTGTTCATCGCCGTAGCCTCAGACGATCAAGCTGTCGGATGGCAAGGCTCTGTTGATCTCTACACCGCGTGGCGCAAGGCCAATATACCCGTCGAACTGCACATCTTCCAGACCGGCCTGCACGGCTTCACCAAGAAGGGTGGCGGTGCCGACCATTATTTGGACCGGTTGGAAGAATGGCTCAGAGTCAACGGCTGGCTGACAAAAGCTGGGCTGTGACGCCTTCTTTTTAGAACTGCAGGAGATCACTGAAATACGCTACGTGGGTTGGTTGCAGGCGCTGGGTTGTTCAGCGGTTCATCGACGTTCCCATCTTTGCAAACCGAGTGCCGGCGCGCACGGTGGCTGGAGGCGCGTCGACCGCCACCCTCTTTGGTGACGCGTATGGTGAAGTCTTACGAAAGATGGGGTAAGGCTGCACTTTCGGTGCCCGCCCGGACTCGATCGCGTTTCGCGGATGCCCAACGTATTTCTTCGGGGCAGTCATCGATTGGTCGTCTGCCAATCCATTAAGCTCCGGCCCGGCCAAATCGGGCAATGCGGAACATCGAGATCCGATGCCGGTCGAAAATCCCTGAGAAGCAAGCAATGAAGAGTCTGGACACGCAAGCCTGGCTGCCTTGCCTACGCGGCATCTGTCACCGCGACGCTGCCGTTCTTCACGGGGATTTCCAACTCCACCTCGAGCCCCGGCTGTGCGTTCCGCGCCCGAATACTTCCCTCATGTAACTCGATTGCGCGGCGTGCGATCGAGAGTCCCAATCCAATGCCTCCGCTCGACCGATCTCGGTCGCTTTCCACACGGTAAAACGCGTCGAAAAGTCGTGGAAGGGCCTCCGGTGGGACTCCGGGTCCGTAGTCTCGCACGTCTACCACGGCCTTGCCGTTGTTCCGCCCGAGGGAGACTTCGACCGGCGATTCTCGCGGCGCGTAGCGAATCGCGTTGCGAATCACATTCTCCACCGCTCGCCGCAGCATCTCCGGGTCTCCGGCCACGGTCACAGGCTCGCGCTTTTCATATTTCAACTGACAGCCGTGCGCGGCGGCTTCGATAGTCGAATCGTCTACCAGTTGCTGCACCAGTTCGTCCAAACGCACGGGGTTGCGCCGCAGAGAACTGGGATCGCCCTCTGCCCGAGTGACTTGGAGGAGTTGGCCTACCAGCGCGTTCAGCCGGTCCGATTCCTTCTGAATCCGATTGAGCGCGGCATTCAGATCGTCGCCGGACCGCGCCAATTCCACGGCCACTCCAAGTCTTGCCAGCGGCGAGCGCAGTTCGTGCGAGATGTCGAGCAGGAGTCTGCGTTCGGCCGTGAGCAGGGTTTCGATGCGATCGGCCATGCGATCGAAAGTGCGTGCCAACTGGCCGAGTTCGTCGCGCCGGTCGGACCCGGCCCGCGTCGAAAGATCGCCCTTCCCGAAACGTTCTACGGCCTTCTGCAGGGCCCGGACGGGGCTGGTGAGATGGAATGCAAGCCAATAGCACAGCAGCACCGCCGCTGCCATCATGAACACATGCTCCGGCATCAGGAACCATGACCCCGGAGTCTCGCGGGGGACGATCAGAAAGAACCAGTAATGTCCGTCATCCGCGGGACGCGCGACCATGCCGTCGCCAGCCCGGATGTACGGAAAGGCGGGGCGCCTGCGCGCGCGCCGCACCAGGTCGGAACGGTCCTCATTCGTCAGCAGGTCGCGGCCTTTCTCGTCAGTCAGGACACCCTTCGCGTCGTAGATCTTCTGCAGATTATCCAGAAAAAGCTGGAGCGCCGGACGGCCGCCGGTCTCGTAACTGACCCGCGCTTCCTCCAGTTGAAACTTGACGAGCCGCGCGCCGGGAGCCTGCTGGTCGGAAGCATTCTGATTCACGCTCAGTGCGGAAATGAAGGCCGAGCCCACCACGAAAATGGCGAGTGTGCACCAGAACCAGAGCAGGATCTTGGCAAAGAGCGTTCTCATTCCGCCGCCGCATCCTCGGGCGTCCGGCAGAACTGGTAGCCCACGCCGCGGATCGTTTTGATGAGTGTATCACCGGCCTCCAGCTTTTTGCGGAGGTGGCTGATATGCATGTCGATGGAGCGGTCGAACGCCGTGGCCTTGCGGTTGTAAAAATTCTCCATGAGCGTATCGCGCGAAAGCACTCGCCCGGCGGACCGCATCAACAACTCCAGTATGTCGAATTCGAACGTGGTCAACTCCACGTGCTTGCCGTGGGCAGTCACTTCGCGCGTGCCGGTATCGAGGATCACACCGTTCACTTCGAGCCGTCCCGGAACGGCTGCGGGTCGAGGTTCATAGCGGCGCAAAATCGCCCGAATGCGTGCTGCCAGTTCGCGCGGGTTGAATGGCTTCGGCAAGTAGTCGTCGGCACCCAGCTCGAGTCCAACGATGCGGTCCACATCTTCGCCCCGCGCGGTCAGCATGATCACGGGCACCTTGCTCTTTTGCCGCAGGCGGCGCAGGATTTCGAAGCCGTCGATTCCCGGCAACATCACGTCGAGCACGACCAGGTCAATTCCGGGCTGGGACGCATGGTCCAGGCCCCGATGGCCTTCGTGCTCGAATTCCACCGTAAAGCCTTCCCGCTTGAGGAACTCGCCCAACAACGAGCAGAGTTCCGCGTCATCGTCGACCAATAAGATGGGCACGGTTAAAACTTACCATGGCTGCAATTCGGTGGGCGTAAGTCTTGGTGTTCTACTGTAAGACTTCGTAAATCGGCGCCGTCACCGCAACCAGCGGGTGGCACTCGGGTTCATCTCAACGAGGCACCTTTTACACAGATTTACCGCGCGGACAAATCAAACTTACGGTAGGCCTCTACAGTCGAAATGAGAGGTATTTAGTCATGAAAACTTATTTGACGAGATTCGCAACGGTCGCGGCTCTGGCCGCCGGAATGGCATTTGCCCAAACGACCCCCGCACCGGCCACGGCACCCCAGACGGGTACAGGCAAGGCTGCTGTGAGGCCGCGCGCTGCCATGCGTCGCCGGATGATGCAGGCGCTGAATCTGACGCCCGATCAGAAGCAGCAGGCACAGGCGATTTTCCAACAGACCAGGCAGAGCGTACAGCCGATCGCACAGCAGGCGAAACAGAACCGACAGGCTCTGGCCGATGCCGTCAAGGCCAACGACACCGCAAAGATCCAGCAACTCGCCTCGCAACAGGGTAGCCTGAATGGCCAACTGCTGACGCTCCGTTCCGAATCCATGGCGAAGTTCTATAACATTCTTACTCCGGATCAACGCGCCAAGGCTGACCAGATGCAGATGAAGATCCAACAGCTCCGGCAGCAACGCAGAGCTGCGTTCCAAGGCTAATCGAAGCAACGTCCGAACACCGGCCAACCTGACGGGGCCCCATTTGCGGGCCCCATTTTTTTTCTGCATAGCGCGCTGGCGGCCAGCTACGATATCCCTATGTGGCTTGGCATCGACATTGGCACCGGCGGGACACGCGCCCTCCTGATCGACAACCGCGGCGTGGTCCGCGCGGGGTATACCGCTCCTCACGAGGAAATGCAGATGGAGCGTCCGCTGTGGGCCGAGCAGCGTCCCGGCAATTGGTGGGACGCTGCCGTTCTCGCGATTCGCGGCGTTCTGGGCACTGCCCGTGTCTCTGGACGAGATATTCTGGGCGTCGGCCTTTCGGGCCAGATGCACGGTCTCGTGATTCTTGATAGTGGCGACGAGGTGATCCGGCCGTCGCTGATCTGGTGCGACCAGCGCAGCCAGGCGCAGGTGGACGCGGTTAACGCCAAACTCGGCCGCGACAAGGTTCTGCAGTCCATCGCCAATCCCGTCCTTACCGGGTTCACATTGCCCAAGCTGCTGTGGGTGAGGGATCACGAGCCGCATTACTTCGAACGGGTTCGCAAGGTGCTGCTGCCCAAGGACTATGTGCGCTTCCGCCTCACCGGGGAGTTCGCTTCGGAAGTGTCCGACGCTTCCGGCACCGCGCTTTTCGACGTGGTGAATCGCCGCTGGTCCTTCGAGATGATGGATGGGTTGGGGCTGGATCGCACGATCCTGCCCACCTGCTACGAATCCACGGAAGTGACTGGCAAGATCACCGCGGATGTCGCCGACCTGACGGGTTTGCAGGCCGGCACGCCGGTGGTCGGCGGCGGCGGCGACCAGGCTGCCAGCGCCGTCGGCAATGGCATTGTCGAAGAGGGCATTGTGTCCTGCACGCTGGGGACTTCCGGCGTGGTGTTTGCACACATGGAAAAGGTGGCCTACGATCCGGCGGGCCGGGTTCACACCTTTTGCCATGCTGTGCCCGGCAAGTGGCATGTGATGGGAGTCACGCAGGGGGCCGGGCTCAGTTTGCAGTGGTTCAGAAATCAATTGGCGGGGGGAGCCTCTTACGACTCGCTGACCGCCGAAGCGGCGAATTCGCCTGCGGGCGCGCAGGGTCTCTTTTGGCTCCCCTACCTGATGGGCGAGCGAACGCCGCATCTCGACGCGCTGGCTCGCGGGGGCTGGATCGGACTGACCGCGCGCCACACTCGCGCCGATCTGATTCGCTCGGTAATCGAAGGCGTCTCGTACAGCCAGCGCGATTGTCTGGAGATCATCGAGTCGCTCGGCGTCCCCATCAGTTCCGTCCGCGCTTCAGGTGGAGGCGCACAGAGCGCCTTCTGGCGGAAGTTGCTGGCCGCCATTCTGAATCATCGTGTGGTCACGTTACAGACGCAGGAGGGATCGGCATACGGAGCCGCGCTTCTCGCCTTAGCGGGCTCTGGCGAGTATGCGTCCGTGCCGGAGGTTTGCCGCGTCGCAATCCACGAGACCGATACCGTGGTGGCGGCCGAGGCGGATGAGACGTTTTACCGGAAAGGACATCGGGTCTACCAGGCACTCTACCAGGCGCTCAAGCCGATCTATCCGCAGATCGCGGCGCTCTGACGGATCTGCATTGTGAAGCATGCGGGGAATGGCCACTGGGCTGGTGCTCAGTGACCGGCGGCACACGTGTTCAGCGCGGCCACGATGTCCGCGGGATTGGACGGATCGATGGAGCGTCCACTGAGCCCGGTGCACGTAGGCCGGCTGCTTAACCCGCTGAGTGGCAGGGCGGGAAACTGGGTCGTGTCCTCTCCGCCGGCGCCGAACGCCATTTCATCGCGCACCGCGGCAAGGAACGCGCCGAGCGATGAGGTATCGGCCGTCGACGGACTCAGCATCTCTTCCACCGAGAGTTTACCGTCTTTGTTGCCATCAAGGCGTTGGAAGATACCGGGCAAAGTGCTTTGGTCGTTGAGATAGGACTGAAGCTGAGGCGTACTCTGCAGGCCGATTGAGCGAGTGAGTTGTTGCTGCGCCAGTACGCCGAGCCGCAGCCACATCTCGTGCGCAGCCGCATCGCTGCCCGGCGTGGGTGAGCAGACCGGTGTTCCGCCGCGCTGATCGATGGTGCACGTCTCCGTGCCGGTCTTGCCGGGGGCCACCGGTTCGGCTGCGACGACGAACGATTGCGTATCGGCCTTCACGACAGTGTATAAGTGACCGCCGGTCACGCCTGAAATAAGCTTTTCGTCCTGGAGGCCGCAGGCGCGGAGTTGGACGAGATCCGAGACGTAAGTGCCCCGGACCTTGAGGCAAGTCGCCTGGGCGACGGCGATCTGCTTAAGATTGTTCTGCGCCTGCGCGCGGTTGGCTGCCTCGCGCACCTTCTGTGTCGCCGGGAGCAGCAAGCCGATCAGGATCGCAATGATAGCGATCACAACCAGCAGTTCAATCACTGTAAAACCTTTGCGTTCCGTAGCTCTTGACATGTGTTTCTCACTCCTGTCTGAGGGTAGCCATGGCCATCCGGTGAATCATGGAGGCTTTGTAAAAGTTTTGTGGAGTGCGCCGCGAGAAGTTCCGTAACGTTGTCTCCAGGTTCCCAACGCCAACGCGGGGGTGGCCGAGACGAAAGCGATATCCGACGCCCAGCCGTCCAAGGGCCTGGCGGTGATAGACTCTTCCCCAATGACACCCAAATTCCTAGTGCTGGCCGCCTTCGCCGCCTCGTGCCTCTTCGCCCAGACGAAGCCCGTCTTCACCGAGACCTTCGAGTCGGGCAAAATCGATCCCGCTGTCTGGGATATCCGCACCACGGGCGCTGCCACCATCGCCGTGGAGCCCGCGGATGGCGCGCACGGCAAGTTCGCCCTGCATGTTCACTACCCGGAAATGACGCGCGGGAGCTACGCTTTTATCGTCGCGACCCACCTGCCCTCGTCGGTGGAGAAGCACTTCTTTGGGCGCGCTTACATGAAGATCACCTCGGGCCTTACGCCTACTCACAATCCCCTCATCTTTGCCGGCGAACCCGGCTGGCCGCTCTCGAAATTCAATGAAATCGGCACTTACCGCACCGACTGGATGCCGTCTTATCAAGAGAACAAATCGCCCGCCGGGCAGGGAAGAGGCGAAGTAACCTACCGGTCCGAAGTGGTTCCGCCGCTCGACAAATGGTTTTTGCTCGAATGGGAATTCAGCGATGACCCATCGTTCATCACCCTCTGGGTGGATGGCCAGGTGGTTCAGAACACCATGAACAACCAGAAGGTCGACACTGTGAAGTTCGACTGGCCCAAAGGCAGCGACACGGTCTCCGGTCTCGTTGGAGCCTTTAAGGAATTCGGCTTCGGCGCCCGTGCATGGCAGAACCCCATGACCGCCTTCGATGTCTACTACGACGACATCGCCATCGGCGGTTCCCGGCTCGGAGCAAAGTGATTGGGTGACGTAGCAGATACGCGCGGAGTGACAGCGCCATACGCCTGTTCTCGCGCGGAGACAAGCTCACAGAGACGGGCTAACCCGCCCGAACTGGCTGCCTGATGCCGGCCAGGTCGGGACGGAGCTCAAGAAACGTTCTGTTGCCGATGCTTCTCGTTTACCTAACGCGAAGTAATCACTTTGGTGTCACATGGATCAGCGCGCCTGGATTGGCGTCTTCCAGCATCCAGAGCGAACCATCCGGGCCTTCTTCCACATCGCGGATGCGCTTGCCTACATCCCAGCGCTCGGCGGTTTTGGCGCCGCCATGGCCGTCAAAGATAATGCGGTTGAGCGATTTGGTGGCCAGGCCGCTGACGAAGCCGTTGCCATTCCATTGCGGGAAGGTCTTTGTGCCGCGATAGAACATCAGATTGCCCGGCGCGATGACCGGCAGCCAATAGAGCACCGGTTTTGCCAGATCGGGCCGCGTGTCAGGCTTGGGAATGGGCACACCGTTGTAGTTCTCGCCATAGGAGACCAGCGGCCAGCCGTAATTCTTGCCCTTCTCGATCAGGTTCAATTCGTCTCCGCCGCGCGGGCCATGCTCCACCTCCCACAATTCGCCGGTGGGCGAAAACGCCAGGCCATAGGGCGTGCGCACACCGCTAGCCCAGGTTTCTGCCGGCGTCAGGTTGGGACCAGGAAAGTTATAAGTGCTTACCACCTTCGCCGTCTTAGCAGCTTCGGTATCAGTGGGCGGATCGATCAGGGGAATGGTGGCTGCACCGGTCTTGCCGAAGTTAGGATTGCCAGGGGCCGGTTTGCCGTCCAGCGTGAGGCGCAGGATCTTGCCTTCGGGCTGGTCCGGATCCTGGGCTGGAGTCATGCGTTGGCGGTCGCCAACCGCCAAAAAGAGATACTTACCATCAGGCGAGAAAGCGATCTGCGCGCCTTCCTGTCCGCCCTTACCGGTGGGCAGCTGTTTCCACAACACCTCGAAGTTTTCGAGTTTAGCTGAGGTAGCGGTAGCATTCAATTTGGCGCGCGCCAGCGTCAGACCTCCGCCATAGTCCCCCGGTGCGGCATAGGTGAGATAAATACTATGGTCGGTGTCGTAATGTGGCGAGAGGAAGACGCCGTGCATGCCGCTCTGGCCTTGCCAGTAAACCGCGGGCGTATTTTCCACCTGGATCTTTTCTCCCTGCTGGGAGACCAACCAGACGGGCCCGACCTTTTCGGTGACCAGCATGCGGCCGTCGGGCAGAAAGGCCAGCCGCCACGGCAGTTTAAACGTGGCCACCGTGGTCATATTGAAGGGCACGCCGGCTTCGGGCTTCTGTTCGCCTACATTGACCTGGGCCCAGGCCGCCCCCGACGCTACCGTGAAAAGCAGCGCCGCTTTCGCCAATTTCATCGACATTTCTCCTTGTTCTGAAGCACCCTTAAGCGATCCGGGGCACCGTTGTTTTCATCGTACACTACCGTCGGGTCGTGCCAAATCAGCGCACCATCGAGAGCCTCAAGTGCAACGGAAAGTCTTTGCCGAAACTGGCGAGGTGCTGATGAAATCCACCACGAATCTGGGCGTTTGCGTGACTGCCAGAACGGTGCCTCTGCAAGCTCTCGATCCGAACGGCCGCATCGCACGCGAGAGATCCGGCTGAATGAAAGTGAAGCGAACGATTTCGCCCGAAACGGCGGGGATTCGGAGGCGGTTCCAGAGGGAACGCAAGTTGAAAACGGTGGTGCTTTTGCCATCTGATCCGCATGGCTAAAGGTCTCGATCTTGTCGGGACCAGCGCCGTTGCGAACTTCACGATCTGACTCGCGTATCGCTCCGCGCGGCGGGTGGTGCATACTCCAAACCCGCGACCCTTAACATCGCGCGGAATTGGCGGCCGAGCGGCGCAGGGAGTTTCCCCGTCTGTTGTTCGAAGCGTGCCGCAGTCTCTTCGACGGTGACCGGTACAGAGGCACAGGGCGGCATCTCCCGACCAGACGGACACGATCACAACGGGAGAGCGCACGGGACCTCCTGCCTTTAATACTCCCCAGGCGCTATCTGGTCGTCGCGCACCGAGCCTCCGCGGAAGTCCATCTGTTACACGTTAAAATGAACCGATGGCGGAAAACCAACCAGAGGCGAAACCCGTAGAGACCTTCGAAGCCTCCCTGGAGGAACTGGAGAGCGTCGTCAAGGAACTCGAGCGGGGCGATCTCTCTCTCGATCGCTCGCTCCAACTGTTCGAACGCGGTATGAGTCTCAGCGACACCTGCCGCAAGCAGCTAGAGGACGCCGAAACGCGTGTCGACATGTTGATTCGCAAAGAGGGCAAACTCACGGCCGAGCCATTCCGCCCGGAAAAAGCCTGAACTCCATGAACCTGCGCGAATATCTGGCACGGCAGCAACGACTGGTCGATTCGGAGCTGGATCGTCTCGTCCCACCGGAGTCCACACCGCCGGAAACCATCCACCGCGCAATGCGCTACAGCCTCTTCGCGGGTGGTAAACGAATCCGGCCGATACTCTGCTTGGAGGCAGCCAATACCATTTCGGATTCGCAGGACACCGCGGTCGCTCCGGCCTGCTCTCTGGAATTGATTCACACCTATTCGCTGATCCATGACGATCTGCCGGCCCTCGATAACGACGACTACCGCCGGGGCAAGCTGACCAACCACAAGGTTTTCGGCGACGCGATGGCGATTCTCGCGGGCGACGCGTTGCTCACGCTTGCCTTTCAGGTGCTCGCGGAAGTCGAGGCAAGCGAGGCCCCTAAGGTCCGGCTGATTGCCGAACTAGCCACCGCAGCCGGCACAGTCGGCGGAATGATCGGAGGGCAGGTGGCCGATCTCGAAGGGGAAGGCAAGCCTCCCGATGCGCAGCTGTTGGAGACGATCCATCGCGCCAAAACCGGTGCGCTCCTGCGAGCCAGCTTGCGCCTGGGCGCCATCTTTGCCGGCGCGACGGACGAGCAATACGCCGCCATTTCGTGCTACGGCGAGCACATCGGGCTGGCGTTCCAGATTGTCGACGACATTCTGGACGTGGAGGAGTCTTCGGAAGTGCTCGGAAAGACTGCGGGTAAAGACGCACAGCAGCATAAGATCACGTTTCCGGCGGTGTATGGTCTGGACACTTCCCGGCGGATGGCGGAGCAGGAATGTGAGCGTGCTCACCAGGTGCTCGAGCCCTTTGGGGCGCGTGCGGTGCGGCTGCATGAGCTCGCCGATCTGATTGTGCGGCGGAAGTCCTAAGCGCGCAAAGCGGGTGATCCCACGGAAACCGGCTTTCGCCGATGGCGGCTCCGGGTTCGCCGGTTTCTCCTGTATCCATTTTCGTGAGCTGGCTATCATCGCCTCAGAAGGGAATTTCACATGTCAGCTTATGTTTCTGCCGTTAAGCCTTACAAGGGACTGGGGATGGAGGGTAACGTCGCCCGCTGGTATGCGAGCCTCACGGCGAAGTCGCTGGAGGAGTTTCGCGTCCTGGCACGACGCGTCGCGGCTCAAATTCCTGCCGCGGCCAGCGTACTCGAAGTGGCTCCGGGCCCAGGCTACTTCGCGATAGAGCTGGCGAAACTCGGCAACTACGCCATTTCGGGTCTGGACATCAGCGAGACTTTTGTGGGAATCGCTCGCGCCAACGCGCAAAAGGAGCGAGTGGCAGTGGATTTTCGGCGCGGAAATGCTTCTGCCATGCCGTTTGGCGACGGCACCTTCGATTTTCTACTTTGCCGCGCGGCTTTCAAGAACTTCGCAGAACCGGTGCGTGCGCTCATCGAGATGCACCGCGTGCTCAAGCCGGGTGGTCAGGCCATGATTATCGATCTGCGGCGGGACGCATCGAACGAGGCGATACGCAGCATGGTGGGCGCGATGCATCTGGGCATTCTGAACGCGGTACTCACGAGGCTGACGTTCCGTTTCATGCTCCTCAAGCGTGCCTATACGAAGAGTGAAATGGAGGAGATGATCGCGGAAACTGATTTTCGTGGGATCGAGATTCGGGAGAACGCGATCGGTCTTGATGTTCTGCTGACAAGAGCGGAGGCCGATCGCGATGAGAAGCTCTAAAGAAATCAGCCAAAGTGACGATAGATCCTATGTGTGCTGAACCGCAGACTTGCCTTCATCCTGCTGGCTTTCGCCGAGGCACGAATAGGACTGGCGCTTGATCCGCGCCTGGAAATCACGCAGTACCGCCACACGGTTTGGACAATCACCGACGGTCTGCCCCATAATTCGGTGCGCGCCCTGGCGCAAACCACCGATGGGTATCTGTGGATCGGCACGCAGAATGGTCTGGCGAGATTTGACGGTGCGCGTTTCACGGTCTTTAACGCAGCGAATTCTCCGGGACTTCAGGATGAGCGCATTACTTCCCTCGCGGCTACGCCGGACGGCGCTCTGCTGATTGGAACGGCACACAGTGTCCTCGAGTTTCGCTCCGGTGTGATTCGGGTGCTTTCCGTGTACGAGGATTTGCCCGTGCCACCCGTTCGGGCGTTGTTGATGGATCGGGACGGTACCGTCTGGATCGGCTGTGATCGTGGACTCGCCAGGTACTCGCAGGGCAAGACCACCATTGCCTTTCAGGGAACCGGCAAGGATACCATCCACGTGCTGTACGAATCTCCTCCCGGCCAGGTTTGGGCTGGTACAAACAGCGGACTTCGCAGGATTCGCGATGGAGCCGTCACTTCTTATACGACGGCAGATGGTCTCGTTAGCGACTCAATCTGGGGCTTGGGATCGGGGCCTGATGGAACCTTGTGGATATCGACGCGGTCCGGGCTCAGTAGTTGGCGCGACGGACGTTTTGAACGCAATGTCTGGCAAGAAGTCCTGGGCCAGCCGAGCCTTTCCTCGCTGGCCCTCGATCGGGAAGGTAACGTCTGGGCGGGAACCGAGGGCACCGGCGTCCTCCGCCTGAATTCAAAGGGGGTTTCGTCGTACCAGACCCGGGATGGTCTGTCCAACCAGACCATCCGCTGCCTTTTGGAAGACCGGGAAGGCAATATCTGGGTTGGAGCGGCGGGTGGAGGCTTGAATCAGTTCACGGATCAGCGCTTCATCATTCGAAGCATGCGCGAGGACTTGCCGAGTGACACGGTTCGTTCGATTTCCCAGGATGCGCGGGGAGACATCTGGGTCGGTACGGCGAACGGTCTGGCACGCATCTCGGAGAACCGTTTGCGGCGTTACGGCAAAGAACAGGGTCTGGCGGGCAATCTGGTTTGGCCCGTGCTTCACGCGCGCTCAGGCGACCTTTGGGCCGCTTCAGAGTCGGGCATACTGCAGCGCTTTCCCGGCGGCGTTCCGAGCCTCTCCGCGCCTCATCAGAATCTGTCCCTTCCCGGAAACACCCGCCTCTTATTTGAACAGCGGAACGGTGCGGTTTGGGCAGCAGGTGAGGCGACATTGATGCGCTATTCCAAGGCCGGTGTCGAAACCTTTGGAAAGGAACAGGGTCTGAAGAACAGCCTGATTCGGGCCCTGGCGGAACGTGCCGATGGCACCTTCCTCACGGGCGGTATGCACGGGATCCAGGAGTTCCGGGACGGCCGGCTTCTGCCACCTCTCGATCACAAGGATGGTTTAGCGGGCGACAGTGTTACCTCGATGTTCGAGGATGACCAAGGCAGTCTCTGGGTTCTTTGCAATGCGGCGGGTCTGACCCGAATCTCAGGAGGTGTGTTCACCAGTTTCGGCAAACTCAATGGTCTTCCGGATCTTGACATGTATGCCATGTTCGAGAGCGGAGGATATCTCTGGATTGCCGAAAGAACGGGCCTGTTGCGTGTGCCGATGGCGGCATTGCAAGGCGCCGGGCCGAAGACCCAACTGCCGGTGGAGGTTTTTGGGGCATCGCATATGCCCGATCGAAGCAGTGATTTCGCCATCGGTTCGATGCTTGCCGCCAGGCTATCGGATGGAACCATGTGGTTTGCCACCTACGGAGGCATTCTGATTGTCGATCCGAAAAGGTTGCAGCGGGTACGTCCGGCGCCGCCCGTTTATATTGAGAGAGCATGGGCGAATCGGCGAATGGCGGTGCCGCCGGGCGGCCACTTCCCGGCGGGTGATAACACTCTCGAGATCTCGTACACGGCGGTCAGCTTCGTACAGCCGGAGCACGTTCTGTTCCGCTTCCAACTGCAGGGCTTCGATCGCGACTGGGTGGACGCGGGATCGCGGCGAACGGCCTATTACACCAATCTCCCGCCCGGGCGGTATCGATTCCGCGTAATCGCCTGCAACGACGATGGCATTTGGAATGAAACCGGCGCGGCTTTCTCGTTCGTGGTGACACCCCGTGTTTACCAGAGACTGTGGTTTTATCTCCTCTGCATCGGGTTCGCAGGGGCAGCGGGCGCCCTCGTACTCCGTTTGTGGATGGCCCGGATTCGAGGAAACGAACTCAGGTTAACCAGGCGGGTGGAGGAGCGCACCGCGGAACTGCGGCGCGAAATCCAGGAACGCATTGAGGCGGAAAAGAAAGCGGAAGACGCCAATCGCGCCAAGAGTGAGTTTCTCGCGAACATGAGCCACGAAATCCGCACCCCGATGAACGGCGTGCTCGGCATGACGGAACTGGTTCTCGATAGCGATTTGTCCGCCGAGCAGAGGGACAACTTGCAGTTGGTCAAGACTTCTGCGGATTCGCTTCTCGCTATCATCAACGACATTCTTGATTTCTCGAAAATCGAAGTCGGCAAGGTCGAAATCGATCACATCCGGTTCGATTTGCGTGACAGCATCGAAGAGACCCTGCGCAGCTATGTATGGAAAGCCAATGAGAAGGGCATCGAGCTGACCAACGAAGTCGATCCCGAGCTGCCCCAGCGCGTGGTTGGAGATCCGACCCGTTTGCGAGAGATTCTGGTGAATCTTATCGGAAATGCGTTGAAATTTACCACCCGGGGAGAAGTTGCCGTTTCGGCCCGTCAAGAGTCCTTAGATCGGGAATCTGTTTTGGTCCGGTTTACCGTGCGTGATACAGGAATCGGCATCCCAACCGACCGGCAGCAGGCGATTTTCGAATCGTTCACACAGGCCGATAATTCGATTACGCGAAGATTCGGGGGGACGGGGCTGGGGCTCACCATCTCCGCAAAGCTGGTGGAAATGATGGGCGGCCGAATCTGGGTGGAGAGCGCCCCGGAAAAAGGCAGCAGTTTTCATTTCACAGCGAGGTTCGGCACGGCCGTGGACTCGCCTGCCGTTCAGCCACCGGAGTCTTCTGGTTCCCTCGCCGGCATACGCGTGCTCATCGTAGACGACAACGCGACCAACCGGCGGATACTGCAGGAAATTCTATGCCGTTGGGGCTTATGCGCCGCCGTGGCAGTTGATGCCACTGACGCCCTGGCCCAATTGATGGATGCGGTGGAGAAAAAGACTCCCTTTCGGCTTCTCATCAGCGATGTTCACATGCCCGGCCTCAGTGGATTCGACCTGGTGCGCGATCTCCGCGAGCGTCCGGCATTGCGGGATCTCGCGATGATGATGCTGACTTCCGGCGGCCAGCGCGGCGATGCTGCGATCTGCCGCGAAATGGGAGTCGCAGCCTACCTGACCAAGCCGGTGCGGCAGGCCGAATTGAGGATGGCAGTCGCGAGAGCACTCGGTCTCTCTGGTGCGGAGCAGCCGGAACTTGTCACCCGCCACAGCCTCCGCGAAAGCACCGCCAGTTTGCGCGTCCTCGTCGTTGAGGACAACGCCATCAATCAGCGCCTCGCCCAGCGTTTGCTCGAGAAAAACGGCCATCGCGTGAGTCTTGCGAACAACGGTCACAAGGCACTGGAGGCTCTCGGTGAAGATCAATTCGATGTGGTGCTGATGGATCTGCAGATGCCCGAAATGGATGGGCTTCAGGCGACCGCCGCGATTCGGGCCCGGGAGCGCGGCCGCGACCAGCACCAGATCATCATTGCCATGACGGCCCACGCGATGAAGGGCGATGCCGAGAAATGTCTGGCGGCGGGAATGGACGGCTATGTTTCCAAACCGATCCGTTCGGAAGAGCTCTTCGCCACCCTGCAAACCATTGCGGAAGGCAGTTTTGCCGTCCCGGATTCCAGCCGGTAAAGCTGACCCGGCGAGCCGGAACGGCTGCTCTGGTTTTACACTTTGGGACTAGTCATGACTCCTGTCGTGATCGTCGCGGGCGGCCGCTTTGCGATCTCGCGGTGTGAGCGCACCTCCGGGGCTCGCGGCATGGTCCGCGGTTTCAGAACTCCGCCGACGTATCGCCAGATCGCTTGCTAACGCGCGCGGCTCGCTAAGAGCTACTACCCGCAAAGGGAGTGTTCTCGCCTGAACACGGGGGCCGTATCAACGGAACGATGGAGTTAGTCTCCCGGAACCCGCTCGGGCTTGGGCTGGAAACTCCAGCCGCATTCGGCGAGGAATGCCTTCACCCGATGCCGCCTCGTCTTCAGCGTCGAAAGGCCGACCATCAGAACAATCAGGACACCAGACGCCACTATCGTCTGAGTCAGTGCCAGGCCGTTCTTCCAGGAGTTGAGCCAACGCCCATACACCAGCTCGATGTGAACCCAATAGACGAGCAACGAGGTCGTACCCAACTGCCGCACCCAACTCCATCCGGCCTGGGCGTAGCGCGTCCAGAGAAAGCCCGAGGCCAGTATGATCAGCGTCACTCCCAGTTTGGTGAGAACGAGGGCCGGACTATTCAACCAATAGTCCGATTTGGAGTAGACGCTCCAGGGAAGTCCCGCGAAGTATTGGCTTGCCAGGATGAGTCCGCCGCCGGTGATCGCGGCCCATTGCATCGCGCGCTCCGCCATTTCGGCGGGTGCCAGCCGGATGACGCTGCCGGCGCTCATTCCGAATGCCAGGTAGGCTGCCCAGGGAAAAAAGCCAAAGAAGCGAAAGTCCGGAACCAGGTAGGCGCGCAATTGCCAGGGCAGAGCGCCCAACTCCAACTGCGAGACCAGAGGAGCGGCAAATGCGATCGCGAGCCCTAACATGGCGCACCAGCGAACCCGTTCCGCCGTGCGGAACCAAGCCATCGGCGCGAGTAACGCGATGGAGAAGCCCATGCAATTCAATACGTCCACTTTGAAGAGGTCGGTAACGGGTGCATGCATGCTGATGCCGAAGACCCACATCTGCAAACGGAACGCGAACGCCAGAAAGAATAGATAACCCGAGCGTCGAAATGCGGCGCCCACACGCTCCCAAGGCGTCAGCCCCGAACGCTCCGAGCTGTGCATCAGGAACCCCAGCGTCACGCCTGTCAGGAATAGGAAAATGGCGGGAGGCATTCCGCCCAGGAACTGGGACATGATGAAGGGCCCGCCACTTCGCAGATCCGGCCTGAGGAACGAATCAAAGACATGGCCTTGGAGCATGATCGCGGCGCCCAGGCCGCGTAGCCAGTCGAGATATTCCAGACGGGTGGTGCTGGTCTGAGGCTTTGTCACAGAATCCGCCTCACTTCTGCGGATATTCCCAGTGCACGCCTTTCGGCAGATTCAACTTCACCGCAGACTCTGGAATGTTGGCGTTCAACTGCATCTTGGTATAGGTTGCCAGCGAGTAATCCCCGCCCGGTTGATACATTTTCTGCTGAACCGAGATGCCGGTCTGTTCCGAAATCCAGAGTTCAAACTTGGGAAACTGCGCGAACAGTTCTTTCGACTTGGGAACTAATACAATCCGCGCAGTCGCTTCCCCGGCAACCGTTTCTGGTCCGCCGAGTTTCACGGTATAGGCGTCGAGGAGTTCCCTGGAGTTACTGCCGAATCCGAGCAGCAGGAACTGTTCCACCTGGGAGCGGTGGTTCTTGCCCAGGTCGATCTCCTGGACGATCAGGGTCTTGGGATAGAAGATGTCGACCTTAGTTCCGGCAATCTGCACCTGCTTCTGATCGGGCTGCTGGAAGTCGATCAACATGCGCAAATCGTGTGGCTTCGGCACCCGCACCACAATCGTGCCGCTGTCCACGCTGTCCTCGTTGATCACCTCGGTATGGGTGAGTTTTCGCATGTCGGCCTTCAGCCCCTTGAACTTGGCCGATGCCTGATCCATGCGGCGCAAGACGTCCTGAAGAGAATCGTCGGCTGCGGAGCAATTCCGAGGGCCGGCAAGGAATGCCACCGGGAGGAGCAGAGCGAGCAGAGATTTGGGCAGGCGCATGAAAGGTAACTCCATTACCCAATTGGCGATTTACAGCCGGGCGAAAGCCATATACCCTTGCAATTCGCCTTCCGAGTCGAGAATGGGCTCCACGCGGATCACCTCCAGATGGCGATTCCCGGTCCGCTTCTGGAGCAATTCCGTCAGCTTGACGACTCGCTGTGCCTCGGGGGTATTCTTGAGAAGTTCGGCATCCACAAAGAAGGGAGAGCTGCCTTTTTCGGTCGGCAGCATGGCAATGCTGCTGGCCTTGGGTATGCGGGGCTGATCGCGGAACCACTCCCGAGGCGTCAGGAAAATGAAGGCGAGGATGATCCCGACGATCAGATCATACCCCCGGCTGCCGCGTGGGTAGTCCCAGAAAATGAGACGCTTCAGCATTCGATACCGCTATCTTATCAGGCTGCTGCGGTTTACGCCGCCAGCCAACGCTTTCGATTTCCGTGGAGCATCGCGAACAGAACCGTAAACCCAGCCAGCAGTCCCAGTGAGGAGCCGATCCCGATCAAGTCGGGCCGGAAGGAGTGTACGCGCATCGTCAGCGTGACGTTCAGTAACACGGGAATGGCCGCGGCGATCACCGGAGGCCATGGCCGATCGATCGCAAACAGCGAGCGCGACCCGATCTCGAGCAGGCTCCAGCCCACGATGCTTGGGCCGAGTCCCAGAAAGACCGCCGAAACCATGCTGGTGCTCTCCGCAGTGAAGCTGCCGTGCTGGAAAAAAAACGCGATAGCCGGTGTGCGGAAAGCGATCGCGAAGGCGGTGCCACAAACCGCCAGGAGGGCCGTGAGAGCGATCGTGCGGTCGATGAGCCGGAACGCGTCATTCCAGCGAAACAGGCTACGGAGGCGTGCGATTTCGGGTAGCAGCGAATTCGAAATCGGGTTTACGAGCAGCGCCATGGGAACGCCGACACCGCGCATGCAGTAGTCGAGCGCTGCTGCCATTCCTGGCCCCACATGCGTCGCATAAGCGCGCGTGAAGGTAATGTTCAACCCCAAACCGACTGCATAGATCACGAAGAACAGCGGTTTGGCGAGAAGTTCCTGCCAGCGGATTTTGCAGCTTTCGACGCCCGCTGTTTCCAAGCCGCGCCGTGCCGCAAAATAGACGATCGCCAGTTGCGCCCACGATCCGGCGGTGTAGCCGACGGCAAAGGCGTACACCCCAAAGAGCTTCCACAGGCACACCGCTCCGATCATGGTGAAGACATTTAATGCCGCCTGGTAAAACGCCGTGGGGGCAAAACGCCGCGCCGTATACAGCAGAGCACACTGCACCGCTCCGGTTCCCGCCGCGACAGTAGACAACGCGAGGATGCGCAACACGGTCACCGAAGTCGCAAAATATGCGGAATCCAGCCCCGGCGCGAGCACTCGCATCAGCCAGGGGGCTCCCAGGGCGACAGCGGAACCAATGATCGCAGACACCAAAGCGAAACAGTGTGACAGCTTGAGGAAAAGCGCGGTCCTTTGGGCTCCGCTCGCGGCTGTCAGCATGGGAACAAAAGCGAAGACGACGCTGTTGATGAGGACTGAATTGATGGTGTCGATAGGGCCCATAGCCACAGCAAGAGAATCCGCGCGGCTATGGGTGCCCAGAAGATAGGCGGTGACCGCCACCCGCCCAAAACCCAACAGATTCCCCGTCAACACCCCGGCGATCAACGTTAACCCACCCCGTAGCAAGGGGTTATCCACCGCGCGAAAGCGGTCGCGCTCTGGAGTTACCGTGGGGGATGATTCAGTAGAATTCAGGGGAACCTCAGTGACCAACGATCCTGGACGCCGTCGAAACGGAACGCCCCGTTAAACTTCAACCGGCGCTTTTGGCGGCGGCCAAAGCCTTTTCGTAGTCCGGGTGATCCGCGACTTCCTTCACATACTCCGCATAGCGAATCTGATTTTGCGGATCGAGAACGAAAATCGCCCGGCTTTCGATGCGCAAGTCTTTGATCAGTGTTCCGTACGCGGATCCGAACGAAGCGTCCTTATGGTCGGACAGCATCCTCACCTTATCGACTCCGAAGGCGCCGCACCAGCGCTTCTGAGCGAAGGGCAAGTCCATACTGACGGTGATGATATCGACACCCGAAAGTCCCGCGGCAGCTTCATTGAAGCGCTTGGTTTGGGCATCGCATACAGGTGTGTCGAGCGACGGTATCACGCTGATGATACGGACGTTCTTGCCGGTGTCCTGCAACGTCACGGAGTTCAGCGAACCGTCCACCATGGTGAAATCCGGAGCCGCATCGCCCGGCTTCAATTCCGGTCCGATGAGGGTCTTAGGATTCCCCCGCATAGTGGTTGCTCCAGGTCTTTCCATAACTCCTCCTATTGTGTGTGTGAAGTCAATATTGTATCAACTCGGCGAACTTTCCAGGCTCGGAAACCGGTAATTGACAAGTGTAGTTTCGGCAGACGTAGGCACTCGCACGTCCGTCCACCTTTTGCATGGAAGCGATCGTGGGGATGCCGGCCGCGAGAGTACGGCGCGTGGTATCGGAGTCCACTAAGAGAATCACACGTGCGGGCACAAAGTGCGAATACAAGGTCCGCACCAGCTCACGAGTGTCGGCACTTTCCCGCTCGCCGGCCAGGATGATCTGGCGCGGTTCGCCGAGGAAGAACTCGCACGCGACGAGCATCTGAGGGAGCGCCACCGGCGCCACGGAAAGCCGAGGCGCAAAGGCGGCCAGGGCGCGCTCTGCCGACCGGCGGAAGCCGTCACGGTTGGTCATCTGCGCCAGCCGCAACAGGTTCATTACCGCCACGGAATTGCCCGAGGGCTCCGCGCCATCATAATCCTCTTTCATGCGCATGACGAGGCTGGCGTCATCTGCTGCCGAACTGAAAAAGCCGCCCTGCGTGCCATCCTCGAAGACCTCGATCTGCTTCTCCGTAAGCCGGATTGCGATTTCCAAGTGGCGCAGATCGAACTGCGCTTCGTAGAGGTCGAGCAGCGCCTGAGAGAACATCGCGTAGTCGTCAAGAAAAGCGGGGATTGCGGCGTCACCCTTCCGGTAGCGGCGCAAGAGCTGACCGGTGCCCGCATCGTACATGGTCTGGATGACGAACGCCGCCGCGCGCCGAGCAGCCTCCGCATAACGAGGCTCGTCCAGCACGACGCCCCCCAGGGCAAACGCCGAGATCATGAGACCGTTCCACGCTGTAAGCACCTTGTCGTCGAGATGCGGGCGAACGCGTTTGGAGCGCGCGGCCAGGAGGGTCCGCTCGGCCTCGCGAACCCCGATCCTGACTTCGTCCACGGTGCGCCCGAACTGCTCAGCGGTCTCCTCAATGGTCGCGGCCCGGTAAAGGATATTGCGGCGAGTAAACTCGTGGTGCGGATCGTTGGCAACGTTGCCGCCGTCCGCGACACCGTAGCAGTGACAGAACCATTCGGCGACAGGCTGCCCTACCAGTTCGCGAATCTCTTCCGCGGTCCAGATGTAGAAGGCGCCCTCGCCCTTGACGCCGGGCTCTTCGGGATCGATCACGCTATCGGCATCCTCGGCGGAGTAGAAGCCGCCCGCGGTGTCGGTCATGTCGCGCAGAACGTAATCGAAAATTCCGCGCGCCGTCTCGGCGTATTGCGCTTCGTGAGTGATCTGGAATGCCTCCAGATACGAGATCGCGAGCTGTGCCTGGTCGTAAAGCATCTTCTCGAAATGCGGCACGAACCAACGCTCATCCACGGAGTAGCGATGGAATCCGCCGCCGAGCTGGTCATGCATGCCGCCCTTGGCCATCTCGCGCAGCGTCAGCAAGACCATATCGAGAGCTTCGCGATTCCTGGTGCGCGCGTGGTAGCGCAGGAGAAAGTTGAAGACCGCAGGCCGCGGAAACTTGGGAGCTCCCCCGAAGCCTCCCAGTTGCGGGTCGAAGGTGCGCCGAAAGATCGCGAATCCGCTGTTGGCGGTGCTCGTATCGATGGACGAGGTTCTGCCGGGTTCGACCGCCGCCTGCTTCCGCAGTTGTTCGACGACGTCGCGCGCAGAGTCGACGATCCGCTCCCGGTCAGTACCCCACGCCGAGGAGATTTGCGTTAGTATGGACGCGAATCCGGGATGCCCCCAGCGGTTCTCCGGCGGAAAATAGGTGCCGCCAAAGAAAGGCTGCAACTCAGGAGTGAGCCAGACCGACATGGGCCATCCGCCGCTGCCGGTAGTGGCCTGGACGAAGTGCATGTAGATGCGGTCGACGTCCGGCCGCTCCTCGCGGTCCACCTTGATCGGCACGTAATCGCGATTGAGCAACTCAGCGATGGAATCGGTCTCGAACGACTCACGCTCCATGACGTGGCACCAGTGGCAAGTGGAGTAGCCAATCGAGAGAAAGATTGGTTTGTTTTCGCGGCGGGCCTTTTCGAACGCTTCGGCTCCCCACGGGTACCAATCCACGGGGTTATGGGCATGTTGTAGAAGGTACGGGCTCTGTTCTTTAGCTAGTCGATTGGTGGGCATGTCAGATTTCGATGAGCAGGCTGGCTGCCGTCACGAACGCAAATTCAGGCCGTCGAGAATGGAAGATAATCTCACGCAGGCATCCGGCGGCAAGGGACCGACGGGGCGGCGGCAGACGCCCGCGTCCAATCCCACCAACTTCATGGCTTCCTTGATGACGCCCGGAAATGTGTGCAGGGCATTGATCGCGTCGAGTTGGTCGGCGACGGTCTGCCAGTGCGCCGCCGTGGCGCGATCGCCTTGGCAAAAGGCTCGATACAGGGCGACGAACGGTTCCGGCGCAATGTTGGCGGACCCGGAAACCACGCCCGCGCACCCAGCTTCCAGGGCGGGCAGGATCAGTTTTTCAGGGCCGACGAACACAGCCAGTTCGCGTCCTGGCACAGCGTTACGGAAGGCGATGGCCGATTCCATGCGCCCGCTGGAATCTTTGATTCCGGCCAGATTTTCACATTTGGCGGCGACTTCGGCGAGGACTTGCGGAGTGATCTCGACGCCACCATGCTGCGGAAAGTTGTACGCCAAAACGGGCAGGCGTACCGCATTGCACACTTCGATATAGTGCTCCGTGAGTTCCTCGGGAGACGGCCGCAGGTAATAAGGCGTGACCACGACGATCACGTCGACGCCAATCTCTTCGGCCTGACGCGCCAGTTTCAAGGTGTCTCGGGTGGTGATGGAACCTACGTTGGCATAGAGCGGAACACGCCGGATGCTGGCTTGGCGGCAAAAGCGCATCGTGACCAGCCGCTCATCGAGCTCCAGCGAGCAGAACTCGCCGGTGGAGCCTCCCACGAAGAGACCATCGACACCGGCGGCGATCAACCGATCGATGATCTTTTGCCACGCGTTGTAATCGATGCGTTCGTCCTCGCGGAATGGTGTAACGAGCGCGGGAACGATTCCTCGAAGCGAAGGCAGTGGCACATCTTCATGGTAGCAAGACGTGTGGTGCGGACACTGTTGGTTGCTCTGCACGCAGTGGTGTTGGGCGTCGCAAATCAATTCGTATGGCAGGCGTGTTGGACGCCCGAAAATCTCGACATCAGTGTCGAGACGGCAGACAGGAATGTTTGCGCCACGGTTACGCGCAGGCGCCTTGGCGCTACGTGTTATCGCCTGGCAGCCTTGCCGGCTGCGCGATACACGATCCATCCCGATGCGATCACTGCGAGGGTGCCTGCTGCCAGCTTGCCTTCAAACAGCCAGACATTCCGAATCTCCGCCGTGGGAACTACGGAGCAGACGATCGCCAGCGCAGTGATCGCCCATCCCGAGATTGCGCTCAGAGGCTTACCCGCTTTCCAGGCGCTCCCGAAGATATACACATACGGGAGAAATCCCGTGATCACCATCAGCGACACCAGCTCGTCATAAGCGGCACGCATCGTGTCTCCGAGTTGGTACACAGCCAGCAAAAACGTCGCGACCACACCGAGCGAGATGATGGCCACATAGGGAGTGCCCCATCGCGGGTGAATGCGCCCGAATGCGCTCGGAAGCAAATGATCGACACCCGCGGCGAACGGCAGACGCGACACCGAAGTGCCCAATCCGCCGATCTGTCCAACTCCCGTCGCCAAGACCAGCAGCGCGATCATCGGCAGAAGCCATCCCATCCGCAAGAGTGCGCCCGCTGCGGCGCCAACGTCCGCGAAGCCGTTGAGCTCGCCGATCTTCTCTGGCGGAAGAATCACCAGCAGCGAGATGGTCCCTGCGACGTAGAACAACGTGGCGAAGCCCGAAGCCATCCAGGCCGCGCGCGGTAGCGTGCGCTCGACATCGCGAATCTCACCGCCCATCGAGCCGGCGGCTTCCAGCCCCGAAAGGCCGTAGGCGATCGACGCCCAGAAGCTCACCGTCCCCCAGTCCCATGTTGGCAGGAGATGCATCGGAGTTGCCGCGCCACGCCGCGACCAAACCAGCGCCCCGATCGCGACCAGCAGGGCCCCGAGAATCCAAGTGCAGATGCCGCCGAGATTCTGGGTCCACTTGCCGACCTTGAGTCCGACGAGGTTGGAAGTGAGTGCGATCCAGATGGCTGCGAGCGCGACAGCCAGCAGATACAGGCGAGTCTCGCTGAGCCGCGCATAGGTAGGCCCCAGCATTGAGAATCCCGCCTTCATGTAGAAGAGGGCCGCTGTCGGGAACCACGTTGCGATTCCCATCCAGTACATCCAGAAGCAGAGGAATCCGTGCCACGGACCGAAATCGCCGCGCGTCCACAGGTACAACCCGCCGGCGCCCGGGTACTTCACCGAGAGCGCGGCCACCGCCACTGCGAGCGGTACCACGAAGAACACGGCGGCCAGCAGCCACAACGTCACCGAGCCCGGACCGGCGTGGGCCGCGGCCGGAATCCAGCGCGCGCCCACGATGCAAGCGATGCAGAAGAGGGTGAGGTCGCGGAGACCGAGTTCGCGCCGCAGTCCGGCTGGTTTCGTCTCGGTCACGAAGCGGTGACCGCAGCCAGCTCTACGCCAATTCTGCGCAGCCCTTCGGTGAGGAACTCCGGTTTTCCGCCGAGCCAGATGCGCAGAAAGCCCTCGAGCCCAAGATGGACGCCGGGCACGATCAGGACGCTCTGCTTCACGCGAATCCGCTCGCACAGTTCGTAGCTCGGCATGCCGGATTCATAACGCATCAGGCACAGTGCTCCGGCCCGCGGCTCGCGGAACGTCAGGAAGCCTCCGAAGCTGTCGACCCACGCACGCATGATCGGCAGATTTTGCTGCAGGATCGTTCGGGTACGCGCATAGAGTTTCTCACGATTGGCCGTCTGCACAGCGACCCGCGCCACCGCGTCGGAGATCTTGTTCGGCCCGATAGTGAGGTAGTCGTGTTGTGTCCAGCACTCGGCAATCACCTCCGCCGGTCCCACGATCCAGCCGATGCGCACACCTGGAATGCCATAGGCCTTCGACAAACCGCTGGTGACGATCACGCGATCGCTCATGCCCCAGAAACTGCGAGTGCGCGGGCAGTGGATCTCGGCGCCTTGATAGACCTCGTCCGCCAGCAGAAAGGCTCCGGTCGATTCGCATCGGTTCACGATTCGCCGCATCGCCTCATCCGACAACACCGCGCCGCTGGGATTGTTCGGATTGGAGACATACACCAGGCGCGTCTTCGCGTTCACTGCGCGATCGAACTCGTCCCAGTCGGGCTCCCAATCCTGGTCTATGCGCAGGTGGAAGCAGCTCACCTTGGCCCCGAGGCTGCGGGGCACGCCCCAATACTGCATGTAATTCGGGACTTCGAACGCGACTTCGTCGCCATCGCGCAGCAGTGTGAGGCCGAGCAGATAATTCGCTTCCGAGGTACCGTTGGTGACTTCGATATGGTCGGGAGTCGCTCCGGGGTAGAGCGCCGCCAGATTCTCGCGCAGCGGAACGGTGCCATTGGATTGGCTGTATCCCAGGGGCGTATCGAGAATGGTGTCGATGTCCAGCCCCATTTCGCCCAGTTCGCGCAAACTCACGGGGCGAACGCCGCTCTCGCTCATATCCATCTCGACGATGTTCTCCCACGTCGACTGCATCCGCTCCATTTCAAACTTTTCGATCTTCAACTGCCGCTCCTCTCGTAGCAGTACTCCGCGATGTACAGGTCCTCGACTCCAAGTCCGGTGAAGTCACATACGGTAATGACGCCGTCCGGCGTCTCCCGGTCTTTCATCGAATACGAAGCCTGCACAACATCCCGGCGCAGCTTCTCAGGCAACCCGTCTCTGCCATCGCAGAACGCGCCGATCTCGATCGCGCGTTCCCATTCCGACGGGGCGTGTTGCAATTCTCCCAGCTTCTCACATTGGCGTCGCGAATCTACCAGGATCAGCGCGGCGCGCCGCAGGATATCCGGGTCCAACTCTTGTTTGCCGGGCGAATCCGACCCGACTGCGGAGATGAGAGTGCCCTGTTGCAGGTCCGCGGCGTGAAGCAAAGGCTCGCGAGATGGCGTACAGGTGATGACGATGCGCGCGTTCGCGGCCAGTTCTGCTGGTGAATTCACAGCGTAGATCTCGACATTTGGCAGGAGGGCTTGCATGTCCCGTTGGAATTCAGCGACTCGTTCGGGATTGCGCCCCCAAAAGCACAGGTGCCCCAAGTCGAGAACCTGCGCGTGCATCAGTGCCTGCAAGCGAGCCTGGATGCCGGTTCCAATAACCCCGATGATTTCATCCTGCCTCTCCAACGCCCTGGCAACCATCGCGGACGCGGCCGCCGTTCGGACGTCGGTCAGGTGTCCCTGATCGGCGAGCAGGGCGACGGGCTCTCCGGTCTCCGCGGAGCAGAGGAGCATCATGCCGTTGCCAGTCGGCAGGCCGCGGGCCAGATTTCCCGGAAACGTGCTGGCGATCTTCAAGGCGAAGTACCGTCCGCCGCGCCGGTAGCTGGATTTGATGTGGACTTCGCCGCGCTCCTGCGGGATGTCGAGATGCATCGGCATCGGCGTCTCGCATTCCCCACGGGAGTTGGCGATCAAAGCTTCGCGCATGCGGTGGATCACGTCACGGTAGACCAGAGTTCGCCGGATCTCGGCGAGTTCGATGATTCTCATGGACCCTTAGAAACTATCACGCCAAGGCAAAATTTACTAAGCACCACCTCGAAGATGTGTTACGATCGTGACAGAGGCACCGGGCACTCCTGCTGGTCCTCAGCCGCCGATGCATTCAGCGGGCCCACTGGCTGGAGACACCGTCATCATGAGCATTTCCCGATCGATTGCGGAGCAGATGGAGCGCTCCTCCTGGATCCGGCGCATGTTCGAGATCGGGATCCAACTCCGGAAAGAACGAGGCGCCAGCAACGTCTTCGACTTCACCTTGGGAAATCCCGATGTTGAACCTCCTGAAGCTGTTTTATCGGCACTCGAGCGTGTAGTTTCGACGAAGCGGCCCCACTCCCACGGCTACATGCCGAACGCCGGATTCCCAGAAGTACGTGCGGTCATCGCGCGCCGTCTGGCGGAACGCGTCGGGCTGCCCTTCACAGCGGAAGACGTGATCATGACCAACGGAGCGGCCGGCGCGATCAACACGGTCCTCAAGTCGATTCTGGACCCCGGCGACGAAGTCATCGTTCTCAATCCCTACTTTCCAGAGTATCGTTTCTACATCGAGAATCACGGCGGGCACGTCGTTACCGTGGAAACCGATAGCCACTTCCGGCCTGATATTGCGCGCATCGCCGAGGCGATCACACCCCGCACCAAGGCACTGATTCTGAATTCTCCCAACAATCCCACCGGCACCGTGTACAGCGCGGAGATCCTGCGGGAACTCGACGCCATTGTGCGCGATCCCATGATCGTGATCAGCGACGAGCCGTACCGTCCCCTGGTATTCGACGGGATCGAGCCTCCCGAAGTGCTTCGCATCATCCGGCGGGCTGTGGTGGCGTGGAGCTGGTCGAAGGCGATGGCGATTGCAGGCGAACGGATCGGCTATCTGGTGATTCCGCAGCATCTCACCGAGGCCGCGGCGCTGCGCAATGCCTGCACTTTCGCCAATCGCATTCTGGGCTATATCAACGCGCCCGCGATCTGGCAGTGGGTGGTGGCAGAGGCTCCCGAAGCGACGGTGAATGTGGCGCAGTACCAGGCCAAGCGCGACTTGCTCTGCGATGCGCTGAGCGAGATGGGATACGAGGCGCCGCGCCCGCAGGGTTCATATTACGTCTTTCCCAAGACGCCGATTCCCGACGACGTGGCCTTCATCGGCATTCTGCAAGAGCAAGGCATTCTGGCGGTCCCAGGTACAGGCTTCGGCCGCAGCGGCTACATGCGTCTTTCCCTCACCATTCCGTTGGAAGATTTGCAGCGCTCACTCGTGGGTTTCCAGCGGGCGATCTGTTCGCAACTGGCAGTGTGCGTGTAAGCGGTGGGGGCTCTCGGCGGGGATCTGCTAAAATCGGACCGATCGGCAGGATTCATGTCTCAGGGACAGCCGCCCGGCATCGGGGCGCCCGACGGGGATCAGGTAATCCACATCACCGAAGATCGGATTCGGGAAGAACTCAGCCGGGTGCTTGCCAGCCACGAGTTCCGTTCCAGCAAGCGAAGCCAGGACTTTCTCCGCTACGTCATCGACAACACGTTAAGCGGGCACGCCGACCTGCTCAAAGAACGCACCATCGGCATCGACGTCTTTGGCCGACCGACCAGCTACGACCCGAGTGAAGATGCCACCGTGCGGGTAAAGGCCGGCGAAGTCCGAAAGCGTCTCGGCCTCTACTACTCCGATCAGGGCGCCCGCAATCCGATCCGGATCGAACTGCCCTCCGGCACCTACGTTCCGGAGTTTCATGCCAACGCGTCGGCTGCGCCGGCGCTCGTCTCGTCAGCAGCATTACCAACTTCCGCGATCGCGCCTGCGCCCCAGCACCCCGAGACACCGGTCGAATCGAAGTCCGCGGTCATGCTGCGATGGGCGGGCGTCGTCGTGCTCGCCATCGGCATCGCATTCTTTGCATCGTATCTGCTCAAAGGACCGGCCAGCACGGTGCTCGACGAGTTTTGGGCCCCCGTGCTTCTCGGAAACGCGCCGGTGATGGTCGGTGCGGCGTACGTACCCGTTTGGAACCTCGACCGCGATCCGGGGGCCTCCGGACCGGCGTCGACCGCGGATTACGTGCAGTTGAACGACCAGTTCGTCGGCGGCGGAGACCTCATCGCCACTTCGCGCATCACCTCGATGTTCACGCGCCTGAAGCGTCCCTATCGTCTCAAAGTGGGCAACGACGTCTCGTTCCCCGATTTGCGGACGGGACCGGCGGTCCTGGTGGGCTACTCGTACACGCAGTGGAAAGAAATCAGCAGCCAGTTGCGATACTTCATCGATGGCGCGCGCCGGCCTGTCGGTGTCACCGACAACGGAAAGGCAACCCAATGGGCGCTCCCGAACCTGCCGCGCGACCGCCGCACGTCCGAAGATTACGCGATCGTGTCGCGCGTGTTCCATCCCGACACGCATGCCATGCTCGTGGAGATTGCGGGTATCACGCAATACGGCACCGATGCTGCGGGCGACCTGGTGACGAATCCCGATCTGATGGCCGAATCTCTGCACGGCGCTCCCCCCGGATGGCAGAAGAAGAATCTGCAACTGGTGTTGCACGTGAAGGTCATCGCGGGCGCTCCGAGTTCTCCGAAGGTGGTCGCCAGCTACTTCTGGTAGTCAGTCGCCGACATCGACCCATTTCTGTGTGTGGCGCGAGACGTACCAGCAAGGCTTGTAGCCCTCTTGCGGCAAAAGCGAATTCGCGCAAGTCACAGTCTCGGTGTCGGCCGGTTCGAATCCGGTCTTCGAGCCCTTCAGCTTGACGGCATAGAAGACCTTGATCTCCACATTAGAGAGAGGCTCGCGATTGGGAATCCGCAACCGCAAAGACAGATAGTCGCCGGCGTAGAAAAGTACCAGCACCAGCAGCCCGATTTTCAAGCCCTTCACGCCAGAATGCCCTTGACGACGTCACCTGAGATGCCGGTGAGCCGCACATCCAGTCCCTGAAATTTGACGGCCAGGCGTTTGTGATCCACGCCCAATAGATGCAGCATTGTCGCGTGGAAATCGTGGACGCTGACCGGATTCTCTTCGGCGGCGTAGCCGAGCTCGTCGGTGGTGCCGTAAGTGATGCCGGGTTTGATGCCGCCGCCTGCCAGCACGAACGAGAATCCCTTGATGTGGTGATCGCGCCCGTCGCCGCCCTGCGACATCGGCGTGCGCCCGAATTCGCCGCCCCAGATTACCAGCGTGTCGTCGAGCATGCCGCGCTGCTTCAGGTCTGTGATCAGCGCGGCGGTGGGCCGATCGACCTCTTCCGCTTTCAAGGCCACACCCGACTTCACCGCGCTGTGATGGTCCCAGTCGCGATGGTAGAGCTGGATGAAGCGCACCCCGCGCTCGGCGAGGCGCCGCGCCAGCAGGCAGTTCGACGCAAACGATCCGTCGCCGGGCTGCGCGCCATACATGTCGAGCACCTGCTTCGGCTCCTTGCTCATGTCCACAAGCCCGGGCACGCTGGTCTGCATCTTGAACGCCATCTCATATTGCGCGATGCGCGTCTGGATCTCGCCGTCCTTCAGCGCCGAGTACTCCGCGCGATTCAGCGCATTGATGGCGTCGATGGATTCGCGTTGCACCTGCGCGCTCATGCCGTGCGGATTCTGGATGTAGAGTACGGGATCTCCCACAGAATTCAGCTTCACGCCCTGGAACTTGCTGGGCAGCAGTCCGGCCGACCATTGCCGCGCCGCGATCGGTTGGCTCTGACCGCCCCGGCCCGACGACAGCAGGACCACGAACCCCGGCAGCTCTTCCGTGTCCGCTCCCAGGCCATAAAAGATCCACGACCCCATGCTCGGCCTGCCAGGGATGATGGAGCCGGTGTTCATGATGGTGTGCGCCGGGTCGTGATTGATCTGTTCTGTCCACAGCGAGCGCACAATGCAGATGTCGTCGGCCACACTTCCAATGTGCGGAAACAGCTCGCACATTTCCTGCCCCGACTTGCCGAACTTCTTGAACTCGTGCTGCGGTCCGAAGCACACCAGTTGCTTGCCCTGGAGCTGCGCAATCTGCTGCCCCTTGGTGAACGACTCCGGCATGGGCTTGCTATGCATCTCGCGGAGCTTCGGTTTGTTATCGAAGGTCTCCAGGTGAGACGGACCGCCGGCCTGGTACAGAAAGATAATGCGCTTAGCTTTGGCCGGGTGGTGCAGCGGGTTGATGACGCCGTGAGAATCGGCAGCCGCGAACAATCGCGGATTGAGCAGCGAATTCAGACCGAGCAGTCCCAGGCCGGCAATGCCGCGTCCCAGGAAGGTGCGGCGATGGATCTCGCGCGTGTCAGTTCCGGGTAATGGTTTCATGCATGTTCAGAATGGCTCGCGCCACGGTGGTCATGGCAGCGAGCTCGGTTGGTTTCAAATCGGCGGCCACCGGCGCTTCGCCTTCATGAATCAGCGCGGCGGCCTCTGCGGGAGAGTGCTGGAACTGCTCGAAGGTCTTGCGATACAGATCGCTCAGGATGCGCCGCTCTTCCGCGGTGGGGGCACGATCCACCGCGCGCTGGAATGCCCAGTCCACGCGATCGTTCCAGTTGTGCGCGTGTTTCAAGATGTTCTGGGCGAAGACGCGCGAAGCTTCCACGTAGGTCGGATCGTTCAGCAGCACGAGCGCTTGCAGCGGCGTATTCGAGGTGGTGCGATTGATGGTGCATTCTTCACGCGTGGGCGCATCGAACGTCACCAGGCTGGGATGCAGGAAGGAGCGTTGCCAGAAGGTGTATACGCCGCGGCGATAGAGGTCATCGCCATGGCTCGCGGAGTATTCGCGCCTCGGAAAATTGAGAGTCGCCAGGTATCCGTCGGGTTCGTATGGCTTCGCACTGGGTCCGCCGAAGCGGTCCACCAACAGGCCGGAAACAGAGAGGGAGATGTCGCGCACTACTTCTGCATCCACGCGGAATCGCGTCTGCCGCGCCACCAGGCGATTGTCCGGGTCGCGCTCCTGCAACTCCGGACTGGCCATGGAGGACTGCCGGTAGGCCGCGCTGGTGACAATGGTGCGAATCAGGTGCTTCACGTCCCAGGGATGAGTGCCTTCTGCCTGCCACTCGGGCTTCATGAATTCGGCGGCCAGCCAGTCGAGCAGTTCCGGATTCGTCGGCCACTCGCCCTGCGAACCCATATCATCCAGCGCCTTCGTGATGCCGATGCCGAAGAACTCGCGCCACATGCGATTCGCAAAGACGCGCGCGGTGAGCGGATTCTGCGCGCTGACGAGCCAATTCGCCAGATCGAGCCGTGTGGCTCGCGCGCCGCCGGTATCGAGCTTGCCGAGGAATGCGGGGATCGCGGGTTGGACGACTTCGCCTGACTCGTCCATCCAATTGCCGCGTGCCAGGATTCGCGTTTCCGTGGGTGTGGTGGCTTCCGAAACCACCACACGCGGAATGGCGGCTTCGAGCAGCGCGAGATCCTTATCGACCTTCGCCACCTCGATTGCCTCCGGCTCGGTTTCATGCGATGCCCACTGGAAGTGATTGGCCACCGAGGTCTTCTGCTCCGGCGTGCGCTTATCCTCGGCGATGCGCATCGCCTTCAGCACGGCGTCCGGGATCTCCTTACCCTTTTCCGAAGTCGGCCAGGGATAATCGCCCGACGAAAGCTGCAGACGGAAGCGCCCCATGGTGGCACGCCGATAGGTGGAGTCCTGGTGCAGCCGGACTGTGACGGTAGTGGCGGCTTCGGTCTGCAACGGTTGCGTGAATCGCAGTGCGAGGACGATCTTCGAGTATTCGTTATACGTGGCCACCGCCCAGCCGGTGTTGGGATCTCCATCGAACGCCGCGGCCGCGGGATGCTGCGGTGCGGTCATGTTCAAGTTCGACGTTCCGATGGAAAAATTGAGCTTCTTTCCGTCGGCTTCGGCTTCTACTTCGGTCAGCACCATGCGATCGGCGCCGCGCGCCACGCGCAGGCCGGGCAGGGAATCGTCCTGCACCACCTCGACGCCGAGCGCTGTCCACGTTCCCGCTCCGGGTTTGAAGGTCACGGTGTAGGTTTCGTTGTCGGGATTCGGTCCGCTCGCCACCACGAGCCCATTGCCAGGCGCACGGTATGCAGTCAGATTGCTACCGTCGTAAGTGGTGTAGTCGATCTCTTCTTCGTTGTAGATCTTCAGCACGGCGCCATTAGTGGATTGCGCGGAGAGGGGGCGCTGCGTGTGCCAGGCAAGCTGGCCGGCTTCATATCGCGCCAGAAACTGCTTCTCCCACTCCGCGCGGCGCGGTTCGAGAGTCTGCATCTTGGCCGCGAGCCGGGCTTGCGCGTCGGCGAGTTTCGCCTTTAGATCTTCGCGCTGCTTCTGCTGCTCTGGCGAGGGGAGGTCGATCTGTGAGCCCCAGGCATTCTTGCCGCGGTCGGGCATGAGGCCGGTCTCTTTGATGTCTGCGAAGAACGCCTTCATCGAGTAGAAGTCGCGCGAGAGAAAGGGGTCGAACTTGTGATCGTGGCACTCGGCGCATCCCACAGTGCTGCCCATCCAGACGGCTGCGGCGGTGCGCACGCGATCGGCCGCATACTTGGCGAGGTACTCCTTGGGTTGCAGTCCGCCTTCCGCGGACGTGCGGTTCAGGCGGTTGTATGCGGATGCGACGCGCTGTTCGATGGTGGGGTTGGGAATCAGATCGCCGGCAAGTTGTTCGCGGGTGAACTGGTCGAAGGGCTTGTTATCGCGGAATGCTCGCAGCACATAATCGCGGTAGGGCCATGCCGGGAAAGCGTTGTCGCCATGGAATCCGCAGGTATCGGCATAGCGGACGGCGTCGAGCCAGTGCATGCTCTGCTGTTCGGCATAGGCGGGCGATGCGAGCAATCGGTCCACGACCTTCTCGTAGGCATTGGGCGACGTGTCCTTGAGGAATGCCGCGGTATCTTGGGGCTTCGGCGGGAGGCCGGTGAGGTCGAGAGTGACGCGGCGGATCAAGGTGCGCCGGTCGGCTTCGGGTGATGGGTGCAGTCCCTCGCGGGTCAGTCGCTCCTGAATGAAGGCATCGATCGGATTGAGATTCGGATTGGGAGGAGTCTGGCGCTGCACCGGCTGGTAGGCCCAATGTCCTTCGTACTTCGCGCCCTCGGCCACCCATTGGCGGATGGTTTGCTTCTGCGCGGGAGTCAGATCCTTATGGATATACGCGGGCGGCATAACTCGCCCGTCAGCGGCGAAAACGCGCTGGATGATGGCGCTCTTTTCCGGATCCCCGGGGACAATGGGAGTCTGGCCATCGGGCAATCGCTTGAGGGCCTCGTCGCGGAGATCCAAGCGCATTCCCGCCATGCGCGAACTCTTATCGGGTCCGTGGCACCGGAAGCAGGTCTCCGCCATGATCGGCCGAACGTCGCGATTGAAACGGACCTCGGCGTAAGCAGGCGAGACGGCGGCTAATATAAGGATGCAGGTGAGTTTCTCCCCCATGCTGACAGCAGTATACACCCGTGAAAGGTGTGTAGATCTTCGGCTGCGGCGGTCGGGCGTCAATTGTGGACAGTGATCAGGGTGCCGGACTGCGTAGCAATTCCGCCATATACCGCGGTGATGGGTTGGTCTCCGTCAGCAGTGGAGGGCGGAATCGCAACATTGAACTGAAACTCACCAGGCGCCACCAGCCCCGCAAACTGCACGGTGGCGCGGACTCCTCCAATTTGAATCACGGGTAGGGGAGACAGAGTGCCCGATTGGATGACCGATCCACTCGCGACCGGGACGGTAGTTGCTCCGAAGCCATTCGCGTAGATCACCACTGTCTCACCGGGTTTGGCCGGCGTGCTCGCGCCGGGATAGAGCGTAGATGGCCCTACCAGACTCCCGTCCAGGTGTTCCGCAGCCACGTACGGTCCGCCGTTCAACACGAAGAACGACGGGGAGACGGCCTGCGCCTGGACCATGAACGCCGCGGTCGCAGTGCCGTTATTCGTCAACACCACCGGAACCGCACCGCCGAGCGCATTGGGCGGCGTCAGGATATTCACCTGCGAGGGACTGATGTAGTACACATATGCCGGCTTTCCATTTACGGTTGCGCTGACCTTGTCCAACTGCGTGGGCATCGTATTGCCAGTGAAGTCCGCGCTTTGCCAGGTGCGCGAATCGCCGGCGGGCGCGAGATTTGTGCCCTTGATCTCCACCCACGTATTGGGCGCAATCGAAGGGCTCCCGCTTGCGGCATTCGCAACCGCTGAGATGGTAGGGCCATATCCAATGTTGAAGTCCGATTCCATCGTCACCACGGCATAAGGATTCCAGGTGGAGAACATGTAGAAGAGCTTCAAAGTGTTGCCGGAAATGAGGGTGAAGCGCTCGACGAACGCAGGCGCATATGCGCCGCCGCGAGTGGTGGCAGGGTCGTTCTTGGCCTGATCGCCGATGGTTGGGCCAGCGGGGCCAGCCGAGTTCGGCGCCGAAGTGACACCCGCGGGCATGGCGCTGGGGCAGTCGTTCTGCGCGTTCGTGCCGTAGTAGTAGAAAACGAAATTCCCGAATCCCTTGTCGCGGCAATCGTTAAATACGAGTTGCGGAGTGCTCCACGGCCCCCACGGCTGAGCCGCGAACGTGAAATACATGCCGGCTGTGTTCACGGATCCACGGCCTCCGTCGTACATCATCAGCCACAAGCCGAGCGGCTGCGAATAAAACACCGAGAGGTTCCCGATCGTGGGATGCGCCGGATCGAGATCGGTGACGATTGGAACCGTGGCGGACTCGCTGGAGGACCATGTGGGCTGGCCTTGGCTCATCCCGGCGAAGTACCGGGTCGCGCTGTTTCCACTCGAATCCACGCCACTCGCGAACTGGCTCGAAGCAACGACGGAGAGATACACGTTGCTGGCCCGGTACATTCCCAGACCGAAAACCAGCATTACAGGCGCGGGCGCAACCGGCGGCGCAGGTTGCAGCGATCCGGCGGGAGCCATGTAGAAGGTCGGCAGGATGAAGCGCCCGTTGGGCGAAGTCGAAATCGTGCGCCCCGCAGTAAACGTCTCCGTGCTCTCATCGAACGTTGCCAGCAAAGAGTATGCGTTGCTCAGATCGTTTACACCGGGGGAGACATTCACGGCGCCGGTCTTCAATCCGAGATAGATGGAGCCGTTGAGGCTGACGCCGGTGTTCGGTACGTTGTCCACCTCCATATTGACGGGCGTGCCGTCGGGCTGCGGGGGCGGCTGGACCTCAAGTCCGTGATTGCCGCTTAAGAAAAAATTGAGCAGCAGTCCATCCGCTGCGCTGGTAGTCGTGCTTCGCGCAATCGGATCGTGCGCTTGCCACTCAAAGGAGTTCTGCACGCTGGTCCAGGCGCGGTATCCGGCCGCACCGATGGTGTCGCCGAAGGTGACGATGAGTTCGCCGTTATGCTCAAACGCCACTGGTACGTCGTCGCCCAGCACGTCGGCATTGGTCAGAGTGCGGCTGGTGGTGGGCTTGCATGTGGGCGCGGCTGAGGAAATGGTGGCGTCCCATTGCGTCCAATCGCAGTCTCCGTTCACCTGGTACAACTTGACTGAGGATCCAGGGATGTAAGTCAGCGATGGCGTCTGAGCGGCAATTGTGCTTAGAGCCACGAACAATCCGGCAAACGATAGACGACCTCGCATATGCACCTCCCTCAATCAATGCATGATCGTGATCAGAGATCCCGCCGGCGTAGTCTGGCCGCTGTAAGTGGCCGAGACAGGCAGGTCGCCGTCAGTCACCGTCGTTGGCACCACCACATTCAACTGATATTCGCCCGGTGCCACCAGCCCTGCGAACTGCACCGTCGCGCGGACTCCGCCGATTTGAATTACAGGTAGCGGAGACAGGGTGCCCGATTGGGCGAGCGACCCGCTGATGACCGGGACGGTGGTCGTGCCGAAGCCATTCGCATAGATCACCACCGTCTCGCCGGGCTTGGCGGGCGTGCTCGCCCCTGGAAAGAGCGTCGCGGGACCGAGCAAGCTCCCGTCCACATGTTCCGCCGCCACATACGGCCCTCCGTTGAATTCAAAGAATGAGGGCGATACTGGCTGCGCCTGCGCCGTGAACGCCGTGGTCACGGTCCCGTTATTCGTGAGCACCACCGGCACTGTACCGCTGATCGCATCGGGCGGTGTCAGGATATTCACCTGCGAGGGACTGATGTAGTACACAAACGCCGGCTTTCCATTTACGGTTGCGCTGACTCTATCCAACTGCGTGGGCATGGTGTTGCCGATGAAGTCGGCACTTTGCCACGTGCGCGAATCTCCGGCGGGCGCCAGGTTCACCCCTCTGATCTCAACCCAAGTATTGGGCGCGATCGCCGGATTCTCGCTGGCTGCATTAGCCACTTCCGTAATCTCGGGACCGGTCGTCGAAGTGCGGGTACCAGGAAAATATGCAGTCACATACATGTCGTGGGCAAAGACGTCGGTACCCTCAAAACCGTTGTCGAACCAGAAGCTCCATTGGAAACCGGGGGCCGGACCGGTGGACTGGCATGGGTCCTGCACTTTATCCGATTGGCAGGTCCAGTAGAGATAAGGACGGATGCCGCTGAAGGGTCCCACTGTGATGTTGGGCGCCGTGACTACCGGCGTCCCAGGTGTCAGGCCCAGTTGGTTGTAGAACAGGCTCTGAAACGGCGCGATGGTCGTGGGGCAGAGATAGGAGGCGGCGCAGCCTTGGTCGGCCGGAGGCAATTCCCAATTTGACTGCCCGAGAAACGCGGCACTGTTCATGTTCTTGATGTACTGGTCGGCGGAGTTGAAGTTCATGGCGCCGTTCTGGCTGACGCAGAGGTTCGGACTTCCCGGAGCCTTACACGGAGGGAGGCCGAACGTGTTGGTGGCCGCCAGATTCGCGTTCGCAAGCCACGTCACATTGGCGACCGGGTCGTACACCGTCTGGCCCCCAGGATTAACCTGGAGCGCGGTGCCGGATGTCGCGGGGGTTCCCGGGATCTTGCCTGCGACCATCGGAAATACGAACAGGAAATTGGACGTGATGTTGGAGCCCTGCCAACCGCTGTTGAAAGAAAATGTGGCGCAACAGCCGACGTCGCCGGTGGGTTGTGGGACTGACGTCTGCGTCCAGTATAAAGATGGTTGGAAATTCGTGAACGGGCCGGCCTTCAGGTTTGTGACGGGAACGGCGGTATTCGGCGCACTCAGCCCCAGAGCTGCGAACAGCGAACCCAGCGCACTGGCCGAACACCCCCATCCGAACGAATTGTTTTGCGGGCCAGTGAACGAGCAGCCGGGATCGAAAATCGGCGACGTAGGAAGCTGCCAATTGCTGTGGCCTAAGTAATTCGCGGCGTTCATGGCCTTCACCCAGGCCGCGGCAGACTGATAGCTCATTGCGCCGCTGGCGTTCACGCACGGCTCCACGCCCGCAACGGTACAGAGCGGAATGCCGAACTGGTTAACCGCCGGCAGATCGGCGTTCGATAGCCAGGTCACGCCGTTTGCCGCGTCATAGACGGTGAGGCCGTCGCCGCTGAGGACCAGGGTATCCGCCGCGCACACCAGATTCGAAATACAGATGAGGAATATTCCGGCCCGCAGCGTGGGAACGAACCGAGCCGATGCTTCGTGATTCAGTGCCATAACTTCTCCATGGACCAGGTCCTAAGCAGATTCACAGCGCAAACGGGGCTGGCGAGCCCGTTTGAAAAGCCCTCTACCTGGAACCGCGGAAAATAGCGCCGAGAACTGTCATGCAAAACGAGATTTCCGGCCGGCAGGCGTGTTTTTTTAGGGTGATATCCTGTTTCGAGGCACTTACGGTGTGAATCTCCAATGGAGCGCGGCGACCACATAACGCAACTCCTGCAATCGTGGAGCCAGGGGAATCAGGCCGCCATGGAAGAGTTGATGCCGCTGGTCTTCGACGAACTGCATCGGGTTGCGCGGCATTATATGTCCGGTGAGCGGCCTGAGCATACCCTCCAAACCACTGCACTCGTAAACGAAACATACCTGCGCCTGGTGAGTTCCGAGGGCGCCAACTGGGAGGGCCGGACGCATTTCTTCGGCGTATGCGCGCAGATGATGCGGCGGATCCTGGTGGACTGGACCCGTTCGCGCCAGGCGCTGAAGCGCGGTGGAGCGGCTCGCGCTCTGGATCTCGATGACGAGGCGCTCGCGGTTGCGGCCCATCCCGGCACCGACCTTGTGGCGCTGGATGACGCTCTGAATGCCTTGTCCGCAATCGATCCGCGAAAGGGCCGCGTGGTTGAGTTGCGGTTCTTTGGCGGGCTGAGCGTCAAGGAAGCTGCCGAAATTCTCGGGATCTCGCCCGAAACGGTGCAGCGCGACTGGAAGATGGCGAAAAGCTGGCTACGTCGCGAACTAAACGGGGGAAGCCGCCGTGGAGCCTGAGCGCTGGCGCGAAATCGAGCGGCTTTACCACGAGGCTCTCGAGCGGGAGGCGCTCCACAGAGCAGCCTGGGTGAAGCGGGCTGCGCACGGCGACGAATCGCTCGAACAGGAAGTGCTATCCCTTCTCGCTGAGTCGGATGACAAGGAGACCTTTCTCGAGGAGCCCGCTCTCCAGGTGGCCGCGCGGACTTTGGCCAGCTCTTCCGCTGCCCCTGCGTATCCCGCCAGGATCGGGCGGTATCGCATTCTTGAATTGCTCGGCGAAGGCGGCATGGGTGCGGTGTATGAAGCGGAACAGGACGAGCCGCGGCGGGTGGTCGCGCTCAAGGTAATCCGACTCGGACTGGCGACTCCCGAACGGCTGCGGCGTTTCCGCCAGGAATCGCAGGCGCTGGCGCGGCTGCAGCATCCCGGTATTGCGCAAATCTACGAATCCGGCGAGGCCGACACGGGGTTTGGACCACAACCGTACTTTGCCATGGAGTTGATTCGTGGCCTGCCGCTGCATGAATACGCCGAAGCCCATCGGCTCGATCTGCGGCAAAAGCTGGCGATCGTCGGCAGAATCTGTGACGCAGTTCATCATGCCCACCAGCGCGGATTGATTCACCGCGACCTAAAGCCTGGGAACATCCTGGTGGATGAGAACGGTCAGCCGAAGGTGTTGGATTTCGGAGTGGCCCGTGTGACCGAAACTGAGTCGCTGGAAACCACCGCTCAGCCGACCATCCAGACAGGCCTGGGACAGCTTGTCGGAACCCTGGCCTATATGAGCCCCGAGCAGGTACACGGTGATCCGGCTGGTGTGGACTCGCGTAGCGACGTCTACTCCCTGGGCGTCATCCTGTACCAACTCCTCGCGGGTCGTCTGCCATACGAAATCGACCGCGGACACATAGCGGAAGCCGCGCAGACGATACGAGAAGAAGATCCGGCGCCGCTCCGTTCTATCGAACGGAAATATCGCGGCGATGCCGAGACCATCGTTCGGAAAGCGCTCGAAAAGGACAAGGCGCGGCGCTACACATCGGCTGCGGAATTGGCGGCAGACATTCAGCATTACCTGAATGACGAGCCGATCGCGGCGCGACCGCCAAGTGTTGGATATCAGCTCCTGAAGTTCGCGCGCCGCAACCGGGGACTGGCGGCGGGCGCCGCAGCGGTGTTCGTGGTACTGATGGCGGGCATCGCGGCCAGCACCTCTCAGGCGATCCGCGCCAGCCGCGCCGAGATCGAAGCACGGCTTGACGGAGAGCGCGCCCGGGCCGCGGAGAAGGCCGCAACCCATGATCGGGACCGCGAATTGCGTGCCGAACACGCCGCGAGTGAGGAACGGAATCGCGCGCTCGCTGCCGAAGCCGAAGCGGTGCGCGAACGGAATCGGGCAGTAGCTGCGGAAGCCCGGGCGGTCAGCGAGCGGAATCAGGCGCTTGCCGAAAAGCGCCGGGCCGACAGTGAAGCGGCTACCGCGAAAGCAGTCAATGATTTCCTTCGCAACGATGTGCTGGCGCAGGCGAATCTCAATAACCAGGCCAGTCCGAACACCAAACCCGATCCCGACCTGACGGTGCGTACGGCCCTGGATCGCGCAGCCGCGGGAATCGGCGGCAAATTCGAGAAGCAGCCCCTGGTCGAGGCGTCCATCCGGCAAACCATCGGCAACGCATACCTCGATCTGGGCTCCTATCCGAAGGCGCTCGAACAACTGGAGCGCACAGTCGAAATCCGGCGCCGCGCTCTAGGCGAGAGCGACAACGAGACCCTCATGAGCATGAACAACCTGGCGGTGTTGTATCTGCAGCAGGGCGACGCTCCGCGTGCCGAGCCTCTCTTCGCCCGGATTCTGGAGGCCCGGCGCCGCCTTTTGGGCGAAGAGAACGCCGACACGCTGGTCAGCATGAACAACCTGGCGGCGGTATACCGGACCGAGGGTAAGTATGCACAAGCGGAACCGATCCTCATCAAGGCCCTCGACATCAAGCGCCGGGTGCTCGGCGAAGTTCATCACAGCACGGCTACGGCCTGGAACAACCTCGCGTCAGTCTATCGCCTCGAAGGTAAGCTTTCGGAGGCGGAGCCGTTGCAACTGAAGGCCGTCGAAGTTTGGCGCGCTGTTTCGGGTGAGGAAGGCCCGGAGACTCTCACCAGCATGAGCAGTCTGGCGGCACTTTATCAAGCGCAGAAAAGATACCCGGAAGCCGAGGAGCTTTGGAGCAAGGTCCTGGAGTCGCTTCGCAGAACGTTGGGCGCGAAGCACCCGAACGCGATTGACGTGATGAATTCGCTCGGGGAGGTCCGGATCCAACAGGAAAAGTACGCGCTCGCCGAGTCCCTGATCCGCGAGTCCCTCGGCACCGTCGAGGCGGCGGCTCCGAATACCTGGAAGCGTTACTATGCGCAGGCCCTTCTGGGTGCGAGTTTGGCCGGGCAAAAGCGTTTCTCAGAAGCGGAGCCGCTCCTGCTCTCGGGCCACCGGGGACTGCGCGATCGTCAATCGGCGATACCCGCGGGCACGCGTCGCGTGGTGGATGAGACGGGACAGCGCATCGCGGAACTTTACAAGAATTGGGGGCAGCCCGACAAGGCCCTCGCGTGGCAGGCACAGTATCTCGGAAAGTAGCAAGGCGCGGCCCGGCGACAGCGTGCTTACCTGGGCTCAACCCTGCAGAGACTTTACGGCGATGGATTCTGCGACCGAAGAAAAGCCCGCTTGCGGTTGGCATGGCGACACCCATTCTCTCCCCGCCTTCCGTCGAATTTGGCGATTCATCCGCAATCGATCCAGGCGACACTTAACTATGATGATCTCGGGCGAACTGACACGGTGGCAGGCTGTATCGAGGAGGCCGGCAGCCGGGGTCGCGTGCCTGGTTTGGTGCGGTGCGGGGCTCTGGCTTTTTCGGACCATGGTTGTCCGGCATCTGGCGCCGCTCGACCCCATGCTCATCGGCCTTATCGCCTTTTTCCCCGTCGTAGGTGTACTCACCTTTTGGGCGATGACCCGAAGGGACGGCTGTAGAGCCGCGGAATTCAGTTGCGACGAGAGTTCGTTCCGCTTTCGAAAAGTGCGGAGGGCACAGGCTGAGACGCGTACCTTGTCTGAAGTCGTGAAGGTTCGGGAAGTGTGCGGACGCCACGGGCTGATCGGATACGAGGTGATTTTCACGGACGGACAAAAGGTCTTCCTGGAACGCGGCCTGCCAAATGCTTCAGCCGTCGCGGACTGGTTATGTTCCCATCGCCAGCCCTAACTGCCGATTCGGGAGGCTCCGTCACAATGCCGCTAATCGTTCAGAGCGATGAATGATGACGTTTTCAGGAAGCTAATCGGATGGCCAATAGAACGGACAACTATGACATTCTGCTACTGAGATTCCCGGATTCTGGAGGCAGTGGCGCCGATTGGGCGAAGAGAACGCAGACGCTCTGCCCATCCTGAATACCTGGAAGCGTTACTATGCGCAGGCCCTTCTGGGTGCCTCGGGAATTCAGCGGAGGGCGAGCCCCAACCGCTCCGCTTCCGCATTCCCCTGTGACGCAGCGATGTGCAACTGCTCGCGAGCCTGATCGAGCGCCCCCGCTTGCGCGTACACGATCCCGAGCAGCAGATGATCCTGGGAGAACCGCGCCGCCAACGCCGCCAGGCGGGCCGACTCCGCTCCGCTCAATACCCAAAAAACGGCCTCAGGCGCCGGGGGCTGGGGCGCGATCGCCTCACGTCCTTGAGTTGAGGCGGTAATCTGCCATAGGTATTGCTCGCCGGGCGCCAGGGTCTTGCTGCTTCGCCACGACGTTTCTGTCAAATGCTCACTCTCCACCACGAGCCGCAAATTGCGATCGAATATTGCGACGCGATACCAGTCAGCCCCCGGCTCTGGATCCCAGCGAAATTCCGGTTGTGCGGTAAGGGTGGCAGTGGCTACTGGAGCCACTGGCCGCAACGACTGAGCCTCTTCTACACCTCGCAGCGTCGCACGTGGCGGATGCAGAGTTCGTGCGATCTCCTCCGGAATCGGAACCACTCCGGAACGTAGCACGCGATTTCGAAGGTCCTGCCACTCGGGCGGCACCGCTTCGCGAATGACAGGCGGCTCCCGTAAACTCACCGCGGCGAGTGCGAATACCGCCGCCGCGCCCAACGCACCACCCACTCCACGCAATGATCTCCGCCCGGCGGCCCGCGAGGGGCTGTCCGCCACGAACGACTTCAGGTCTTCCGCATCCTCCTGGCAAAGGGCGCAGTGCCTCAGATGCGCACGCGCGGCGGCGTCGCGCAGATGTCCCTCCGCAAACGCCGATATCTCGGCATGGGAGAGATGCAGAGGACGAACTTCGTCCTGCAGCCAGGCAATCTGCCGCGGCAAGTTCACAGTGGCGCTCAGTTTCGCGCGGCAGCCCGAGCATGCGGCAAGGTGATCGTCGGCCACGAGCAACGCCGCGGGCTCCAGTTCCCTTGCCAGGAAGCCGTCCAGTTCGTTCTGGGTTAGATGCTCGTTCACCGCTAATCTGTACGACGGAGAAAACCAGCCTAACTTCCGTTAACTTTGAAACATTTACTTTTGTGTGTTCACGTCTGCCTTCTTCGCAACCGCTCGCGAGCCGATTTGCGCAGATTCGTCACCTTCTGCCGCTCCAGCCCCAGCAATTCGCCGATCTGGCGGTCATCGAGCGGCAGGCGGTTCCAGATTCCAGCCAACTTCTCCGGCGCCATCCCCGTAGCGTCGGCGATCTGCCGCAGGCTTGCGACCCCGGTAATGGGCAGCAGCAGCAGCGCCGAACCGCCGCCATCGTCGCGCATGCTGAGCAGCAATGCGGTTCGCTGCGGCTTCGGTAAACTGTTGATCTCGCTCCAAAGTTGCGCCAGCCAGCCGCGCTGGGCCAACTGTGTTTCGACGCTGGCAGCGGGGTGGATCAGCGCCTCGCTCGATTCCTCCGGTTGGTCGCTAACCCCGAGTAATTCCGCGGCGCGGTCCAGCAAATCGTCGAAAGGCATAGGCTGGTCTGATTCCGCCAGGATCCTTTCGATCAGCTTGGACAATTCCCGCGAAGCCGCCCATCCAGCTTTCTCCGACTGTAACGGCTGCGTAGAGGCTCGCGATTCGTCCTCCTTGGGTCCGCACACCAACTCGCCGTGGGAATCGTGCCAGAGGGTCAGACGGGGGTGGCACTCCAACAGGTACTGGAGGCGGGTTCTCAGACGGTAGCGCTGGGGAAAACATTGGCGGAAGTACTCGTTGCATCCGTGGTAGGCGGCCACTGCGACATACGCCTGGAAATCGCGAATGGCTCGAGTACCGGACTGCCGCAAGTCCCGCAGGCGGTGAATCAGGTCCACCAGCACGTCGTGCTGAACATCCACCGCCGCGGCCGCGGGGATCCTCGCGTAGACAATACGCCCCACGAGCGGAGCCGCGAGCCCTGAAATCAGGTGATCCAACAGGATCTCGGCTTCTTGGGGATCCACGCAGGCGAGGAACTGCGCGAGAAGATCCGGCGGCGCGAGCGTGCTGGGCGAGGGCATGGTGATTGGTGAGATGGCCGCCGAAGTCAGTACCCGTTGCCCACAACCACGAATCCGGCCCAATAGAACGGGTGTAGATGGCCGGGTGAGCGCATCACCGCGAGAGCCGCCTGCCGGAGGGCGTTGGCACGCCCCAAACCAGACTTCTCCTGATCCAGCGCGGGCTTCAGAAAACGATGGAAAACCGGCATCAACGCGGCGGTACTGCCCGAATCCACCTTCCACTGGCTGACTACGGTGGTGGGCACGCCTGCCAGCAGAAATGCCCAACTCATTCCCAACTGGCCCTCGCCATAAAGCGGCTGTCCCCGCGCGGTTTCGCATGCCGAGAGGATCGCCACCTGAGCGTGCAGATCGAGGTTCACGATCTCACGTGCCTCCAGGATGCCGTCTCCAGCGCCCGGTTCGCTGGTGAATTGCAGGTAGGAGTACATGGGATTCGCGCTGTTCAGTTCGGCATGCGCGGCGAAATGCAGAATACCATAACGTGCCGCGTCGGTCTTCCAACCTCGGCGGGCCGCGGCGTCGCCTGACAGCGTCAATGCTTTCCCGGCATCGTAGAGGCGCGCGACGGCACGCACCTCGTCCGCCGTGTAAGGTAAATCGCCAGGTCGCGAGCTGGAGATCGCGAACAGTTGCGCGTCCCCAGTACCGTGACGTATCCTTCGCGTCTCGCTCAAAAACGTGAGGGAGGGAGCGTAGAAGATGGCCTGCCGCTCCAGCAAATGATGCCCGCCAGGAACCACCATTGCCTGAAAAGGCAGGTTCCAAAGTGGGCCGTCCGGCACGATCACGAGTGTGGCATGGCTTTTCAATTCCGATTCGAAGGTGCCGAGCAAGCGCTGATAGAGTTGTGCCGCGGCGCGCCTGTACGAAAGATCGCGCGACGCCAGTTGCCTCCGAAAATCGTCGACCTCGCGTGCCAGCCCGCTACGGTCCCACGTGATGGCATGCGCCTTAATGGAGGGTTGGCCGTCAGTGCCGCGCGCGACCAGGAAAACATAGACTGAATCCTCGGATACGGTGAATTCCACCAGTGCCGCGCCCTCCGGCAAGAGCGGGTCCATGCCGGCGAGCGAAATTGGCGCGGCCTCGCCGCGTTTCACCGGCAGCTCGGGATGTGCGGCGTAAAGTTGAGCGCGAAATCCCGCCAGGGCATTCGCGGCATGCTCCCATGAGGCGCGGACCTCGGCTCGCGCCGCGGGATTCGGAGCCTGTGCGAGGCGGCGGTTCCATTCACTGGCAACCCGGTCGAGACGTTCCTCCCCGGCGCGCTCTTCCGCGGTCAGCGCGGCGGTCACCTGGACCTTTCCATGTGCCAGAACATCCAGCAGTTGGCGCGCTTTTGCCTTCTCTGCCACTGCCAGCGCATCGGCAGGCGAACCGTCCTCCAGAAGCAGCCGCAAGAGTCCATGATAGGGCGCGATGTGCTCCCCCAGAAAGCTCTGATTTTCGGTCTCTCCCGCGCTCAATTGCATCCGCCAGGACTCCACCTGCGCGATGGACTCCTCAAAAGCGGTGCGGGCCTCCAGGCGCCGCCCGCGTTTCACTTCGCAATTGGCGGTGGCATCGAGCGACTGCCACAAGAGCTCCGGCGACCCGAGTTGCCGCCCAATTGCGACTGCGCGGTCCGCTTCCTCGATGGCCTTGCCAGTGTGGCCCAGCGAGTTCTCGATATGCGCGAGATTGGAAAGCGACACCGATTCGACAAACGGCGACTGCCCCTCTTCGGCGAGACGCAGACTCTGCTCGAGATCGGCGGCCGCGAGACTAGTTTCTTTCCGCTCCATGTGCACCGCCGCCCGGTTGATCAGAATCGCCTCTTCCACGTTGGCGTCGTGAATCGTGCGGGCGAGCTTCAGCGCGCGATCGTAGGTGGTGATCGCCAGGTCAAATTGACCGGCCGCGCGATAAACCGGTCCCAAATTGGTCAACACCAACGCGATGGCGCGGTCGTCATGAATCTCTTCGTTGTAACGCAGGCTCTTCTCCAGGTAGGTACGCGCCACCGCCAGGTCACCCGCCGACACCGCCACCACACCCATATTCATGGTGGCGGCATCCGCAACATCCGGATAGGCGCTACCCAGGCGCAAGGCCTGCTCGTGATACTGGTTGGCGCGGCGCAAATCGCCCATGCGCCAATAGTTCGCCGCGAGATTGTTCAGTCCCGCAGCGATCAGGTGCTGATTGCCGAGTTCGCGGTAGATCGCGATGCTCTGTAGGTCAGCTTCGATGGCAGAAGAAAAGTCGCCCAGACTGCGCTCCGTGACGCCCATGCCGCGCAGCAGCTCGGCGGCCATCGCCTGATCCTTCGCCAGCGTCGCGAACTCCAGTCCCTTCCGGTAGTTGGCCAACGCGTCCGAGGCACGGCCCAGGCGCCAATAGCTCAGACCGACGCCGCGATATGCGGCCCCCATGGCGGCTGGTGAATCCAGTTTCTGGGCGACGGCCAGGACCACCTGAAACGCAGCCAGGGCCTCGGGGTGTTCCCGGTGGTCGAGGTGGGCCTGCGCCGCTTTGCGGCATGCCGCGAGTACCTCGGGCAGCGACGAGCCCGGCGCCTGCTCCAGGATCTGTGCCAACTTCTCTTGGTTCGCGGCCTTCAAAAGCCGTTCTGCCAGATTGCCGCCGTCTTGCGCAAATGCTGATTCCAAAGGCAAAAAACAGGCACCCAGGAGCAGGATCGAGCGGAATTTCATGACAGGCAGTCGTATTTGTAAATTGGCCATCGAAAAACGAGTACCATAACTACCACAACCCCATTCTTTCCCTCTTTAGAATTGATAGCACTCGACCAAAAGAAGACGAGGAAAGACGCACTCTATGAGTAAATTCCCACGCTATTTGCGTTTGTTAAGCTGTTTTGCGCCGCTACTGCCACTCGCGCTGGCGGCGCAGACGGTCGTGGTCACGCCGTCGAATCAATCGATTGGAGTGAGCACTACTTTGCAGTACTCCGCCACCGTGACAGGCCTCGCGAGCAGTTCGGTGACGTGGTTGGCGGGAGGGGTGGCTGGCGGCAACGCGTCCGTCGGCACGATCAGTTCCACGGGCTTGTACAAAGCGCCGTCCGCCCTGCCGGGGCAGAATCCCGTGACCATCACCGCCAAGGGGTCCGATGGCAAGACTACCGGGTCCACCTACATCTTGATCCAGCCGAACGGTCCTACCCTGACTACGGTCTCTCCCAATCCGTTTCCGATCGGTACGTTTCCGGTCACAGTGACGGGGAGTGGATTTGTAAAAGGCGCGGAGATTTTCATTGCGGGCGTGCAGATGCCCACCACGTTCGTTTCGGCGACGACTTTGACCTGCAGCGGGGCTACCTATCAGGGGATCTCGCCCGCGCTTGAGGCAGTTCTGGTCAGGAACCCCGGGTCCTTGCCTTCCAACACCATCACCGTTCCTCTGAGTGCCAATCCCATCACTATAAGTCCGGCGACTGCTTCCGTGCCTCTGGGCGGCACCAAACAGTTCACCGCCAGTGGACAAACCAACGTCACGTGGACCGCGACCGCAGGCACCATCAGCACGTCAGGCTTGTACACTGCACCCACGACGATGCCAATGTCGAGCACGGTCACGATCAAGGCGACCGGCACTGGCAACCAGTCGGCCACTGCCACCGTGACGCTTACGCCCGCGGCCTCGCCCATCACCATCAGCCCGGCGACAGCCTCCGTGGCTTTGGGCGGCACGCAGCAATTCACTGCCAGCGGACAAACCAGCGTGACGTGGTCCGCGACCGAAGGCACCATCAGCACCTCGGGCCTGTACACTGCACCCACGACCATGCCGATGTCGAGCACGGTCACGATCAAGGCGACGGGCACGGGCAACCAGTCCGCGACCGCAACCGTGACGCTCACCAACACGGCCTCGCCTATCACCGTCAGTCCGGCGACAGCCTCCGTGGCTCTGGGCGGCACGCAGCAATTCACTGCCAGCGGACAAACCAGTGTGACGTGGACCGCGACCGCCGGCACCATCAGCACCTCGGGCCTCTACACTGCACCCACGACGATGCCGATGTCAAGCACAGTCACCATCAAGGCAACCGGCATGGGCAATCAGTCGGGGACTGCCACCGTAACGCTCACGAACACGGCATCGCCCATCACCATCAGCCCGGCGACCGCGTCCGTGGCTCTGGGCGGCACGCAGCAATTCACCGCCAGCGGACAGACCGGCGTCACCTGGTCGGCGACCGCGGGCACCATTACCACCTCGGGCCTCTACACCGCACCCTCCACCATGCCATCGTCGAGCACCGTCACCATCAAGGCAACCGGAACGGGCAACCAGTCGGCGACCGCCACCGTGACGCTGACAACCGGGGCATCGCCCATCACCATCAGTCCAGCGACGGCGTCGGTGCCTTTGGGCGGCACGCAGCAATTCACTGCCAGCGGGCAGACGGGCGTCACATGGACTGCGACGGCAGGTGTCATCAGCACTTCTGGCCTGTACACCGCGCCTTCTACCATGCCGTCGTCGGTCACCGTGACCATCAAGGCGACCGGGACGGGCAACCAGTCCGCCACCGCCACTGTGACGCTCACCAGCGGATCTTCCATATCCTCCGCCGCGGCGCACCGCTTCCTGGAACAGGCTGCCTTCGGGCCGACGCCGGGCGACGTCTCGCATCTCCAGGCCATCGGCTTCCAAGCCTGGATCAACGAGCAGTTCGCCATGCCCAAGATCTCCACGTATGGCGGAATGGCTTCTTCCCAGGGCGGACTGCCCAACCGTTTCCTCACCAACGCGGTGACCAACGCCGATCAGTTGCGGCAGCGTGTGGCTTTTGCGATGAGCCAGATCTTCGTCATTTCGATCACCAAACTGATCTGGAACGACAACGTGGCCCCCTACGAGGATCTGCTGCTGACCGATGCGTTCGCCAACTACCGGCAGATTATACAGGACGTCACACTGAGTCCTTCCATGGGCTACTACCTCGACATGGCGAACAACGCGGCCGCCAATCCCGCCCAGGGAACCGTGGCGAATGAGAACTACGCGCGCGAAGTCATGCAGCTTTTCTCCATCGGTACCAGCATGTTGAACCCCGATGGAACCCGCCAGACCGATGCCGGCGGGAACCCCATTCCCACCTACAACCAGACAAACGTCACCGAACTGGCGCGCGTGCTGACCGGCTGGACGTTTACTCCGCAATCCGGACCGCCGCAGTGGGGCATCAATGTCGATGGCAACACCAATATGACCGTACCGATGGTGGCCGTCCAGGCCTTCCACGACACCGGATCGAAGAATTTGCTGAACGGATTTGTATCTCCCGCGGGCCTAACGGCCGCGCAGGATCTGCAAGGAGCGCTCGACAACCTCTTCAACCATCCGAATGTCGGTCCGTTCATCTGTAAGCAAATGATCCAACACCTGGTGAAGAGCAACCCGACTCCGGCCTACGTCTCGCGCGTGGTGGCGGTATTCAATAATGACGGGACCGGTGTGCGTGGAAACATGCAGGCGGTCATCACGGCCATCCTGCTGGATGCGGAAGCGCGCGCCAACGATAGCGGAGTCGCCCCACAACCCACCGACGGCCACCTGCAGGAGCCTGCCTTGTACCTGCCGGGCTTCGTGCGGGCTCTGAACGGCCAGATGAACGACCAGAATTATTTCGCCAGCGATCTGGCCAACATGTACCAGGACATCTTCAACCCGGCCAGCGTCTTCAACTACTACTCGGAGAGCTATGGATTGCCGGGCACCACGCTCAAGGGCGGCGAGTTCCAGGTGTTCGATACTTTCACCTCGATCTACCGCGCCAACCTGGTGTCGAATCTCTTCAGTAACTACTCGAACCCGGTGCAGACCTACGGCCCGGGCATGACGGTGGACCTGACGCCGTACATGGCGCTGGTCAGCACTCCGAGTGCGCTGGTGGACGCCTTCGACAATGCCCTGACCGGCGGGGTTCTACCCTCTTCGTTCAAGCAGATTGTGGCGACGGCGGTGCAGAACGACGCTGGTACGACCACGTTGCACCAGGTGCAGACCGCGCTTTATCTGATTCTGACCTCCAACTATTACAACGTCTGGCACTAAGTATATGGTTATCGCTACGAGCCACGACCGTAAGGGAGTGTTCTTGCCTGAATACGGGCCGTATCAGCGAAACGATGTACTAGGCAGCCAGGGATTCAACAGGAATCGACAAGGAGATTGAAAACTATGCTAATTCGTTCCAGACGCGATTTTCTAAAGGATACGATTCGCTCCATCACGGCCTTAAGCGCTGTGGGCACCATGGCCAAATTCGGCGAGATGAATGCGCTCGCGGCGGGAAGCGGCTACCAGGCATTAGTGTGCATCAACCTGGCCGGAGGCAACAACGGGCACAACACGGTGATTCCGATCAGCACCGCGCAACAGAACTATTCGGTGTACGCAACCGGCCGGCAGGGTCTGGCGCTACCGCAGGGTTCATTGCTGCCCATCTCCGTGGGGAGCGATACCTACGGGTTCCATCCCAACCTTCCGGAGATTCAGAACTTGTACAAGGCCGGACATGCGGCGATCGTGGCCAACGTCGGGATGCTGGTGATCCCGATGAACCGATCGAGCTACAACCTGCCGAACGCGGTGGTACCAAGCAACCTGTTCTCCCACTCGGACCAGAGCGGCCAGTGGCAGACCGTGATTCCGACCGGCCTCGGCAGCACCGGCTGGGGCGGTCGCGTGGCCGACCTGTTGCAGGGGTCCAACGCCGGCGCGCAGTTTCCGGCGATTACGTCGGTAGCGGGCTGTGGATTATTCTGCGTGGGGCAGACCACCAGCCCTGCATCGGTTCCGGCTTCCGGTCCGGTGCAGGTGACCGGTGTCCTGGGCAACGCGGCGCGAACGCAGGCGATGCAGCAGTTGCTGCAGTTCGACAATGGACTACAACTCGTGCAGGCTGCCAATGGAATTCTCACGCGGGGCTCCAACTACGCCAACCAACTGGCCGCCCTGATCGCTACCGCCAAGATCAACACCGTGTTCCCCGCCGGCAATCCGCTGGCCGACCAGTTGTTGATGGTGGCCAAGCTGATCAGCCTGCGAACCCAGCTGGGCCTGACGCGGCAGATCTTCTTCTGCACGCTGGGCGGATTCGATACGCACAGCGACGAGATCAACACCCAGGTCACACTGCTGGGCCAACTCAGCGGAGCCGTCGGCGCCTTCTACACGGCCACGCAGGAGCTGCTGGTGGATCAGCAGGTGACTACGTTTACCACTTCGGAGTTCGGCCGCACCTTGACGCCGAACGGCAACGCAGGCACGGATCACGCCTGGGGCAATCACCATTTCGTGATCGGGAGCGGCGTTAAGGGCGGAGCGATGTATGGCACCTTCCCCTCGCTGGCGTTGGGTAGTCCGAACGACACGAACACGCGGGGCACTTTGATTCCTACGACTGCGGTCGACCAGTATGTGGCGACACTGGCGCAATGGTTCGGGGTCAGCGGCAGCGCCAATCTCACACAGGTGCTTCCGAATCTCGGGAACTTCGGATCTTCCAATCTCGGGTTTCTGGGGTGACGAAGGGGCGAGACGTGATCCAATTCCGCCAATGTCGACGGAATTTCTCTGCAAGTAATTGAAACTGCAAAAGGGCACCCGTCACACTCAGACGGGTGCCCTTGCCTTTTGCGCGTTCATCCTCCTACTCCTGCCGCAAAGCCGCGAGCGGGTCCGAGCGCATGGCCTTCGCCGCCGGCGCCGCTGCGGCCACCGCCGCGACCGCGCCAAGCAGAATCGCGACGCCGGCATACGTCGCCGGATCGTGCGCGGTGACGCCGTAAAGCAGTCCGGCGAGAGTCCGTGTCAGCCATAGAGCGCCAGCCACTCCGATTCCTACACCGATCGAAACCAACTTGCCGGCATCGCCCAGGACAAGCCGGAAGACATCTCCAGGTGTGGCGCCGATGGCTATGCGGACGCCGATCTCGCGTGTCCGCTCCGCGACCGCGTAATACATCACGCTGTAGATTCCGGCCGCGGCCAGCGCGAGGGCGAGCGTCGCGAAGAGGCCGACGAGCCAGGTTTGAAAGCGCCGCTGCGCCAGGCGGTCATCGAGCTGGCGGTCGAGAGTCGAGACGTTCTGGATCGCCGCTCCGGAATCCAGATCGCGGATCGCCTTCCGGATCGCCGGGGCGAGCGCCAGCGGATCGGCTTGCGTCCGTACCGCCAGCGCCATTCCCCACGGCCGCTGCGTCTGTGGCCAGAGCACCTCGGGGATTGGCTCGCTGGTGATGGCCTGCCGGCGTGTGTTGCCGACTACACCCACGATCGTGTACCCGGTTCGGTCAAAGTCGCGGTGGAGCACGCGGCCCAAGGGATCGATGTGTGGAAGGTAGAGATCGGCGAACGCCTGGTTGACCATGGCCACTTTGGGCGCGTCCTTGGAGTCAGCGGCGGAGAAGTAGCGGCCGCGCAGGAGCGGTACGCCGATCGCTTGCAAGTAGCGGCCGCCGATTACGTCGAAGTTGATCATGGGTGCGCCGGCAGGGTCGAGCGGCGGCTGACCGTCGATCGAGATCGGGGTATGCATGGCGTTGGCCTGGAAGTAGCGGCTGATGCCGCCTGCGGCCTCGACCCCGGGAAGCGATTCGACCCGTGCGACGAGTTGTTGAAACTGGGCCGGATCGTCAGAAACCGTCGATGAAAATACCATGGTCAGAACGCCCGCGCCGTGGAACCCGGGATCCAAGTGCAGAATGGCGGACATGCTGCGCAGCAGCAGGCCCGCGCCGGCGAGCAGCACGATGGCGACGCCGCATTCGACAATCACGAGCAAGTCGCGGGTGCGGCGCGCGTGGCGTATGCCGGAACCGCGTGCCCCCAGCGCGCTCGCCGACGACGCCAGACGGAATGCAGGTGCCAACCCGAACAAAACTGCCGAAAGGAGACAAAGGACGAGCGTGAAGAGCACCGCGCTGGCATCCAGCGAAATCTCGTGTAGACGGGGTGTGTCTCGCGGAGCCAAAGCAACGATCGCCCGCACAGCTGCAGAAGCAAGCAGGACCCCGAGCGCGCCAGCCGCGCCCGCGAGGACGAGGCTCTCGGTGAAAAGCTGGGAGAGGAGTCGTCCACGGCTGGCGCCCAAGGCGGCTCGGACTTCGATCTCGCGAATGCGTCCCGCGCCGCGGGCCAGCACCAGGTTGCCGAGATTCGTGCAGGCAATCAGCAGAACCATGCCAACCGCGGCGAGCAGCAGCGAGAGTCCCAGCCTTACCGGCCCCACCACCTGATCCAGAAGTGGAATCAGGCGGGCGCCCATGCCGCGGTCTTCCGGGTACGTCAGCGCAAGGCGCGCGGCGATGCCGGACATTTCGGACCGGGCTTCTTCGAGGCGGACCCCGGGCCGCAGCTTCCCGATGACTTCCTAGCCGAATTTGACCGAGCGGGAATCCGTCTCCTCGCGAAAGTAGGGGGCATGGGTGTACGGCATCCAGACGGAAGTGTTTTTGTGCAACGGGCGGAAGCCGCGCGGAAGCACGCCGATCACCTGGATGGATTTGCCGCCGAGGGATGCCGTCCTGCCGATCGCGCCAGGCGATCCTCCCATCCGGCGTTGCCAGAGTTCGTAGCTGACGACAGCGAGCGGTTCGCCGCGGAGCGCCTCATCGGCGGTGAAGGTGCGGCCGGCGACCGGCTGCGCACCGAGCTCGGCGAACCAGTTTGGTGAGACGAAGTCAGTCTCCAGAGATTCAGGCTCCGGTTCGCCGGACCAAATGAGCGGCTCGCTTCGCATATAGCTCAGATCTTCGAAGGAGCGCGCGTGCCGCTGCCAATCGAGGACATTGGCATAGCCGGTGGGGCGTTGATTGAGGCCCACGCGCGGATCGGCGGTCCAGAGGAGGACCAGGCGATCCGCGTCGCGGTAGGGGAGCGGACGCAAGAGCACCGAGTTCACGGTGCTGAACATGGCGGTGTTGATTCCGATGCCGAGTGCGAGCGTGGCTACCGCGGCGGCGGGGAAGCCAGGATTGCGCCGCAGAGTGCGCGCGGCGAAACGCAGGTCCTGCCAGACAGCCATACCGCCAGTTTAGACGGCTGTGAGGGTTCCCGGATAGGAGAGCACCGGATCGCTGAGCGGTGGCCGGAAGAGGATGAAATGATAGAGCAAAGACTTTGCCGCGTCGACGCTATTGGCCACGTCTTTTCGAGCGCTTACCAAATCCGCGGGACGAAGTGGTTGCCCTCAGTCAGAAATGATGGACGCTCGAAAAGTACGGACAAAAGTATCGAGGCGGCAAATAGGAGTGTTTGCGCCACTATTGCGCCACGGGCTCTGCTTGCGGAGCTTCCTGCTTGTGTTTGCACTCCTCATTGGGGCACTGCCACACCGGACCCGCCTTAAGCCACTTCTCTTCCATATAAGGACTCCCGCATTCGGGGCATTTCTCCTCGACTGGCTTGCCCCACGCCACGAATTTGCAATCGGGGTAGCGCGTGCATCCATAGAAGGTCTTGCCTTTGCGCGTGCGGCGCTCGCTGATCTCGCCATCGCTGCACTTCGGGCACTTCATGCCGATGGTCTTCTGCTTCACGTACTTGCATGTCGGGTAGTTACTGCAGGCAGTGAACTCCCCAAATCGCCCCGACTTGACCACCAGGTGATTCCCACACTGCGGGCACAACTCATCCAGCGGTTGATCGGGCTTTCTCTGGGTTCCGCCAATCTGTTTGGTCGTCTTGCAATCAGGATAGCCGGTGCAGGCGAAGAAGGTCCCGAATCTGCCCTTTTTCAATACCATCGGACGGCCGCAGTTCTGGCAATACTCCTCTTCGCCCTGCTCGCTCAGGTCCGATTTGTCGAGATCCGGAAGATCCACCGGCAGCTCGCGCGTATAGGTGCAGAAGCCATCCTTCCGTTGCCACCGCAACGCGACGCCGTCGGGCGCATCCTGCAGGTTCACTTCGAAGAACTCGTTCATCTGCGGATGCCGCGACAGGATCTTGATCAGGCGCTCGCGGAGTTGAATCCTATCCTTGATCCGGCGCTCCACCAGGCTCTGTTCGTGCTTGACGAACGCGGATTTGACATCCGGCGGAAGATCCGGCCGGTATGCGCTTGATAGAATTCCGCTCTCCCCCACTCGCACAGCTTGCGGAAAGCGGGCTTGAATTTTGGTGAGCGACTTCTGCTCCTCGTTGCGGAGCCTCACGACCCGCCGTTCGATTTCGGCCCCCAGTTTTTCCAGGTCCCCTTCCGCGCTCTTGGTGGACGCGTCCGGATATCCGGTACACGCGAGGAAGCTTCCGTGTTTGCCCCACTTGACTACCAGGGGCTTGCCGCACTTCTCGCAGATCAAGTCGGTGGGCTTCTCCATCCGCTTGATGTCGGTCATGTGCTCTTCGGCGTGCTGCAGATCCTTCTCGAATCGCTCGTAGAATTCGCCCATGGCCGCGCGCCAGTCGAGCTTGCCATCCTCGATCTCGTCCAACTCCTCTTCCATGCGCGCGGTGTACTTCACTTCGAAGATGTCGTCGAAGCTCTGGATCAGGAGGTCGGTCACCACCATGCCCAATTCACTGGGCAGGAAACGGCCGCCTTCCTTCTTTACATATTCCCGGTCCTGGATCGTGGAAAGAATCGAAGCATAGGTTGAAGGACGCCCCACACCATCCGACTCGAGCCGTTTCACCAGCGTTGCTTCGTTGTAGCGCGGCGGCGGCTCGGTGAAGTGTTGGTCGGGATGTATCGCTTTGAAGCGAAGACGCTCGCCCTCGGCGACCACGGGCATCTTGTGGCCCTCCTCCGCGTCCTCTTCGTCGGCCTGATCTTTATCCTCTTTATAGACCTTGAGGAAACCTCTGAACTTCTCGACCGAGCCGGTAGCGCGGAAAACATATTCCGTGCCGTTTTTGCCGGTGGCCACCACGTCGATGGTGGTCTGGTCGAACAATGCCGGCATCATCTGGCACGCCACAAAGCGATTCCAGATAAGCCGGTACAACTTCATTTCGTCTTCTGCCAGGTGCTTCTCGAGCAACTCCGGAGTAAACGCCATGGACGTAGGCCGAATGGCTTCGTGCGCGTCCTGCGCGTCCTTCTTTGATTTGTATACGTTGGGAGCATCGGGGAGAAATTCCTTACCGAAGTGCTCGCCGATATAGTGGCGCACGTCACGGATGGCGTCGTCGGAAATGCGCGTAGAATCCGTACGCATGTACGTGATCAGGCCGACCGCGCCCTCCTTACCAAGCTCGACGCCTTCGTACAGGCGCTGGGCCAGCATCATGGTGCGCTTCACGCTGAACCGCAGCTTGCGCGATGCCTCCTGCTGTAGCGTCGAGGTGATGAACGGCGCTACCGGATTACGTTTCTTCTCGCGCGTGGCCACGGACCGAACGACGTAATCGGCGCCTTCGATCTGCGCTAACACGTCATCGGCTGCTTCCTTGGAGGGGATGTCCGCAGGCTGATCGTTCAGCTTATTCAGCCGCGTCGTAAGCAGCGGAGGTTTCTTAGCGTGGAGGTCGGCATCGATCGTCCAATACTCTTTTGGAACGAAGGCGCGAATTTCCCTCTCGCGTTCCACTACCACGCGCAGGGCAACAGTCTGCACACGGCCCGCTGAGAGGCCGCGGCGAACTTTGTCCCACAGGAGCGGAGAAATTTTATAGCCTACCAGCCGATCGAGCACGCGCCGCGCCTGTTGCGCATCCACCAGGTTGGCATTCACCTGGCCGGGTACTTCGAACGCCTTCTCGATTGCCTTTTTTGTGATCTCGTTAAACATGACCCGGAAAATGCGCGGGCCGTTCTTGCCATTCCCGAGTTCTTCCTGGAGGTGATAGCAGATTGCCTCACCTTCGCGATCAGGGTCAGCCGCGAGGTACACTTCTTCGACTTTTTTTGCGGCTTGTTTCAGCTCTGCCAGGAGCTTCTTCTTGCCTTCGATGACTTCGTAATGCGGCTCGAAGCCGTGACCAACGTCTACAGCGAGATCCTTCTTGGGGAGATCTTTAATATGACCGAGCGAAGCTTTAACCAAGTACTGCTTGCCCAGGTATTTGTTGATGGTCTTCGCCTTTCCAGGCGATTCCACGATTACCAGAGCCTTTGCCATATTCTACTTTCAGAGTGCGGCGACATTCGCCGTGTAATGTAACGATTGCAGGTTTCCAGTTGACCTTACCACACTTTTACAAAATTCTTGCCGGGCAACTGCTTCACCAAGCCCAGCATTTCCAGCTCGAAGAGCGCGGCAATCAACTCCGAAGGAGAGGTATCTTCCACCTTCTCAAGGAGATCGTCCAAATGTATGGCGCTATCCACTTGAAGCGCTTCAAGCACCTTTCGCGCCGCATTATCCAACTGCGGTGCAGAGCCTTCCCCTAATGATGCCTGTTCGCCCTCCGAGGTTGCACCGCCTTCTTCCAGCAGCTTTTTTTGCCCTCTCTCTATTAGATGCCGGCGGGATTCAGGCGGCAGGTCGACAATCACGTCGTTCCAGTCCTGCACCAGGCGAGCGCCTTGTTTAATCAGCAAATTAGGCCCCCAACTCAGCTTGGAAGTGATGTTGCCGGGCACCGCGAAAACCTCCCGGCCTTGATCCATCGCCAGCTTTGCGGTGATGGCCGAGCCGCTGTATTGCGCGCCTTCCACTACCAGCACACCCAGGCTCATACCACTGATGATGCGATTGCGAATCGGAAAGTTCTGAGGGAAGGCGGTCGCACCCATGATGAATTCGGAAATAATCAGCCCTCTGGCCGCGATTTCTGTCATCATTTTGCGGTTTTCCGACGGGTACACAACGTCTACGCCGCAGCCTAAAACGGCAACCGTGTCGCCGCCGACCGAGAGCGTACCGCGATGTGCCGCGGTATCGATGCCGCGCGCCATTCCACTGACGATGGTGAGCCCCGCGTGCGCGAGATCCGCTGAGAGTCGCTCCGCCACCGCAACTCCATACGGTGTAGGCTGGCGTGTCCCTACAACCCCGAGCATCAGCGCCTGCAGCAGTTCTACCTTGCCGCGCGCAAACAAAAGCACCGGCGGGTCGAAGATCTCGCGCAACGGCTGCGGATAGCGCGGATCTCCGATCGTAACCAGAATCGTTCCGGTCTCCACCATCTTTTCCTGTTGTGCCGCCGCATCGTCGAAGGTGCAGCCGCTGGCGACCGATTGGGCTAACGTTCCGCTGAGACCGGCCGCTTCCAGTTCCGTGCGGGATGCACGAAAGATCGCCTGCGGGGTGCCGAACCGGTCGAGCAGTTTCCCGGAAGTGCGTGTACCCAGACCTGGGACTAATTTCAGAGCCAGCCAGTGGAGTTCCTCCTCCCGGCTCAGGAAAGGTGAAGACATGAAGTGGGGCTTGCTGAACACTACGCTAGCACAGTTCGCGATTTTGTAAAGTCAGAGCCCCGTGGCGGAAACACTTCTGTTTGTAGCGCCAAGACTTTCTTCGCCCGCTTTTCGGGCGTCCGCCAAGCGTGCTGCACGAAGTCAATCGGACCGTGAGCCGGCATCTTCCGAATCCGCGTTCTCCCTCCACGGGTCATACACGCGCTGTGTTCGGTTTCCGCGGCAAAGCCGGCGCAATTGGAGGCCGAATTGGGGCGCTTGCACGAGTAGGCGCGGAAAGATTCACGTTCGTGTTATTCACCGTGTTATTGACGACCATCACTGCTGGAGCATCCGCGGAGTCATCGTTCCCGCCGAAGCCCGCACTGATGGTGGCTGCCACATCCACGTAGTCTGACGCCGCGCTCGCAATGCGCTGCCATAGGGGCACGGTGCTCCCCACCTTGACCGTAACGGATGGCGCGCTGCCCTTGACGGTCATTTTCTGTCCTTCGTTGACCCTCTGTGAACCGTGAGCCGTCACGACTTCTGCGACGCCCGCTTGCGCAGTGATGGTGGTCTGCGTACCCTTGACGGCGATCAGGTAGTCGCCCGGACTGTCCGTCTTGATGGTGGCGTTGGATGTTGCGATCGCGATGTCTTCATTCGACGTGCTTGCCACATGGCTCGTGAGGTTGCCTTTGATGACGGTGAAGTTGTAGTGCAGCGGGTCGGCGGCATCCATGCGAACTTCCGCATTGCTCTGCGCTTCCAGGACGTGCGAATCGTCAATCCAGAAATCGCCACCAGCTTTCTTGCCAGTCTTCACGTCATCGCCGTTCGCGAGGGCCGCAGCTTGGCTGGCCTGTGTCGAGCCGCCATTACCTGCATGCTCGATCGTCACCGCCCCTTTCACATTTACGAGGTGAACCACGTCCTGGGCAAAGCCAGGAGTGGACAAGGATGCCAGCAGCAGCATCGCAGCCACCGCCGTGAATTGAGATTCGATCTTCGTCATTGGAGTGCCTCCCGAACGGCCTTCGACTAACCAAACCCGGATTCTGCGGGGATTCTCCTGTATCTTTAGGGCCATCGCCCAATTGATGGCACAATCGTAGAGGGAAGATGGAAGCCAGAAATCAAGCCTACACGGTGGAGACACAGAAGCAGATCGGCGAGCTCAATCGCCTGGGCTGGTATCACAGCCTCGAATTGCCTGACGGGAGCGTCATCCAGGGCTTGCAGTCGCTTGACCAGCTCCGCTTGCGGCTGGCGCAATTCCCGATCCCGCATGACCTCACGGGCAAGCGCGTGCTCGATATCGGCGCGTGGGACGGATGGTTCAGCTTCGAAATGGAGAAACGCGGCGCCAGGGTGCTCGCCATCGATTCCGCGGAGCACACGCAATTCCGCGTGGCGCGCGATCTGCTCGGCTCCAAGGTGGACTATCAGATTGCGGACATCTGCCGCCTCTCCTCGAAGGACGTCGGCCGCTTTGACATCGTGCTCTTTTTCGGCGTGCTGTATCACCTGAAGCACCCCATGCTGGCTCTCGAGAACGTCTGCGATCTGGCGACAGACATGGCCTTCATCGAGTCGTTTGTGTCGGACGATGGCAGCGATTTGTCCGCCCCGCCGGTGATGGAGTTCTACGAGACGACCGAGCTGCGAGGTCAATTCGACAACTGGGTAGGCCCCAACACTTCCTGCCTGCTGGCCTTCTGCCGTGCGGCGGGGTTTGTGCGAGTCCAACTGCAAAGCGTGATGGCCTGCCGGGCGCACGTGAGCTGCTTCCGAAGGTGGGCGGACCGGCCAGGCGCCGCCACCGCGCCCTACGTCACCTGCGTGGAGAACAGCGTATCGCTCGATCATTCGTTCTCGGGACGGACTGACGACTACGTCTCGATGTGGTTCAAGTCCGAACAGGAGGAGTTGACTTGCGAAAATGTCTTTCCGCAGATCGGCCCGTACGCCTCAAAGCCCGTAATCGTCCACGCTACGGGCGGCGACGGATGGCATGCCAACTGCAAACTGCCTCCGGGACTCGACCCGGGTTGGTATGACATGCGCCTGCGAGTCCGCGACAGCGCCCTTAGCAACGCGGTCCGGATCGGCGTGGACATTCCCGAATCCGAACGCCGCGCGCAAGGTGCCGTCTCTCCGCCTGGCGATATGAGCATCCGGCTGGTAACCGACGGGCGGACCTGGGAACGCTACCGGGTGCATGTCGGGGTGGATTCGTGCGTCTCGCTGTGGGCTTCAGGTTTGCCTGCAAACTGCGATCGTGGGCAGGTAGTGGTCCGTCTGAATGGAACCGATATGCCTGCAGTCTTCGTCTCGTCTCCGGATGCCGAGGGCGCGACGCAGGTAAACGCTTTACTGCCCTATGGACTGCAGCCGGGCCGGGCATCGTTCGTGCTAGTCGCGGGCGAGAGCCAATCGCCGCCCGTGGAAGTCGAACTCGTCTGAATTCAAGCCAAGCCGGCGAAGGTCTGGGCGCCAGTCCGGGTGTTGCATCCCGAGACGTTCTGCATACCAATGCCAAATGTAAACAGGGCGGCCCGTCCGTCCATGGCCCAGCGCTTCACATCCCACTCCACACGCAAATACCGGAAGGCAGGCCGAGGGGAAAGATCAAGCACTGCGGGATAAGAGCCGCAATAATATTTCTTCGGAAGCTGTAACACGGGCTCCCAATCGTTTCCGTTCGAGGATCCCAGGAGCGAAACGCCTAAGCTCTGTCCTTCGATCCCTCGCGTGATCTCCAATGTGACGATCAGCACCGCACCCTGATTTTCTTCCAGGATCAATAGGGGACCGATGCCGCTTTCGTGAACCGTGCACTCGTCTAACAAGACGACTGGCGGAATGAGAAGCTCTCCGTCCCGCCCACTTTGCCGCTCTGCCGTTGCGATCATGAAACGCTACCCGCGACCGAAGCCCGTGAGGGGAGATCGTGCCGTTCCTTCCAGTGCAGCCAAGCCAAGCTCAGAACCCGGGTTACCTCGGACTGATCGTATGGTGTGGCGAGCACGTCGTATGCTCCCAAATTCAGCGCCTCCGCCCAGAGACGCTCGTCTGCCGTACGCGATGTAACAATCAGCATCGGCGGTTGGGATATCTGTCTGAGTTCCTCCAGCATCTCTTTCCATGTGTCCGGCTTGTGGTCGCATCCACACAGCAGAACGGAAATCTGGCCGGCTCTTAACGTGGTGAGGGCGGATGCGGTGTTGTCGGTGCTCGCCAAGGTCCATTTGGCATTCGGGGAGAGAGCCCACGGCGAGCGGCTGAAGATCTGAGTCAATGCTGCGGTATCGTTGGCGATGGGATCTACCGAAAGTACGGTGACGGTGCGAACCACGCTGCGGTCGGTTTCCTTGGCTGCCCTGATGTCCACGGCGAGATTTCCTCTCTCGTCTGCCGCCTTCCGCGATCGCGAGGGGCAGGTGTTTGGTGCGGTTGAGAAGTCCGGCACGAACCGTCAGCAGGGTCGGTTGATTTTCGAATCCCCCGAGTCTCGAAACCAAGCCAGAATATGAATTGATTTGTGTAGTTCCAGGATAGAATTGAATCGGACCTGTGTCAATGGATTTGAGCCGATATTTCATGATTTCATCAACTAGAGACCTGTATGTCGGAAATTCCTGCACATTACAGATTTCACAGGGTCTACTTGTGTGCACATGGCGGATTTCCACATGTGCAGAACCTGCACGTCTGCTTTAGGCCGAAATCGATCTGTGCGATAGAGAACTTCTATACAGCAAATCACTGAATTGAATTTGAGATGCGAATTAAATCAGGCTGTCACGGGTGTGGCTCTCATACTGGACACTGACACGTCAAGCCGCGCGGACAGGCTTCCGCAGCGGGCGGAGTGTTAGCTCGATGGCGGGCCCCCATCGATCACTTAAGGCGAGGGATCGGAGC